>Ga0335079_10007517_pt1 | contig 12395 bp, 8 predicted proteins | sample Lox_Sample_33_FD_206719 | JGI IMG/M metagenome (GOLD analysis project Ga0335079, IMG submission 206719) | Soil microbial communities from Loxahatchee National Wildlife Refuge, Florida, United States - Lox_Sample_3.3 | ecosystem: Environmental > Terrestrial > Soil > Wetlands | place: USA: Florida... | reverse complement strand
ACAGGCCCCTATGCGTCCATACCTTCGCCCTGCGCTCCTGTTGCTATCCCTTACTTTTGTTTCCGTTAGCTCGCGCGCCCAGGACCCCGCCAAAATCGTCAACGAATACGTCAAAGCTGCCGGCGGCAGCAAACTCCTCTCGCGCATTCGCAGCCTGAGCCTCCAGGGCACGTTCTCCAATCCCGCTGATGGCAAGCCGGGTACGTACACGCTCGATACCAAGCTGCCCAACCGCTACTACTCCGAATTGCTCCTCGGCGACAAAAACGTCATCGAAGCCTACAACGGCAAATCCGCCTGGCACCAATCCGCCTCCGGCGACCTCGCCACGCTTCTCGGCCAGGAAGGCCTCCAGCTCGAAGCCGCCTCCAGCTATTACAACTCGCATTTCCTCAATCTCAAGAAGAGCAAGCTCGCCCTCGCTTTCATCGGCCACGCACAAGTCCGTGGCAAGGACGCTCTCCAAGTCGAAGTCACTACGCCCACCAACATCCGGCGCGAAGTCTTCTTCGACCCGCAAACCCATCTCATCGTCAAGGAGTCCGGCCTCCTCGGCGGCGTCAACGAAGAGCTTCTCTACGATAACTACCGCGTCGTCGACGGGGTAAAAATCCCCTCGAACATCGAATTGCATCGCGGCGCGGACGTCTACTCCATCAATGTCTCCCAGGCCGTGGTCAACGGTACCCTCGGCGAGCGCACCTTCGACTTTCCCATCAAATCCCAGGTCAAGTTGCCCGACTTGAAAGCTCTCTTCAAGGAAATCGACGACAACCAGAAAGCCATCGACAAAATCAAGGAAAACTACGCTGGCACGCGCGTCGAGGAAGAAACTGAATTCGAGAAAGACGGCAAAGTCAAAAAGACCGAAATCAAGGAATACACCTTCTTCTATCTGCACGGCGACGAGGTCTCCACCCTCGTCAAAAAAGACGGTAAGCCCCTCAGCGACGAGGAGCAAAAGAAAGAGAACGAGAAAACCGAGAAAATGATCGCCGACATGCAGAAGAGCGAAGCCAAAAAGGAAGCCAAAGAAGAAAAAGCCAAGGAAGAAGGCAAGGAGAAAAAAGACGACGATGACGTCGGCATCGAAACCTTCCTGCGCACCTGCCAGTTCGTCAATCCGCGCCGCGAACGCTTCCGCGGCCAGGACGTCCTCGTCTTCGACTTCGAGCCCAATCCCGAGTACAAGCCCAAGAATCTGGTTGAGAAAGTCGTTTCAAAACTAGCGGGTGTCATCTGGGTGGACGAGCAGGCCCACGACGTCGCCCGCCTCGAAGCCTATTTTGTCGGCGACTTCCGCTTCGCCGGCGGCCTCCTCGCCAATCTTCAAAAGGGCACCAGTTTTGTCTTCGAGCAGGCTTATCTCAACAACGAAGTCTGGCTCCCCACCTACGAAGAAGCCCACGTCGGCGTCCGCGTCTTCATGGTCAAAGGCTTCAACGTCAACGCCGTCACCCGCTACTCCGATTACAAGCGCTTCAACGTTGAAACCCTCGCCACCATCAACAAGCCCAAAGGCGCCGACCAAACCGCCTCCGAAAAACCCAACCCCGAAAAACCTAACACGAGCCAGCCCAACCCCGAAAAACCGCAAGACTAGCCCTCGTGGTAGTATGACCCCTGGCTTGGCAAGCGAGTCGTAGCCTCAACCGGGGGCTAAGAATGGCGAACGTGGAGTCCGTTGGCGCGCCGCTGGCAGTTTCTGTCCCGGCGTCTGTCTCCTCCGTCTTCGCCATTACGCGCCATTCTTTCCTTGTTCGCCTCACGCACTGGATTACCACTCTCTGCTTTCTCGCTCTGCTCATCACCGGCGTGGAGATCGTCGTCTCTCACCCGCGCTTCTACTGGGGCGAAACCGGCAATGTGCTAACCACGCCGCTCTTCAAAATTCCCATCCCCTCCTCCCGCGCCCTCGTCCCCTCCGGCTACAACTACGTCCTCCCCGACCAGAACGGCTGGAGCCGCTACCTGCATTTCCAATCTGCGTGGCTCCTCCTCCTGACTGGCTTGCTCTACGTACTCTTCGCCTTCTTCACCGGCCACCTCCGCAAAAACCTGCTCCCCGCCAAATCCGATCGTTCCTTGCGCGCGTTCGCCGCCGCCTTCGCCGGCCATTTGCGCTTCCGTCGCCCGCCCGCCGATGAAGCCTGGTCGTATAACCTCCCTCAGCGCCTCGCCTACCTCTTCGTCATCTTCGTTCTGTTCCCCTTGGTCATCTGGACCGGCCTCGCCATGTCTCCGGCCTTTGTTTCCGCCTTTCCATTCACCGTCAATCTGCTCGGCGGCCAGCAATCCGCCCGTACGCTGCACTTCTTCGTTTCCCTCGCTCTCGTGTTCTTTCTTTTCGTTCACGTCGCCATGGTCTTTTTCGCCGGATTCTGGAGCCGCACACGCGCCATGATCACTGGTCACGCCGCCACACCCCCCGGGAGTTAAGGAAGGAGCGTCTATGAGCCATCTCTCCCGTCGCAAACTCATCGTCACCGGGCTCGCCGCCACCGCCGGCGCCGCCGGCCTCGGCGTCGCCGCGCGTCTCGCGCAAAAGTACGGCCTCGTCCCGCCCGACCACGGCGGCATCTTCGGCGTCGGCGAAACGCTCACCTACGCCTCCCAGCGCCTCATCACCCGCCATTCACTGGCCCGCGAGTTCCAGCCGAGCCAAATCTCCAAGCCGCCCTTCCCGAACGAAATGGCGCCCTTGCCGGATGCTTTCAAGCGCCTTCAGGCTGGCGGCTTCGCCGACTGGCGTCTCTCCATCGACGGCCTCGTCGACCGTCCCGCCTCCTTCTCCCTCGCCCAGCTCAAAAGCTATCCGTCGCGGCGCCAGATCACCATGGTGCAGTGCGAAGAGGGCTGGTCCTACATCGCTGAATGGATCGGCGTGCCGCTTCACAACGTGCTCGACGCGGTTGGCGTCCAGCCGCACGCCCGCTACGTCGTCTACTTCTCCATCGATTCCAACTGGTGGGACAGTTTGGACATGGCCGACGCCGCGCACCCGCAAACGTTTCTGACCTACGGCATGAACGGCGGCGACCTTCCCATCGGCAACGGCGGCCCGCTGCGCATGCGCGTCCCTCGCCAGCTCGGCTACAAAAGCGTCAAGTTCATCACCCATCTCACCGTCACTGACAACCTCAGACGCTTCGGCAAAGGTCTAGGCTCCGCCTCCCCCGAAGCCGGCTACGCCTGGTACGCCGGCATCTGACCACAGGGCTCTTCTGCAGCTGTAGGGGCGCGCTTCAGCGCGTCCCCTCCGTGCGTTTGTAGTGGCGCAGCACGCTGCGCCCAACCCGAGCGCGCCCTCTCTACCACAATGTCATCCCGATGGTAGTGGAGGGACCTCTCTTCGTCTTCCTTGGCGCATCCCGCCTATTGCGCCACGACGATCTGCACCGGCTTATCCAACTTAAACGTCAACACCGTTTCCGCCGGCACTTTGATTGCGCCGCCCTTGGTCAACGCCTGCGTGAGTGCGCCGGCCCCCGCCCCGGCTCCCGCCCCAATCACCGCGCCTTTTCCGTGTCCGGCGATCGCTCCAATAATCGTTCCAAACACCGCACCTCCGCCCGTGTACTCCGCCGTCCGTTTATTCTTCCCCATGCCCACCTTGCCTTTTTGTTCCAGGTCCGTGGCGCTGACCAGGTACTGTTGCCCTTCCACGCTGACCGATTGCAAATCCAGCACCAGATCGGACTGCCCGCGGAAGCGGCCGCCCTTCGACGCCGAACGGATGACAATCTGCGCATTCGACCCGTGCGGAATTACCACGTCCCCGTTCGCATCCAGCACGTCGTCCGTAATTTCCGCCGCGAACGTTTGCCCTTCCACTGCTCTCCCGGAATCAATCGTGTCCTCGGTGCGCACCGAAACTTGTGCGCCGGCCGGCAGCCGGTACGTCTTGGTGTGAATGTCCGCCTGCGTCGGGTGGTGGTGGCCCTCGTGGAACGAATCTGACTCGGAAGCCCCCGCGGCCGTCGGCGATCCCGGCGCCGGTGTCGTTTCGTCATAATCAATGCCCTTCACCTGGGCCATCGGGTAGGTCTTCGTCGTGTTGTCGTCGCCAATCAACGTCACTTCCGTCGACGACGTGGACTTCACAAGACCCGCGACTTTGGTGCCATCGCGCAACCGCAGCGTGGCATGCGGCAGATTCGCCTCCGCGCCCTTGTTTGCGCAAGAGCACAGCAGCAGCAAGGACAAAGCCATAGGTAATGCCAGCAACATTCGCTTCACGAATCACCTCGTATTTTTTCGAGGCGCACCAGCCGGCCGGGCGTTACGCCGGACTCTCCGTCTCGACCCAGCCTTGCCCCATCGTACCGCCCTCCCCTTCCCGACTCAAATCGCACCCTCTCTTCCGCCTGTCATGCCGACCGCAGTGGAGGGACCTCTTCCTCGCCCTGCAATCGCGCGTACCGGGCCACACACCTGCAACGTTCCGCGCTTTCTGTCACTATCGTATAGGGGATAATGGCCTACACTCGCGAGCGCCTCTACACGCGTTATCCGTTCTCGGCTGCTGGGGAGATCCTCACCGGTTCCGGTGCGGGCATGCGCAGCTCTGTCACCAACATCAGCTATGGCGGCTGCCGCCTGCTTACGCAGACGCAATTACCCCTCGGCGCGGCCCTCACCCTCAAAATCCAGACCGCTACCGATCAGTTTGAAGCCGCCGCCAAAGTCGTCCATTCCACTCCCAGCGACGCCGGCCTCATGTTCGGCGACATTCCCGCCCCCTCCTTATTCGTCCTCCGCAAATGGATTGACGCCGCCACCGCCGAAAGACGCAAAACCGAAAGCCTCTAAGCCGCCCAATTCAGAACCCGCGCGTTGGAGTGCGGCGGCTTGCCGTTGCCTCTCAAGTAGCGCCGTTCCTTGAGGGCGGCATCCCCTTTCTGTGTTGGGGCGCGCTTTCGGGTATCCCCTGTGCCTCCGTTGGAGGGTCTTCCGACCCGCGTCCCTTTTTCGCTTGTCCGCCTTGAGTTGATAGATACCCCCACCCCGGATTTTGCGCAGAGAGTGCGGAAGCCATTGAGAATACAGCACATAGTGTTTGGCGCAGTGCAAAAAAGTGCAAAAAAGTTTGAAAAGAAAGGGGATAGCGAAGTGGTGAGCCGCGGTGGGTTTGGTGGGAAAGGGATAGTGGCCCCTTCGGGCGGCAAGTAAGATGTACCCCCCACCAGGGGGTATACGGAGATTTGTCCGTAAGGTGCTGGACGGATTGCAATTGCGGCGTTTCCTGTTTGTGCCAAACGGCGGGTTCTGAGGCGCCTGGAGAAAGTTGAAGGACTGCCTGGCGGGCGTTCATTGGGCTTGCGGTGGCGCAGCGGGAACTGTGCCGGAAGTACAAAACAAGTATACAAGATTTCTCAGATTTCTCAAGAGTTAAATAATAAGTCGTTGCGCTAGTTGCGGTTAGAGGCCTTGATGGGGTGTCGTTCTCCCGCCGTTCTCGGAGAAGTCAAAGAGCATGCGCAAAGGCCGGGCGTACGGCGCATCCCGCGCGACAGGTCGCGTCTACGGCGCAGTTGCGGCGCCTTCTGGAACTACCGGCCCGGATGGACGTGGACGCTTTCCTGAAGGAACATGGCCTCGAGTTGGAATGCAGCCTTGAAGACCTCGAAGTGCACCGCGAATGCACCGTCAGCTAGGACGCAAAATAGCGCACCACATTTTGCATCGCGCAGTATAAGCAAGCCATCGCAATCGAACAAGCACGGGTCTAAAGACCCGCCACTACGGTGATAGGATGACTCCTTCGCGAAAGGAGCCTTCATGCGCAGGCTGATCCTCGTTCTGCTTCTCGTTGCCGCGCTGATGTCTTCACCCGCCTGCTCGCAACCGCCGCAGCAAACCGCCGCATCGGCGCCGCTGCGGGTTGGGATCGCCGGATTGGTGCATGGGCACGTTGGCGGCTTCCTCAACCAGAACCGGAATCGTGCGGACATTCAAATCGTCGGCGTCGCGGAAGCCGACGCCAAACTATCGGACTTTATTGCGTCGAAATTCAGCCTGCCGAAAGAAATTTTCTTTGCGGACCTCGAAGAGATGCTCAACAAAAGCAAGCCGCAAGCGGTGCTCATCTACTCGAACACGTACGACCATCGCGCCATCGTGGAAGTCTGCGCCCGGCACGGCATTCCCGTCATGATGGAAAAACCTCTCGCCGTGAGTCTCGCGGATGCCCGCGCCATGCAAGCCGCTGCGCGGGTCGCCAAAATTCCCGTCCTCGTCAACTACGAAACCACCTGGTACCGCAGCAACCGCGCCGCCTACGATCTCGTCCACGACAAGTCCATCGGCGACATTCGCAAAGTCGTCGTGCACGACGGCCATCAAGGCCCCAAGGAGATCAACGTTGAGCCCTGGTTCCTTGCCTGGCTCAGCGATCCCAAGCTCAACGGCGCCGGCGCGCTCTTCGACTTCGGCTGCTACGGCGCCGACCTCATGACTTGGCTCATGGACGGCCGCCGCCCCGACAGCGTCACCGCGGTCACGCAGTACATCAAGCCGGATATCTATCCGCACGTGGACGACGAAGCCACCATCATCCTCACCTATCCCAAAGCCCAAGCCATTCTGCAGGCTTCCTGGAACTGGCCCTACTCGCGCAAAGACATGGAAGTCTACGGCCAGACCGGCTACGCCATCACCGTAGCGCGTGACTCTGTGCGCGTCCGTCTCCGCGAGCAAGATCCAGAAAAAATGATTGACGCCAAGCCGCTCGATGCCGGCGAAAGCGATTCGGTCAGCTATTTGCGCGCCGTGCTGCTGGACGGCAAGCCGCCGCAAGGCCCCTCTTCACTCGAGACCAACATCATCGTCACAGAAATTCTAGACGCGGCACGCCAATCCGCCGCCACCGGCAAGACCATTCGCCTTCCGGCGGCAAATTGAGAGACGGAGCAAGCCAAGCGATGCGAGTCTGGCTTAAATCGACAAACAGATCGAAACGAGGAGGTACAACCAGCGCAAGCTCGTTGGAAGCGTCGACATCTGCCGAACTGCGCCAATCGAACGATCTTGCGGTCATCCTGAGCGCAGCGAAGGAACCTGGCACGATCCAAAAATCGAGCGAAGCAGATGAATCGCGGCAGCATCAGCACATTTGGTTCGAGTCGAGAGAACCACAGGAGGTAACAACAGGCAGAACAACGGAACAACCAGGCGATCCCGCGGCTACTTCGCGTGCACCGGGCTGTCCAGCACATCGCGCACTTTTTGCGCCAGCACCGCCGGCGTGAACGGCTTCTGCAAAAATGACACGTCTTCTTCCAGCACGCCGCCCTGCGCCAGCACATTGTCCGTGTAGCCGGACATGTACAGCACGCGCATGCGCGGATGCCGCGCCGCAAGCCGCCGCGCCAGCTCCCGTCCGCTCGTGCCCGGCATAATAATGTCGGTCAGCAGGAGGTGAATCTCGCCACGGTGACTCGCGGAGAAGCGCTCCGCTTCCAGCGCGCTGGGCGCAGAGAGCACGTGGTAACCGTTGGCATTCAGAATCATGCTGGTCAGATCGCGCACCGCTTCTTCGTCTTCGACGAGCAGCACTGTTTCGTGGCCCTTGCGCACCGCGGGAATTTTCACCGGTTCCACCTTCTCTTCCGCGAGGGCTGCCACGCGCGGCAGATACACCTTAAAGGTTGTGCCTTTGCCTGGCTCGCTGTACACCCAGATGTAGCCGCCGCTCTGCTTCACGATGCCGTACACCGTCGAAAGCCCGAGCCCCGTCCCTTGCCCGCTTTCTTTCGTCGTGTAGAACGGCTCAAAAATGTGCGCCACGGTTTCCGGACTCATGCCCACGCCCGTGTCGGAAACCGCCAGCATCACGTACGGCCCCGGCTTTACCGTAACGTGGTCGCGCGCATACGTGGAGTCCAACTCCACGTCCCGCGTTTCCACGGTTAGCGTACCGCCCTTGGGCATGGCGTCGCGCGCGTTCACCACCAGATTCATCAGCACTTGTTCGATCTGCGCGGGATCGGCCTTCACGTTTCCGACATTCGCGCCGCAGCGCGTCACCATCTTGATGTGCTCGCCCATCAGCCGCCCCAGCAGTTTCTCGAGGCCGAGCACGATGGAATTCAGATCAATGATTTTTGGCTGCAGCACTTGTCTCCGGCTGAACGCCAAGAGTTGCCGCACCAACGAGGTGGCGCGCTCCGCCGCGTTCTCCACCTGCATGACGTCGTTGCGCAGTTCCGGCGGAATTCCGCTGCGCTGTACCGCCAGCTCCGCGTAGCCTTTGATAATGGTCAGAAGATTGTTGAAATCGTGTGCGATACCGCCGGCGAGCCTGCCGACCGCTTCCATTCTGCGCGACTGCTGCAACTGGTTCTCCAGCAGCTTGCGCTCGGTGATGTCCACGATGATGCCTTCCATCACCGGATGCTTATCGCTGCCCGAGACCACCACGGCCGTGTCGCTGACCCAAATGATGGAGCCGTCCTTGCGCACGAGGCGGTAATCCGCCTGAAAGCGCTCGCCACGCTGACAAGCCGCTTCGGCTGCCTGAATCACATCGTGATCTTCTTGCGGAACGAAGCGCGTCCAGTCGCGCGAATTGGCCAGCCATTCCTCCGGCGAATAGCCGGTGATGGAAGCGATCTGCGGGCTCACGTACAACCAATCGCCGTGGAATCCCAGCTCCGCGATGTAACTGATGGCGGCAACCTGTTCGACCAGCGTACGGTACTTGTTTTCCGCGTCGGCCCGCGCTTTCTCGGCTTCCTTGCGCGCGCTGATGTCGTGGCCGATGCAGGCCGTCACGCCGTTCGCGAGCGCGGTCACGGCCATTTCGATGGGCACGGCGCTGCCATCCTTGCGCCGCAGCGTCACTTGCCCCGACCACTTGCCGTCCGCCTGCAGCGCCTGGCGAACTTCGCCTTGCAGCCGCTGGATATCGCGCGGGTCATAGGTCCTGGTCCAGTGCACGCCGAGCATGGAGTCCGGGCTCTCGTGGCCCAGCATGCGCGCAAAGGCCGCGTTCACATAAATGTGCTCTCCGGTCTCGCCCACGATGGAAATGCCGTCGGCGGCGGAATCCATAGCCAGGGCCTGACGCCGCACGGTTTCCGCGGTTTTCGCTTCGCGGAATCCGATAATGGCGAGGCGCAGCGCGAAGCACAGGATGGACACGCCCAGCAGCGAAAAACGAAGAATGCGCCACTCGGAGGGGAATTGCGCGACCTGCACGAGCACAATCAGCGGTGCGAGGACAAACATCACATTGGTCAGCAGGATTCCACTGAGCGTCTTTGGCCGCTGCCGCGGCAGGGGCTGCGGTGTGGCGGACGGCTGCCACCACGCGGCCCAACCCGCACCCCACAAGAGCGGAAGCGTCCAGCAAAGATCCAGGGGCGTACCGGTTGGCGTAGGATGGACGAACTGCCGGTAATCCGAGATGGCCGTGCCAATGGTGAAGACGGCACAAAACAGCGCAAAACCTGCATAGAGTTGGCGAAGATGCGGCGCGCGTGCACGGGCCATTTGAAAGCAGGCCAGCGCCACGAGAGCAATTTCTTCTCCGCAATCCATCCAAATCTGGCGGGCCGCCGGGCTTTCGTGTCCCAGGTGGGAGGAAGGCACATAGTAAAGACCGAGGAACACAAAGAAGAAAACGATGGCAATCTGCGTGAAATCCAGAAAGGACTCCGGTTCAATACGTGCGGAATCCTTTTCAGGATCGAGAAAAAGCGCCATGGCAAAGAGAGCGCCTTGCAAGGTGAAGAGAAACTGTATCGCCGTTCCGGGAGCCGGCCGGACGTGCAGCGCCATCTCGTAGTACATCCACCAGGTATTGGCCAATCCCCAATAGGCCATGCCAAAACCCAGAAGAATCCAGAACGGGTGGGCCAGGCCGCGGGCTCGGCGTGACGCTTGGAAACACATGACCGCGGCGAGAACAGCAGCGGCAATTTGCAGCAGGTCGGCAAGAGCGGCGCCGGCCGGAGAGGTCCCCAGCAGCAGCTCTTGCGCAAGCTGAGCGCCGACAAGGGTAGCAGCGAGAATCAGGAGCTTCCTAGGCATACCTGTGCGCGTGATGCGCGGTAAAGACGAACGACTCTGAAATTACAGCTTACCCGACCCAGAAAAGGAGAGCCGCATTAATCCCATGCAGGTATTCCGGAATGTAACGTAGGGTGAGGGACGCCGGGACCTCAGCGGTCTCAACCGTTCCAGGCGCGCTGCGCTTCCTTGCTATTGTGAGATGCCGCCACGATTTTCCGGAAGGCCCGCCGTTTTGAAAGATTTGAAAACAACAAAGGAAAATACATGGCTCATTAAGCAGCTTTCACCCCTGCCACGGCATCCAAGAAGCATGCCAAACGCTCGCCCAAATGCCAGCATTACCCCCCGGCAGATCCTCAGCGCGTGGGGAAAAATCCTCACCGGCAAAGCGCCGATCCTTTCCATCGAAATTACGCGGGAATGTCCGCTGAGTTGCCCGGGATGCTATGCCTATGGCGACGCGCATCTCGGTGAAGGCAAGCTGCTGCGGGAACTGAGTGATTTTCGCGGCGAGGCGCTTGTCCATGGCGTCGTGGATTTAGTCCGCAAACATCAACCCATGCACGTTTCTCTGGTGGGCGGGGAACCTCTGGTTCGGCACCGTGAACTGAGCGCGATTCTGCCGGCGCTGAGCGCGATGAATATCTTCACGCTGGTGGTGACTAGCGGCGTTATTCCAATTCCCACGGAGTGGATGGACTTACCGCGCGTGCGCGTGGCCATTTCCGTGGACGGCCTGCCAGAACACCACGACGTGCGCCGCAGGCCTGCAACGTACGAACGCATCCTGAAAAACATCACTGGCCGTAGAGTGAACGTCCACTGGGTGATCACGCGACCGATGTTGCGGCGGCCGGGATATTTTGAGGAATACGTCTCCTTTTGGAATGCGCGTCCCGAGGTGGACCGCCTCTGGGTGAGCCTCTACACGCCGCAGCAAGACGAGCAGAGTGCGGAACGTCTGACAAGCGAGGATCGCCATTCGGTGGCGCGTTTGTTGCCGCCCCTAGCTCGGAACTATCCCAAGCTGCTGGTGAATGACGGAATCGCGGGCGCGTTTCTTCGTCCACCGGAGAAGCCCGCCGACTGCCTCTTTGCCAAGATGTCGGCGAACTATTCCGCGGATCTGCAGACGCGCGTGGAGCCGTGCGTCTTTGGCGGATCTCCGAACTGCGCGGAGTGCGGATGCATGGCCAGCACGGGGCTGCACTGGATTCGCAGCGTTAAAGTTGCAGGTCCGCTGCGTGTGGGCCATTTCGTAAGCGGGTCGGTGGGCATCGGCTCGCTGGTGAACCGCTTGCGCCGCGGCGCGGAAAAGCCGTCGCGATGGGGATCCGGTGGCCCGCCAGAAGAGAGCAAGCAGGAACTGGTGCAAATCGCGACGTAACCGGTAAGTTCCGCCTCAAGAAAAACCGCTCTGTGGCGCACTCCGACGCCGAAGAGGAAACAGTAGATTCCTCGGGCTAAACCCGCCCTCGGAATGACACGTTGGTGAAATTTACCGAGCTCGCAAGCCCGCGAAGCTATTCTTAGCGGCCTTCAAACGGATAGCGGTCCTGCGCCTGCACCGCAGCGGCCACACGCCTGCGCAACGCGATGGTGTCGACGGGAGCGCGCTTACCGAAGCGCTTCAGCACGGCCATTTGGGTGGTGAGCATATCGCCTTCGTGCACGGCGGCGATGGCGCGCTTGGCTTCGTGTTCGACGCGTTCCGCGGCGTCGGCGATGAAAACGCGCGCGGCGTCAATCATGGTCTGCGCGGCGGACTCACCTTTGGCGGCAGCCGCTTTTTGTGCGCGAAGCAGGCAGCTTTCCATAGCGTAGACTTCCATCACGATGTTGGAAAGGGCGCCGATCAACTCCTGCTCTTCGGCGAGCTTTTCGCGGAATTTCTGCACTGCGCCGCCGGCGGCCTGCAGGAACATTTTCTTGGCGTTGGCGACCACGCGCGCTTCCTCGGCCAGCACGCCCTCGGGAGCTTCCTCGAAGGACGGCCCGGCGAGAATTTCGTCCGCCAGCTTCATGGCCGCGGGAATCAGCGCGAGCTGCCCGCCCATGGCGCGCTTCATGAGCATCTGGATGATGAGCATGCGGTTGATTTCGTTGGTGCCTTCAAAGATGCGGTTGACGCGCGAATCGCGGTAGGCGCGGCAAACGGGATAGTCCTCGTGAAAGCCGTAGCCGCCGTACATTTGCACGCCTTCATCCACCACGAAGTCCAGCATTTCGCTGCCGTAGACTTTGGCGATGGAGCTTTCAATGGCGTACTCTTCGAGGACTTTCATGGTGTTCTGAATCTTGTCGCCAGAGCCAGCGGCCTGGGCCATGGCGGCCTCGATGTTCCCAGCCGAGCGGTAGACCATGGATTCCACGGCAAA
>Ga0335079_10007515_pt1 | contig 12397 bp, 7 predicted proteins | sample Lox_Sample_33_FD_206719 | JGI IMG/M metagenome (GOLD analysis project Ga0335079, IMG submission 206719) | Soil microbial communities from Loxahatchee National Wildlife Refuge, Florida, United States - Lox_Sample_3.3 | ecosystem: Environmental > Terrestrial > Soil > Wetlands | place: USA: Florida... | reverse complement strand
ACTGGTTGGAGTATCCCAAGTCATTGGAAACGCTTTACCTTTCACGTATGCTTTTGATGCAATGCGGCGTACGATTCTTCTTGGGAGGCCTTTACTTTCATTAACTTTTGACTTGGAATACTTGATCGGCTCAGCCATACTGTTCTACTGCATAGCTTTCATTCTTCTTCACTTCTCAAGGGAGCGCCTCATCACATGAAAACTGACTTTGTCCGTCATACTGCAGCAATTACGAACAAGGAGTTGAAACAGTTACGTCGCGATCCCGTATCCCTGATTCTAACGGTTATGTTTCCAATTCTACTGATCGGTATCTTCATCGTGATCGTCGCGGCTTTCAGTGCAACCAGCCACAATGTTCCAGTGGTAATCGCAGACCTGGATGGTACTCCAGCCTCAAATACCCTAATCGACGAGTTAACGAGATCGCGGTTTATTCACGTAACCCAGCTCGTGCAGACCGAGGATCAAGCATACCAATCAGTAACGAGCGGAGAGGTAACGGGTGCGATAGTCATACCGCGAGGGTTTAGCGCCGCGCTTCTCAACGGCCAAGCGTTCGTTATAGTGTCTACTGATAATTCGAAGTTGACCTCCTCTCAGTTCGTAACTGCAGCGGTAAACCAGGTCGCAAGCGACCTCGCCACCAGAGAAAGGTTAGGACAAGCTGGCGGCAATTTTAGCGTGAAGTTGGCATCGGTTGAAGTCGTCACGCGTCCCATATCTGGTCGTCCTCCTTCCGGTGATACGATCCTCCCCGGTTTTCTGGGAATGATTGCGATTCTTGGCGGGTTCGATGATATTGTGAATGCGATCAGTAGAGAGCGTGAACGAGGAACCTTTCCAAGGCTGACGCTGTCTCCTGTGAGCCTGTTCTCAGTGTATTCTGGAAAAATGTTCGCAACAGTCGTCTTGACGACCCTTCGTACGGCATTGATGCTAGTGATTTTCTGGTTGGATGGTGTGGCGGTTCGTGGAAACCTGCTCCTGATCTTCTTTACAACGATCTTGATTGCAATTTTCACCCTCTCACTTGGCCTCACAATATCCACAAGAATTCGGAGTTCCTCGACACTAACGATTCTTGAGATTGCGATGACGTTTCCGCTCTTTACTCTTGCCGGAACTACGAATTCGCCTCTACTACTTGCGCCCGGAGGTAGGGCGATTGCGGACAGTCTTCCTTGGACTTACGGGAATGATGCGCTCAGGAGAATTATGTATCTGGGAGCGGGGTTGAACGTCGTCGCAGGTGATCTAATCATATTGCTCGTTAGCAGTCTAATTTTGATGCCTATCGCGATTCTTCTCTCGAAGCGCACGATGTAACTTCAAAAGCGTCGGCGTTTTCGGCGTTCCACTAGAAGCAATCCAGCCGCGGCGACGAGAGAAATCGCGAACACTACCGGAGCCATGGTAAGGTCGGGTATCGGAATCTGCGATTCTTCGAGAATGTAATCTAGTGCGGTATTGCGTTCTCCAGTATTTACGATGAGTGTGTTTTTCAATTGTACGTGTCCTTCGTTTTGTTTCCACTCAGTTATCGTCATTTGGTATGGACCAGGGTTGAGGTACCCATCGAACCATCCGTCCCAACTGTACCAATAGTACTGGTAACCCGTACTATCCACAAACTCAACCGTAACCCAACTCATCGTTCTCGTCTCATCGTCCCAGTTCATTCCGAGTATGATCCCCTGCTCGTAGCCGCGCTTATCTACTTCAAACTCTGCGGACGCTTCACCGCTTAGCGGAGCGTTAGAGACCGATAGGAATCCGTTCTGTGCATATGGGCCGAGGTGGTTGTATGGGAAGAAGTAGGGTGATTCTCCTTGGAGCAGTGCTGGTACCGGTGGATAAGCAACCGTAGGCCTATACCAGTTCACAAAATCTACCATAACCGTCCACGGTCCGTTATAAGCGCCGGAGAACACGCCGTTTCCCCAGATTCCATGATCTGTTGAGAACACCACGCTTTCGAGGCGGGAGGTCGCACTACTGGGATCTACGTAGCTGTAGAGACCTGCGAGGTCCACGTATTGCAAGAGTGTCGTTCCGGCAGGAATTGGTTGATTGAGAATCTTTACTCCATTGGCGAAAAACCCAACGTCTGAGGAGGGAAGGAGTAGGCCTGCGTCGGATGTGAATGAGGTAGTGGCGGCTACTAATCGATCTGTGTCATCGAATACTCGGATTCTAATCGACATATTGTATGGTGTGCCAGTGATGATGTGTTCGGTTTTGAAGAGTATGGATAAGGTGAGGTTAACGCCAATTATAAGTTGAATATTCGTGTCCGCAATCTGGCCTAACCATGGGACGGCTACCAGAACGTTTCCCAAATCCCCGAGGTCGACCACATTATCTTGCACGTAACCATAAGTCCACCCACTCAACGAATACTTTCCAGGATAGATCGCTAAATTCGACCTGAAGTTTGGAAGTCCCGCCGATGTCAACTCTGGGACTCTGTAGGAAGTGAAGTTGAACAGGAAGCCCTCATGGAAATTCTCTTGGAGGAAGTCGAAGGTGGTCATGGTTTGACTAGGGTCCAGGGATGGAACGTTGGGCAAGTCGGGACCGATTGCATCGACTTGTACGCTGCCGTTCGTAAGCAGGTAGCTTGAGCCTGGTCCGAAGGAGGAAAGCCAGCCAGACCACGGGAGAGTTGCGAATTGGGAGTTTTGTTTGGGTATCACCCAGGTGTTTTGGTGGGCGTTCCAGAAATTGATGACGTCAACGAAGTTTCGTGACGCGACATCATAGACTAGGATGTTGACGGACGTGTCGTTCCATAACCAGTTTCTTTCTACTACGGGCCGTTCCCAATCGGTAGAGGCAATTGTAGAATTGATGCCGCCGCCTCGATACATGTGAGTGCTCACAGTGGCTACGCAGGAGCCTGTCGACACGGTGACTGAGATGGGTTGGTCCAGTTCGTCATATGAGTTTGCTGGTGGAAGAGCTTGAATGTAGCCCCTCATGAAAATGTGCACGGTATATGAGTCGGTTGGGAGACCGTAATCATAACTGCCGCGGTACCTTGCTAGCGAATATTTGATCTGTCCGCGGAGCGGGTCGTAGGGAGAAATATTCAGTGGGTCACCCGCCATCCCTAAGCCATTAAGTAGAATTGATGCCGACGAACTTGACTCTGGTACTTTGGTAAAGTTGAATGCGGAGAACGTATTGTCTGTGGCGAAAGCTTCGGCAATCATATAACGTGCTGGATCGGGTCCCTTGATGGGCGCATCTACTATTGTTCCGGGTTCATCGTGGAAGTGCACAGTAATGTTGACTTCGCATGATTGAATGATATCGATTGGGACGACTGCGTTGAATGGTCCGATGTCGGGAACGATGAAGGGATAATCAACGAATATGGTACCATCGATGCTGGTTTGTACGTAACCGTTCAGAAACACTCGAATGTAATACCTTCCAGGGCTCAGGCTATCAGTCCAAGTTGCGAAAACTTGCGGAACCATGCCAGAAAGTTTCGTTGGAACCCCGTAGACGTTCTCATCTCCAAACTGAAAGATGAATTGGTTCGATGAAGAACCCAGACCAGTGTTGGGGTCCAAGCTACTCCTTGGGTCCACCCACCACACTTGAGCCGGCCCAACGCCATTAAACAATCCGAACGGATCCTTGGTAGATGGATCGGTGTAAGTATAGTAACTGGTCGGGCCTTCCCAAGGGAATGCAACTTTCTTTGGACCGGCCAAGCCTGAGATTAGCCCGCTGAACCCTGTGGACGCAAAGTAAGTGTTTCCGTTCACGTAAGATGTGTATGGTGAGTTGGTTAGGTTGATGGGGGATTCCGTTTCTATGCTGGGCGTGTCGTAGGATAGGTCGTTGTATATGATTACGGAAATCGGACGTTGTGCGGGCCAATTCGCTAACCCAAATTCTACTTTAGAGCTTACTACGCCTCGGAGTTCGAAACCCACTTTCAGATAGCCGTCCAGCCGTAGAGATTGACCCCTAGCTACTCTTACCCCCGTCGCTATCAACTGGTCTGGTAGACCGGCGGCAGACGCTGAAATATCGTAGACGCCTGGGGCAACTCCCTCCAACTCGTAATGTCCGTCGGCTGAGGCGTTGAAGTACCCATCTGCTTCAACAGCCCTTCCTGTTTGTTGATTGGTTATGGGGTCGGTTGCAACGCCAATAGCTTTGATTCTTCCGGGAAGACTTATCGGCGTACTGTAAAGTGTTGAATTCAAATCTCCATATCGAAGCGTACCCGATATTATTGCGGGGTCAACTTCCCCCTTGACGAGGAGAACCGGCCAGTTTTCCATCGGCATTGGTACCGCTTTCGCAGTGCTCGACGCGGGGCCACCGTGCAGTGGGTATGAAGCGTTTAGGAACATTTTGAAAAAGTATCTTCCCGCGGTAAATGGTGCTTTCATCTGGTTGAGCCGAATGTAGTACCATTTATCGAAGGTCTTAGTGAACGTGATTCCGGATGGTGGGGCTTGAATGAATATGACCCACGATCCTGGCTCAAAGGGGTCGTTCGCATCGGCGCGAGTTACTGAGATACTTCCATAACTGTTAGTAATTGTTGTAACGATGTTTGTATTGTCGCCTTCGTCCCAGTTAATTGCGGAGGTCGGTTCAAAACCATCCTGTACTAATTTGCCGGTTTTATCAAAGACTGGCGCTGGAACGTAGATTGTTAGACTCGAGTAATTGAAGGTGTTAATGTTCGCGAAAGCCGCTGGTTGTGAGAAGTTTAGTCCCAAAATTAGGTCGCCCACACTATCATGATCGGCAGTTGAGGTTAGAATGGCGCCCTCAGGACTGTATGAGCTGCCAGTCGCCTGAATTGGTTGCTCGTTCGTGAAGGGTGATTGGTATCCGGGCGGGTTCGATTGCACGCCTGAGTACGTATTCAGCCCGCTTCCCGGCCAAACGTAGCCCAATGGTCCGGCCACGTGATTTCCGGGAGTCGAAGTGGTCTGTTCTGTGTCATTGGTTCGGTAAGGAGACGAGCCTGTTAGGTCGCCAAGAGTTGTATGGGCCCAGACAGGTGCAACGAAAGAAAATGCGAGAGCCAGCAGGGCTATTCCCATGGCCCACTTGCGAGCCAAGCATCCTTCTGCTCCGAGCCAGCTCGATTGGTGTTGTGTTATGGTTTCTTTTCTTGGTTGGAAGCTGAGCCTGAGGACGTGCTAGGTGGTGCTCGCGCTGCTGCTTTCGCTTTTCTTTTTCTCATGTAAATGAAGACGGCGCCACCACAAACAACTATCACCAACACTGCGATGAGAGTAACAGGGGCTCCAGGTGATTGCACCGTTAAGGTGATGGGATACGTGTCATCGAGCGCGTTGTTGTCTTGAGTCCAATCAAAACGCAAGTCGATTGTGTAGTGGCCCGGTTGCGCGCTGCTATCAATGTCAACTGTGAAGAAGGCGGTCTTGGTCTCGTTTGCTTCCATGTCGCCGAGGAAATCTGTTAATGTTCCCGTGAAGAAGTTGCCGACAAGTAACTCGACCCTTACTGAATCTGCTTTCACGGTTCCAGCATTCCTTATGACTACACTGATAACGTCGCCAGAGTCGCCCGAGTGCACAATAGACGGCGTGATGGATTCAATATCGTACTTGACCTTCTCGGCAATGTACAAGGGAACTTGTCCTACGGGTATCAAGCCACCGTTGTCAGAGGTGCGTGCCAGTATTACCGAGTACTGCCCCCAAGTAGCGTTCGTTGCAACATCTACAATGAAATTTGCCATAGCGGTTTGACCTGGGGGAAGATTGCCGACGAAAATTTCGTCGGAGCCGCTTGAAGATGGGCTAAATGGGTAGAACAGGTTTAGGACAAGTTGAACGTTCTTCGCTGTGCCTTGGCCTGAATTCACTATCGTTACAGCTACTTGAACCGCTTTGCTATCGGGATACATCTTTGTTGGGTTCGTTTGAACCCCTTGCACATGAATGTCTCCTCTCCAAATTGGGACATTGATCGACACTGTCGTGTCTATCTGTTGAAGCTCGCGTGCTGATTGGTAATTCAACTCTAAGCCGTATTGGTAAATTCCTTCCTTCGCGCTCGGTTCTATGCTAAGAGTATACTTGAGGGTGTAAGTTTGTCCTGCCTGAATGTCTCCTGCAAATTGACTAATCGACGTCTGGTTGACTTGGACACCGTTCACGTAATATGAGTAGACGATGGGAGTACTTATCATGAGAGTTGCGTTCACGTTTCTAGCGACGTCGTCCCCAACGTTCGTGAGTATTATGGATAGCTGTATATTCTGATCCCCGGGATGGGCGGTGTCCGGAGCAGACGGGTCTCCTCCCCAAAAGACGTTCGTCACCACAACGTTTGCGACTCCAATAGCACTCGCGGGTTGTGGTTGAACTCGTAAGGCTAGTGCAAGTAAGACAGCTAAGAGTAGAAGGAAAGTTTTCTTTGATCTCATCCGCCAAACCTCAACTCGAATTGTTTTTTGGTGATTCCCTTGTGGGGGGCTTTAAGCTTGCGCTCGATACCTGTTCTCGAACGAGTTAGAGGGCCCTCCTGAACGCGGCGTTAGCGAGCGCAATCATGAGTATAGTGAAGAGGGCTAGAAAACCGAAATCTCCGATAACTGCTGGGAGACCGGCGCCTTTGTACATTACCACGCGCAACGCGTGGATCGCATAAGCTTCAGGATTGATTGTGGCCATGGCTCTCATCCAACTCGGGAATCCTTCCAGTGGGTATACGGCCCCGCTTGTGAAGTAGAGTATTAGGTTGATTGGGAATGCTGTGAATTGGTAGACTTCGGGGGCGGGCGCTCGAACAGCGTATGCGGTCATCATAGAAATTAGGCCCAGGGACGTTAGGAATAGTGTGAAAAAGATCAGAATGAATCCAAAGACGTTTGTCATTGGCCTGACTCCTGCAAAGATGATGGCGAGTATGAGCATGGCCGTGGCTGAGAACATGGCCTTCGTGACGCCTGCTAGCAGAACTCCAACTACAATCTCGTACTGTTTGAGCGGCGTCACCAGATAGCCTTCAATTATGCCTCTCTGTTTATCGAAGAGGATTGAGATTCCGCCCCCGATAATCGAAGCAAACATTATCGATTGAATTAGCGATCCCGGGGCCATGAATTCGATGTACAGAACATCTCTGTACATGTTTGCCAAGTCCACGGTCATCGCTGTGTCAGGGGGTGGGGCGACTTGTAAGGGAGCTTTGATCTGCGAGGCAGCTTGCGTCATTAATCCGGAGATTGCTGCGGCGCTTAGTGGGTCTGTGTTGTCAAGGTAAACGGTTGCTACGGTTGAATTGCCGATTGAGCTGTCAAAGTCCATTGGGATGTAGACGATTGCCTTGAAAAGTCCCTGTCGAAGCATCGTCTGGGCATTGCCTAGGTCGGATACGTATATGAGGTTGTAAGCGTTTGCGCAGTCGACGCCACCATAGATGCAGTTTTGCTGGTTTGTCAGAACGTCTATGAAACTCGTGGAAACTGGCCCATAGCTTTCACGGACAACGGCTACGGGCGCGTGGGTTATTGCCCCTCCGAATGCGAACCCCAGCAAAATGAGGGTTAGGAATGGGCCAATGATTGCGCTTAGCACGATGGCTGGTTGTCTGAGAAATTTACGCAGGTCCCGTTCGCAAACCCAGAGGGCGCCTTTCATCGTCCCCAACTACTGACGAATCTCTTGTTCGTTACAGCCGTGTCCTCCCTTATGCTTCGACCCGTGAAATTGAGGAAGACATCATCCAGTGTCGGTTCGCGGAGTGTCATCGTTCGGATTTTTCCACCGTTACTACTCACTAGCTCAACTATTTGCGGCACAGCTTCAGCGCCGCTTTTCACTAGCACAGTTAGAATGTTCTCGCGTTTCTTGACGTCTAATGCAATTTTCGAACTCTTCAAAGCCTCGAGCGCTTGATTCGGCAAAGCTGCAACCTCAGCTTCAACCACGTCTCCACCCATGACCTTCCGTTTCAATTCAGTAGGCGTACCCAACGCCATGATCTTCCCATAATCGACTATCGCTACCCTATCACACAAGGCCTCAGCCTCCTCCAAGTAGTGGGTTGTAATCACGACTGTGATCTCCTGTCTTTCATGTAAGCCTCGGAGATACTCCCAGACTGCGCTACGTGCTTGCGGGTCTAGGCCGGTGGTCGGTTCATCTAAGAAGAGAACTTTGGGACTGTGAATAAGTGACCTGACCAGTTCGAGTCGACGCTTCATCCCGCCCGAATAGCTTCCGACAGTAAACGAAGCTCTATCGCCTAGTCCGACAACGTCCAGAAGCTCTTTGATCCTGTCCTTACGGCTTTCAGCTGGAACGCCATAATATTTCGCATAGATGTTCATGTTCTCCCATGCAGTCAACTCAACGTCGAGTGTCGTTGCCTGAGATACCACGCCTATGCTGCGTCGTACTTGATCTTGTTCATGGATGATGTCAGATCCTGCGATCTTCGCCGTGCCTTCTGTTGGTGGGATCACTGTTGTGAGCATGCGGATGAGAGTGGTTTTGCCTGCTCCGTTGGGTCCAATTAATCCGAAAATCTCTCTTGTGTCGATTGTGAAATTGATCTTGTTTACTGCTGTCAAATCTCCAAAACGCTTAGTTATGTCTAGAGTTTGCACAGCGGGTTGCAAGGATAAACCAACCTCTAACGAATTCTTCAGACGCCTTGAATTAAACAACTCTCGCTGAATCGGCAAGGAATTCTTTTAGCTCAGTCTTTGATGGCTTCCAAAATGCTGACCGAGTTCCAAATTTTCACTCTAGTATAAGGCGGCATGTTTGGGTCTTGGCTGATGTCGTCTAGTATTGAGATAGCGTTGGCGGCTCGGACGCCTAAACTGAGACCGCTGACTTGGAGCGTATCCATTGCGCTCTTAGCTGCGCGGCGGATATTGCGTGGGGTCGTGTTGTCGTTAGAAACCTCGTTCAGTACGACCAGGGCCTGCTTGATTCGGGCCTCATATTCTTCTTTTCGTTTGACTTTAGTTGACATGGCGGAACCACCCGCAAGACAGGCTACCTTTCAACCCAACTGACGCAGGGGCAATATCTAAACTCTTTCTAAATCGCTCCAAACCCCATATTCCGTTTAAAGTCAGATTAACAAAACGTAATAGGGCTTCGACCTATACCCTGACGGTTAGTACGGTTGAGTATTGAAGTCAAGAAGATGGCCGAACTACTGAAGTCCGGCGCAACGATGCTCTCTGAAACCTGCCCCGATTGTGGGACGCCGCTATTTCGAAAGGGAAGGGACACCTTCTGCCCGAAGTGCAACAAACCAGTCGTGATAATACAATCCGCCGAACAGGAGACCCGCCTCATGGCTGACCGCGTCCTTGAGAGCTCAGAGCAAACTCTGCTCGCCAAAATTCAAGAAGTCAACATTGCGATGAAAAACGAAAACGAACCAGACAAACTAGTCGCTTATGCAAACGCCCTGTCTGCTTGGTTAGGAGCTATAGAGAAGATTCGGAGATTAAGAAACCAGAGTCTTGAACCCTGACGACACATAGCTGTAGCGGAGCTGCATGAAAGTGAATCGTGTAATGCTCCTGAAGGGGATGCAGCTAGAACGATGCTGTCAGTAATGTTCAGCTGTACGACTATTAGACGACTCATTGAACTCGTTACATCCTGTGAGAGCAGTATTCTTTAGGTCGCATGGCACTCTCTGTACGAAACGGGAAAAACAAGGCGGTTGGAATGGATCTAGGCGAAAACCTCAGCAACAGTTTCGATTACACGAAGAAAATGTTCAGTGAAGCGACTCGGCTGATTATTCTGATTGTGCTCGACATCATACCAATTGTCAACTGGGTAGTCGTTGGTTATGAAGCTAGGGTGCTCAAGGAATCTCCTGGCGCTGGTGTTCCACCAAAACTTGACAAATATGGGGAACTTTTCGTTGAGGGTGCCAAAGTGGTCATTGCCTCCTTCATCTATCTGCTAGTTCCAACAATCCTAATCATTCTGGGGGGGATATCCACTTTCTCAGGAATTTACTCCGTGCAACGCCAAGCAATAGGGCCAGGATTGATGCTTGGCGGAATGGGTGCGGTTTTACTTGTCGTTGGGGTCATTCTCGTGATTCTGTTGCTAATTATATTGAGCGTAGGCGTTGCTCACATGATCAAGACAGGAAAGTTCGGGAAGGCTTTCGCTTTCGGAGAAATCTTCGGAATAATTCGCGGGATAGGTTGGGGGAAATACCTAGGGTGGATAGCTATAGTGGTCGTAATTGGCATCGTAATTGCCGGTCTAGGAGCCATACCATTGGTAGGTTGGATTATCTCCGCCATAATTCAACCGCTCTTAGGTGTCTTCATGTTTAGATCGATGGGTCTACTGTACAACGATGGTGCACCCTCAGAGTTTCGTGTTCAACCTCCCACAGTTAGCGGCTTAGCATGCGCCTCCTGCGGCACCCAACTTCAACCACACCACAAATTCTGCCCAAGCTGCGGTGCCCCAGTGCCACCACCTGCGCCTCCACCCGTGACCCCCCCGGAACTTCCCACGAAGTACTGTATCAGCTGTGGCGCAAAGATTCCAGCAAACGCGAATTTCTGCGGGAGCTGCGGCGCCAAACAAACGTGACCATTGTCCAAGTCGCTCAAAGAACAGACGATACGTCCGTGGGATACCCTGTGACTTATACGCCCATTAACCGTCTTCATATCACGTTTAATGCGGAAGGGCGGCGCTCCAAGTGGCGAGAGATCTCAGCTCCAACTCCTTGCTGAGAATTGCCTCTATCGAACGTCGCTCCTACCAAGAAGCCATAGCAAAGAACGCCTTACGCGTCAACACCCTAGTCTGCCTGCCTACAGGGTTGGGAAAATCTATTGTGGCCGCGTACGTTGCCGCTGAGAGACTGCAACGTTTTCCGGATAAGGGTGTCGTGATGCTGGCGCCCACAAAACCGCTAGTGTTCCAACACTACAAATCATTTCAGAAATTCCTCAACCTTTCAGCCGAGTCATTCGTCTGGCTAACCGGAGAAGTGGGCCCGGACGTGCGGATAGAGTTGTGGAGAAAACGCCTCATCTTTTCAACTCCCCAAGTGTTCATGAACGACCTTCTAACCGGAAAAATCCTGCTCGATTCGTTCTCGCTGATAATCTTCGACGAGGCCCACCGAGCCATAGGCGATTATCCATACGTCTTCATAGCCGAACGCTATGCACCGACAAACGACAGCTTGATCCTAGGCCTAACCGCCTCTCCCGGTTCGAGCGAACGCGACGTTCGTGAGGTTTGTGACAATCTTCGTCTTGAATGGGTCGAGGCTCGGTCGATTCAGAGCGATGACGTGAGACCTTATGTGGGAGGAATTCAGGTTAGGTGGGTCACCGTCAACCTTCCACAAATTTTCTACGATGTGAAACGTGAGCTGGAGTCTTTCTTACGAGACAAGTTACGGACGATCAGAGATCACGGATTCCTTGAGACCGCTGCAATGGACCGAGTTCGCCTCCGGGATGTTCTCAGCGCAAGACAACGAATACTAGACGATGCCGTCAAAGGAAATGCGGACGCGAAGGTTTACTTAGCTTACGTGTACGCCGCGGTCCACGCAATTCGCGCCATTGAGTTTCTGGAGACCCAAGGATTCCCTGCCTTGAAAGAGCACTTGGACGGGTTGAAGGAGAAGGGGAGGAAGCGGTTGACGCCGGGTTTGAAGATGCTCCTCGAGGATTCTAGGATGGTGAGCGTGACTAGTGTGGTTAACGGCCTGGTAGCTAGGGAGGTGGACCACCCCAAGGTTACTGAACTCATCAAAGCGATCCGCGTAGGATTAGGTAGGGGGGTCCGTCGTGTTATGGTGTTCACCAACTACCGCGCAACCGCGGCAAGGCTGGTTCAGGTTCTGAACAAGGTTGAAGGGGTTTCAGCCGTACGTCTCGTCGGTCAGGCTTCCCGAACCAACGACCCAGGCCTCACCCAAAAGAAACAGGCTATGGTCCTTGACGATTTCAAGTCTGGAGAATTCAACGTCCTCGTCGCAACCCAGATCGGAGAAGAAGGGTTGGATATTGTAGAATGTGATGAGGTAATATTTTACGACACGGTTCCAAGCGCAATACGTTACATTCAACGCCGCGGCCGAACCGGTCGACAAGGTCCTGGCGAAGCCGTAATCCTAATCGCGAAAGGAACGAGGGACGAGGCCTATTACTGGATCTCGCAGCGAAGAGAGCGCCAGATGGCTAGCGCAATCAAGCAATTCGTAGCTTCTCAAAAAGCCTCGTTTCCGGATCAACCGAGAATTGAGAAATTCATTTCATCTAATATGAAGGAAGAGAAGATGGTAGAGCAAATTGTGGTGGTCGCCGATTCGAGAGAACTCGGCGCTTTAGTGACTAGAGAACTCGCCAAACTGGGGA
>Ga0335079_10007514_pt1 | contig 12397 bp, 9 predicted proteins | sample Lox_Sample_33_FD_206719 | JGI IMG/M metagenome (GOLD analysis project Ga0335079, IMG submission 206719) | Soil microbial communities from Loxahatchee National Wildlife Refuge, Florida, United States - Lox_Sample_3.3 | ecosystem: Environmental > Terrestrial > Soil > Wetlands | place: USA: Florida... | reverse complement strand
GGAGGAGTACGCCGAGGCAAGCAGCATCGTGCCCGGAATCAAGTCGCTGATCGCGCTCGCAACGGCCCTGACCGCGCACTGACTCGGAATGCGGCCGAAGTCCCCGAGGGGAGTTCGCCCTCGATATCGCGGCCTCAGAGACCCGGCGCACGGTCAGTTGCTGCTGGCGTTCATGTTCTGCATCTTTTTCATCGCCCCATCGATCGCCTTCTTCATGCTCAGCGTGTCGGCTCCCTGGCTGGGCGGGAACTGGTCCAGGCTCTTCAGGTGCTCCATGATGAAAGGAACCGCGGCGGTAGGAGCCCAGAGCTTTGCTGCAAGGAACTTCCTGCCGACGTAGCCCCACTCTTCCGAATCGGGAGTCATCTTCTCCATCGGATCCATCAGCAGGTTCACCACATAGGGCACGCTGGGATACGCCTTCTCGTCAAACCAGCTTCCATGATGCTTCACGCCGATGTGAATCTTCCAGGCGTCCACGCGCATCGCCATGAGGTCAGTTTCGTCGTAGTAGAAGATTTCCCGCCGGGCGGACGTCTCGGTCTGTCCTGTCCACAAAGGAAGATTGTTGTAACCGTCGAGATGCACCTTGTAAGTGGTGTCGCCCATCTTCTTGCCAACCAGAAGTTCCTCCTTCAGATTCGGCAGGCCGGCAGCAGCAGCCAGGGTTGCGAAGATATCCTCGTGGTTCTGAATGCCATTCGAGACGCTGCCGGGTTTGATATGACCGGGCCACCTGACGAGCATGGGCACGCGCAGACCGCCTTCCCAGGTAGTGCCCTTCTCTCCTCTGAAGGGTGCGTAGCCGCCGTCCGGCCAGAACATCAGCTCGTTGCCGTTGTCCGTAGTGTAGACGACGATGGTGTTGTCCGCAATTCCAAGCTGGTCGAGTTTCTTGAGGATCATCCCGACATGCTCGTCATGCTCGAGCATGCGGGCGCGAACGACATCCTCTTCCGCACGGCCCTCATTGACCGCCAACTGAACGTATTTCGGGTTCGGGTGCGACCAGATGTGGATCGCCGTCGAGTTGAACCAGAGGAAGAACGGCTTCGCTTTGCCGTTCTGGTCCAGCCATTTCAACGTCTCGGCGGTCACCTCCGCGTCGAAGGTCTCCATGCGCTTGCGGGTAAGGGGTCCGGTGTCCTGGATTCGCTGTTTACCAACTCGGCCGAATTTCGGATCGGTGGTCGGATCGTCCATGGTAGTCGCCCAGGTGTGGAGCGCTCCGCGCGGGCCGAACTTAGTCTTGTATTCCGGATGCTTCTGGCCGGGATAGTCCAGCTCCTCGGGTTCCTCCTCCGCGTTGAGGTGGTAGAGATTGCCGAACCATTCATCGAACCCGTGCATTGTCGGCAGGAATTCGTTCCGGTCTCCCAGGTGGTTCTTGCCGAACTGAGCGGTCGCGTAGCCCAGGGGCTTGAGAACTTCGGCGAGCGTCGGATCGGACTTCTGAATGCCGCGAGTCGAGCCGGGGATGCCGACGGTCGTCATGCCGGTGCGGACCGGCAGTTGACCCATGATGAAGGCCGCGCGGCCGGCGGTACAGCTCGGCTGTCCGTAGTGATCGGTGAAGAGCAAGCCGCCGCGGGCGATGCCGTCGATGTTCGGTGTGCGGCCCATCATCCCGTGAGTGTAGGCGCCGACGTTCCACATGCCGATGTCGTCGCCGAAAATGACTACAATGTTTGGTCTTCGTTCCTGGGCCTGAGCTAGGACGCCGGGCGAACAGAGCGCGGCGGCCAGGCACAGGATAGTTGTCAGGCATCTGTGTGACATTTGTCTCAAGTTACCCTCCTCCCGGACGGTGAAACAGCACTCGCCGGAGAACTTCTTACCAGTTGTCAGTGGCCTGGTAGCCACCGGTTGGCGCTTTGGTGGTGAGAGATTCCGTTCTTCTACCTCAGGTCCAAAATCTTAAGTACACTTTGTCCGCGGAATGTCCTTGCCCACACTAATTGCATCCAGGCTACTGGCCAGACAGGTGCCAAAGAGACACGGTAAATGAAATAATCAATACGCCGGCGACATACTGCCATCGAGCCGAACACCGTGAGGAGGTCTTCCATGCTATGCGGGTGTGCTTGCTTAGTATTGGCTGTCTTCGAGTTATTCGGGGCGCACGCACAGACGGATCCGTTGCAATCCTGGAACGATACCGCGTCCAAGAAGGCCATTATCGGCTTCGTACAAAAAGTCACCAAGGGAGGTGCTCCCGACTTTGTGCCGGCCGATCAACGGATCGCGACTTTCGACAACGATGGGACACTCTGGATCGAGCAACCCATGTACGTCCAGATGGTCTTCGTTCTCGACCGCGTCAGGCAACTTGCCCCAAAGAACCCAAGCTGGAATACGACGCAGCCCTTTAAGGGGGTTCTCGATGGAGACATGAAAGCCATCGCGGCAGCGGGCGAGCAAGGGCTCATGCAACTCATGGCCGCGACGCATGCCGGCGTAACCGTCGAGGAGTTTCAGAAGATTGTCACGGACTGGATGGCCACGGCACAACAGCCCAGGTTCAAACGCCCGTACACGCAATGCATCTACCAGCCGATGTTAGAGTTGCTGGCGTATCTCCGCAGCCATGGCTTCAAGACTTACATTGTCTCCGGCGGCGGCGTCGAATTCATGCGGCCCTGGACGGAGAGGGTTTACGGCATCCCGCCCGAGCAGGTCGTCGGCAGCTCCATAAAGACCAGGTTCGAGGTTATCAACGGCAAACCCGCCCTCATGCGGCTTCCGGAGCTGAACCTCATCGATGACAAGGAAGGCAAGCCCGTCGGGATCAATCAATACATCGGCCGCCGGCCCATCGCCGCCTTCGGCAACTCGGACGGCGACCAGCAGATGCTCGAATGGACGGCGGCCGGCGGCGGACCGCGCTTCATGCTGCTGGTCCACCACACCGACGCGGCGCGCGAATACGCCTATGACCGGCAGTCTCCCTATGGCCGGCTCGACAAGGCGCTTGACGAAGCGACTGCGAGGGGCTGGACCGTGGTGGATATGAAAAACGATTGGAAAGTAATCTTCCCTCAGAAGTGACTTGGTTCACTTTGCCGGGCGCGCCGCGCCCGTGGATCGGCTTTCCCATTGTTCGCGCGTCATCACGCAGCGAAATCCTAAATGATTCGTGCCGGTGCTGACCTCGCCCTTGCCGCGGGTGCCGACGATATAGCGCGAACAATATTGATCGGTGCAGAGAAAGGATCCTCCGCGATGAGCTTTCTTGGGCTGGGCGGGTTCATCGGGATCGAAGGAGGACCCAGGACCTTTCGGGTTGCGCGCCACGCCGCCGGCCGCGGCCAACTCCCGATAATAGTCGGGCCGGTACCAGTCGCTGGTCCATTGCCACACGTTGCCGGCCATGTCATATAGGCCGTATCCATTCGGCGGAAATTGGGCCACTGGCGCGATGCCGGCGTAGCCGTCCTCGCCTGTGTCCGTGTTCGGGAAATGCCCCTGGTGTGTGTTAGCCATCCAGCGGTGGCCGCCACCGTGGAAATCGCTTCCCCAGGTGAACGGCTTTCCCGCAAGGCCGCCGCGCGCGGCAAACTCCCACTGCGCTTCGGTGGGAATCGCTTTTCCGGTCCATCTTGCGTAGGCCAGGACGTCTTCATATGCCACATGGACCACGGGGTAGTTGCCCTTTAAGTGGATATCGCTGCTCGGGCCGAGGGGGTAACGCCAATTGGCGCCGGCGACGTAGTTCCACCACTGGAAATGGTTGTCGAGGCTGACGGGATGATCCGGCGCGGAGAAGACCACCGAACCCGCGACGAGGTTCTCAGCGGGAGCACCGGGGAAATCCTCGGCACGCGGCTTCCGTTCCGCGACCGTTATGTAACCTGTCGCACTTACGAACCGGGAAAACTCCGCATTGGTAACATCGGTCTTGTCCATGAAGAACCCGTCGACATAGACACGATGAATTGGGCGGGCGTCCAGCGTCGCTTTCATTCCGACGCTGTCCATGCCGGGCGGATCGTTCGCCCCCATGGAGAACTCGCCCCCGGGGATCCAGGCCATTCCCGCGGGTGCATCGCCCGGCGGCGGCGTAGCATTTACGACGGTCGGAGCGAACACTGCGGTTCCGGCTGATGGCGAGGGTGTGCGGCGGGAAGAGAGAAGCAACCATACCGAGGCAAGAGCCATGATGCCGGCGAGGCCCATGACAACGCGCGCATAGCGAGCGCTCCTTGCGGCCATAGGGCGGACCTTGCGAGAACGGTAGTGCTGCGTCCTGACCACCTGTCCCTCAATTGATGGGCTTCTACCACGGGCGATCCAAAATCTTCGAGGATCGGCGCCCGGCGCCGCAGGGTACCGCAGAACACATTACGGGCTACATAGCGCCATACTGCGCACACGGGAGGCGCGAACTATAAATTAAATAGACCGTTGAGCGCTGGTATATAGTCATATTCGCCTCAGTAAAGACACTGGCTGGTGTTGGGACGAGCTAGTAGTAAGCTTGAGAGGAGCTGGTCGATCTTCTCTATGTTGGGGGACGCAGATTCATGTGTTTAGTAGTACGTATAGTCGCGGTTCCGGGTTAACAAGGGAGGAAGAGATTCTCATCCTCCCAGCGAGTAATTCCCTTTGGTCTGACCGTACAGGCCTATGTTTCGATAATCAGGCTCACGGGCTGTGGAGGTGGCTGCTGTGGTCTTATTTCATGCTTCGCCACTCGCGGCTGGACATGGATCTCGTGTCGACCCACCCCGATGAGCACGGTGGACTTGGATTCCTTGGTTTGTCGCCGATGGGTTGTGCTCCAGTCGCTTTCGCTACTGCTGCCGCCATCGGCGCCAATTGGCAGTACCAGATTTCGGCTGAAGGCGCTCACCTTACGGACTTCAAAGTGCCCGCCATCATTCTCACTGCTATCGTGCTGATCACCGCGGCCGGCCCACTGGTATTCTTTGCTCCACGGCTGGCAAAGCTGCGGCGCCGCGGGCTGCTGGAGTACGGAATGCTCGGCCAGATTCACAGCGTGGGCTTCCACAGGAAATGGATTCTCGATCCTAATAGAAAGGATCAGGAGTTCCTCACTGCCCCGGAAATCAGCGCTCTGGCCGATTACGGATCGAGCTACGAAAAAATCGAGGAAATGCAACCATTCCCCGTAGATAAGGGATCCTTCCTGACACTGGCTCTGGCAGTTGTAGTGCCGATGCTGCCGGCCATCCTCTCCGAGGTTCCCCTGGGCGAAGTCTTGAAAGCGCTGCTGGAAGCTGTGAAGTGAAGGTTTGCGCGGGAGAAGAATATGGCGATCGCGACGTTTTCCGGGTTTGATTTTGGCTGTAAGCTAGTTCCAAGGCGCCACGCGGAAGGCAACATGCTGCTCATCGTGCTCGCGACTGGATGCTTTGCGGTTGCCGCCTGCGGGAGCAAACAGAGTCCGGCGACAGCTGAGCAAGCGTCGAAGCAGGAAGCCTCGACGGCCTCGGCGGCTGCACCAGCCTCGACGTCTCTGCTTCCCAATGAGGCTGGCGCAACGGCGGGATCCGGCAAGGGAACGCTGGTGCTACCTACCGGGTTTGGGAAACGCACCGGCGACCTGGACGAGATGGCGAAGGGGCGCAGCATCCGGGCGCTCGTCATCCTGAACCCGGTTGGCTTTTTCTATAAGGCGGGACGGCCTCAGGGGATTCAATTCGAGGCGCTGCAGGAGTTTGAGAAGTTCGTCAACCAGAAACTGAAGGCCGGCAAGCTGCCCATCAAGGTGATCTACCTCCCGATGCGCCCTGACCAGCTCGAGCCCGCCCTCACCCAGGGCCTGGGCGATCTCATTGCACAAGGAGTCGTGATCACCCCCGAACGCGAGCAGCGGGTCGCCTTCTCGGCGCCCATTCAGACGAACGTCTCGCAGGTAGTAGTGACCGGCCCGGCGTTGGCTAATGTGACGAGCTTCGATGACCTCGCCGGCAAAACAATCTATGTCAATCCGTTGACTACTTACTATGACAACCTCAAAAAGGTAAGTGACGCCCGGCAAAAGGCTGGTAAGCCGTCCCTGGATATCAAGGCTGCCGACAAGAATCTGTACGATGACGATCTCATCGAGATGGTGAATGCCGGCCTCATCCCTGCCACGGTGACAAACAAGCAGCGCGCCGATCTGTGGGCGCAGGTGCTTCCAAATGTCAAGTCGCACGCGGACCTGGTGGTTGCCAGCGAAGGTCAGACGGGATGGGTGATGCGCAAGAACAATCCGCAGTTCAAACAGCTGGTGGACGAGTTTATCGCGGGCCACGCGGTGGGAACGGCGTTCGGCAATACGCTCCTGCGCCGTTACCTGCAAAACACCAAGTGGATCAGGAACTCGACTTCCGCGGAAGAGCTGCGGAAGTTCAATGCCTACGCGGAATACTTCAAAAAGTACTCGGCCCAATACAATTTCGATTACCTCATGATCGGAGCGCAGGGCTACCAGGAGTCGCTGTTCGATCAGGCCAGGAAAAGCCAGGTCGGCGCCGTCGGCGTGATGCAGGTGATTCCGAAACTCGCCGCCGCGGATCCCATCAACGTGCCGAACGTCAACGACGCCGAGGGGAACATCCACGCCGGCGTCAAGATGCTGCGCAACATCGCCGACAAGTACTTCAACGATCCCGGAATCGACGCCTTGAACAAGACGCTCTTCACCTTCGCCAGCTACAACGCCGGGCCCAACCGCATCGCGCATCTTCGCAAGAAGGCGGAGGAGAACGGCCTGGACCCGAACAAATGGTTCGGCAACGTGGAACTTCAAGTGGCCAAAGACGTCGGCCAGGAGACGGTCACTTACGTCAGCAACATCTACAAGTACTACGTCGCTTACAAACTGACGGTCGAGCAGAGGGAGCAGAAGGCCGCTGCCGCGCCCGGCAGGTAGGGACCTGGATTCCTCCTCCTGCGGTACCTGCCCGGCATCAAATCGTTGATCGCGCCCGCGGCAGCGGTGGCCGCGCATAGAGGCTAATCAACCTTCAGTCCCAGGAACCTGTGCGCGTTGCCGTAGCAGATGTTGCGCACCATGGGCCCGACGAGCTCGTCGCTGGCCGGCAGTTCGCCGTTTTCGATGTCACGGCCCAGCAGGTCGCAGAGCACGCGGCGGAAGTACTCGTGGCGCGGGTATGACATGAACGACCGCGAGTCGGTGAGCATGCCGAGGAAGCGCGAAAGCAGGCCGCAGTTGGAGAGCGCGTTCATCTGCCAGGTCATGGCTTCCTTCTGATCGAGGAACCACCAGCCGCTGCCGAACTGGACCTTGCCCGGCGTGACTCCGTCCTGGAAGTTGCCGATCATGGTGGCGATCACGTAATTGTCGGCAGGATTCAGATTGTAGATGACGGTCTTGGGAAGCGCGTTCTCCGAATCCAGGCGGTCGAAGAAGTTGCCAAGAGCGTCGGCCTGCAGGCAGTCGCCGATGGAGTCCCAGCCGGTATCCGGACCCATTTCGCGGAAGCGGCGCGCGTTGTTGTTGCGCCGCGCGCCCAGGTGAAGCTGCTTGGTCCAGCCTTTTTCGGCGTCCAGCCGGCCGAAGATCATCATCATGTGGGAAGCAAACTGGATGCTCTCCTGGTGTGTGGCGGCGTGGCCGCAGCGCGCGCGTCCGAAGATGGCCGAAGCTTCATGCTCGCTTGGGAATGTGCCGAAAGCGTGGTTCAACCCGTGATCGCTGAGACGTCCGCCCATGGAATGGAAGAAGTCGTGGCGCTTTTTGAGGGCGTCGACAAAGTCCGTGAGCTGGCGGATGCTGGTGTTGCTCGCGGCTTCGAGCTTGTTCACCCACGGATTGAAGACCTCGGGTATGTGGACGTTGAGGGCTTTATCGGGGCGAAACGTAGGGAAGACCTTCGTCTTCAGGACCGAGGCGGCGATGGCTTTGTGGCAGGCGAGATCGTCGGTCGGGTCGTCCGTGGTGCAGACCGCCTTCACGCGGAATTTGCCGAGGATGCCGTGGGCGCAGAGCTCATCGGTGGCCAGCGCGGCGTTGGCCTGATCCCAAACGCGCGGCGCGCTCTTTTCGTCCAGCAGCTCGTCGATGCCGAAGTAGCGCTTCAGCTCGAGGTGGGTCCAGTGGTAGAGCGGATTGCGCAGCGTGTGCGGCACAGTACGCGCCCAGGCGAGGAATTTCTCGTACGGACCGGCCGCGCCCGTGCAGTAGCGTTCGTCGACACCGTTGGCGCGCATGGCCCGCCACTTGTAGTGGTCGCCTTCCAGCCAGATTTCGAAGAGGTTGCGGAAGCGGCGGTTCTCGGCGACGTCTTTGGGAGGCAGGTGGCAGTGGTAATCGAGGATGGGTTCGGGTTGGGCGAACTCCTGGTAGAGGCGCCGCGCGGTCTTAGTGGACAGGAGAAAATCGTCGTGAATGAAAGACATAGGGCGGTAAATTTTGATTGAATCATACTTCGCGGGGGTGTGTCGCCGGCACAACTGCCGCAAGGCGGCACGCCTGGGCCACAATGCTAGGCTGAAGATATATGCAGTCTTCCGACTCGGTTTTTGCGTCCCGTTTCGCCATTACCCGGCAGGACCTGGAATCCTACCTGGCTGAAGCGTTGAGCCAGGGCGGCGACTACGCCGACCTGTATTTCGAGTACCTGCTCACCAGCTCCATCAGCCTCGACGAATCGATGGTCAAGAGCGCCACGCAGGGCGTCTCCATGGGGGTTGGAGTGCGGGTGATTGCGGGGGAGCGCACCGGGTATGCCTACAGCGACGACCTTTCGCCGGAGAAGATCCGTAAGGCCGCCAATGTGGCCGCGCACATCGCCGCGGCGCCCGCGAAAGTGGAGAAGTTCGATCTGAACGAAGGGCGGCGGCACAACCTGTATCCGGTAATCACCGCGCCGACGGAGACGGCATTTGCCGAGCGGGTGGAGCTGGTGAAACGCGCCGACCGGGCGGCCCGCGCCGGCGATTCGCGCGTGTTCCAGGTGCAGGCGTTCTATGCCGACAACCTTCGCCAGGTGATGGTGGCGACGAGCGAGGGCGTGCTCACGTTCGACCGCCAGCCTTTGGCGCGCTTGAGCGTGTCGGCGATCGCGCGGCAGAACGGCGGGCCTCCGCAGCGGGGGCACGCCGGCGGCGGCGGGCGCGTCGAGCTGGATTTCTTCCTGCGCGAGAAGACGCCGGAACATTTCGCCGCTGAAGCAGTGCGCGAAGCCATCACCATGCTGGACGCGGTGGACGCTCCGGCGGGCGAGATGACCGTGGTGCTGGGACCTGGCTGGCCCGGGATTTTGCTTCACGAAGCCGTAGGTCACGGGCTGGAGGCAGACTTCAACCGCAAGGGCGTCTCCGCTTTCAGCGGCCGGATCGGGCAGAAGGTGGCGAGCGAACTGTGTACGGTCATCGACGACGGCACGATCGGCAATCGGCGCGGCTCGCTCAATGTCGATGACGAAGGCCATCCCACGAAGCGCAATGTGCTGATCGAAAACGGGGTATTGCGCGGCTATCTGCAGGACAAGCTGTCCAGCACGCTCCTGCGGTCCGAATCGACGGGCAGCGGGCGGCGCGAAAGCTACGCCCACATCCCCATGCCGCGCATGACCAATACCTTCATGCTCGCCGGGGAGAGCGACCCGGAGGAGATTATCCGCTCGGTGCCCAAGGGGATCTACTGCCGCAACTTCGGCGGAGGGCAGGTGGACATCACCAGCGGCAACTTCGTGTTTTCGGCCTCGGAGAGCTACCTGATCGAAGACGGCAGGCTGGCGCGCCCGGTGCGCAACGCCACGCTCATCGGCAACGGTCCTGAAGCGCTCAAATACGTCAGCATGGTGGGCAACGACCTCAAGCTCGATGAAGGCGTCGGCACCTGCGGCAAGGAAGGACAAAGCGTGCCGGTGGGGGTGGGGATCCCGACGATCAAGATCGACCGCATGACGGTGGGGGGCCGGGCTTGAGCAACAACCATCTGGGGGAACTCGCGCAGGACGTGGTCCGGCAGGCGCTGGAGGGGGGCGCAACCGACGCGGAGTGCACGATTGCGGAAGGCGACGAGTTCTCGACCAACGTGCGCATGCGCGAGGTGGAGAATCTGAAGGAGGCGGGTTCGCGCGGTGTGGGGCTCCGCATCCTGATCGGGAAAAATACCGGGGCCTCGTACACTTCCGATTTTTCTCGCGAGGGGATCGCCCACATGGTGAGGTCGGCGATCGAACTGGCCGATCTCACCACCGAAGATCCGCATGCCGGGTTGCCGGATCCCGACGAATTCGGCTCCGCCGGCGGCGATCTGAAGCTCTATTCGCCGGGAGTGGCCGGGTTGGAAACCGGCCTCAAGATCGAGACCGCGAAGCGCGCGGAGTGCGCCGCGCTGGATTTCGATCCGCGTATTGCCAACTCCGACGGCGCGTCGTTCGACAGCTACGTAGGCCGGCACATTTTCGCCAACTCGCGCGGATTCGCGGGGGAGTACCGGTCCAGCTACTGTTCCCTGAGCGCTACACCGGTCGCGCGCGAGGGCGAGAGCATGGAGCGCGACTACTGGTTCACCTTGGCGCGCGGGTTCGACGGGCTGGAGGCTCCGGAGGAAGTGGGCCGTACCGCCGCCCGGCGGGCGCTGCGCCGGTTGAACGCGGTGAAGGTGGAGACTCAGAAGGTGCCGGTTGTTTTCGAGCCGCGGACCGCCCGCTCGCTGCTCGACAACATCTACGAAGCCGTGCACGGGATGTCGATCTACCGTCACGAATCCTTCCTGGCGGAGAAGCTGGGCGAATCGGTGGCGAGCGAGCTGGTGACCGTGGTCGACGACGGAACGCTGCCCGGGCTGTTCGGCACCTCGCCCTTCGATGACGAAGGCGTGCCTTCGCGCCGCACCACGGTGATCGAGCGCGGCGTGCTCAGGAGCTACCTGCTGAATACGTATGCGGCACGCAAACTGGGAATGAAGACTACCGGCAACGCGTCGCGCGGGCTGACCGGCAACGCGGGCATCGGGCACGGGAACCTGTTCATCGAGGCCGGCGTCCCATCGCCGGAGCAGATTCTGGCGGGCATTTCCAACGGCTTCTACGTCACCGAGCTGATGGGTTTCGGCGTGAATGTCGTGACCGGCGATTATTCGCGTGGGGCCGCGGGCCTGTGGATCCGCAACGGCGAGCTGGCGTTCGCGGTGAGCGAGGTGACCATCGCGGGGAACCTGATGGAGATGCTGCGCGGGATCGAGGCGGTGGGCAACGACCTGGAGTTTCGCGGCAGCGTGGCTGCTCCTACAATCAAGATAGGAGAGATGACCGTTGGCGGCAGATAAAGCAGTCAAAGGCTCGGCCCCGAAAGCATCCATCCCGCCGGTGGCGATGGTGATCGGCCTGGTGCTCGTACTGGGCGTGGCCGGGTTCCTGTACCTGGACCGGTTATCGAAGCAGCCGCCGCCTCCTCCGCCGCCATTGACGGGCGAGGCGCGCGAGTACGTGCGGGCGCGAAATCTCAAGCTGGCCGATGTGGAGATGAAGGCCCACGAGAGTTACCTGAAGCAAAGCGTGGTGGAGATCACCGGCACGATTCAGAACGCGGGCGACCGTCGGCTGAAATCGGTGGAGATCTACTGCGTGTTCAAGGATCCCTTCGACCAGGTGGTGCTGCGCGAGCGGGTTGCGATCGTCAGCCAGCGGACGGGCGGAGCGGCGCCGGGCGAGACTAAGCCGTTCCGGCTGGCATTCGACAATGTGCCGGAGAGCTGGAACCAGGCGACGCCGGACCTTGTGATTGCCGCCATCGAGTTCGCGTAGGCCTTGGACCGGCTAAAAGCCTGTCCCACATCAAAGCGGCATCACCTTCGACACGATCTGATCGTACTTCGCCAGATAGGGGAACCCAGGCGGCTGGGGCAGGTTGTCGATGTTGTGGCCGATCTCGTCGGCGTGATCCGCCGGCCAGGTCTTGGGGTCGAACGAGCCCCACTGGGCGGACGCTACGGTCACCAGGCCGTCGTTGGGCTGGCCGGTCAGCGACGAGATGTACCGATGAAACAGCAGCAGCACGGCGCACGTCTCGGGAAAATCGGTACGCCCTCCCCCGGCGACCGAGAAGTACGCGGTCGCGGGGTCGTTGGCGCACGTGGCAGAGAACTTCTGACAGAATTGCGTGGTCAGGTTTCGTAAGCCGTCGAGCGAGATTCCGAGCGCGTTGAGGACCGGCTCCAGCGGGTTGCGGTTCAGACCGAAGGGAAGTGCGCTGAACGCCGATAACTGCTCCGGCCTGTCGACCAGGTCGGCGATCGGTGATCCCAGGTGCGGCGTCGAGATGGTTGTCAGGGACCGGATGGGAATTTGAATCTTATCGGGGTTCGCCGGCGATAGCATCCAGCGGCTGTCGAGCCCGCCCATGCTGTGAGCGATGATGTGTGTCTTCTGCGTGGCGTCGAGATCGCCGGATGCCATGGCGGCATTGATCT
>Ga0335079_10007509_pt1 | contig 12402 bp, 9 predicted proteins | sample Lox_Sample_33_FD_206719 | JGI IMG/M metagenome (GOLD analysis project Ga0335079, IMG submission 206719) | Soil microbial communities from Loxahatchee National Wildlife Refuge, Florida, United States - Lox_Sample_3.3 | ecosystem: Environmental > Terrestrial > Soil > Wetlands | place: USA: Florida... | reverse complement strand
CGCGTTCCCTTTCTTGTTCTTCTCTAAGCGCTCGATAACTGCGGCCACAAGAATGGGCAGTCCTACGGTCGCATCGATGAATACCTCTCCGAACTTGCCGCCCTCCGACGGAGGTACGAATTTTCCCCACGAGATCGCTTCACTGTACGGGCTGCCAGAGAGTCCTCCCCAATAGACTGGCTCCGGACAGATTCTGAGCCCGTAGTGATACCGTTTCAGGGGAACGTTCTCTCCAAGCCGCCGATGCCGCAATTCGATGAAAGGCCCAAACTGCTGTGACCAGTTTCGCGGCACACCGCCGCCGATCGTGAAAATCCCCAGCTTCTTCTGACGCAGCAAGGTCGCGGCGAAGTGTTCGAGATCCTCAAATGGATCGAACCGGATCTTGTGCCTGCCGGTCGACTCGCGGAGGCGATTGTTCAGGGCCGTATCCAGCCCAAGTTCCGAGTCGCTGAAGGCCGGCACGAAAACCGGCACACCCTTTTCGTAGGCCGATTTCAAAATCCCGCGTTGCCCTTGCGCGTGCTTCGAAAGGTGCGCGCCAATCGCGTGATTCAGCTTGTACGAACACATGACCTCGTTGTGATCCCAGGCTTCGAGCACCGCCGACATCACTTCTTCCACATCGTCGAGGTTCTGCTCCGGCTCAAGGGTGTCGTAGACACGGTTGTAGCCCTGGTCGTACAGTTCTTCATCGGAAACATCCGGATTCGCCCGGAAATGTGCCTTCCCGGTCGCTTCAACCAACCCATGCGCCATCAGCGCGCCCGTCGAGACGATGGCATTGACAATTCCGCGGTCGATCAGCTCCGCGATAATCAGTCCCTGCTTAGCCACGGTCATCGCGCCAGCGAGTGTCATCACGACGAACGCTTCTTCATCGAGCGCCATAGCCTCGAGCACGTCCGCTGCTTCCCCGAGCTGACGTCCGGTAAACGCCGTCTTCGCCATCGCCCGCACCAGGCCGTCGATTGATGACACTTTCGAGAGGTCCAGCGGCTCCAGGGGAATCAGGCGATCTTCAATTGGATTGTGCAGCTGACGATCTTTCCCTTCACCCGAGCCCTCGCTATCATGATGCGAGTTACCATGATTGCCGTGTTTCAATGCAAGCCTCCAAGCCGAATGCGATTCTGTCCGACTCAATACTCTACAGGAAGCTCGTCAGAGGACGCCACGCGGTTGCGCGACCAATATTCCACAGGCTCCGCAGAAGTCAAAGAAAATCTTCACGAGTGAACTGGTTTCCCTTGTGATCCTCCGTGTACCCTGTCGTGAGACGTTCGCATGCCAGGCAAGCGCAAGTTCGATGAGCAAATCGCCACGCTCGACGCGCTTCGTCAACTGGCAGGTGCAGACAGACTCGAGCCGCTTTGCAAAGCTCTCGGCAATCGCAACAATTTTCTCGTAGCGAAGGCGGCGGATCTGGCGCGCGAGTTCGGCCTGACACAATTGACGCCGGACATTCTCTGCGCCTTCAATCGCTTCTTCGAGAATCCCGAGAAAACCGATCCCCAGTGTTGGGCCAAGAATGCTCTTAGCAGGGCGCTCGCGGCCTTCGAGCATCAGGACCCGGAAGTCTTTCTTCGCGGCATGCGCCACATCCAACTGGAACCGATATGGGGAGGCCGCTCGGACACCGCCGGCACCCTGCGCTCGACCTGCGCGCTGGCGCTCGTACAATGCCGCGGCGTCTCCGAACCAGACCTTCTCGCCCATCTCATTGATCTGTTCGCGGACCAGGACAAAACCGTGCGGGCAGAAGTGCTTCGCTCAATCGCACAGGTCGGTTCGCCGTCAGCCACGCTGATTCTGCGTACAAAGGCGACATTTGGAAAGGACGAGCCGGAGGTCCTCGGCGTCTGCTACAGCGGCATCCTCGGCGTCGAAGGAGTAGCCGCGATCCCCTGGGTCCATCAGTTTCTGCGGTCAAACGATGAAACCGCTGCCGAAGCAGCTCTCGCCATCGCAGCCACGCATTCCCTCCTAGCATTCGAATGCCTGAAACAGAATCTCCAGAACGCCTCCGACCCCTGGTGGCGTTTCGTGCTGCTCTCGGCTATCGCCCTGACTCGACAGGAGGAAGCAATGGAATTTCTAATCCATCTCGTGCAAAGGGAGTCTCTCGATGCCACGGCCGCAATTGATGCCATGCTCCGGGCTTTGCCTTCCGCCGAAGCACTCCAGCGGCTCGAAGCTATAACTTCGAAGAACATTCGTCTCTCTCAACATCTCGCCACCGCCCGAAAATCGTCGTAGCAAACGAAGAGCCCGGATCGCATCGATCCGGGCTCTTCAACGCTGTCTGCCGAAGCAGCAGCGGACATTGCCACTTAGTTGATCTTCAGAGTAACGGTTGTGGTTGCGGTCGTGGCGCCCGAGGTTCCCGTCACGGTAATCGTGCGGGTTTCCGTAGGCGTGTTCGGACCAATGCGGACACGCATAGCCGCCGAGCCCGAACCATTCGCAACGCTGGCTGGAGCAAACTTAACCTGAACGCCCTTGCCCTGTCCGGAAGCGGACAGGGTAACAGTCCCGGTAAAGCCGCCCGAAGGAGTCACGGTGATCTTTGCGAGCGCCGTGCTGTTTTTCGTTCCCGAGATCGAGGACGGCATCGCGCTGAGCGTGAAGCTGCCACCGCCCGTGCCAGTTCCAACGAGATCATCGATCAGAGATTGTCCGGTCGGAGAACCGAGTCCCGTGGACAAATCGTAACCAACGGTCGAGCCCTTGCTGTTTCCTCCACTCGTAATGTCGTGGAAGTCATTCGCGTACTCCGTTCCGTTGGCGTAGATCTCGGTGTAGATCGCGGGGTTAATGAAGCCTACCAATGCGCTGCCGTTCGAAGCGGCCTGCTGATTGGCGAGGGCGATGAAACCAGCCCACATCGGAGTCGCAAAGCTGGTGCCACCGTAGAGATTTTCCGAACAAGCCGTCTGGTCAGCGCAAACGTAGAACGTGAAGTTCGAGTTTGCCGAAACGTCCGGACCGTTGCGGAGGGTCTGCGAGCACTTAGCGCATCCCGCGGCCGCTGCAACCTGCCACGATGGAATTGCAAAGCTATTCGTCGAGATTCCGCCACCAGTATCAGACCAGCCGGTCTCCGATGCCCACGCACCGCCAGCGCTGGCAGTGGTCAGATCGGTGCCGCCGACCGACATTACGTACGGATCGTCTGCCGGCCACACGAAGCCGCCCGAGCTCCAGGTGCCGCTGTCGCCTGCCGCGGTGAAGAAGCTCTGACCCTGTGCCTGGAATTCCTGGAAGAACGGGTCGTCAGTTGTGTTGTCAGCTGGCCTCCAAGCCCACGAGCAGCTCAGTGCGCTGTTCAGCGGTTTGGCAGTCGCCATGCCGTTCAGGATGCCGGCATCGTCCAGAGTCTGTCCTGAGAGAGCGCCAGTTCCAATCCACATGGTGAGGCCCGACATTCCGGGCGCCATGCCGATCGCCTGCGTGATATCGAGAGTCTGTTCGGTGTCGTCGCAGAAGCCGCCCTTCGAGTTATCGACGCAGCTCGTGCTCTGGGTGTCAACCGAGGTCAACGTGATTGGAACATTGTTGGTCTGACCAGCATTCGTGAAGTAGGTTGTTACGTCCTGCAAGTCAGTTCCAACGAATTCGAACAAGCCTACCGATTGACCGGCGCCGGTGAGAGTTCCGCCGCCCGCCGAATAATAAGCCGCGCGCATGTCGCTGCCGCAGAACGAGGCTCCCGGGCAGGAACCCGTTGTGGCATTCGAAATTGCGCTGTCCGGAGTGACCGGATTCGGATTCTTCACGACCATCCGTTGCGGAGTCGAGAAGTTATCCAATCCGCCGATGGCCCAGAGACGCACTGACATGTCGGGCGTGGGCTCGCGGTCGGGAGCGAAGAACGTCCGGGCTTCGGTTGGGTGCTGATAGAGCCCGAAGTTCACGTGGAGAGCGCTCTGAATCTTCTGCACCGAGCCGCTGACCGCAAGGATCTGGCGGTTACGGGCGGTGCTTTCGATTTTCAGTCCGTTCTCTTTCGCCCAGGTCTTTACCGCTTCGTAATCATCGACGCTGGGGCCGTACTTCGCCGTGAACTGGTCCACCGTGAGGTAGTGATGATAGGAGGAGCTGGCAGGATCCTGAAGATCTTTCAGGAACTGGTCAAGGTCAGGCTGGTTGCGGTGCTGCAGAACAAGAACGATGCGCATGTTCTTGGTTGCGGAAAGATGGCCGACGAGCGGAGAGACCTTATTGATCACCTCGTCTCGTGTGTGGTGTGTGACGGGAGTCTGTGGTTGCGCAAGACAGACGGAACTGATGACCGACATAAGCGCGACCACTGTCAGCACAAATGTACTCAGTCTTCTTATCACGTGTTCTCCTTTTGATTGGGCAGCGATCTTTTGATTCAATGCAGGCGAAGTCCCTACATCGCCTTTTCCCCAGACTTCAGGAAGGGCCCCGATTGTACAACGATTTTTCGGCGCACTTGTCTCCGCGAAGAAAATTTTTTTGTGTGAATCGCGCCAAAACCCGCGTCAATACTGAAACAGTTTGCACACTTGCCTGCATTCACTTACATGCTTGCAAATTTCTTCACGTATTCATCTCGGCGAGGAATCATCTGTTCGAGAAGAACTCTGTGCCTAAAACTCACAGCTTCTTCGGCACGAGTCGCTTCGCCCTTCGTGCACAGCTTCTCACTGCCTTCTGATGATTTCTGCTTTGTGGATTTCTTACTTTGGTGGTCGATGAAGCGCGGCAGCAATCCCAACTGCTATATTGATCGCGGAGGTGGAACGCGTGCCCCCAGAAAAATATCGCGTCGCCCTGATTCAGATGTCGTGCGGCCCGGAGCCCGAACAGAATCTTGAGAAAGCGCTGGGCCGCATCTCTGACGCGGCCGGACGTGGCGCCCAGGTCGTCTGCCTCCCCGAGCTTTTTCAAACCCAGTATTTCTGCCAGCGCGAAGATCACGCTCTGTTCGATCTTGCAGAACCAATCCCCGGGCCCAGCAGCGATCGTCTCGCAGCAGCCGCTCGCAGCAACGGCGTCGTCCTGATTGCCTCGCTATTCGAGAAGCGCGCCGCGGGCGTATATCACAACACCGCCGCGGTTTTCGACCATGATGGAACTCTGCGTGGCCTGTACCGCAAGATGCACATTCCCGATGATCCTCTTTATTACGAGAAGTTTTATTTCACTCCGGGGGATCTCGGCTTTCGAGCAATGGATACCAGCGCGGGCCGCTTAGGAACGCTCGTTTGCTGGGATCAGTGGTATCCGGAAGGCGCGCGGCTCACTGCTTTGCAGGGAGCAAGTGTTCTCTTCTACCCGACCGCCATCGGATGGCATCCCGCCGAGAAGGCCGAGTTTGGAGTCGCGCAGCACGACGCATGGCGCACGATTCAGCGCTCTCACGCCATCGCCAACGGAATCTACGTCGCCGTTGTAAATCGAGTCGGCTTCGAAACCGGCAATATACGTGGAAAATCCGCTCCCGGTGCCGGTCTCGAATTCTGGGGCGGCTCGTTCTTCTGCGATCCGTTCGGCCGCGTGCTCGCCGAAGCTTCGCATGATCGAGAAGAAATCCTTGTGGGTGATGTCGATCTGAAGGCAATGGAAGACATCCGCCGCAACTGGCCGTTTCTGCGCGACCGACGCATCGATAGCTACGCACCCATCACAAGCCGACTGCTGGACTGAAGAATCGTGCCCCGACATAAGAGCTCAGTCTCAACCACCGATACTCGAGTCCCCGCCGCACTCGGCTATCGCATGCCCGCCGAATGGGGACCTCACGCCGCCACGTGGCTGGCGTGGCCCCACTATCAAGGAGACTGGCCCGGAAAGTTCGAACCCATTCCATGGGTCTACGCGGAAATCATTCGTCATCTCGCGAAGCACGAACGTGTCGAACTCATCGTCAACAACGCAATCGGCGCGCGGCAAGCGCGACGAGTGCTTGAGCGCGCCGGTGCCCTTTCTTCTAACGTTCGATTTCATCGGTGGCAGACGAATCGCGTATGGCTGCGCGACTCGGGATGCATTTTTCTGAAGCATGGCCACGTGACCGCCGCCCGCGGCGCTCACACACACCCGTCCGATCAGTCCCTTGCCCTGAAGTTTCGTTTCACTGCCTGGGCTAAATATTCCAACTGGCGTCACGATGAAATAATTGGGACTCAGATTGCGAAGGCTGCCGAGGCTTTCGAGTTGCGCCCGCAAGCGGCCGCCAAACGCGTCGTCCTCGAAGGCGGATCGATCGACGTCAACGGAGCGGGAACGATTCTCACCACCGAGGAATGCCTTCTCAGTAAAGTGCAGGAACGCAACCCGCACATGGCTCGCATTCATTACGAAAAGCTTTTTGCAGATTACCTCGGGGCCCCCCATACCATTTGGCTGGGCCGTGGCATCGTGGGAGACGACACGCACGGTCACGTCGACGATCTCTCGCGCTTCGTCGCGAGGGGCACAGTCCTCACAATGGTCGAGTCCAATTCGAAAGACGAGAATCACGCGCCACTGCGAGCCAATCTGCGGCGGTTGCAATCCGCCCGCGATCAGGACGGCAAACAACTTACGGTTGTTGAACTCCCGATGCCGCAGCCTGTCATCTTTGAAAAGCGCCGCCTTCCCGCAAGCTACGCGAATTTCTATATCGCCAACGGAATCGTGCTCGCGCCAATATTCAATCGCCCTAACGATCGGATCGCGCTCAATATGCTGGCCGAGCTGTTCCCCACTCGCGAGATCGTCCCAATCTATTCCGGGGATTTCATCTGGGGCCTGGGCGCGATGCACTGCATGACGCAGCAGCAACCGGCGTGAGCTAAATATTCCAGAAAAAGCGGGCTCAAGGCTCTCCGGATTGTTTAGCAGCGCTAATGCCAGTGTTATGCGGGGAACACCGCGAAGGGATCAGTCTTATGCCGTAAACGATCCGCCACGAGAGGGTAGGTATGCGCTTGGAGGGAAGCGAGGTTTTCTGCTCTTGCCGGAACGTGCTACTTCTGATATTGCGTCGGAAGCGGACCTTTTTCGAGCGTCGGGCGATCCCAGATCCAGCCCTGCCTTGAATAGCTCGCCAGCTCGAAATCCTGCGTCAGTTCCAGAGCATCTGTCGGACACGCGTCTTCGCACAATCCGCAGAACATGCACCGGCTCAGGTCGTAGGTGAAATTGGTCAGTTCTTTTCGCCGGGTCTTCTCGTTGCGTTCACTGGAAACAACAATTAAATGTTCAGGGCATGCTAAGGCGCACAGGTCGCACGCAATACACATGGTCTCGTTCGTGTCGGGATTTACGTTCAGCCGCGGCGCTCCGCGGTAACGCTCTGCCACTTGCGGGCGTTCGAGCGGGTACTGCTCGGTGTAAATCTCCTTGGGATCCTGATAGCGGAACGTGACTTTCAGTCCCTGCAACAGGTCGACGAGAAAGACTTTGCGCAGCAAACTCGGTAAACCCATGATGCGGTTAGCATACCACCGCAAACCAAATTCGCTCAAAAGGCATCCATTGTGTCGCCGTCGTTTGTAGGGCTGACCAGCAAAAAGCCCTGTAAAATCGACCTGTTTGCGCGCGATTCAATGATCACTGTTTCTAACCACAGACGCTGGCACTGGCTTGTGGATCACCTGCTTTGGGATACCGCAGGCAGTGCCAACTCCGGATTCCTCGGAGTTATCTGGGCAATGCGCAAGCCGATTTTGGCCCTTGCCGTGACACTGATGCTTACTTGGCGGGAATGGGTGGATTACCATCCTCTCGATCTCCTCCTCATTGTTCTGGTTGCTATCGTCAATTTTGCGTTAGTGCTCGCCGCCATAGCTCTCCTGGTCTTAACTCTTCAGAGATTCAGTCGGGCGATTAAAACGCGCTAGTTTCGCGCACTGTCCTCCCGGAACTTTTTTCGCTCTCCAGCCGTATAAGCCTTCATAGAGGGTGTGATGAAGGCCTATTTCACCAACCTGCCCATGAAGACCTGGCTTCTGCTGGTGATTCCCGCAGTATTGGCAGCATATCCGATCGTGAAGATCGTCGTCCCCGAGGTGGTCCGCGCGGTTGTGCCGCAGGTCGTGCGCAGCGTGCTGAGCGTGATTTAACCCCACGGTGAGCGACGCGAGACGCTCGCTGCAATACCGCGGGCGGAATCCCTCCGCTCGAAATCGGTAAAATATGCTGCGGAACAATTCTCCGCCAAGGAGAGCAGCCGGAAAATTGCAAAACTCCGAAAGGCAACTGACATCTGTATCCGACGAGCTGTGGATGGATGAAGCGCTTCGTTGCGCTCAACGTGCGCTCGAAATCGGAGAAGTTCCCATCGGAGCTGTCGTCGTTGTCGACGGAAAAATCGTCGGCCGCGGATATAACCGGAACATCACGGACTCCGATCCGACCGCGCATGCAGAGATTGTCGCGCTGCGCGAAGCCGCGGCACTCCTTGGTAACCATCGTCTGGGAACCTGCGATCTGTTTGTTACAATTGAACCGTGTTCGATGTGTGCCGGAGCGATGGTGCATTCGCGAATTAAACGGCTCGTCTACGGTTCGGACGATCCGAAGGCCGGCGCGGTTCAGTCGGTTTTACAGGTCTTGAACCATCCGCAGTTGAACCATCAGATTGAGGTTCGCAGCGGAGTTTTGGCGGGACGCAGCGCAGAGTTGCTGCAATCGTTCTTTCGCAATCGTCGATAGCCGTCGCCCGACGGCGTTTTTTGGCGCGGAGAGGTGCGTGAGTGGTTGAAACGATCCGCCTCGAAAGCGGACATACCTTAACGGGTATCGGGGGTTCGAATCCCTCCCTCTCCGCCAGATATTATTTTTCTGATAATTTTGCAAGCTTGTGATACCGATACTGATTCATATTGAATCGGACTCAAGGCTCATTCCCCAGCACTCGGTCTCGACAGGTTAACCTCACTAAAGCGCTTCACTCCGACATGCCCTCCGTTTCTCTTTGGCCTATTCCGCCGCACTAAGCCTGATGTGGTCCTTGAACTCGGCGGTGTCTCCAAGAGTGACTGGAGCGCTGAAGTTCGAACGACCCCTTCGTTCGCGTGCAGTGGGTTTTGCCGCCGGCTGCGCGGCCCATGGTATAAATGCAACTCGCGCGAGGCGCGGATGCGGACTGCAAGCGCCCGTGCAATCAATGTTTCCTTGCGCCGGGCCTTAGAGACGCCGGAGGTTTTTGGTTACTAAGCCGCAACTCGCTCTGCATTTTTGGGTTTGTATATTCCAGTTTTGGATGAAGTTCCGAGGGCCCCAAAAACAATGAAGATCCCCCACCCTGTTGTCGGGCTGCGGTTTGGCCTGCTGCTGGTCCTGTTACTGACATTTGGCGCTTTGCTCGAGACGACCGCCTGCGGCGGAGGTGCGGCCTCGAACACTGGAGGTGGAGGCGGCGGAGGGGGTGGGGGTGGCCAGAACGCTCCTCCGTGCATCTTTAACACCCCAAGTTCGGGAGGCTCGACCACCAGCGTCGGCGCGACGGCCCAGATCAGCCAGAAATATTTCGGCATGCATCTGAACAGCACGAACGCGCCTTGGCCATTCTTCAATTTCGGCGCCCAGCGGCTATGGGCTGCGGGCGTGTCATGGCCCCAGATCAATACCTCGGCAAACATATACGACTGGAGCCTGTTCGATCAGTGGATGTCGGAGGCGCAACCGCACGGAGTGGACATTCTCTACACCTTGGCGCGCACTCCGTCGTGGGCGTCGTCGCAGCCCAATGACAGCACCTGCTCCTCGGGTCCTGGCGAATGTGATCCACCTACCGACTTGAATCCGGATGGAAGCGGCTCAGACGCGACCTGGATTGCCTGGGTCAGCGCCGCTGCTCTACACAGCGCGGGCAACAAGAGTGCAGGGCTTCCCGGGATTTCTTATTACGAAATCTGGAACGAGTGGAATTCGAACGTCTACTGGAATCCTCAGTACGGGACGACGGCCCAACTAGTGCGTATGGAACAGGACGCGCGCTGCGTAGTAGAAGGTGCGCCGAGCGGGAAGTCGTGCACGGCCAACGGCAGCGTCTTTCCGCAGGGGACGGCACTTGATTCGTCGGCTAAGATCGTGAGCCCGTCACCGGTCGGAGCGGCCGCGGGGGGCATGCTTGGCGAAGTCGCTTTGAGCCTGACCACGTATTTTTCTACCTCCGTCGGCGGCTCTGCCGGCGGCACTTTCTCCGACGAGATTGGTTTCCACGGCTATGTTGGCACCGGCACCAAAGGCAACAACGGCGGAGGCAGCCCACTTCCGTGTCCGGTGGCTGAAAACGTGAACACGGTCATCTCGGACATGAGTCAGACGCTGAATAGTTTTCCGGGCAGTTCTTCTACCGGAGGATCGATGAAACCGATGTTCGACACGGAAGCAGGTTGGAGCGAGGCGCCGATCGAGGGATTCACCGACCCAGATCGTCAGGCGGCGTTCTTGCCCCGATATCTGCTGCTGCAGGCATCGTCGAACATCAGCCGCGTTTACTGGTTCGCCTGGGACAGCAAAACGGACTCGAGTCTCTACAACGACACCACGGGCCAGACAACACCTGCTGCGACGGCGTATCAGCAAGTAAATACGTGGCTGGTGGGTGCGACGGTGAGCAAGGCGTGCAGCGCGTCCGGCACCGTCTGGACCTGTGGTTTCACGCGGTCCGGAGGATACGCTGCCCTTGCGGTCTGGGATGCGGGACAGGATTGCACGACTTCGAGTTGTCCGACCACGACGTTCACGGTTCCGACGGGAGGTTACACGGAGTATCTAGATATTGCCGGCGATCCTCCGACGACATTGAATGGCGCTTCCACCGTGCAGATCGGAGCGAAGCCGATCCTGCTGGAGACGGGAGCGATCCCGTAGCAATTGGGTAATTGAGTAATTTCGTAATTGGGTAATTTTGTAATTTGGTAATTCTAAGCCCGCCCGAACTCGAAGACCCTCAAATTGCTCAATTACCTAATCATCCAACACCTCGTTCCGCGCGAGAGATATTCCTTAGAAGTCCGTGGCCGGATTGAAGTAGCTGGTCGAGAACGTCGCCGGGATGTCGAGCGGGTCGGTCGCTTTGATCACCGGATTATTTCTGCCCGCCTGAGTCGGATCGAAGACGACGAATCCGTAGCCCGGAGATCCATTGGGAAGTGAATAGTCGTCGTTCGGATACGCCGGGTTGTTGAAGCCCGGATTCGTCGTCACCGTGCTGGCGAGATCTTCGCCCAATCCCTGCCATCCCGAGAAATTGTAATAAGTCCAGTTACTCGACGTGCCACAGACGCCCGGCGAGTGCGCGGCAATCTGGTCATGGAAGGCGTCCGCATCGGTGCTGAAGCCGCCGTCGATTCTCCAGTAGAGGTTGCTCTGCCAGTTATGCAGGGTGGGCAGCGGGTTTCCGCAGGCATATTCGCAGCCTTGCTGCACCGTGAAGCCGACGCTCTCATTGCGGTCGAAGTAGAACAGGTTGCTGGTGCTGTTGAAAATCGTGATCGGGCCTGATGGGCAGGTGCTCGTCCAGTACGGATTACCGTTTGCGACCAATCCTTTTCGAGCGTAGGCAAAAATATTGTTCGAGATGTTATTCGGATAGTTAGGTAGTTGCGGGCCGTGGGTCATGTTGATACCCATCCCCGAGACGCGATACACGAGATTGTTTTCGACGGTGACCGCTCCGGTGTTGCCGTCGATGTTGATTCCGTATCCTCCGTAGCCGTCTTTATCGATCGTCGAGGCGTCGTTGAGATCGTGAATCTTGTTGTTGAGAATCTGATTTCCGGTTGGAATGTATGTCTGACCGCCCGTGGCGAAATAGATAGCGCCGCCGTCGTCGGTCACGCCCTGATACAGATCGAATACATGGTTGAAGGAAGCGGTGTTGTTGAAGGTTCCGCTCGAGTTCTTCGTTCCGGGAGCGCAGGAGGGCGCGAGGCAGACTTCCATGCCGCTGTGATATCCGTCGTAGATGTCGTTGTGCGTATACAGATTGTCGTGACCGCTTCCCTGCACAATGCCGACAGCACTGGGAATCACGCGACCGTAGCCCTCGATCAATGTGTTCTGGATCGTCGTGAACTGAGCGACGTTCGCGTCGGTATCCGTGGAACCCGGAGCGGTCCCTACCCGAATTCCCATGCCGCCGATGTCGTAAAGAGCGCCATTCTCGAATGTATTGTGCGAGGTTGTGCTGCTCTTGTCGGTAGTCGTGAACTCCATGCCGGAACCGCCGGTCATGGTAATGATGTCGGAGTTGAAGGTGACGTATTGGCAGTTGTAGCAACTGACCGCGCCGGTGAGCGTCGGCTCCTGCTGGGCCGAGGCGTATCCCGCAGCAGGAATGGTGAAATTGTCATGCTCAAACTGCAAGCCTTGGAACGTCACGTATTGCAAGCCGGTCGCGGTCATGACTTGCGAGGATTGCGGCACGATGAT
>Ga0335079_10007504_pt1 | contig 12406 bp, 8 predicted proteins | sample Lox_Sample_33_FD_206719 | JGI IMG/M metagenome (GOLD analysis project Ga0335079, IMG submission 206719) | Soil microbial communities from Loxahatchee National Wildlife Refuge, Florida, United States - Lox_Sample_3.3 | ecosystem: Environmental > Terrestrial > Soil > Wetlands | place: USA: Florida... | reverse complement strand
TGGACCGCAACAGGCCGGCAAGTGTCGCGGATTGCTGCGGTTCACCATGCACAAGGAATACGCGGCGCAGAGAAGGCGCGATCGGCTCGATCCATTTCAACAACTCGCCCTGGTCGGCATGGCCGCTTAACTCATCCAGGCTGGAGATCTGCGCGCGGACGCGCTTGGGCTCGCCAAAAATGCGCACCTCCGTCGATTTCTCGACGAGCTTGCGACCGAGGGTATCCTGCGCCTGAAAACCCGTGATCAACACCGTATTTCGCGGATCCTCGATGTTGTTCCACAGGTGATGCAGAATGCGACCCTGCTCGCACATGCCGGAGGCCGAAATCACCACAAACGGTCCGCGAAGATCATTCAGTCGTTTCGAGTCCTCAGCCTCGCGGATGTATTGCAGGCGGCCGAATCCAAATGGGTCTTCGCCATTCAGCAGGTATCGACGGGTTTCGTCATCGAAGCATTCCGGATGGTCACGGTGGACGTCGGTCACGTTCACCGCCAACGGACTGTCGACGAAGATCGGAATGCCGGGAATGCGTTTCTCGTTGGCGAGCTGGTGGAACAGCAAGACGAGTTGCTGGGTGCGGCCGACGGCGAATGCCGGGACGATGATGCGCCCGCCGCGCCGCGCGGTCCGGTTCACCACGTCGGCGAGTTTGTTGATGACGTGGCCCATGTCCTTGTGGAAGCGGCCGCCGTAGGTGCTCTCGAGGATGAGATAGTCCGCGGCCACTGGCGGGTCAGGGTCGCGAATGATGGGAAGGTGCGGCCGGCCGAGATCGCCGGAAAACGTCAGCCGCACGGGCTGGCCATTGGTGGAATCCAGCAACTGAATCGACGAGGATCCGAGAATGTGCCCGGCGTCGTAGCACTGGTAGCGGAGGCCGGGCGCAAGAACCTGGGTGGTGTAATATACGACGGGACGAAACAGCGGCAGCGTGCGTTCGGCGTCCTCCATCCGGTAGAGCGGCTCGACAATCCCGTTCTCCAAGCCAGCGGATTTGCGCTTTTCGCGACGCTTGTTCACGAACTCAGCGTCTTTTTCCTGGATATGGGCGGTGTCGCGCAGCATCCAGTTGCAAAGGTCAATGGTGGCCGGCGTGGCGTAAATCGGCCCCGTAAATCCGTGCTTGACCAGCGTCGGCAGGTTGCCGCTGTGATCGATGTGGGCGTGCGAGAGAATGACTGCGTCGATGGAGGCGCCGCCGAAAGGCAGGGTCCGGTTCTTCTGGTCGGCTTCTTTGCGCCGGCCCTGATGGAGGCCGCAATCGAGAAGCAGACGCCGTCCAGCGGCTTCCACCTGGTGCATGGAGCCGGTCACGGCCCCGGCAGCACCCCAGAACGTCAGCTTCATCGTCACTCGACCATCGTCGAAAACCTTTGCAGAATCGCCATTTTAGAATAAAAGCCCGTGATGCCAGGGATACTGCTAGAGCAACCCCCGTCCTGACGGCCGAGGCCGGCTATGAACCCGCCATTTCCTTATGCAACCAGGCCTGCGCCAGCCGCAGTTCGCGGCGAACTGTGTGAACGGGCATTTCCAGCGCAGTGGCGGACTCTTCGGCGGTCATTCCGCCGAAATAGCGCATCTCGATGAGTTGCACTTTGAGAGGATCGGACTGCGCCAGCCTCTCCAGGGCTTCGTCCATAATGAGGAGGGATTCATCGGGTTGGCGGCCCAGATCCGGAATCTCGGCGAGGTGCACCTCCTCCATCGCACTTCGTTTGGCCGTTGACCGCGCGCGAGCCAAGTCGACCAGAACCTGGCGCATCAGTCGTGAGGCGATCCCGAAAAAGTGGGAACGGTTTTCGTAGGAGGGCTGCTGGCCGTGCGCGAGCCGGAGAAAAGCCTCGTGGACCAGGGCCGTGGTCTCCAGAGGCCGCGCTCTTCCTTCACGGCGCAAATGTCCCGCGGCAAGCTTCTTCAGCTCGTCATAGACAAGCGGAATGACCGTGTGCAAAGCCTGCTGATCGCCGTCATGAACGCGTTGCAGCAGCTCAGTAATCTGCATGGCCCGTTCGCCATATTACACCACGCCAGGAAACGGCCGAGGGGCGTCGCTCAGGAAGCGTACGCGGGGCTGAAGCCGTCCGCGACTCCATCGAGTTGGCTTCGGACGAGGCTCGCGTAAAATCCCTCGCGCGCCAGAAGCTCCTCGTGCGAACCTTGCTCGACGATGGAACCATTGTCGAGCACAACGATCAGGTCGGCATTCTGAACCGTGCTTAACCGGTGGGCGATCACTACGCGCGTACAGGTAAGGCCATCCAGGTTGCGGTCGACCAGGCTTTCAGTAACGACATCCAGATGGCTGGTGGCTTCGTCGAGGAGAAGCAGCCGGGGGCGATGGGCGACGGCGCGCGCGATGGCGATACGCTGGCGCTGGCCGCCGGAGAGGCTGGCCCCTCCCTCGCCGATGCGGGTCTCGTATTGCATCGGCATTTGCTCGACGTCGCTATGGATCTCGGCGATCTCTGCGGCGCGCGTCACCTCGGCGAGGCTCATGTCACAGTCATGAAACGAGATGTTGTCGCGCAAGGAGCCGCCGAAGACGAAAGAATCCTGGAGCGCCGCTCCCCACTGGTTGCGCACCTGCTGCAAATTCATCGTAGGCAGCGGAGCGCCGTCGTACAGAATCTCGCCTCCCGTTGGTGTGTAGAGGCCGAGCAGGAGTTTCGCCAGCGTGCTTTTGCCAGAACCGGTCCGACCCACGATGGCGACCTTCTGTCCGGGGTGAATCGCGAGAGAGATTCCCTCGATAACATTGGGCGAGTGGGCGTCATAGCGGAACGAAACATCACGAAACTCGATACCGCCCTGAAGAGCAGGCGCGGGCTGAATGCTGCGGCTATTCTGTTCGGACTGCGCGCGCATGACGTCGGCGATCCGCTCGAGGTGCGCACCGGCCAATTGCAGCCGTTGGCCGCTCATTACGAGGGAACAAGCAGGCTGTAGAAAGGACGCAGCCAGCCCGTTCAGGGCCAGCATGGTGCCGACGCTCATGGACCCTTTCACGACCAGAGTGGCGCCGAGCCACAGCAAAAAGAGCGGCGAAAACGTGCGAATCACCAAGAGCGCTGCCTCAACCCGGGCAAAGTAGCGGCCGCGTTGGGCCGAGCTGTCGATTTGTTTCGTCAATAAACCGGCCCATCGGTCGAGGGTTGCCCGTTCCGCGCCCGCGGCTTTCAATGTCGAGATGCCGGCAAGAGACTCCACCAGACAGCTTTGCGCCTCCGCCTGGCTGAGGAGCTCGCTGTCCGCGAGTTGATGCAGGCGCCCTGAGCTTGCGAGTAGCAGGCTCACTTGCACGAATGCAATCACCAGCGCGGCGAGTCCGAACAGCGGAGAGATTTCCAGTAAGGCAACCATGAAAACCAGCACAAGAGCGCCGTCAAGGATCGTGCTAGTGGTGGAACTGGCCAGAATTTCGCGGATGACAGCATTGCTGCCGAGCCGCATTACCAGATCGCCGCTGTTCCTTTGCTGAAAGAAACGATAGGGCAGCGACAGAAGATGCTTGAAAAACCCCAGCATCATGTCGGAATCGAGGCGCGCGCCCAATCGAATCAACAGCACCGCCCGGACATACGAAATGGCTGCGTTTATCAGCGCAATGACCAGTGCCCCCGCTGCGAGCAGATTCAGCTCGTCCAGTTTTCTGAGCGGGATCACGCGATCCACGAGCTCCTTGGTCACCAGGGGCAGCGCGAATCCAAACAGTTGCAGCACAATTGATGCGCCCAGGATCTGCATCAGCACGCTTCTGACTTCGCGCGCGTTCAGCATTTGCCGCAAGTAGCTCCACAACAGATTCGGCTCGCGCGAGCCACGACGGTCGAAGTCCGGCCCGGGTTCGAAGGTCAGCACGACGCCGCTAAAGGCATCGTCAAATTCCGCAAGCGATAAGCGGCGGCGGCCTCGCGCGGGATCCACGATCTGAACACCCGATCGCGACCAGCGCTCCAGCACCACGAAGTGATTGCGGGTCCAATAGACGACGCAGGGGAGCACCATGCCACTGAAATCGGCGGACTGCAAGGAGTAGGCCCGGGCGCGAAGACCGAACCGGCGGGCGGCGGCGACCAGGGTTTGCGCCGTGAGGCCGTTGCGGCCGGCATCGCAGATCGCGCGGCAATCTTCGAGGCGAGTTCTCCGGCCGAGATGCGAAAGAATCATCGCCAGGCAGGCGGCGCCGCACTCGCCCGTGGTCATCTGGAGGATAACCGGGATCCGGCGGCTTCTCATATCACCTCCGGAGCTTCCAGCGCGAGAACGGAAGGAATGCATGCGGGACTGGCGAGGCGAAGCAACGCATACCCAATGCCGGCTAAACCCGTCATCAGACCGGGCGACTCGACACCCAGCGAGTTGCCACAGACCCAGCCTGTTTGAGCCGCGTTTTCGAGGGCGGGCGCAACAAGTTGCAGAGCCGCGATACGCCATCGAGAGTCTCGCAGGGTTTCCGACGCCTGCATCAGGATATCGGCGTTGCCTAGATCTCCGTGGCAGAGGGTATGATTTCCGGATAAGCCTTCTGCCGCCGTGGTGGCCAGGGCGGCATCGATCTCCTGGCTTACAAGTGGATCATTTTCGCAGTTGCGCGAGCACAGCCGCGACAGCGCGATGCCAGGCGCGCCGTGGCACCAGGCCGTCGCAAATTCGGCCGTCGCGTTCGAGCGAAGATCAGGCCAGTTGCGATGTTCGGGAGAATAGAGCGACCGCTCGTAAGCAAACGCCTCGGCCGCGGCCTGCTGGAAGCGGGCCTCTCCGGTGGCATCGGCCAGCGCCGTCAGGGCGTATGCGATGCCGGCGTTTCCATGGGCAAAACCGGTCCACGGCCTGTGCGCATCCTTGCCGCACAGCCATCCAATTCCGGTTTCCATTTTTTGTGCGGTGGCCAGGAGATGCTCCCCGCAGCGGCGCGCCATTTCCAATGTGGCGGCCCGTGGCCGGCATCGATGCAATGCCAGCAGAGCCAGCACACAGCCCGCGGCGCCGCCGATGACGTCGAAGCTTCTGTCGCGTTCGATCGCCGGCTGCACCAGATCGCAAAGATTTTCGGCCTCGGTGAAGAGGGACGAATCACTCCAAAGGACGCCCAGATGCGCCAGCAAGTAGATGATTCCGCCCCAACCCGTGAACGCTCCGATCGCGGCGGCGGACCGTAACGATTGGATTTGCCGGCGCAGCGCCTGGAGTGCGGCTTTGGCCAGTGACGAATACCTGGCGTTGCCGGAAACTGAGCCGAGATATGCCAGGAAAAGGATGATTCCGGGGAGGCCATCATATAGATCGGGCCCCAAAGATGCAAGAAACCAATCATCCTCACCCGCGACGGCCAACGCAACCCACGTCGCTTCGCCGTTGTTGACGTACGCGAGCTCAGCCAGCCGATTGCCGACTTCAGCCGCGGCGGCCATGAGTTCCCCGGAGAGGGGGACTCTGGCGGTTGCCTGCCGCGCCTGCGGGTGATGGGAAGACGGACTGCTTGCGCGGGAAGCCGACGTCGCCAGAGAGGCACGGATCGTCCAGAGCTGTCGCTCGAGATCCTCGAGGCTGAGCTGACGGATGCGGCGCTCCGCGAGCGACATACCCGACTCAGCGAAGAAATTCTCGAGGACGCCGCCGTCGCTGCTAAGAAGGTCACGCGACGCGGGATGCGTGGTAAACAGCGGAATATCGCCGCGCAGAAGATCGCCGCGCTCGGCGGAAAGTACGTCTTCCGCTGACCCATGCGGCAACGGCGCATCCCGCAGCCGATCGAACAGGGCCACGCGCTCCGGATGATCGCGCAAAACATCTGGATGGAAACTCTCGTGAAGGAGTCTGCCGTACGTCTGGGTCTGGCGCAGAATGACGCGCACGTCGTCGCCGGAGAACCGGCGCACCATAGCGAGAAACTCTGACCGGTGCGTCAGAAGCAGGCGGTAGGTAGAAGCAAAGCCGGCGGCTATCGAATCGGCATAATCAATAGCGTTCACGGGCTGCTCATTGAGTGTCGGGCAATTGCGGGCACCGTCGAGTTCGACGCGGCGGCGAACCATGTGCATCTCGTCGGTGTTCGTCCGCTCCCACTGCGGAACCGGAGTCGGACTCAGTTGACCGGCGCTATTGCCAAGACCACTGATGTCAATCCCGGAATATTCCTTTGTGGCCCACATGCGCATCGGCAGCAGGCCGGTCGCGAGAACCGAAGAGCGCATTGCCGCGGTCGCGATCTGCTCGGGCTGATCCCCCACAGTCGTTTCGAGGCGCGGATGAAAAAGCGCTTCGAGATCGATCAGCATAGGATATTCGCCGGCGGCGATCAGATTTTCGCAGAAGAAGTCGCAAGCGTGGATCGCATAGAGTGCTGCGAGATAACCGCCTTGACGCTCGTAGAACCGGCGCAGTTGGGCTTCGGTGTCACAAGGAGCGGCCGGGACGAATTCCGCCCATCCGTGATCTCTGCGATCCACGGCCCTCATTTGACGAAACTCGGGGCGCGCGCCGCGCTCATTCAACCAACCGAGCATCTCCTGGAAATGGATATCCGGGGCAAGCGATCTCGGTTTATACACAACCTTCTGACCACTCGCGAACGACGCGATCATAACCGAACGCCCGCGGCGGTGCGTGTCGCCAGCGCCGCCTTGCACCTCGACCAGCGGCCCAGGGTCGGCACTGCACAGCGGCCGGACCACGCCCCAGTCTTCACATAGATTTTTCAGAAATTCCAGGCTGAACGCAGACCACTGTTCGAGACGGTTCGTGATCTGCCCGGTTAATACGGGATACTCGCGCAGCAATTGTGTGGCGAACTCCGGCCGGCGGAGCCGGTCGACGAAGCTGGCGAAACGCTCCTCCGGCGTTTCGCCAGCCAGGACACCTTCCAGCCGCGCGACATTCAATTCCAGGACTACAACTTGGCTCATCATCTGTAGCAGAGGCGTGGCGAGGTGAGCAGCGAGAGATTGTTCAATGCTTGCCGGATCGAACGGAGCGTCCGGGTAGGAGTTCGCCAGATCAGCAGCGCCCCGCCGCACCCGGTCTCTTGCCTCCTCAATCAGGGGCGCCGCCGCCACCAAGCAATGGGCCAGTCCGTAGCCGGACAGATATTCCGGCATGGGAAGAGGCGATGCCGAGCCTGATTGTTCCCGGGTCCGTTCGAAAATCGCTTCAGCAAGCATTGAAAATCTCCTCTTCGTCTCTGGTTACCGCGCCAGGGTCATACGAATCGCGGCTAGGCCAGCTTCTTCGGGCAGTTGTTTGGCAGGGCCGTCGCGCAAAACAGCTGACTGCACGTGTTAAACGAACACAGGGGGGTGGGACAGAACAGCGAGCAGGTCCAGGTCTCGATGATGTCGCCGCCTGAAATCTTGCCGAGGTCGGCGTCGGAGATCTCAATGGCCCCTGCCGGATTTGCGGGCAGCGCGGCGCGCTCGCTCTCGCTGAGACTGTTGCGGTAGACCGGGTCTTTCCAGGCCCGAATGATGTTCTTGTTTGACATAAGATCCTCCTTTTTCTTCTTCTTTTTGGGAGTGGCTGTCAGCCTCTCACTCACTACCTGCGCGGTTCCAGGAAAAATTTAACGGATCGAAATTATTTTTTTCGGCAAGCCCGGGCGCTCAATGCTTGCCGGATCGAACGGAGCGTCCGGTAGGAGTTCGTCAGATCAGCAGCGCCCCGCCGCACCCGGTCTCTTACCTCCTCAATCAGGGGCGCCGCCGCCACCAGGCAGTGCGCCAGTCCGTAGCCGGACAGATATTCCGGCATGGGAAGAGGCGATGCTGAGCCTGATTGTTCCCGGGTCCGTTCGAAAATCGCTTCAGCAAGCATTGAAAATCTCCTCTTCGTCTCTGGTTAACCTGCCAGGGTCATCCGAATCGCGGCTAGGCCAGCTTCTTCGTGGGGCAGTTGTTCGGCAGGGCCGTCGCGCAAAACAGCTGACTGCAGGTGTTAAACGAACACAGGGGGGTGGGACAGAACAGCGAACACGACTGTGTCTCGAAGATGTCGCCGCCTGAAATCTTGCCGAGGTCCTCGTCGGAGATCTCAATGGCCCCTGCCGGATTTGCGGGCAGCGCGGAGCGCTCGCTCTCGCTGAGACTGTTGCGGTAGACCGGGTCTTTCCAGGCCCGAATGATATTCTTGTTTGACATAAGACTCTCCTTTTCTTGATCGTCGGAGCGGCTATCAGCCTCTCACCCAGTACCTGCGGGCTTTTGAAAAAATTTAGCGGCGCGATGTAAAAGTTTTTTGGAGAGAGCCGGACGGCGGCTCACATGATTTCGGCAGAAGGGAAGTTGGTTTTATGCGAGCGGCTGGAGGCGGTGGCTGGTGGTCGTAGAGCTTTATTTTCGGGCAGCCTGGACAGGCGCGGGCTGTGAGTTACCCATCTTGGCCTCCCAGTCCTTGGCCTTCTCGGGTCGGCCCCAAGCCTGGTAGAGTTGAACCGTCCAATTGCCGGCCTCCGCCACGTCAGGTTTGTCAGGGTTCGGAATCGTCGCTTTTCGCTGAACCATGCCGTCGTAGCCGGAGATCAACAGGGGCTCGGCCTCCGCGTATCGCTTCTCAGAGGTCAAGATAGCGCCCAGCAGGCTTTGAACATGATATCGCCCCCAGTTCCCGGGATTGGTCTTCTCCAGAATTTGTAGGGCATCGCGGGCCACCGACTCGGCTTCGGCGTACTTGTCCTCGTGCCGGAGAAGGTCGGCGAAGGCGGTCATCGTCTCCGCAGTAAACGGGTGTTGGGGGCCTAACACCCGTCGCCGGCCTTCCACAACCTTGCGAAAGAGCGGCTCGGAGTCGGCGTATTTGCCTTCTTCGAAGTAGATCCGCGCCAGAACGCCCGCGCTGGTTAACGTGTTTGGATGCTGTTCGCCGAGTACCCGCCGGAGGATCTCGACTGCCTTTGCCTGAATCGCCTCGGCCTGCGCGTATTTGTTTTGCAAGACATAGATCACGGCGAGGTTATTCATGCTGATCAGCGTGTCATTATGTTCCTCGCCCAGCACGCGGCGGCGGACGTCCAGAACCTTGGACTGGAGGGCCTCGGCTTGGGCATAGTTCCCCTCGCGATAGTAGACTTGCGCGAGGTTGCTCATGCCATTCAATGTGTCGGGATGCTCTTCGCCCCACGCGCGGCGCATGATCTCCACCGCCTTGGTATCGAGAGCCTCGGCCTCCGGGAATAGGCCCAGCCTCACCTTCAACAGGGCCAAATCAATCATGGCGCTAATGGTGTCGTAATGGCTCTCACCCAAAACGCGGCGTGAGACATCCAGGGCCTTGGTTTCTACCTCCGCGGCTTGCGCGTATTGGCCTTGCTTTTCGTAGCTGGTCGCCACGTTATCGAGGCTCTTGAGGGTAGCCGGGTCGTTTTCGCCCAAAACGCGGCGCCGCGCTTCCAAAACCTTCAGATGAAGCGATTCGGCTGCCGCGAATTTGCCTTGATAAAAATACAATTCTCCGAGATCGTTCATCACGCTCAAGGTGTCGGGATGATTGTCGCCCTGCACTTTCCGGCGCAACTCGAGCGCCCGCTGCAAATGTGGCTGGGCCTCTGCGTACAGGCTGAGGTCCCTATACGTATTCGCGATGGTTTGCCGGATGGCGGCTTCGACCAGCGGCTGCTTTTCGAATTTGCCGCCGATCCGAGCGGCGGCGCGGTCGAGCGCCGTCCGCACCTTCAGGTCCGGGTCGGGCTTTGTGTTCGGCGAAGCCTGCGTATTTGCGCTGGCCTGCGCCAGCAGATCGCCTTGCAAGAAGTCGCTGACGGCTTTGGCGGTCGCGGCCTCCTCATTCGCCCGGGCGCGCTCTCGATTGGCAATGAACAACCCGACTGAAAGGCTCGCAAACACGACCGCGGTGGCCGTCACCGGAATCCAGTAACGCCGCACAAACCGGCGCGTCCGGTACCAGGCATTGCCTGAACGCGCCCGGACGGTGCGGAAATCGAGAAAGGCCTGCAGATCGTCGGCGAACTGATCCACCGTTGCATACCGCTCCTGCGGATCTTTGCGCAGGCTCTTCAGCAGGATGAATTCGATGTCGCCTTTCAGTTCCGGTACCCAGCGGCTCGGGCGCGTCACTTCGCGATCGGTGATGACGCGGGCGATCGATTCCGGCGAACGGTCCTCGAATTCATGCGCGGGTTTGCCGGTGAGCAACTGATACAAGACGGCGCCGAGCGAATAAACGTCGGTGGCGGTGCTGATTCGGCCGCCGGTCACCTGTTCGGGGCTGGCATAATCGGGGGTCAGCATGCGCATGTGCGTGACCGTGACATCGGTCGCCAGGTCGAGCATCTTGGCAATGCCGAAATCCAGCAGCTTCGGCTCGCCCTCCTCAGTCACCAGAATGTTGCTGGGCTTGAGATCGCGGTGCACGATGAGGTTGCGATGAAGATAGCTCACCGCCGCGCAGACCTTGAAAAAGAGCGCGATTTTCTGGCGAATGGTGAAGCCGGCGGCGAAAACGTCGATCGGTTTGCCCCGGATGTACTCCATGGCCAGAAACGGCTGGCCATTGCCCAAATGCCCGGCATCCAACATCCGCGCGATATTGGGATGCGTCAGAGACGCCTGAATCTGGCGCTCTTGTAGAAACCGCTCGCGCAGCCAATCGCCGGCTCCGGGTGGTAGAAGTTTGACGGCGACCTGCTGGGTGACTTCGCCATCGACGCGCTCGGCGCGATAGACTGCGCCCATGCCGCCCCGCCCAACGATGTCCAAAAGGCGATAGGGCCCGCACCGCCAGCCCGAACCGTCCACTTCCAGAGCCTGGTTGGCGGCGGCACCGATGTCCTCCATCAGGGCGGTACTGGCGCCGGAGTCAAATCGCAACAACGCTTCTACCTCGCGGCGAGTCTGTTCATTGATCGCGTGCTGGGCGAAATATTGTGCGCGGGCCTCGGCGCCTAAGTCGGCCACTTCATGAAAGAGCTTTTCGACTTCCAGCTTCATTCGACCATCTCGCCGTCGGCGCCGGATTTGCTTTTGACTGCCATCATACTGCAGTGAATACTGGCCTTTTAGCAATAGTGAGCCAGGCGGGGGAAATGTATCAGACTGTGAGTAATGGGAAAGAAGGCTGGTGTGCGGGCGCGGCTACACGTATCCGCCAACGCGGATACGTGCATTTCGGTCATACCGTGCCGAAAACGGGTCCTACTCGAAATAGCTACCGGGTTTGCTGCCTGACAGAGGGTTTCCGGCAGGATTCCGCCAAGCTGAACATGCCACGGTGTTCGCACTCGGCGATCACGGCTTCGCGGCGCCGGCGGAATTCCTCACCGGATTTCTCCGCGGCCGCCTCTTCATCGAGCCACTGATAATCAATCGCCAACTGGGAAAGCTGGCGATCGCCAAGCTCGCTCAGGTGCTCAGGCCAGGTTTCAACCGGAGGGGCCTTTTCTTCGCGTTCTTCAGGCATATCATTCGATGTGCACGCCGTATTTCAGCGGCAACCGTCTATTGGAACTCCAAGTGCCGATGCGTCCGTTCCCGGCCTGTCGGCTCCTCCCAGTTTGAAAACGTACAATCCATAACCGCAAGGGACGGCAGCAGTTGAAGGAATTCTGGCGGATTTGGGTCGTAAGTCGCGCGCAAACACGATATACCTACCAAAAGCAACCCTCAGCGTTTCGAGGTGCGACGGCCCGGGATACGCAGTGTCGTGGTAGACTCCGTGGGTCGGGTGTCCATGGACCAGCAGTATCTGGAGATCGAAAAGCTCGGGGTAAGGCTGCGGTACAAGGTGCGTTACCAGCTCGGCTTCGCCTGTCCGGATATTGACGATGTGGTGCAGGAGACGTTGAGACGGTTTCTCGATGCGTCGCAGGCGGACCGGATGCGGACGCCGGGAGCGGCGGGCGCGTTCTTGAACGGAATCTGCCGGAACGTGATTCTGGAATATCGCCGGCGGCTGTTTCGGGACGCACCGATGCCGGAGGTCCCGCCTGAGCCGCCGCCAAACCGGCTGCCTCCAACGGAGTTGTTTGAATTACGGGACGCCATCGCCGAAGGAATGAAGCAGCTTTCGGCGCGCGACCAGCAGGTTTTGCGCGCATTTTATCTGGAGGAGCGGCCGGTCGAGGAAATCCTGGAGTTGACCGGCTTGTCGCCCGCTAACTTTCGAGTAGTACTGTGCCGGGCGAAGGAAAAATTTCGCCAGATTTATTCCGGCTCCATGAAATCTCAGGCGGCCAGTTGACACTCATTAGCAGAAGCTATGGAAACGAAGCTCCATGCCGACCCCGTGGTTCGGGAAGAGATTATCGCCAAGTACCTGACCCGGAAGCTTGATCCGGCAGCAGCGACCGAATTCGAAGACCATTACCTGGGCTGCCAGGAATGTTTCGAAGAGGTCCGCGCCACCGAGTTGTTGATTTCGGGGCTAGGTCAGAGCTGTATCGAGCGCACG
>Ga0335079_10007503_pt1 | contig 12406 bp, 5 predicted proteins | sample Lox_Sample_33_FD_206719 | JGI IMG/M metagenome (GOLD analysis project Ga0335079, IMG submission 206719) | Soil microbial communities from Loxahatchee National Wildlife Refuge, Florida, United States - Lox_Sample_3.3 | ecosystem: Environmental > Terrestrial > Soil > Wetlands | place: USA: Florida... | reverse complement strand
GCACCGACTCCCACTTCAGGACGTTCTCCGGCGAGATGGAGTTGAACTGCTGCTCCACGAGGCGCGCGTCCGCCGTGTCGGCCCCGGAGAACACGCGCGAGTTCAGGGCGGCGCCGACCAGGAACGCGTTCCGGAACGCGTCCTTGAGCGCGGGCGGAGACAGCGGGGCGGCAGCGGGAGTCCGGCGCGGAGCGCAGCCGCCCAGCAGCCCGAGGGCGGCGAGGCCGGCGGTCGCGAGTCCCCGGGCCGTCACGCGGCTCCCCCGGCGGGCGCGTAGTCCAGGCGGCGCCGCGCCAGGTCGTCGGCCAGCTGCAGCTCGAGCTTGAGGTCGATGCGGTAGAAGAGCAGGCACACCAGGCAGAGGGCGAAGCCGATGGCCGGGAACCAGCTCATCATCAGGCGGATGCCGTCGAGCGCGTGGGCCGACTGCACGGCGTTCGGCACGTACCCGAAGCCGGCGAGGATGTAGCCGCCGAGCGCCCCGCCGACGCCCAGCCCCGCCTTGAGGCCGAAGACGATCGCGGAGAACACGACGCCGGTCGCCCGCCGGTGGTTCTTCCACTCGGAGTAGTCCGCCACGTCGGCCATCATCGCCCACAGCAGCGGGATGGTGAAGCCGTACGCGAACTGCCGCAGCGCCTCGGTGACGATCATGACCGCGACCGCCGACTGCGGCAGGGCGGCGAAGGCCGCCGTGAACACGATCGTGAACGCGAGGCCGCCGATGAAGAGGTTGCGCTTGCCGTACTTGACCGCGAGCGACTTGGAGAGGATCACCCCGACGATCGTGGCGCCGGTGCCGCACACGTTGAAGAGGCTGAACAGGTTCTCGCGCCCGACGTAGTACTTGAAGTAGTACAGCACCGTCCCGCCGCGCAGCGCCAGCGTGACGAACAGCACGATGGTGAGGATGAACATCGCGATCCACGGGGGGTTCTTCCCGAGATCCCTGAAGTCCTGCCGGACCGTGGTCTTCTGGTCGGGGGCCGGCAGGATCCGCTCCTTCGTGGAGGCGAAGGTGACGAAGAAGAACACCACCGCGAGCATCGAGAAGATGCCGATGGTCTTCTGGTACCCCGCCGCGTCGTTGCCGGCGCCGAAGTACTTCACCATCGGCAGCGCGAGGCCCTGCACGACCAGCGTGGCGCTCATCGCGAACACGAAGCGGTACTGCGAGAGGCTGGTGCGCTCGCCCATGTCGCCGGTCATGACCCCGCTCAACGCCGAGTAGGGCAGGTTGTTGGCGGAGTACACCATCATCAGGACGATGTACGTCACGTAGGCGTAGACGAGCTTGCCGTGGGCGCCGAACGGCGGGGTGGTGAACGTCAGGAAGCCCATGATTCCGAAGGGGATCGCCGTCCACAGGATCCACGGCCGGAACTTGCCCCACCTGGTGGTGGTCCGGTCGGCCACGATCCCCATGACCGGGTCAAAGACCGCGTCCCACACCCGCACCACCAGGAACAGCGTGCCGGCCGCCGCCGCCGCGATCCCGAAGGTGTCGGTGTAAAAGGCGAGCTGGAACATCACCATCGTCTGGAAGATGAAGTTGGCCGCGGCGTCGCCGATGCCGTAGCCGGCCTTCTCGCGGACCGACAGCTTCCCGGTCCCTGGTGCCATGGGTTGTGCCGTCATCGGACCCTCACCGCGCCACCCGGAGCGTGACGCTCTGGAGATCGACGTCGCGCGAGGACGTGCCCACCATGACGGTGAACTCGCCCGGCTCGACGACGTACCGCATCTCGCTGTCGTAGCACGCCAGGGCCTCCGGCGTGATGTCGAAGGACACCGTCTGCGTCGCGCCGGCCTTCAGCGCGATCTTCACGAACCCCTTCAGCTCCTTCACCGGCCGCGTCACGGAGCTCACGCGATCGCGGATGTAGAGCTGCACCACCTCCATCCCCTCTCGCCTGCCGGTGTTCGTCACCTCGGCCAGGACCTGCGTGGCGCCGGACCGCCGGATGACCGGCCGGGCGAGGCGGACGTTCCCCACGGCGAACGTCGTGTAGCTGAGCCCGTAGCCGAAGGGCCACAGCGGCGTGACGTCGTCGAACAGGTACCCGCGTCGCGCCGACGGCTTGTGGTTGTAGAACGCCGGGAGATGGCCGGCCGAGCGCGGGATCGTGATCGGCAGCTTGCCGCTGGGGTTGACGGCGCCGAACAGCACGTCGGCCAGGGCCGTGCCGCACTCCTGGCCGAGGTACCAGCACTCGAGGATGGCGCTCGCGCGCCCCGCCAGGTGCCGGATCGAGAGCGGCCGTCCGTTGAAGAGGCAGACAACCACCGGCTTCCCGGTGGCGAGCAGCGCCTCGGCCAGCTCCTCCTGCCGCCCCACGAGATCGAGGCTGGAACGGTCGCCGAGGTGCTTCAGTCCCCAGCCCTCGCGCGAGGTCTGCTCGTTGCCGCCGATCGCCAGCACCACCACGTCGGCGCCCTTGGCGACCTCCACGGCCTCGGCGATCTGTCGGCGGTCGCTTTCGGGATCGCTCGGCACCACCTCGTCCTGCTGCCACGAGCCGCCGATCGTGATCTTGCACCCTTCGCTGTAGCGCACGTCCACGCGGCCGCCGGCGGCCGCCCGGATTCCCTCGAGCACGGTGACGAAGCGTTTCGGCACGCTGCTGTAGCCGCCCAGGAGCACGCGATCGGCGTTGGGCCCGATGACGGCGATCGAGCGAAGCCGGGAAGGGTCCAGGGGCAGGAGGCCGCCCTCGTTCCTGAGCAGCACGATCGTCTCGCGCGCGGCCTGGAGCGCGAGCTGGCGGTGCGCCTCGCAACCCACCACCCGCTCGGCCTCCGCGGGATCCACATACGGGTCGTCGAACAGCCCCATCCGGAACTTCCAGTAGAGCATGGGCGCGACCAGCTCGTCGAGCTGTGACTCCTCGAGGGTCCCGTCCTGCACGAGCTCCACCAGGTGGCGGTAGCAGTCCGGCTCCGGCAGCTCGATGTTGACGCCGGCCCGCACCGCGAGGGCGCAGGCTTCCTTCCTGTCCGCCGCGACGTGGTGACCGTGGGTGTCGGGCCGGTAGCCCAGCTCCCAGATGGCGTAGTAGTCCGACACCGTGAATCCCGTGAAACCCCATTCCTCGCGCAGCACGTCGCGCAGCAGCCAGCGGTTGGCGTGGGAAGGCAGCCCGTCGATCTCGTTGTACGACGGCATGACGCTGATGGCGCCCGCCTGCGTGATCGCGGCCCTGAACGGCGGGAGGATCACCTCGCGCAGGGTGCGCGGGGACATCTCGGCGGGCGCGCAGTTGATGCCCGACTCGGGCTGCCCGTGCGCCGCGAAGTGCTTGAGGGTCGCGGCGACGTGCCGGCGGTCCCGAAAGGTCGCGTCGCCCTGGAAGCCCCGCACCGCGGCCATCGCCATGTGGGAGACCAGGCACGGATCCTCGCCGAAGGTCTCCTCCACGCGGCCCCAGCGGGGATCGCGCGCCACGTCCGCGACCGGCGTCAGCGCCTGGTGCGTCCCGCGGGCGCGCGCCTCGTGCGCGGTCATCGCGTACAGCGCCTCGGCCAGGGGGACGTTGAAGGTCGAAGCGACCCCGATCGGCTGCGAGAAGCTGGTCGCCTCCGGCGCCGCGTGTCCGTGCAGGCACTCCTCGTGGAAGATCACCGGGATGCCGAGGCGGCTCTTCTCCAGAAAGAACTTCTGGATCGCGTTGGTCAGCTCCGCCGTCGCGCGCGGCGCGAGCCCGGGCGCGCCGCCGGCGTCGCTGGGCCGGCCCACCTGCCCGAGGCCCCGGCCGTCGGCGTAGGCTGCCGCGGCCTTGGCCGGATCGAACGCCCCGGCCTTGTCCACCAGCGTGGTGGCCTTCTCGTTCCACACGCAGACCATCTGCGCCGCTTTTTCCTCGAGGCTCATCCGGGACAGCAGATCCTTGACGCGCCGCTCGATGGGCGCACCAGGGTCCTTGTAGCGCGGCGCGTGCGATGCCCGCGAGTGGGAGGCAGAGGGCTCCGGCCGCCGTTTCGCAGCCGGAGCCCTCGACTTACGCTTGCCCACGGATCAGGCCGTGGTCGTTCAGCCGGGAGCCGTCAATAGCCCGGGTTCTGCGGGAAGGCGGAGACGCCGCCCTGCGTGTTGTCGATCTGGGTCTGCGGGATCGGCCGCAGGTCGTGCTTGGCCGCGACGAAGGTGCCGCCGCCGGCGGGCGAGGCCTCGTAGTTGTCGTCCGGAATGCGATGCCACAACCCGGTGCGGGCCAGGTCGAACCAGCGCTGGTACTCGCCGAGCTGCTCACGACCGCGCTCGTCCATCAGCCACTCGAGATCGATCGTGGCCGGCATGTGGGTGGCGTCCATGATCATGGCCACGTTGGCCGCCTCCGTCGCGGCCGAGCAGCCGTGGCTGACCTGACACTTGGCAGCGCGCTGACGCAGCGGCGTGATCTCACTCAGGATCTTCGCCTGCGAGCCTGTGCAGGTCGCGCTGCCGTAGCTGGCCGCGCAGGCCGCCTCGGCCGCGTCCAGCATGACGCCGCCGAGTCGCAGGATGATGACGTCCCGGCCGCCGTCCTGGTTGTTGAAGTCCGGCCGCTGATCGTCCTGGAGCTTCTTGATCGTCGGGTAGCGGAACCAGTCATACTGGCCGACCGTGGTTTGCACCGGACACGGTTCCGCCTGTTGTAGTGACGCGTTGAGACATGGCTCGACGACCGCGTAGTAGTGCGCCTGGCGGTACGCCTGCGAGCAGCCGCCGGCCACCGTGCACGAGGCCAATCCGCCCACGGTGTAGCCGGGCTGGAACATCGCCGTGTCGCCGAGGGCGAAGTTCCCGCCGCTGTTGGTGGTGCAGCCCGTGCCGCCGAAGGTCGGCAGGAAGGAGCAGGTGTTGCCGGAGACCGTGTAGTGGGCCAGGCGGCCGGCGCCCTGGGTCTGGAAACAGGCGCCGGTGGTCGTGGCGTTGGCGTACCAGACGCTCTGGAACGTGCCGTCGTACCGGGTGTCGAGCACGACGCTGTGCGTCGAATCCGTCCAGCGCTGCCAGAGGTTCGTGGCGTACTTCGTGGGGCGGCCGCGGCGGAAGGCGCGGCCGTTGTTGCAGTCGCGCTCCATGCCTTGACGGTCGTCATAGAACGACAGGAAGTAGACGAAGTCCGTGTTGCCGATGTTGACGGTGTACTGGCCGGCCACCGTGGAGTGCTGCACCGACCAGATCAGCTCCGAGTTGTTCTCGTTGCCGGGGAGGTTGCAGTACGACCCCGGCCCCCGGGCGCCCATCGCCGTGCAGAAGTTGCTCACGTAGGGCACCAGCAGCGAGTAGGTCCCGCTGCTGATCACCGAATCGGCCTCGGCCAGCGCGCCGGCGAAGTCGGTCGCCGACGTGGCTCCCGACTCACGCAGGAAGTTCGGGGGGCTGGTCAGGAACTGCACCAGGCCGCCGGCCGCCTCGTACGGATAGGGATGGTACGCGCGGGTCAGCAGGACCTTCGCCAGGAGGGCCTGGGCTGCGCCCTTCGTGGCCCGGCCGAGGTTGTTCTGCGTGGCCGGAAGCACCTTGATGGCGTCCCGCAGGTCCTGGACCATCAGCAGGTAGATCGAGTCCACCGGCGAGCGGTGCGCCTGCGTGATGACACCCTGGGATTCCGTCGTGGAGAGCGGCACGGCGCCGTACATCCGGACGAGCATGAAGTAGTCCAGGGCCCGCAGGAACTTCGCCTCGGCGATCCGGATCCCCTTCGTCGTCGGGTCCATGTCCGTGACGGCAGGGGCCCGGTTGATCACCGCGTTGGAGCTGTTGATGGCGCGGTAGAAAGCGACCCAGGGGTACTGGAAGGTCAGCTCGGCCGGACTCAACTGGCCGCCGTAGCTGTTGATGTACTTGTACCCTGGCTGGTCCCCGGTGGTGCCGAGGTCCGTGCCGTATTCCGTGGTGGTCAGGGCCTCTTCACGTCCCCAGAAGCCGCGCTGGAGGGAGTAGTCGCCCTCCACGGCGGCATCCAGGCCGGCGCCCGACGCGAAGTACTGCGTGGTGACGTTCCCGACCAGCTTCTCGGTGAGATCCACACACGCTGAGAGTCCCGCGAGAGCCAGTCCCAGGAGGATGTATGTCAGCTTCTTCATTGTCAGCCTCGGTTCAGTGGTCTCGCGTTAGAAGCCCAGGGTCACGCCGGCGAGCACCGTGCGATAACTCGGCGGCCCGCCCGAGCTTCCGTTCTCGGGATCGTACCCGTAGTAGCTGGTGAACACCCACGGATCCTGCGCCTCGATGTACAGCCTCATGGAGCGCACGCCCCGCACCACCTGGACGACCGACTTCGGGAGCTGGTAGCCGAAGGTGATGTTGCGCACCCGCCAGTGCGTGCCGATCCGGTAGCCCGGCGCCCTGTACGGGGCACCGTTGCCAGCCTGGTCGTACGCCGGCTGCTGCCGCCCGGCGCTCGGCGACCACCAGACGTTGCACCCCGGCACCGCGGCCTCCTGCGCCGCCGTCACGCCCGCCGGGGGATCGTACGCGTTCGGGTCCGTCCCGCCGTCGCACCGGTTCGGCGTCCAGTACGGGACGTTCAGGTCGTTGTAGCGGTCGAACAGGTCGGTCCCGACCCGGAACCCGTCCGAGAAGGTGTAGCCGATGCGCCCCTGGAGCAGGAACGAGAAGTCGAAGGCGCCCCAGGTCATCCGGTTGTAGACGCTGGCGATCAGCCGCGGATACGTGTTGCCCACGATCTCGCGGTCGAACCCGTCGATCTTGCCGTCGCCGTTGAGGTCGGCGACCCGGATGTCGCCGGGCTTCTCCCCATACTGCTTGGCGAGGTTGGAGTCGGCGAGCTGCCAGATGCCGACCATCTTGACGTCGTAGAAGACCTGGTGGAGCGCGTCGCCGGCGAGATTGACCGGCTGGCCGATGAACCAGTTGTCGGCCACGTCGTCGCCGACGCCGCCCGCCAGGCTGATGATGTAGTTCTGGTTGTGCGAGAAGCTGAAGTCCGTCGTCCACCGCGGCCCGCCGCGGTTCCCCGTCAGGTTCACGGTGCTGATGCTCAGCTCCCAGCCGGCGTTCCCCGTCTTCCCGACGTTCTGGAGGGTCGAGGTGAAGCCCGTGGAGGCGGGCAGCGACCGCGTCAGCAGCAGGTCGTTGGTCTTCTCCCGGTAGACGTCGAACGTCCCGCTGATCCGGTTCCGGAAGATGCCGAAGTCCACGCCGATGTCGAGCTGGCCCGTCTTCTCCCACACCAGGTTCGGGTTCGGAATCGCGCCCGGCACATACCCGTTGGCGGTGGCGGTGCCGAAGTTGTAAAAGGTCTGGCTCAGGCTGCCTTCGGTCTGATAGGGGCTGATGGACGAGTTGCCGGTGATCCCGTAGCTCGCCCGCACCTTCAGCCCCGAGATGAAACTGAACCGCTTCATGAACGGCTCGTCGCCGAGCTGCCAGCTCACGCCGCCCGACGGGAAGAACGCGAACTGGTGGCCGGGCGCCAGGACGCTGGCGCCGTCCTCACGGCCCGTCACCGTGAGGCTGTAGCGGTTCATGAAGGTGTAGTTGACTCGGCCCATCCACGACCGCGTCGCGGTCGTGTTGAAGCTGCTGATCGGCGGCTGCGGCGCCGACCCGGTGCCGAGGTTGTACCAGAGCTGATAGTCGTAGGGCAGGGTCTTGGAGGACGCCGAGTCGGACTGGAAGCGGGTCTTGGTGATGCTGTACAGCCCCGTGACGTCGACCTTGTGGTCCCCGCGCGAGTAATTCCAGGTCAGGATGTTGTCCAGCGTGAAGCGGAAGGCCTCCCGGGTCAGGAGCCCCGCCTGGGCGTTCCCGACCGGGGATCCAAAATTGAGCACCACGTTCGCGCCCTGGAACTGGCCGTCGCTGAAGTTCTGGAGATCGGGCCCGAAGGCGAGCCGGTACTGGAAGCCGGCGGGCAGCGTCAGCTCGGCGAAGAGCGAGCCGAACAGCCGGTTGCTGATGTCCTGGCGGATCCAGGCCTGCTCCTGGCGCAACGGATTCACGCGCAGGGGATCGCCCGTGGGCAGCTGGTTCAGGACGCAGGTGCTGCAGAGCGTCCCGGTCGGGTTCCCGAGGCTGTCGTTATACGGCGCGCCGAGGGAGCTGTTGGCGGTCGCCTCGCCCCAGACCTGGTCGTTGCCGCCGATGTCCGCGACGGACCGCGATCCCGTGGCCGTGGCGCCAAGGCGCAGGCGGCCGAACGTGTTCTCGAAACTGATCGTGCCGGAGTACTGGTTGTACCCCTGGCCGAGGGTGATGCCGGTCTGCTTGAAGTACGTGCCGGACAGCGACAGCCGCGCGTTGCCGGACACGGAGTTGTAGCTCAGGCGGTGCTGCTGCTGGCTCCCGGCGCGGTAGATCGCCCGCTGCCAGTCCGTCCCCGTCGAGCATCCGGGATGCAGCGCCTGCCACGTCGTCGTGCCCAGAGTATCCGGCAGCCCGGTCGCCGCGTTGGTCTTCACGTTCAAGGCGCAGTAAGCGACCAGCTTGTTGTCGTACGCCCACGTGGGTAGCTGTTGCCCCTTGATCTGGCCCGCCAGGAGCGCCGCGTCGATCCGCTCCTGCGCCAGCTGCGGGCCGTTCATCAGGTCCACGAGGTGCAGGGCCGTCTGCTCGCCGTACTGGAAGTCGTACGTGATACTCGAGGTGCCGCCGCCGGCCCCCGCCGACCCGCGGTTCGTCGTGATCAGGATCACGCCGTTCGCGCCCAGCGCGCCGTAGGGCGCCGTCGCCGAGGCGTCCTTCAGGACTTCGATCGAGGCGATCTCCGCCGGGTTGAAGTCCTCGATGCCCCCACCGACCAGCGGAACGCCGTCCACCACGTACAGCGGCTGGTTGCCAGCCGTGATGGACCGGACGCCGCGGATCGTGACGTTCATCGATGAGCCGGGGCGGTACCCGCTGGCCACCACGTCCACGCCCGCCACCCGGGCCTGCAGCAGCTGGGCCGGGTTGGGGAGCGGGACCTCCCGGAGGTCGCCCACGTTCAGCTCGGCGATCGAGCCGGTCAGGTCGCGCCGCTCCTGCTCGCCGTAGGCCGTCACCACCAGCCCCTCGAGCTGCATCGGCGCCGAGGCCAGCTGGAAGTTCAGCGTGACGACCTCGTTCGCCGCGACGGCCACCGCCTTGACCTGCGCCGCGTAGCCCAGATAGCGCACCCGGACCTGTCGTGTGCCCGTGGAGACCTGCTCGAACGTGTACACCCCGAGGCTGTTCGTGAACGCGTTGCGGTTCGTGCCCAGGATGTTCACGCTCGCGCCCCCGAGCGGACGGCCATCCTCGGCTGCAGTCACCGTGCCGGTGATGCGCCCGGTGTTCTGCGCCTTCGCGATGCCTCCCACGCACAGGGCGGCCAAGACCAGAATCCACTTTTTCATCAACGGACCCTCCCGAAAGACGTCGTGTTGGGAGATGGCGTGCGCGGTGACGCGCAGTCCGTCGCCGCGGCACGGCCATGGCCCAGCCAGGCACAACACGATGCACCCCGGTTATCGGGTGATAAGATCACCATACGCCCACCGATTCTACGCCCGGTAACGGAACTGTCAAGAAACCCCCGCTGGCCCCCCCCGGTCGAATGGTCTGCCGGGGGCTCGGGATTGCCCCGATTCCCCCCTTGGGGGCGCCCGATCCGGCCGGCACGCTCCCTCCCGCGACTCCGGCCGCGCGCTCGACGGGGGCCGTGCTTCGCCGCCGCCGGGCCCACGCTCAGCGCACCCCCAGGAGCAGCTCGGTGGTCAGCTGGTCGAGGCGTTCGTAGGCGTAGCCCTGCGCGCGCAGGGCCGGCAGGTCGAACCGCCTGGCCTTGAGGGCCGACGCCCGTGCCTTGGAGAAGGGACCGGGGCCCGCGGCGGACCCGCCACGGCTCCTGAGCGCCGCGAGGAGCTGCTGGATCTGCTTGTCGCGCCGGAATCGCGCGGCCTTCTCCTTCAGGATGAGGTAGGTGCGCATGCACCCCCGTGCGAAGTCCCAGACGCCCTCCTCGTCCTCGGTCCGGTACGCGTGGGCGTCGAAGTGCCGCATGCCCGGCCACGCCGCGTCCTCGAGCAGCTTGACGAGGAAGAAGGCGGCTCTCGGGTCGTCGGCGCCGAAGCGGAGGTCCTGGTCGTAGCGGCCCGGCTTCTGGCCGTTGAGGTCGATGTGGAAGAGCTTGCCCGCCTCGAGCGCCTGGGCGACGCCGTGGCTGAAGTCGAGGCCGGCCATCTGCTCGTGCGCCACCTCGGGATTCAGTCCGACCATCTCCGGGTGGTCGAGGGTGTAGATGAAGGCGAGCATGTGGCCGGCGGTGGGCAGAAAGAGATCGCCGCGCGGCTCGTTCGGCTTCGCCTCGAGCGCGAACTTCAGGTCGTACTTCTGCGCCCGCGCGTAGTCCGACAGGAAGTTGAGGGCGTCGCGGAACCAGCCCAGCGCCGCGCGCGGGTCCTTGGCGGCGCCCGTCTCGACGCCTTCCCGTCCGCCCCAGAAGACGTAGGTCTTCGCGCCGAGCTCCACGCCGAGGTCCATCGCGGCCATCGTCTTCTTCAGCGCGAACGCCCGCACGCGGGCGTCGTTGCTCGTGAACGCCCCGTCCCGAAAGACGGGATCGGAGAAGAGGTTGGTCGTCGCCATCGGCACCACGAGCCCGCTCGCCGCGAGCGCCTTCTTGAAATCGCGCACGATCCGGTCGCGCTCGGCCGCCGTCGCGTCCCGCGGCACGAGGTCGTTGTCGTGCAGGTTGACGCCGTAGGCGCCGAGCTCCGCGAGCTTCTCGACGATCCGCGTGGGAGCGATCGCGGGGCGCACCGGGTCCCCGAACGGGTCCCGCCCCGTGTTGCCGACCGTCCACAGGCCGAAGGTGAAGTGATGTTCGGGGCGCGGAGTGTAGGCGTCCTGCGCTCGCTTGGGACTCATGGCGTCACCTCGATGGCGGGGCAGCGCGGCTTGCGCGGGTTCGGCGGGCAGCGCAGCTGCTCATAAAAGGCCAGGGGATGCCGGGGCTCCGCGTACCCGGCGGGAATCGGCAGGTGGTTGAGCGACTGCCAGTAGGCGACGGAAGCGTCGCGCCACCACCGTGCCTCCGCCGCCTGGATCTTCAGGTACGCCCGCACGGAGTCGTACCGCTCGGCGTCCACCGCGCCCGCCAGGCCGGCCCAGGTGCGCTCCATCCAGCGGACGGTGTCGATCCCCATCCGGTAGTGGCGGAGCAGGTCGTCCCAGAGCGTGCGGCCGTCGCTCAGCCGCCGCTGCCAGCCGACGTGGTGAAACCAGAGGAGGTACGTGAGCGGGCACGAGTCGAGGCTCGCGAACTCCTGCCGGAGCGGCGGGAAGTACTGGCTCACCGCGTCGCTGCCGGTCGGCGTGCGGTCGAAGCCGATGCCAGCGGAGTCGGCGCGGTTGTAGTAGACGGGCATCCAGTCGGGGCGCATGCCGCTATCCCAGGGCGCCGGGCCATAGTGGTGGCCCCGGGCCATCTGGTGGGCGAGGCCGAGGGGCGTCATGTAGTTCACGACGGCTTCCCGCGACGCGAGCATCATTGCCTTCACCGGCTTCACGACCGCCGGGTCGTTCGAGAAGGTCTGGCGGATCCACTCGTCGGCGATGGCGGCCGCCGGGAGCGTCGGGTCCCACGCGAGGCGGCCGAAGGCGTACCAGTTGGCCTGGTTGAAGATCGAGCCGCACCAGTCGCTGTCGGTGCCGACGTTGGCCACGCCGGCGATCCCGGTCGCGGCCTGACCGAACAGCGAGCCGTCCACGACCCGGGCGACCGTGGAGCCGGGGCCGCGCGCGTAGGTGTCCGCGTCGAGCACCTCCTGCCACATCGTGCCGAGGTACGCGAGGTGCGTGTCCTGGCCGAGATACTCCTTCGTGACCTGGAGCTCGAGCATGAGCGGCGTGTGCGGCATCGCGCCGAACAGGGGATGAAACGGCTCGCGCGGCTGGAAGTCGAGCGGGCCGTTCTTCACCTGGACGAACACGTTCGGGCGGAACTTCCCGTCGAGCGGCACGAACTCGTCGTAGGCCTGCTTCACCCGGTCGCTGCCGGGCACGTAGGTGTAGACGAAGGCGCGCCAGATCACCACGCCGCCGTGCGGCGCGATGGCGTCGGCAAGCAGGTTCGCCCCGTCGGCGTGCGTGCGCCCGTAGTCCTGCGGCCCCGGCTGGCCCTCGGAGTTGGCCTTCACGAGGAAGCCGCCGAAGTCGGGGATCACCCGGTAGATGGAGTCCACCTCGGCGCGCCACCACGCGCTCACGTTCGCATCGAGCGGGTCGGCCGTCTTCAGGCCGCCGATTTCGACCGGGGCGCTGAAGCGGACCGGCAGGTAGACGCGGATGCCGTACGGCCGGAAGACGCCCGCGAGCGCGGCGACCTTGGCCAGATACGCCGGGGTCAGGATGCGCGCGTCGGCGTTGACGTTCGTGAGCACGGCGCCGTTGATGCCGAGACTGGCGTCGGCGCGCGCGTAATCCGTGTAGCGC
>Ga0335079_10007502_pt1 | contig 12406 bp, 10 predicted proteins | sample Lox_Sample_33_FD_206719 | JGI IMG/M metagenome (GOLD analysis project Ga0335079, IMG submission 206719) | Soil microbial communities from Loxahatchee National Wildlife Refuge, Florida, United States - Lox_Sample_3.3 | ecosystem: Environmental > Terrestrial > Soil > Wetlands | place: USA... | reverse complement strand
TGGCCGAATGGCCAGTTCGATTTCCCATGACCTGCGGCATTCCCTGGCTGCCATCGTGGCTAACGCCGAATTCCTGCTCGAAAGCCGCCTCTCGGGCGAGCAGCGAGAAGAGCTTTACCAGGAGGTTCGAATCGCGGTCAACCAGATGACCGAACTGATCGACTCGCTGTTGGAGTTCTCGCGCACACGGGAGTCCATGCGCCTGACTTTCGGGAACGTCAAGGACTCTGTGGATCGCGTGATACAGATCATTCGCACTCATCCCCGTTTTCACCCAGTCTGGATCAGCGTTCGCCAGGAAGGTACCTGCAAAGGCTGGTTCGATGCCAAGAAGCTGGAGCGGGCACTCTACAATCTGTTGCTCAACGCCTGTGAGGCCACTTCCGGAGACAGCGGACGGATCACGGTTCAATTGACCCAGATTCCGGACGGAGTGCAGGTGCGGGTTGCGGACAATGGACGCGGGATCCCAGAATCGGTTCGGGATAGGCTGTTTGAGCCCTTTGTTAGTTCCGGCAAGGAGAACGGGACCGGCCTCGGGCTCACCGTCGTACAGAAGATTGTCCAAGACCACGGGGGCGATGTGGTGGTGGAAACGACGTCCGGTGAAGGGACGGTTTTTCGGCTCACGCTCCCGCTCGGCTCTGAGGCCATGGGGGATGGCGACCGCGAGGGCAGGCTCGTCTTTTCACCGGTTCCCTCGGCAAGAAAAACGCCGGTGGAGTAGGATTCCGGTCAGGGTCAGAGTTGCCAGCGGCACGCTCATCAGAGAGCACGAATCCGGGGCCACCGCGCAGCGCAGGCTCGGGGCGATTTGTTGCAATCCATCCCAGTTCTAAAGACGTCTCAGGTTGCCGCAATTCGTTCTGGTACTTCCACAGTCTTCTTCGGGAGGCGCTTGTGAAGCAGAGGAATGCTTTTCTTGATTGGTTTGGGAAGTTCAGCCAAGTGGGTGTGCTTGCCTTGAGCGCCAGTGTTTCTGCTTGGGCACAAGTGTCAGCCGCCGCGCCACCGCCGGCGAACGATGGAGTGTCGACGGCGGTTCATGATCTGCAACAGCAGGTCAACGAACTGCGCTCCGCCGTGGCTGAAATCCGCTCCGAGGCAGCGCAGTACCGGGCGGAAACGGCGGCATTGCGCCGGGAGTTGCAGGCGATGCGCACCCAGCCACTGCCGGGTGAGCCAGCCGCTGGGGAAAGCCTCTACGCATCCGCCGGTACGCCGGTCAGCGCTGCGCCCGATGTTGCGCCGCGCCCGGCTGTGCCGTCGGAGTCTCTGCCGGATCGCGTAACCGCGCTCGAGGAAAACACTCAGCTGTTGAACAGCAAACTGGACGACCAATACCAATCGAAGATCGAGAGCGCTTCGAAGTATCGCGTGCGCCTCTCTGGCATTGTCCTATTCAATCTCTTCAGCAACCGTGGGCAGACAGACAACACCGATGTCCCCAGTTTCGTGACCGGCCCCAACCAGGGCGGAAATTTCGGCGCCACTTTGCGCCAGTCCGAAATTGGACTGGAGGCGTTCGGTCCGACTATCGCGGGCGCCAAGACCTCAGCCAGCCTGCAGGCGGATTTTGCCGGAGGTTTCCCCGACACCTGGAATGGAGTGAACTCGGGAGTCTTCCGTTTGCGCATTGCAAGCATGCGAATGGACTGGGGAAAAACGGCGGTTGTGGCGGGGCAAGACGATCTTTTCGTTTCTCCGCTCTCGCCTACTTCGTTCGCTTCCCTTGCCGTCCCGGCGCTGAACTACGCTGGCAATCTGTGGGCATGGACCCCGCAGGTGCGAGTCGAACATCGCTTCGATGTTTCCGACGATAACCACATCACCATGCAAGCCGGAGTATTGGACAATCTCACCGGCGAATTTCCGTCGAACTCCTATTTTCGAGCGCCGGGTCCGGGCGAGAGAAGCAGCCAGCCTGCCTTTGGTTTTCGTACCGCGTGGACGACGAACGTTCTTGGCCGCACTGTCACCCTGGGTGCGGCTGGTTACTACAGCCGCCAGAATTGGCCCTTCGACCACTATAGCGACGGATGGGCCGGCATGACGGATTGGGTAATTCCCATTGTGTCTCGCGTAAGTCTATCGGGCGAGTTCTACCGCGGACGTTCTGTCGGAGGCATAGGCGGGGACCGTGGCCAAAGTGTGGTGTTCGAGGGGGATCCAACCATTTCCTACACCGCGATCCAGGGGTTGGACTCGGTGGGAGGTTGGTCGCAGTTGAAGTTCAAAGCCAACAGCCGCCTGGAATTCAACGCCGCCTTTGGTTTGGATAATCCCTTCAGTGCCGAGGTGCGGGCCGGTACCGCCAGTCAAGCTTATCTCGGGCCGTTGCTGGTCCAAAACCGTGGTGGTCTAGTCAACTTTATCTTCCGCCCACGTTCCAACCTGCTTTTTTCCACGGAATATCGGTACTTGCAATCGTTCCCGGTATCCAGCACCAACAACTCCGCCGACCAATTCAATATCATGATGGGGGTCCTGTTCTGAAGACAAGAGGCTTCAGCTCCTGCTGTCTGTTGGCGGTGCTTGTCGCCGTAGGCGCCATGTGCGCCCAGGAAACCACCATCACGGCACGGGTTGCGCTGGTGAGTGACGCCAAAAAGAACAAGACCCGCGATGCCAGCAATGTCGTGATCTGGCTAACGCCTTCCGATGGCGCCGTAGTGGCTCCGTCGCCGATTCCACAGTCATTCCCGCTCCCACGCCTGATTCAGAGGAACAAGAGTTTCGAACCCCATGTGCTGGTCGTACGAGTAGGATCGCTGGTGGAATTTCCCAACCACGACCCCTTTTTTCACAACGTATTTTCGCTGTTTGAAGGCAAACGTTTCGACCTTGGTCTCTACGAAGCTGGAACCGCGCGGAATGTGCTCTTTGACAAGCCCGGCATCTCTTACATCTTCTGTAATATTCACCCCGAAATGAGTGCGGTGGTGCTGGCTTTGAACACTCCCTATTACGGGATTTCCGACCGGCGCGGCCAGCTCATAATCCCGGCCGTCGCGCCCGGCCGCTATACCCTCAGAATCTGGTACGAAGCCACGCTGCCGGAAAGGTTGAACGCCATGGCCCGCGAGGTTACCGTCTCGGAGAGCACTTCCACACTCGGTCTTTTCCAATTGCCCACTGCCAGCATGCCTGAGGAGCACAAGAACATGTACGGGCGCGACTATCCGCCGCCCACCCCTGACAGTCCTGCTTATGGGCGGCCGTGAAGACTCAAGCGGTGACAAAGAATTTACAAATACGTGAAGGTTTGGTGACAAGTCGGAGTATCCCGATTCCGTAAAATTGCCGCAAACGTGGACGGGTGATCCGCTGCTGGCCCGTTCCCGGCGAGAAGTCCCGGGACTTCGAAAATCAGAGCCACTGGGCGCGACGACTCCAGAACGTCGCTGCCCCCGCTTCGGCAACGGCTTGGTCCTGATCACCAGATCCGCCGCTCACCCCGATTGCTCCTGCCACTTCGCCGCCCCGTCCGCCGGCGGCAATCACACGTCTGCGCCCTCCAGCTTTATGTCACAAAATTCCCTTCGTTGGATTACTTCTTCCGGCTGCCGGCCAGATTATCATGATCATAATATTCATACGCCGACATCGGCTTCTCGCCGCCCTTTTTCCAGACCCGCTGATCTTCGCCGATTTTCCCCAGCGCACGGGCCATCTCTCGAATGTGCATGGCAACCGCGCCACAGCAGGCGCCGATGTAGTTAATTCCCAGTTCGCGGGCGCGAAGCGCGTAATCGGCCATCTCTTTGCGCGTAAGTTGCAAGGGGTCGAGCCCCAGCGGGAATTCCGGCAGGCTGGAGAAATCCGGCTGCTGCCGAGGCGTGTGATAGGCCACGGGCTGACAGGCAAGGTAGCCGTCCACCGCCTTGCGCATGACTTCCATGGGGCCGAGAATGTGCTCCGGTGGCCGCAAGCAGTTCATGCCTACAATGTCCGCCCCGGCGTCGAACAGCGCCTTGGCGGCTTCGCCCGCGCGCTTGCCATCGGTGGTCTCGTCCTTATTCTCAAAACATATGGTCACCATGACGGCCAGGCCGGTTTTGCGGGCGCATTCGACCGCCAGCATGGCCTCTCCCAGCCATGAGAAAGTCTCACCGATAATGAAATCCACGCCTTCGTCCACTTGCACGGCAAGCTGCTCGTCGAAGGTCCGGCGCACGCGATCCGCGGCCGAGGGACTATCCGGCTCGTACATCCAGGTGAGGCTGAGATTTCCCGCCACCAGGCATTTTTCGTCGGCAACTTCGCGCGCAATTTTCACCGCGGCGCGATTGAGTTCTTCCAGGCGGTTCTCCAGGCCGACCGTGGCCAATTTGTCGCGGCTGGCGTAAAACGTCAGTGCCTGCAACACTTCGGCGCCGGCTTCGCGAAACTCTGTGTGCAACTCGCGCAGCGCCTCCGGACGCGTCAGCGCCACTTCCGGAGTAAACGGACCCGCGCGCACCCATCCCCGCTTCTCCAACTCCAGCAAGTATCCGCCATCACCGAGAACGGGTCCTTCGCGCAATCGTTCGAGTATGCCTTTCTTCTTCATAAGTGATCCTCAGGTCACGATCTTGTGCCTGCCATTGTTTCTCCTGTAACACCCAATTCGTCAAGAGTTTTTTGAGATAGGGCCGGAATCGATCCGGGTGTCTCGTGACCTGCGGTCATTCCATCCTAAACAGCGTCCACTCGGACCTGCGCGACTCGTTGCAAGAAGGCCTCCAGGTCCCCCGGCAGTGTCCGGGAAAACTTGAGCAACTCACCGGTTCGTGGATGCTCAAACTGCAATTCCGCTGCGTGCAGAAAATTTCTGGGAAGGGAAGTCGCCGCCTCCGTTCCCCGTATCTCCCGCGGCGCGCCATAGAGCGTATCCCCCACGACGGGATGCCCCAACGAGGCCAGGTGAACCCGAATCTGATGGGTGCGCCCGGTATCGATCCGTACTTCCAACAATGTGAATTTCCCGAACTTCGATGCCGTGCGTTGTTGCACCTGATAATGCGTGATGGCCTCGCGACCGCCAGATCTTCGAGTCGTCATCCGCGTTCGCCGCACCCGGTCGCGGCTGATGCTGCTAGTGATCGTCCCGCGATCCGGCTTGACCCAGCCATGGGCTAGCGCCAGATAAGTCTTTTTCACTTTCCGCCGCGCAAACTGGGCCGCCAGCTTGCGGTGCGCTTCATCATTTTTCGCCACAACAATCAGTCCGCTGGTGGCCTTATCCAAACGGTGCACGATTCCGGGACGCAACTCGCCCCCAACCGTGGAGAGCTGACCAAAGTGATGCAGCAAAGCGTTCACCAGCGTTCCTCGACTGCGTTCGTCCTCGGTGCCGCCGGCTCCAGCATGCACTGTCATTCCGGCGGCCTTATTGACCACGGCCAGATCGTCGTCCTCATAGACGATATCGAGCGGAATGTCCTCCGCGATGGCGCGCAGCGGCGGAACACTGGCGGGCCCGAGAAGCTGAATACGTTCCCCCCCGCGCAGGCGCAATGAGGGCTTGGCGGTGGCGTCGTTGACCAGCACTTTTTCTCCGGAGATAAGCTGCTGCACTCGCACCCGACTGGTATCGGCCAGCCGCCCGGCAAGAAATTGGTCCAGACGCTGACCCACGTCGTCTGCTGAAGCAAAGAAGGTCTTGAAGATGTCGCTCACGGCAGGGAAAGAATATCGCGGATGGCTGATACGACAAAGTAGGCGAGAGGAGATGTGCGGACGACAAGCTCAGCGCATCGCGTGCGCCGGCACCGCTTTCATTGCCGGACGCAGCCACCAGATGAAGCCGCCGGTGAGCACCAGCCCGATGGCGATCAGCTGCGTGCCGGTCATGAGACCGCCAAACACCGATCCCCTGCCCGGGTCATCGCGGATAAACTCCAGAAAAAATCGCGCCACGCCATACAGGAACAAATACGCCCCGAGTACCTGACCGTCAAACTTCTTACGCTTGAAAAGCCACATCAGGACAAAGAAATTCCCTAGCTCAACGGCTGATTCAAAAAGCTGCGTCGGCTCCAGCGGAACCCCCAGCGGCGTACCCACCCAAGTTTGCGCCAAAGGGTTCCTAAACGTGACTCCCCAGAAGTGCGTTGTAGGCTTGCCATAGCAGCAACCCGCGGCGAAACAGCCCACCCGCCCGATGGCGTGGCCTAGAGCCAAGCCCGGGGCGAAGGCGTCCCAGGTAGCCAGTGAAGGCATGTGGTTTTTGCGGATATACCAGACCGCGGCCGCCGCAGCCCCAATCAGCCCACCAGAAAAGACTCCGCCCGCCTGCAACGTGGCAAAACTGAAAATCTCTCCGGGATGCGCCGTGTAGTACCCCCAGTCATTCACGATGTAGAGAATCTTGGCGCCCACGATTCCGCAAAGCACCACCAGAATCCCCAGATTCCACGCATGGTCTGGATTGATGCCTTGCTTCTCGGAGTTGCGCACGCTGATCCACAGCCCGACTAATACCCCGATAGAAACCAGGAGCCCGTAGGTGGGCAGGCTGAAATTGCCAAGATGAAAGAGTCGGGGCAGCACGGTTTAGTTAGATGCTAAGTTTTTGGAAATTGCTGACTGAAGTTTAGCAGAAAGGCAGAAGACCTTCCTTCGTCGTTGCCGGAAGCGCATAGTGGGGTTGGCCAATGGGCAAGAAGGGCGGGCGACAACAGAACTAAAAGCCGACCCGCGCCTGCCGTGTGGTGGGCCGAGAATGAACCCGTCGGTAGACGATGGGGACCTGCCGAGACCCTTTAGGCGTCTCCGCGTGGCGGAGCATGGCACACCGGATCTTAATGCGAGTCAGGCCCCCGTTCATTCGGTGTTGGTTCAAAAATCGGTGACCACCATCACCAACCTTGCAGGCCGGCTTTCAATTTCGAATCCTAGGGAAGTCGGCGGAGATTAGCAAGAGGGCGGGCACAAAAAGTTGGCACTCGGTTTGCCAGCGACTTTGGTAAGCAGACAAAACGGTTCATTGCACCGGGCCAATTGGACAATAACTACCCCTCGCCAGGATTTCTCGTTTCGCCGGATCCCGCAAGCGCACGCGTAGTTCATGCAGTCCGGGATGGGGGTCCCTGGGCTGAAAACTCAGCAGGTACCGGCTGTGTAGATGATTAGCGAAGTCCAGCATTCTTGTCTCAAAACCATTTTGGGACTTGAACAAGGCATACTCACCACCGGTCATCGACGCGATTGCTTTGGGCGTGTTCTTTCGCAGGGCTTGCCTCATCAGTATCAGGGGAGCGAGGAGGTCAGGCCCGGCGTTCATTTCGTCTTTGTTGTTCCCACGTTCGGTGTCGAGAATGTTTGACAGCGAAGGGGAAAACGCCAGCGTGTAAACCGTTGTGTTGGTCTCTCCAATCGCGGTCACCACATCGTCGACTTTGGCAAAGTGACTTCCGTGGTCGCGGGTTTCGCTGAGCAGGAAGAGTACGCGTTGCCGCCCGGCGGGCTGCTGGTCGAGCAAGTTGAGCGAGTACTTCACCGCATCGAGAATCGCCGCTCCACCGTCTCCGGGCTGGAGAGTCCTGAGTATATTTTCCACTTGGCGTTGGTCGCCGGTGAAGTCTTGCGAAAGTTCGACGCCGCTATCGAATTCAACCACCGCCGCCAGCGTCCCTTCCTCATCCAAAATGGGCTGGATCATGGAACTCAGACCTCTGATCCTGGGAAACTCGCGATAAGCTTCGCGGCCCATCTGAATGGCAATGACCAAGGACATCGGCTGCGCTTCCGCCGCTTCATCCAGGTGCACAGTTTGGGGAACGCCTTCGTCTTCTACGATGAAGTCCCGAGCCTGAAGCCCATAGACCGCATGCCCGCGAGAATCTTTCACCAGTGCCGGCACGAGAACTACGTTGGACTGACGGTGGATGGTGGCTTCCTGAGCGAAGGCAGAGTTGAAGAGCAGCAGTGAGAGGAAAATGACAACGAAGCTGCGAGGCGGCACGCTACCCAGCCTTGCGCTTTTCCTCGAGCACTTCATCCAGCGCGTTTGCCAGATTATTCGCCCGCTTCAAGTACTCGACTGTGCCACTGTCCTGGTTTCGCTTGAGCAGGTGATACTCGTCGGCGATATTCAACGCGGCCAAGACCGCGAGGCGTACCGTGTCGACGGTGTGGGTTTGCTCCGCCACGGCACGCATTTTGCCATCCACATATTCCGCCAACTTTAGGATGTAGTCGGGATCGGAGCCGCGCAGATTATAGGCCTGGTCGAAGATCTCCACGCGCACGCTGCTGGTCGTGTCCTTGCCCGGCGCTGGTTTGGTGGCGATTGCCATACCTTATTCTGCTCCTCTCAACGGCTGCGAGAAAACAAAATCAATCAGCTCGCAGCCGGCTGTTCCGCGATGGTCTCAATGTGCTGCAACATCTTTTCCACGCGCCCGCGAATTTCCTCGCGCTCACGTCGCAGTTGCACGATTTGGCGGCGCAAGGTCTCCACTTCCTCCTCGCGTTCCTCCAGTTGCTCTCTGAGGCGGTGATTGTCGCGTTCGGCCACGGACCTCGCCTCGCGCGCTGCCTTATACAGTTCAATGGTGCGATAGACCTTTTGCTCCAGCACCTGAAAATCGTCGGTGGAAACCTGTTCGGATACCTCTTCAGCAACTCTCACAGCCATGATTGCACTTTTCCTGACATTTTTTCCCGAGAACTTGAGGGCAGTATACCGCAGAACCCTGTGGACGAAGGCAAACTACTTCTTCAATCTCCTCAGCCTTCTTCCCGCCTCGTCCAGGGTTTCGTCCCGTTTGCAGAAGGCGAAGCGCACCTGCCGGGCGCCATCCCGCGGATCATGGTAAAAACTTGATCCCGGGACCGCGGCCACGCCAATTTCCTTCACCAGATACTTGGTGAACTCAATATCGTTGGCGAACCCGAAGTTGCTGATATCGGTCATCACGTAGTAGGCGCCGCGCGGACGATAGCAGCGAAACCCAGCCTCGCTCAGCGCCGGCATCAGGCGATCTCGCCGGGTACAATAGTTCTTTGCCAGGTTTTGATAATAGCTGGCCGGCAATCCCAACGCGGCCGCACCCGCTTCCTGCAAAGGCGCGGGGGCTCCCACAGTCAAGAAGTCATGTACCTTGCGAATCGCGTTGGTGATTTCCGGCGGCCCCACCGCCCAGCCCACGCGCCAACCGGTCACGCTGTAGCTCTTCGACAAGCCGTTGATGGTGATCGTGCGCTCCTGCATCCCCTCAAGTCGTGCCATAGACATGTGCTGTGTGCCGTCGTAGGTAATGTGCTCGTAGATTTCGTCAGTAATCGCCAGCACGTTGAACTCTACGCAAAGATCGCGAATCAGTTCCAGTTCCGCCCGAGCGAACACCTTGCCCGTGGGATTATTCGGGGTATTAAGGATGATGGCTTTGGTGTGAGTGCGAAAGGCCGCGCGCAGTTCGCGCTCGTCAAAGGTCCAGTCGCCGCCGGCCGTCTCCGGCGGTCGCAACTTCACGAACACCGGTTTCGCCCCGGACAAAATGGCATCCGGGCCGTAATTCTCATAGAAGGGTTCGAAGACAACGACTTCGTCGCCCCGGTTGCAGACCGCCAGCAAAGTCGAAATCATGGCCTCGGTCGAGCCGCAACAGACCGTAATTTGGGTCTCCGGGTCGACCGGGATGCCTTGCCACTCCTCCATCTGCCGGGCAATGGCATTGCGCAGATTCTTCGCGCCCCAGGTGATGGCGTACTGGTTCCTGTCCGCCGCCACAGCCTCCTGGGCAGCGCGCTTGATCTCCGCCGGGGCGGGAAAATCGGGGAAGCCCTGCGCCAGATTGACTGCGCCATAAAGCAATGCCTGGCGCGTCATCTCGCGAATGACCGATTCAGTGAAATGCTCGACTTTGTCGCTTAAGAAAGCGCTTGGCTTGAGCGCTTGCATCGGCCATAACCCGGTCAGACTAGCACACAAAGGCTCACGCCACTACGACGACACCGGCAGAGTCAGACGCCCCATGTTGGGACGCAAAACTCTGCCGGCACGACGCCTATAGGACTTCGCAAACCTTGCTGTTTTATGACGAGGTGACGCTGGATTGCGGCACGATCTTATGCCGCTTTTTTCTGCGCTGCTTTCCACTTTGCCCAGCGCACTCTCTGGGCGGCAGCGATTCTTCTTCGTGCAGCCAGGGACATCCGGCTGGGCGGCCGCATAGCAATGTTGCCCGTGGTGTGGTTCAGGCCCCGTATAACCTTGATTGCATGATCCAACCTATTTACTTCCTTCAGCATCTTTTGACGTTCCGCTTGCAATTGACTTAGTACCCCCGTAAGACTTGGCATGTGTTCCCCCCTCGGTGCATGATCTTAGCAGAGACATGACTTCAGCGCGAGCGGCAGTTACGACGTCCTAAGTGTTCCGCCCATTCCTTCGAGCGCCTTGACCACCTGCGCCGACCACCGCGCTACCTCATCTTCTCGTAGAGTCCGTTCGCTGGATTGGAACGTCGCTCGCAGCAAAAGAGAGTACTTGCCCGCCTGGATCCCTCCGCCGCGGAAGATTTCTGTCGGCGCAAAGCTGCGCAATTCGCCAAGGCGCAACGCGGCAACGGCCTTCCGAATTTGATCAAATCTCACGGTGTCTGCGAAAGCGAACGAGAAATCCCGCTCTACTGCCGGGAACCGCGGCAAGGCCTGGAAACGCACCTCGCGCAGACCGCGTTTGTACAACCGGTCCAGGTAGAGCTCGGCGATAAACACGTCCTGCTTGAACTTTCGCTTGGCTGCCGTCTCCGGATGAAGTTGCCCGAATTGCGCTACGGTCGCGCCATCCATCACCGCCCGCGCCGAGCGTGCGGGATGGTAGTACTCTGCGGTTTGGGCATCGAACGCAAGCACATCGTGCTGGAGCAAGTGGAGAAGAGTCTCCACATCGCCCTTCAGATCGAAGAAAGAAAACGGCCGCGCCGGCTGATGAACATTGGGACCGACTGCGCTGCCAGTCGCGCCCATGCAGATGCGCCTCAATTCTGCGGCCGCCGCATTTTCGGCCTCGAATACACCCCCCGTCTCGAACAGGCGCACGTTGTCGCTGCCGCGATTCAGGTTATAGGCAAGCATATTCAGCATGCCCGGCACCTGCGATGTGCGCATGACGGATGCTTCCTCGCTCAGTGGATTCGCGATTTCGATGACCGGCACTGCGCAGAAATCCTGGGCATCATCATGTGAAATGAAAGTCAGCGAGACCGTTTCGTCATAACCCAGCGCCAGCAGAGAACTCCGTAGTTTCCGGTCCTTGGCCGCGTCAGCAGTCTCCATGACCGACCCGGAAAACGAAGGCAGGGTATTTTCAAATTTGTCGTATCCATGAAGGCGCGCGATCTCTTCGATCAAGTCGATTTCGCGCTCAATATCGAGCCGCCAGCTCGGGACCCGCACCGTGAATTCGGGTTCCTGGTCGGGCTCCGGCAGCACCTCAAAACCCAGCAGTTGAAGAATGCGGACCACCTGATTGGTGTCAAGACTGTCGCCCAAAATACGATGCACTTCCGCCATGCGCAGTCCGACCGGTGCCTGGTCAAGCCAGCGCGCCACCACATCAACCGGGTCACCGATGAGCTTTCCACCACCTGACTGGAGAATCAGTTCCGCGACGCGATCACAGGACAAGAGGGTTGACTCAAAGTCGGCGCCACGCTCGAAACGATGCGAAGCATCGGTGTGCAATCCGTGCCGCCGCGACATTTTTCGAACGGTCACCGGATCCCACCATGCCGATTCGATCAGAATGTTTTTCGTCTTCGCGGTGATCATGGTGTCGAAACCGCCCATGGTGCCGGCCAGACCGACCGGCTTCACCGCATCGGCGACCACCAGATCTTCCGCCGTCAGCTTGCGCTCCACCCCGTCCAGTGTCTGGAGCTTCTCGCCCTCGCGCGCCCGCCGCACGATGATCTTGCCTCCCTCGAGCAAATCGAGATCGAAAACGTGAGTGGGCTTGCCCATTTCCCACAGCGTGTAGTTGGTGGCATCGGCGGCGTTGTTGATCGGACGCTGATCGAGCAGCCCCAGCCGCTCGATGATCCGCTTCGGCGAAGGTTTCACGGCAACGTTGTGCAGCACGCGGGCAGTAAAGCGCGCACATCCCTGGGGGTCTTTGATTTCTACGGGGAAAACCGGAGGCGCCAGCGGTTGTGCGGCAATTCGCTTGGCAGCTGTGCCCGCAGGAATGCCAGTCTGGAGTGGCTTCAAAGCTACGCCATAAATTGCCGCGGCTTCGCGCGCCACGCCGTAATGATTCATGGCGTCGGGGCGGTTGGTGCCGATCTCCATTTCGAAGACGGTCTGCTTCCCCTCGCCACTGATGCCTTCTACCGCGATGCCGGCGTTGGTCAAGTCATCGGCTAGCCGGCGGTCATCGACCGCGAGGTCAACGAAGTCGCGAATCCACTGTGCA
>Ga0335079_10007501_pt1 | contig 12408 bp, 7 predicted proteins | sample Lox_Sample_33_FD_206719 | JGI IMG/M metagenome (GOLD analysis project Ga0335079, IMG submission 206719) | Soil microbial communities from Loxahatchee National Wildlife Refuge, Florida, United States - Lox_Sample_3.3 | ecosystem: Environmental > Terrestrial > Soil > Wetlands | place: USA: Florida... | reverse complement strand
CTCCGCGTCCCCCGGTCACCCTGTCTCCCTGTCATCGCGTCTCAGCGTCACCGTGCCCATTCCCACGATCAACGGCTGAAAAAGTGAGCGGCATGAACGCGTGGGCAAGGGTCAGAGCAGCTTCCCCATCAGCACTTCGCTGATATACTCGGCGCCCATGCGGATCCTGTTCTGCCTCACTCCCTCTTCCAGGAAACCGGCCTTCTTGAACAGGCTGAGGGATCGCTTGTTCGTCGTGAAAATATTTGCCTCGAGTTTTTTATATCCCATCTCGCCGGCCCATTCCATGGAGTAGTCGAGCAGGTTGCGCCCGATGCCGAGCCCCCGGAAGGGTTCCCTCAGATGAAGCCCGACGTGGAGGATGTGGCTGGTCTCCGGCCTCATGCCTGCATCCGCCTGGAGTGCCGCGAGGCAGCCCACGACTTCGCCGCCCGTTTCCGCAACGATGAGAAGGTTTTTCTTCCTGTCCAGCGCCCCGATATAATCCCGCTCGGAAGCTATGTCCGCGCCGTACTGCTCCATCAGCACATAGCTGCGCTCAACCGCGTTCGACCGCACCGTATCGATGATCGAGCAGGAGTCGTCAGCCTCGGCCGGCCTGATGGTTATTTCCAGCCCGTTCTTTGCCGTTGACCTCTTCACGGTTTCCATGTCTCCTCCCTCTTCTCATCCCTGCGTTCTCTTATTATATCCCGGAATGGTCCGCTTCTCAACATCGCAGGCCCGGAAGGTCAAGTTCCGGGCGGCATACTGACCTTCTTCGCATAAAAGGAAAACAGGATTTTCGGTTCCGGGATGGAGGTTTGACAAGCGTAGAGGGGTGTGGCCCTGCGAAGGCGGTGTGGCAGTTGGTGCCCAGGAGACGTTGGTGTTGCTCTCGATATTAGAGATACGGGTGGTGTGTACCGACCGCCGGGGACGCTCCGCAGGAGAGCCCTCCACAGTGATTTAGCCTAGGATGCGGTGAAATGACCTCCTCAATTCCCAATCTGCGTGGAGAGACAAATTATTGCACGTTTTGAATATCATGATAAAAGGATATTTTTCGCCTAGCTGAGAATGTTAGTTCAAAAAAAACTGGTTGGCGCAATACTTGCTATCTCAGAACCGTGCGAAGTCCGCGATGCACCATTTTGATCTGGATCCCCGAGCCAACGCAACCATAGAGCTGCGGCTCAAGTCGCAGTGACAGCGCCTCGAGCCGCGTACAGGAAACTTTTTTGAGATTTTCGCTCTGCGTTTCCTGCAGTTTAACGACGAAATAAATTTTCTCCGGAGGGCATGACTTATGTACAACATGTTGACATCCTTATTCCCGAAAAAGAACTTCCGCGCCCTCCGATGTATCGTCATGACGGTCATGGCCTTGTGCGTATCAATGCTACCCCCCCTTGCCCGCACATCCGGAGCGGAGACGGGAGGCGGGAGATGTGCCTCCCCGCCCGTCTCCCATATAACCGCTCCCCTGAACAACGCCGTGATCGGCAACACGGCTTCCTATACGGTCACCGGTACGGCAAGCAGCTCGGCTTCCCGCGTGGTGAAGGTCAAAGTGTCCACGAACGGCGGCAAGACGTGGCGTCTGGCGAGCGACACATCAACGGACCATTCCTGGTCCACGTGGAGCTTCACCTGGCGTATCTCCACCAGGGTTGACGATGACGCAGATGCATGGGAAGAGAGGAAGGACGGCAGTTATGTCATCATGTCGCGCGCGAAGGGCGAAGAGGATTGTGTGGAAACCAGCAGCGGAGGGGTCACGGTTACCATCGACAATACCGCACCCACAACCACTGCTTCGGCTGTCGGCTATATATTCGGCAGCTGGTCAGCCGCCAGTCCGGTCAGCGTAACGCTCTCGGCGAGTGACGGCGCCGGTTCCGGTGTCGCCGCCGGCTATCCAAAGTACTGCCTCGACGCTGCGAACACCTGTACCCCGAATCTTTCCTATGCCGCACCGGTCCAGGTGGCCTGCACCGGCGGCTCGAGCTGCACCCAGTATGTGCGCTATCAATCGGTTGACAAAGCCGGCAACAGCGAGAATGTGAAGAGCTCTGTCGTGAAACAGAACCCGCCGGATCTCCAGGCCCCGGCCACAACAGCATCCGCCTCAGGCTATACGTTCGGCGCCTGGACGGCCACAAGTCCGGTTACCGTTACGATGACGGCGAGTGACGGCGCCGGTTCCGGTGTCGCCCCCGGGTTCCCCAAATATTGCGTTGATGCAGCGAACACCTGCCTGCCTTCCGTGACATACGGACAACCCGTGAGCCTCACCTGCGCCGCTGGTTCGGCCTGCACCCAGTTCATCCGGTACCGGTCGGTTGATAACGCGGGCAATACGGAGCCTGTACAAAGCGCAGTCGTCAACCAGGACCTCCAGGCGCCGGTCGTGAGCGCGAATCCTGCGGGCGGCAATGTGGGCGCTTCAGGGGTGACGCTGACCTGCGCGGACAACGCCGGTTCCGGCTGCAACAAGATCTATTTCACCCTGGACGGCTCAACGCCGACCGCAAATTCGGCCGTGTATTCCGGCCCGATCCTTCTTTCGAAGACCACGACCATGAGTTTCTTTGCCGCAGACAATGCGGGCAACAGCGGAGCGGTCCATTCGGCGGTCTACACGGTTACGAACGTCATCACCGCGAACGCGGGGCCGAACGGCGCCGTGTCCTGTACGCCCGCGATCGTGGACTACAATGCGAACAGCCTTTGCACGATAACTGCGCAGCCCGGATATCACGTGGCAAGCGTGATGGTCGGGCCGACCGGAGGGACCTTGAGCCCGGTGGGCGCGGTCGCTTCCTATGCCCTGAACAACGTCACGACCGCCATGACCATAACCGCCGCCTTCGCTATCGACACGTTTGCGGTAACACCGACGGCAGGGACAGGAGGCAGGATCAGTCCCGAAACGGTCCAGACGGTGAACTACGGCGGCTCCTCGACCTTTGCGGCAACGCCGGACACGGGATATCACGTTGCCGCGATCACCGGCTGCAACGGGACGCTCGCGGGGACCAGCTTCACGACGGGAGCGATCGCCAGTAATTGCACGGTGACGGCGACCTTTGCAGCCGATACCTTTACGATCACAGCGGTCACGGGGGCCAACGGCCGCATCTCATGCAATCCGGCCACGGTGGCCTACCAGAAAGGCTCGGTCTGCACGATCACGCCGGATTCCGGGTACCATGCGTCCGTCACCGGCTGCAACGGGACCCTGTCCGGAGATACGTACCTTATTGCGGCCGTTGTCTCGGATTGCTCCGTGTTCGGGACCTTTGCGGAAGGCGCGCCCACGGCGCCGGCCGTGTCTTTCCCGCCGTCCTCGGGTGAAACCTCGACCGTGACACCCGTTCTTTCGATCAACGCAGCCACGGACCCCGACGGAGACGTGATCACCTACACGTATGAGGTCTACGCGGACGGCGGCCTGACATCGCTCGTGTCAAGCGGATCAACGACCAGCACGAGCTGGACGGTTCCCGTACCGCTCGCCGACAACACCCTGTATTTCTGGAGGGCGCAGGCCTCCGACGGCACGCTCAACAGTTCCTGGATGCCTACGGCTAATTTCTTCGTGAACACCGTGAACGACCCGCCGACAGGTCCGACGATCAGCTCGCCGATGAACAATGCCAACGTGGCCAGTCTGACACCCGCCCTGAGTGTAGCCAACGCCGCGGATGTGGACATGCACGATGTGCTGAGCTATGACTTCGACGTTGCCACGGACGGCGGCTTCACGAACATCGTGGCAAGCGGTGCCAACATCGCCCAGGGCAACGGCGGCACAACGTCCTGGACCGTGGCCCCCGCGCTCGCCGATCATACCCCCTATTACTGGAGAGCCCGGGCAACCGATAATAACGGAGGGGTCGGTCCCTGGACGATCGGATCGCTTTTTGTGGATACCGTCAACCTGCCGCCTACCGCTCCGACGCTGAACGCTCCCGCGGACACCGGTGAGGTTGCAACGTTCACTCCGACGCTTTCCATCAATAACGCGTCGGATCCCGACCGCCAGACGCTGATGTATACGTTCGAGATCGATACGGTCAATACCTTCGACAGCCCCGGCAAGCAGACCTCGGGCGCGGTCGCGGAGGGCTCCGCTGTTACCGGCTGGACGCCGGCGGCCCTCAGCGAGGATACCGTATACTACTGGAGAGCGAAGGCGAATGACGGTCTTGGGGACGGCCCCTGGATGAAAACGGCAAGCCTCTTCGTGAACACGGTGAACGAGCCGCCGAGCGTTCCAACGCTCAACAATCCCGCGGCCGGCGGATGGGTGACGGTCCTGGCCCCCACCCTCCAGCTCAACGCCTCCACGGATCCCGACAGGGACAGCCTTACCTATGAGTACGAGATCTTTTCCGACAGCGGCATCTCCACGATGGTGACTTCTACGTCCGGAGCGGGCAGCAGCTGGGTCGTCCCGATGAACCTCACGGACAACACGTGGTACTGGTGGCGCGCGCAGGCCAGGGACGAACACGGCCTGGCCAGCGGCTGGATGACGGCGGGCTCGTTCTTCGTGAACGACAAAGGGTACAACGATCCGCCTTCCATCGTCATAACGAAGCCGGCAGCCGTTGAACCCGCGACGAATGCCATGAGCTATACCGTGGCCTGGACGGCTGCCGACCCGGACAGCGACCCCGTTATAACGCTTTACTATGACACGACCGGCACGGGCTTCAACGGCACTCAGATTGCAACGGGGATGCACCTGTCCGACCCGCTGAGCAACTATGTCTGGGACATCTCCGGCCTTGCGAACGGGACCTATTACGTCTATGCAAAGATCGACGACGGAACCACCGCCGTATTCGCCTATGCGGCCGGCCCGCTCGTGATAAACAGGACGCCGCCCCTCATCATCACCGCCGCCGCGGAAGCGACGGGGAGCATCACGCCGTCGGGCACGATAACGGTGAACAAAGGAAGCAATCTCACCTTCACGATAACGCCGAATGCGGGATACACGGTCCGGAGCCTCCTTGTCGACGGCGCAAACAAAGGCACGGGAACGACCTATACCTTCACGAACATCACGGCGTCGCATACCATCAACGCCTATTTCAAGCTGATCACGTATACCATTCAGGCCACCGCGGGGGCGGGCGGCAGCATATCGCCTGCCGGCACCACCACCCTGAACATGGGAGCCGGCCAGACGTATACGATCACTCCGGCCGCGGGATACCATATCGCTGATCTCCTGGTCGACGGAGCATCGGTCGGCGCCGCGCCTTCCTATGTTTTCAGCAATGTGACTGCGAACCATACCATCTCGGCGGTATTCGGCACCAATACGCCGTATATCGTTACCGCCGCAACCGGGCCGAACGGCGCCATATCGCCGTCGGGTGCGGTCACGGTGTTTGGCGGCGCAAACCAGAAGTTCACGATGACTGCCGACGCCGGATACCGCGTTGCCGATGTGCTTGTTGACGGTAGTTCGGCGGGTCCGGTGACTTCCTACTCCTTTGCAAACGTCCAGGCAGCCCATACGATCAGCGCCTCCTTCACCCCGGATGTCTATACGGTAACCTCCACTGCCGACGTCAATGGCAGCATTGCTCCCTCAGGCACCCTGGTCCTGAGCAAGGGCGCAAGCCAGACCTACACGATCACGCCGGACCCGGGCTTCGACGTACGCAGCGTGCTCGTGGACGGCGCGAACGCAGGCGCGGTGACGATGTACACTTTCACCAACGTCGCGGCAAACCACACCATCAGCGCCTATTTCAAGGTGAAAACATTTACCATCACGGTCAGCGCGGGAGCAGGCGGCGCTGTTTCGCCGACCACGACCACCGTGAACATCGGCGCGAGCCAGACCTTCACGATCATCCCGACAGCGGGATATCATGTGGCCGATGTTCTGGTTGACGGAACATCGGTCGGTCCCGCAACAAGCTACACCTTCTCCAATGTAGCGGCCGACCATGTTCTTGCGGCCGTTTTCGCGGCGAACCAATCCTATACCATCTCGGCCGCGGCGGGAGCGAACGGGAGCATCTCTCCCTCCGGCGACACCTCCGTGCTGGGCGGTACGAACCTGATGTTCACGATCAGTCCGGCCGCGGGCTATCGCGTTCTCGATGTGAAGGTTGACGGAATCTCCGCCGGCGCCGTGACGGCTTACACCTTTGCAAATATTGCGGGCAACCATACCATATCAGCGACCTTCACGCAGATCCTTACCTACGCGATAACGGCCAGTGCAGGGCCAAACGGCAGCCTGTCGCCGTCGGGGACGACACCGGTAACAGAGTTGACCAATCTGACCTATACCGTAACGCCGGCCGCGGGCTATCGCGTGCTTGATGTTCAGGTCGACGGAGTCTCCACGGGCGCAAGAAGTTCCTACACGTTCTACAGCGTCCAGGCGAACCACAGCATCAGCGCAACGTTCACCCTGGACGTCTATACGATCACGGCGGCGGCGGATGCCAACGGAATTATTTCGCCGGCCGGCACGGTCACCCTGAGCAGCGGCGCCACGCAGACCTTTACGATCACTCCGAATGCGGGATATGCCGTGCAGAGCGTGCTCGTGGATGGCGCTAACAAGGGCGCGGTGACGACATTCGCCTTCACGAACATCGCTGCGAACCATACCATTACGGCGTATTTCAAGACCATAACCTATGCTCTCACCGCCACCTCGGGCGCCAACGGGACCGTTACGCCATTGGGGACCACGACGGTCAATGTCGGTGGAAGCCAGACGTATGCCATCGTCCCCTCAGCGGGATACCACATTGCCGATGTCCTGGTTGACGGTGCCTCCGTCGGCGCGGTGGCTTCTTATGTCTTTTCCTCCGTAGCCGACAACCATACCCTGGCGGCTACCTTTGCGCCCAATCCCGCCTATACCATCTCGGCTCCCGATGATCTTCAACTCGCGGGAATGCACGGCAGCATATCACCGGCAGGGGACGTATCCGTGCTGGGAGGCGCGAACCAGAAGTTCACCCTGACGCCGGACCCGGGTTATCGCGTAGCCGATGTGCAGGTTGACGGGGTCTCCATGGGAGCTGTTTCCTCGTACACATTCTCTAACGTCCAGTCAGCCCATACGATCAGCGTGACCTTTACGCCCGACGTTTACACCATCACCGCCGCTGCCGATGCAAATGGGAGCATCACGCCGTCGGGCGCGATAACCGTGAATACGGGAGACAGCGTAACGTTCACGATTACGCCGGACCCGGGATATGGAGTTCTGAGCGTCCTCGTCGACGGCGTCCAGAAGGGTTCGATAACCACCTTTACGTTTGACAACGTAACGACGAATCATTCCATCAACGCTTACTTCAGATGATCCCCTCTTTACTTTCGGGCATAAAGAAGGCCAGACGCATCTGTCTGGCCTTCTTTTTTTTGCTTTGCATGGCCGCATCGACGGGTGGCGATGCCGCCTTGACCTCACCGACAAGATCTTCTGCCTTATTCTGTTGAAGCTCAACAGCACACGTCGCCGGGATCTTGATTCTCAGGAAGTTGTCCCCGGGAGCAACCACACAGGACTCATCATTCTTATTGCCTCTGAACATCCGGGGAGCCGGCGCGAAATGTCTGCCATCCGGGCCGGCGCGCCACGGAGGGAGACAGGATCGTCAACGAACGCGGGCGATTCCGACAGGAAAGACCCTCAATTCTTCTTCAGATCTTCAAAATCCCGCCTCACCGTCTCAACCTGATCGCGATGCCCGACCCCGTCGCCATGCTCGATGAATCTGGCGAACGGGTCATTCAGCGTGGTCAACCTGCCTGATCGGTCACTGTTCGGATCGGCCTCCGCTCTTCTGTGCACAGGCGACCAACCCGTTAGAAGTGCCCCCACGCTCTATCACGGTACGACCATCGTTAATTCCCTGTTAGCGAGCGTCCCCTCTTTCCGTGCATTTTTATCCGTGCCCGAAAGACTAAATTCATCTTCGCCATCTCTTCGGCAATCTTCGTCAATTGCACCAAAATAGGCCCATTAGCCGTACTGCTCATTTATCACAACGTTAGTTGTATTGTTGCGGGCTGCGAAAGTATGCTCCACGGACAATATCACGCCACGGAACGAATACCCATTCATGGGCGTGTTAAAATATACTTAGAAATGTTAAAAGCAATTATTGGGGGCAACATTTATGGATGACATCAAACATATTCTCGTTGTGAGCAGAATGGTCAAGTACGATGCTAAGGCGATCCACTATGGTGCATCGCTTGCTAAAAAATATGGAGCCCAGCTGACGGTAATTCATGTGATCCACGATCCTTTCGGCATAGAAGGATGGAATCTACCTGTGCCGAACTTGGAGAAGGACTATCAGAATCTTCTCAGGAGAACCAGGAAGGAACTTGATACCATCATTGAAAAGGAACTGGCAGGGGGGATCGCCATCGACGTTATGCTCAAGGAAGGAGACCCCACGAAAGAGATATTGGAGGCGGTGAAAGAAAAGAAGATAGATCTTCTCGTTATGCTCGCCCACGAGGAAGGACACTTGGAACACTTTTTGTTCGGCAGGAGCAACCATGAGCTCATCTTAAAAATGCCGTGCTCCATTCTCTTCATCAAGAAGGAACCGCAGCCCGTTTACGAGCCGTGGGATAAGTAAAAAGGTTCTGTCTCCCGCAGGCAGCGAATGAAAGAGCAGCTCCCGGCAGCTCCTACGGGTTTAGTGCGACTGCACCGGAGCATGTCCTGCGAGTACAATGCGAAAACTTCTGCGCTCATTCTTTTCAAGCCGGGGCACGTTCCCGTTTCAGTATTATCTCAACGCTCTATGCAGCTTTTTCGAGATCTGTGTCCATTGCTCTTACTGCTACTGCATCCTCGTCATAGTCCTCCTGCCGGGTCCTGTCAGGTAAACGCTTAATTCCCATTGCATCATAAATCAAGGTAAGAACTACCGAGACGACAAGGTTCACCGCTAAGGCATATACCCCGGCGTACGCCGGAATTGCAACATTGCCCACATGAAGCGTATAGATCGCTGACTTAAAGCCCAGTGTTGCAACCATTGCCGTTCCCGTTATCATGCCCGCAGCCCAGCCCGCGAGCAGCGCATGATGGTGAAGCCAGCGGGTAAAGAGACCGAAGATAATCGACGGGAAGGTCTCAACGATCCAGATGCCTCCGAGCAACTGCAAGACGATGGCGTATTGCAACGGCAACAAAATGACAAAGGCAAGCGCTCCGAGCTTAACGACCAGGGACACGAGCTTTGCCACTTTGGCCTCTTGCTTTTGCGTTACGTCAGGCCGGATGTATTCACGATAGATGTTCCGCGTAAAGAGGTTGGCGGCTGCAATGGACATGATGGCTGCGGGCACGAGCGCCCCGATGACAATAGCGGCAAAACAGAACCCCGTGAACCACGGCGGAAACATCTTAAGAAACAGTTGGGGCACCGCATCGTTCGGTGTCAATGGATTGATGCCCGCTGCAAGGGCCATCAGTCCGAGAAGGGCTATCAACCCGAGAAGAAACGTATACGCAGGCAAAAGAGCCGCATTGCGCTTGATGGCGTGCCCGCTGGAAGAGCTGAGGATGCCCGTAATGGTATGCGGATACACAAAGGCCGCCAGCGCTGAACCGAAAGCGAGCGTTGCATATGCGCTATAACCGGCAGGCGGGAGAATAAGATGACCTGCGGTCGCTTTAGCGGCAAGCGCTCGATCGGCCAGCCTGAACACCTCTGCGTATCCGCCAAGCGCCGCTGGTATCACAGTTACCGCGGCGATGACCATAAGGTAGATCATTGAATCCTTGACCAGCGCTATGAGCGCCGGAGCGCGCAGGCCGCTCGTGTACGTATAGAAGGCAAGTATCACAAATGCAAGAATCAGCGGGAGATCATTCATTCACCCGGAGCCCATGACGCCCAGCGCCCTGATTACGACCTGAATCCCCATCAGTTGTAACGCTATGTACGGCATGGTCGCCAGTATCCCCGTAAACGTAACAGCCAGCGCCAGGCCGGGCGAACCGTAGCGCGCACGCACAAAATCAGCAGTGGTCACAAAGCCATGCTGTTTGGCCACCGCCCATAGACGGGGCATGGTGAGATACACAATGGGATATACGATGATCGTATAGGGCAGCGCGAAGAGACCCATGGCGCCTACACCGAAGACAAGCGCAGGAACCGCGATTACCGTATATGCCGTGTAGAAATCGCCACCGACAATGAACCACGTTATGAGAGTCCCGAACCGCCTGCCCGCAAGCCCCCATTCTTCAATGCGGTTGAGATCACCGCGTCTCCACTTCGCGGCAATAAATCCCAGTACGGTTACCAACAGGAAGAAAAAAACAAACACGCCTAGTTCAGTCCAGTTAAGCATGGCACTACATCCTTCGCGTCGCGAGGTAAACAACGCCGGTCAGAAGGGAGCTCACGATCACCCACGCGAACTGATGCCAGTAAAAGAATGGAAAGCCAAGAAGCACCGGATCGTTCTTTGCGTATAGCGGAGGCCACAATAGCCCGAGAAAAGGCACTAGGAAAAGCCAATTCCACGCCTTGCTTGAAGTTTTCTGTGTATTTTCTTTTATTGAATGATTTGTCGGCTGACTGTGAGTTGTTTCCGGTACGCTATCATCATGTGAGAATAACCGTCTCATGTTTACCTCCTTATTCAGCAAGGCAAACATCTACTATTCTCAGACCAAATGCTTACACTGGGGGGAGGGTATTCTCTTGGCAGATTTAAATGCCCACTCTCACGGTATTGCCTTGCGAGAGACCATCTTCCTCTAAGTCCTATTATACTTCTAAAACAGGTCCTTTATTGTCTTAATTAAACTCTTGAAGAAGCCATTGTAGTACAATGCAATGATGGAGAGGGCCAAGGACCATCCGCGACGCAGACATGCATTCCAAGCATGGAATAAGTATCGAGAGAACGCATCAATCTCTGTTCTGCGGCTCCGGTGTGTCGTGCATCCGCGGTTTTGCCTGTGTGCAGAGCGTATCATCGCCGGTCCCGTATAAAAACAGGGCGGCCACAAGACCGGCCAAAGTGTTCTTAAAAGGCATCAGGACTGATCCCAGTTATAAAATAAGATAGAAGCTCAGTCCGGTTCGTGTCCTGTTAATAAGAACAGGGGTCACAGCACATGCTGTAACTTGGGGGATTTGGTAGCGGGGGCCGGATTTGAACCGACGACCTTCGGGTTATCGGGCCGAGGCACGGCTAAACCTAAGCAACCGCGAAACTTCTCAACTCCCCTGTCTACTGCGCCAGCCTATCCTTTGTGCGCCACGTGCGTGATCTGGAGTTTGTGTCCGGTGATAAACGGCTTTCTCGCCGCTGTCCCCGCGTCTCACCTGCCGGCCGCCGGCATCATCGACCTTGAAGAACGATATTATAGTCTGGAGCCCTTCCGCCTGGGACGAGAGTTCCTCGGCTGTCGAGGCCATCTCCTCGGACGCTCCGGCGTTCTGCTGGATCACCTGGTTCAGGTGCTGGAACGCGACGCTAATCAGGTCGGCACCCGTGGTCTGTTCCTTGCTTGCCGCGCTGATTTCCTGCACCAGCTCCGCAGTCTTCTGGATGCTCGGCACGAGTTTCGCCAACATCTGGCCCGCCTGCTCCGCTACTTCGACGCTGGACGAGGATAGTTGAATGATCTCCGCCGCGGCGGTCTGGCTCCGCTCGGCGAGCTTTCTCACTTCAGAGGCCACTACAGCAAAGCCCTTGCCGTGTTCGCCTGCCCGGGCGGCCTCGATCGCGGCGTTCAGGGCCAGAAGATTCGTCTGGCGCGCAATCTCTTCAATGATTAAGATTTTTCCCGCAATCTCTTTCATGGCGCCCACGGTCTGCGAGACTGCTGTACCGCTCTCTATCGCCTTAGTGGCCGACTCGCGCGCGATCCTCTCGGTTTGTGCTGCGTTGTCCGAGTTCTGCTTGATCGTGGCGGTCATCTCTTCCATGGATGAGGACGCCTCCTCAACTGACGTCGCCTGCTCCGTCGTACCCTGGGACAGCTGCTGGCTGCCCGAGGACAGCTCCTGGCTGCCTGTGGCCACGTTGTCCGAGGCAGCCGTCACCTCCGTCACGACCGCGCGGAGTTTATCTACCATGCCTTTAAACGCATAGAGCATGCTGGTAGTGTCGTTTTCCTTTGTCGTGACCGTTACGGTAAAGTCGCCGTTTGCAACGGCGGTGACCGTTTTTTTTACGTAATCAGGCTCGCCTCCGAGGGACTTGAGGACGTGATTGGTTATGGACAGCACGAACACCGATATGCATAGGAGCCCTATCAGCCCGAGCCCCCCATAATAATATTGTTGCCTGCGTATGGCCGCGAAGGAAGCCGTAAGCGGTATGTTAATGCTGATGGCGCCGAGGACGGTCCCCTCTTTTACGTTATGACAGGAAAGA
>Ga0335079_10007500_pt1 | contig 12411 bp, 8 predicted proteins | sample Lox_Sample_33_FD_206719 | JGI IMG/M metagenome (GOLD analysis project Ga0335079, IMG submission 206719) | Soil microbial communities from Loxahatchee National Wildlife Refuge, Florida, United States - Lox_Sample_3.3 | ecosystem: Environmental > Terrestrial > Soil > Wetlands | place: USA: Florida... | reverse complement strand
ACGAGCTCGAGGCGCGTCACGTGGTGGGCGCGCGCAAATGCCGCGTCGACCGCGGCTTGGTCGCCGAGATGCCAGTCGAAGCAAAGATTGCCCGGCGCCGCGTCGAAGAGCTGCGGGCTTCCGGCCCTTATCGCCGCATCCGACGCCACCACCGCCGGCAGCGCCTTGTAGACGACCTCGATCAGCTCCGCCGCATCCTTCGCCTGCTCGCGCGTCTCCGCCACGACCAGCGCAACGGGATCGCCGACATGGCGCACCTTGCCCTGCGCGAGCAGCGGGCGCGGCGGCTCAACCATGGGCGAGCCGTCCTTGGATGTGACCAGCCAGCCACAGGGAAGCCCGGCGACCTGCAGATCGGAGCTGGTGACGATCGCCGCGACACCGGGGGCGCTTGCCGCCTTGGCCGCGTCGATGCTGGCGATTTCCGCATGGGCATGGGGGCTGCGCAGGACATAGGCGTGGAGCTGGCCCGGCCGGTTGATATCGTCGGTGTAGGTGCCCTTCCCAGTCAGGAAGCGGATGTCTTCCTTGCGCCGTACCCCTGCGCCGATGCCGAAATCGCCCATGGAAACCTCCGGTCGCTCGCGCGTGCGAATTGATCCTGTGAAGGTTCTGTGGGGAATGCCGCCACGGCGAACTCAGGAAACTCTACACCCGCCTGCCCCTGAATGACATACGCGTGCCGCTGCGGTGCAGAAACCCGGGGCTGTCCGCATAGACCGCCATGATCGCGAGACGATCGACGATCGACAACAGGCGTTGCAAGGCGATCGAGGCGAGATCGGCGTGCACGCTCGTGCTAGTCTGATGCCGCGACACTCGATTTATCGAGTCGGGCAGGACCTTTGCTGGGAGCGACACCTGGTCGGGAGGCTGCCATGCGCTGGGAGGATTTCCGCCGAAGCAGCAACATCGAAGATCGCCGCGGCGACGTGTCATTCGGTCAAGGAGGTTTCGGTCGAGGCGGCGTCGGGGCGGGAGCCGGCGGGCTCGGCATCGGCACGATCATCGTGCTCGGATTGATCGGCTGGGCGCTCGGCATCGACCCCAGCGTTCTGATCAACGATGCCGAAATGTTCAGCGAGAACGGGCCATCCTATGAGAACCCTTCCATGCCGTCGCCGGCGAGCGGCACATCGGTCGGAACCGGCGCGCCCGCCGATCCGACGGGACAGTTCGTCGCTGCGGTGCTCGGCGATACCGAGGACCGTTGGCAGGAAATTTTTCGCAGCCGTGGAAAGACTTATATCCCGCCGAAACTCGTCATGTTCTCCGGTGTGACACGGTCGGCCTGCGGCACGGCCCAATCCGCCATGGGGCCGTTCTATTGCCCCAACGATCAGCGGGTCTATCTCGACACAGCGTTCTTTCGTCAGATCGAAACGCGATTTCACGGCTGCGATGTCGGAAGTAATACGTGCCAGTTTGCTCAAGCCTATGTGATCGCGCACGAGATCGGCCATCACGTCCAAAATCTTCTCGGCATCTTGCCGAAGGCGCAGCAAATCCAGGCGAGCATGGGCCAGGTCAAGGCGAACCAACTGCAGGTGCGGATCGAGTTGCAGGCCGACTGCCTTGCCGGCGTATGGGCAAGCCGTGCTCAACAGAAATGGAGTTTCCTCGAGCCGGGCGACGTCAGCGCCGCGTTACAGACCGCATCGGCCATCGGCGACGATACCCTGCAAAAGCGCGCGCAGGGATACGTCGTGCCGGACGCCTTCACGCACGGGTCGGCGGAGCAGCGTCGCCACTGGTTCAGCGCCGGCCTCAAAACCGGCGCAATCGAAAGCTGCGATACGTTCAGCGTGGCCCAGCCTTGACGCAGGCCAAGGGCCCGCCGGCGACCGCGCCAAAGACGGGCTAGCGCCCAAGAGTCACACGACCGCCAAGGCCGTCCCGCGCTACACTCCGCGTCCATGCTTCGTCGCGTTTTGATCTCTGCCGTCCTCCTCTATCTCTGCGCCCTGCACGGCGCCTGGGCCGAGCTGCTGTCGCCTGCAGATCGGCAGGCCTACAGCGCGGCCTTTGTCGCGGCGCGCACCTCGAACTGGCCCGCGGCGCGGCAGCTCGCGGCGGGGGCGCGGGAGCGGCTCCCGGCCAAGATCCTGCTCTGGCTCGAGTTGATGCAGGACGACACGGTGAGCTTTGCCGATATCGTTGCCTTCATCGAGCAGAACCAAGACTGGCCCCGACTCGGCGCGCTCCGCGAACACGCCGAGCAGCTCATGGACGGTGTTCCGGATGCCGCGGTCCTCGCCTATTTCAAGGCGCACCCGCCGCTGTCGCCCAAGGGAAAGCTGCGGCTCGCCGCCGCCCTTGCCGACACCGGGCAGCGCGCCGCCTTGATCGCGCTCGTCCGGCAGATGTGGGTGACGCCCGATCTCGGTCCCGATGACGAGCAGGCGATTCTCGCTCGCTATGCCGATGTGCTGCGCCCCGAGGATGATGCCTTGCGGCTCGATCGGCTGTTATGGGCCGGGCAGAATTCGGCGGCGCGGCGCGAGATGCCGCGCGCGCCGGAAGAGTGGCAGCGTCTGGCCGAGGCGCGCCTCGCCTTCGCCGAGCTGAGCGACAATGCCGAAGCCCTGCTCGCGCGCGTTCCCGAGAAGTTGCGCAGTGACCCGGGCCTCGTCTTCGCACGCGTGCGCTGGTATCGGCGCAAGGATCGTCTCGACGACGCCGCGAAGACGCTGCAACAGGCGCCGCCGGATCTCGTCCGTCCTGCGGCCTGGTGGGGCGAGCGCGACATCCTCGTGCGCAACCTGCTCGATCAGAGCGAGAACCAGCTCGCTTACACCCTTGCCGCCTGGCGCGGCTTGGGCGAGACGGGAGCGGCCGCGATCGAGGCCGAATTCCTGGCGGGCTGGATCGCGCTGCGCCGGCTCAACGATCCCCAACTGGCCTCCAAGCATTTTGCGGCGCTCTATGCCAGCGCGACCTTGCCCGCGAGCCAGGCGCGCGGCGCTTATTGGCTGGCGCGCGCGGCGGAGGCGATGGGCAGGCGCGACGACGCGCGGCACTGGCTGACCGTCGCCGCCGCACATGGGATCACGTATTACGGCCAGCTCGCAGCGGCGCGCCTCGACGCCACCGTCCGCCCTGACTTTCCGCCCGAACCGCAACCGACGTCGCAGCTGGCCGATGCCTTCGCGGGGACGGAACTGGTGCGGGCGGCGCGGATGTTGGCCGAAATCGGTCAGAACGATCTTGCCAGGTCCTTCGTGCTGCAGGTGGCGGCGGCGGCGAAGACGCCCGTCGATCAGAAGCTGGTCGCGACCCTCGCCGCGAAGACGGGCGCGCTCGATGTCGGCATCGTTGCGGCCAAGCGCGCCGGTCGTGACGGCGTCCCGCTGCTGGCGGAGGGCTATCCGCTGATCGGCTTCGTCGGTCACAGCGAGATCGAAAAGCCGCTCGTGCTGGCGATCGGACGGCAAGAGAGCGGCTTTGATGCCACCGCCGTGAGCCGCGCCGATGCCCGCGGCGTCATGCAGCTGAGGCCCGATACCGCGCGAGAGGTGGCGCGGTCGGTCGGCATGCCGTTCTCCGCCGGCCGTCTGACCGGCGACCCGGCCTACAACCTCGCTCTGGGCGAGGCTTTCCTCAATCGGCTGCTCGACCGGTTTGGCGGGTCCTACATTCTCGCCACGGCGGCGTACAATGCGGGTCCGGCGCGCGTCAATCAATGGCTCGATACGCTCGGCGATCCGCGGAGCCGCACCGTCGACCCCGTGGATTGGATCGAATCGATTCCATTTTCGGAGACGCGGAACTACGTCGAGCGCGTGCTCGAGAATCTGCAAGTCTATCGGCTGCGGCTTGGCGCGGGCGATCGCGCCTTCACGCTGGCGCAGGATTTGCGACGCTGAGCGAAAGACTCGCCCTCAGCTCTCGACCCAGGCGATGCGCAGCACGTTGGTGGCGCCGGGCGTGCCGAAGGGGACGCCGGCGGTGACGACGATGCGCTGGCCGCCTTCGGCGAAGCCTTCGCGATGCGCGGTCCGCGTCGCCTTCAGGACCATATCGGCGAAATTGGTGACGTCGCTGGTATGGACGCAGTGCAACCCCCAGACCAGCGCCAGCTTGCGCGCGGTCTGCAAATTCGAGGTGAGCGCCAGGATCGGCGCGGCGGGGCGCTCGCGCGCCGCCCGCACCGCCGTTGCGCCCGACGTCGTGTAGGAGCAGATGGCGGCGGCGCCGATCGTGTGCGCCACCTGCCGCGCCGCCGCGCTGATGGCGTCGGAGCTGGTATGCTCCGGCTCGAAGAATTTGTCGCTGTGGAGACCGGCGTTGTAGAACGGATCGGCCTGCACGCGGCGAACGATGCGATCCATCATCGTGACGGCTTCGACGGGAAACTCGCCCGCCGCCGTCTCGGCGGAGAGCATCACCGCATCGGCGCCCTCATAGACCGCCGTCGCCACGTCGGAGGCTTCGGCGCGCGTCGGCACCGGCGCGTGCACCATCGATTCCAGCATTTGTGTTGCGACGATCACCGGCTTGCCGGCACGGCGGCAGGCGTGAATGATCTGCTTCTGGATCGGCGGTACGTCCTCGGGCGGCATTTCGACGCCGAGATCGCCGCGCGCTACCATGAGCGCGTCGCTGAGCTCGATGATCTCGTCGAGCCGGCGCACCGCGGCCGGCTTCTCCAGCTTCACCAGGATGCCGGCTCGGTTCGCCACCAGCTTGCGCGCCTCGGCCACGTCGTCGGGCCGCTGGACGAAGGAGAGCGCGATCCAGTCGGCGCCGGCATCGAGCGCGAAGACGAGATCGCCGCGGTCCTTCTCGGTGAGCGCCGCCAGCGGCAGCTCCGCGTTCGGCACGTTGACGCCTTTGCGGTCGGAGAGCTCGCCGCCATCGGCCACCAGCGTCTCGGCGAAACGGTCGCTGCAGGATTCGACCTTGAGCCGGACATTGCCGTCATTGAGCAGCAGCTCGGTGCCGGGCTCGAGCGCGGCGAAGATCTCGGGATGCGGCAGCGGTGCGCGCTCCGAATCGCCCGGCCCGCCATCGAGATCGAGGCGGAAATGCGTGCCCGATTTGAGCCGCACCTTGCCCGCGGCGAAGGTGCCGAGGCGGAGCTTCGGTCCTTGCAGATCGGCCAGAATGCCGATCGGCCGTCCGGTCTCCTGCTCGAGCGCGCGGATGGTGTTGATGCGCGCCTGATGGTCGGCGCGCTCGCCATGGCTGAAATTGAGGCGGAAGACATCGACGCCGGCGTGGAACAGCGCGGCGATGGTGTCCGGTGTCGTGCTCGCGGGGCCGAGCGTGGCGACGATTTTGGCGCTGCGTTGACGGCGCATGTCTTTGCCCTCATTCCGGCGGATGATGCTGTTCCAGCACCAGGATCGCGCGGAAATCATTAACATTCGTCAAGGTCGGTCCGGTGACAACGAGGTCGCCCAGCGCTTGGAACGCGCCATAGCCGTCATTGTCGGCAAGCCGCGCGCGGAGGTCGAGGCCGGCGGCGGCCGCACGCGCAATGGTATCGGGTCCGCAGAGCGCACCGGCGTTATCCTCGGTGCCGTCGATGCCGTCGGTGTCGGCGGCGAGCGCATGGATGGCGGGGTGTCCGTCGAGCGCCACGGCCAGCGCCAGCAGGAATTCGGCATTCCGCCCGCCACGTCCGCCGCCGCGCACCGTCACCGTCGTCTCGCCGCCCGAGAGCAGCACCGCCGGCAGCGACAGCGCGCTCTCGCCGATGACGAGCTTGCCCGCTGCCGCCTGCCGCGCGATCGCGCTATGGACTAGCGCCACGTCGCGCGCCTCGCCTTCGACGGCATCGGCGAGCAGCAGCGGCGTCGCGCCCGCGCGCCGCGCCGCGGCGGCGGCGGCGAGCAGCGCCTGCTGCGGCGTTGCGATGAGCACGAAGCGGTTGCCGGCAAAGCGCGGGTCGCCCGGCTTCGGCGTCTCCTCGGCAGCGGCAGCGAGATGCGCGGCGACCGCCGGCGGCGGGAGGATCGCGTATTTCGCCAGGATGGCGCGCGCCTCGGCGAAGGTCGAAGGATCCGGCACGGTCGAGCCCGAGGCGATCACCGCGGGGTCGTCGCCCGGCACATCGGAGATGGCGAGCGTAACCACGCGTGCCGGCGCCGCCGCGGCGGCAAGACGGCCGCCTTTGATCGCCGAGAGATGCTTTCTGACGCAATTGATTTCGCCGATGGTGGCGCCCGAGGTGAGCAGCGCCCGCGTCACCGCGCGCTTGTCCTCGAGGGCAAGGCCCGGCGCCGGCAGCGCCATCAGCGCCGAGCCGCCGCCGGAAGCGAGGAACAGCACAAGATCATCGGCGCTCAGGCCGGTGACGCTGTCGAGGATGCGCTGCGCCGCGCGCGTGCCGGCGGCATCCGGCACCGGATGGCCCGCCTCGACCACCTCGATGCGGGGGCAGGGGACGCCATGGCCGTAACGGGTGATGACGAGACCCGAGAGCGGCCCGGGCCAGTGTTCGTCGACCGCCTTGGCCATCGCCGCCGCAGCCTTGCCGGCGCCGATGACGACGGTGCGGCCGCGCGGCGGCGGCGGCAAATGCGGCGGCACGACCTTCGCCGGATCGGCAGCGCCGAGCGCCGCGGCGAACAGCGCGCGCAGGAAGGAGCGGGCATCGCTGGGGGCGGAGAAATCCACGCGGAGGGTCACCCTTGTCGCAGCATCCTGCCGAGCCTCGCCGCCTCGGGCGCGAGAAGATAGGATGTGCCGCCGCCCGACGACAACCCCGGACCCCCGCATGTCCTCGCCCGCCGCTTCGCTGCTCGCCGCCGACGATCCCGCGCCGGTGGAGTCGCTGGAACAGCAGGGCGGGCCACCGGTGCTGCTCACCTGCGACCATGCCAGCCCTGCCGTGCCGCGCGCGCTTGCGGGGCTCGGCCTTGCCGCGGGGCTGATCGAACAGCATATCGGCTGGGATATCGGCGCCGCCGCGGTGACGCGGCTGCTGTCGGAAAGGCTCGGCATCCCCGCGATCCTGTCGGGCTATTCGCGCCTCGTCATCGATTGCAACCGCGATCCCGACGATGCCAGCTCCATCCCCGAGGCCAGCGACGGCATCCCGGTGCCCGGCAATCGCGGGCTGTCCGCCGCTGCGCGTGCCGTCCGCCGCGCCGCCTGCTTCGATTCCTATCACGAGGCGATCACGGCGCGGCTGGGTCGTTTCTCCGCCGTCGGCGCCGTGCCGGCGCTGCTGTCGATCCATAGCTTCACGCCGGTGATGAACGGAAGGGCACGGCCTTGGCATGTCGGCATTCTCTGGGACGCCGACCCGCGCATCCCGCTGCCGCTGCTCGCGGCGTTGCAGGCCGATCCGGCGCTCGTCGTCGGCGACAACGAGCCCTATTCGGCGCGCGAGCCCGCGGGCTATACCGTGCGCCACCATGCAGCCTCGGCGGGCCTGCCGCATGTGGCGATCGAGCTGCGTCAGGACCTCGTCGCAACCGCAGACGGCGCGGCGGAATGGGCGGCGCGGCTCGCGGCGGCGCTTGCTCCCACCCTGGCGCGACGCGAGATTTATCACCGCGAGCGACCCTGAGAGGGGCCCTGGCAATCGCCTGATGCGATCGCCACTATAAGTGTCATACCGGCCGAAACGGAGTGATAGCGATGGACGACAAGACCCGCACCGAGCTGGAGGCCGCCTCGTTCCGGCGCCTGGTGGAGCATCTGCGCGAACGGACGGATGTGCAGAATCTCGACCTCATGAATCTCGCCGGTTTTTGCCGCAACTGTTTGTCGCGCTGGTACCGCGAAGCGGCGGAGGCGCGCGGCATCGCGCTGCCCGATCCCGAGGCACGCAAGATCGTCTACGGCATGCCCTACGACGAGTGGAAGGCGAAATACCAGAAAGGCGACAAGAAGCCGGAGACGGGCGCGAAACATCAGCACTGAGCGTCGCACCCCCGGGCGATCGCTTGCGCCGGCGCAGCCGCTCCGATAGGGTCGCAGGACAGCAAAAGCACCGGGGGGTTCCATGCCGGATGTCGGCGGCATTGCCGGCGAGCGCCTGAAATCCTTCATCGAGCGAATCGAGCGGCTCGAGGAGGAAAAGAAGGCGCTGGCCGAGGACATCAAGGAAGTGTTTGCCGAGGCGAAAGGCGTCGGCTTCGACGTCAAGACCATGCGGCAGATCGTCAAGCTCCGCAAAATGGATCAGGACGATCTCGACGAGCAGGAGGCGCTGCTCGACACCTATAAGCGCGCGCTCGGCATGCTGCCGGATTTCGAGGAAGAAGAGGCAGTCGAAGCAGCCGAGGCCGCGCCCAAACGCCGCAGCGCCGGTCGCGGCTAGCGCCTCCTCCGATCGGGGCCGGGCGCCGGTGCCCCCGGCGCTTTCGCTCCGCTGCCGATTGCGCCGGCAGAGGTCCCTGCTGCGGCGGGGGCCTTTTGCGCCAAAAAAGCCCCGATCCCGCCACTTAAAGTCCACAGCACGTCATGCGCGCATTCTGGCAGTCTGGCTTCCATCAGCAGTTACAATGCTGATAGGGAGGAAAAGGCCGAGTTTGTTCCGCCAGAGGGTCGTGTGATGAAAACGTATCGGTTCTATTGCCTGGGTGATCAATGCCGCGTCGACGCCGTCAGGGTCGGCGAATTCCGCGATGACGACGATGCGCACGCCGCCGCCGAAGAGTTCTTCCAGGGCAGCGGCAGCTATGCGCTTGAAGTGTGGACCAGATCCACCTTGGTCGCCCGGCTCGAGCGAGGCAGCCTTGCGGCCTGAGGTCACCTCGGCCCGGAACCGGTCGACTCGATCCAACTGAGACGCCATCGGGGCGCGGCGCGCCCCGCACTTCGGCCCCGCCCTCGCCCCCCGAGAGCGGGGCATTTTTTGGCCATCGTCAGGGCGGGCTCCGATCGGTGCCGATGCATGGACCCCCGCTTTCGCGGGGGTGACGGATAAATTATCTAAATCAATATGTTACGTCATTCCCGCGAAAGCGGGAATCCACCCGACGGCAAAGCACTATCCGCGCTCGCCCGGGCTACTCCGCCGCGATGGCGTGCGGGGCCGGGGGCGTGCGGAAGGCGGCGAGCAGCTTTTCCTGCTTGGCGCGTGCCGCGGCGAGATTGGCCAGTTTGACGTGGCCGAAACCGCGGATCTCGTCGGGAATGCCGGCGAGCTCGACCGCGAGGGCGTGGTTGTCGCGGTCGAGACGGGCGACGAGCTCGTCGATGAGCGCTTCGTACTCGGTGATGAGGGCGCGCTCGGTCCTGCGCTCCTCGCTGCGGCCGAAGAGGTCGAGCGGCGTGCCGCGCACGAATTTGAGCTTCGCCAGAAGGCCGAAAGCGCGCAGCATCCCCGGGCCGTAGCGACGCTTCTTCAAGTGACCCGTGACCGGGTCGCGCTCGGCCAGCAGCGGCGGCGCGAGGTGGAACTCGAGCGTGAAGTCGCCCTCGAACTGCCGGTGCAGCGCGCGCCGGAAGCTGCCGTCCGTATAGAGCCGCGCCACCTCGTACTCGTCCTTATAGGCCATGCGCTTGAAGAGGTTGCGCGCGACCGCTTCGGCAAATCCCGAGGTGCCAGGCGCACGCTGCCGCTCGGCAGTCTCGGCACGGCGGACGAGCCGCTCGTAGCGCGCGGCATAAGCGCGGTTCTGATAGCGCGTCAGGAACTCGACCCGGCGCGCGACGATCTCGTCCAGCGTCCGGGCGAAGTGCTCGGGCGCCGGCGCGGTCGGCGCCGCGATCTTCTCCACCGCCGCGCGCTCGAGCGCGGCCCAGCGGCCCCAGCGGAAAGCGCGCCGGTTGGCGTCGACGGCGATAGCGTTGAGCTCGATCGCGCGCTCGAGCGCGGCCGCCGACACCGGCAGCAGGCCTTTCTGGCAGGCATAGCCGGTCAGGAACAGGTTGGTCGCGATCGCATCGCCGAGCAGCGCGGTGGCGAGCCGGGTCGCATCGATGAACTCGGCCTTGTCCTCACCGGTGGCGGCGGCGATCTGCTGCGCGAGCGCGCGGCCGGGAAAGGCCAGATCGGGATTGCGCGTGAAGGCGCCGGTGATGGTCTCGTGATGATTGATCACCGCGTGGCTCGCGCCGCGCTTCAGGCGTGACAACCCATCTGGCGCACCGGCGACGACGATGTCGCAGCCGAGCAGCAGCCGCGCGCCGCCGGGGGAGACGCGCGCCGCATGGATGGCGTCGGGCGCGGCGGCAACGCGGATATGGCTCAGCACGGCGCCGCCTTTCTGCGCGAGCCCGGTCATATCGAGGACGGAGCAGCCCTTGCCCTCGAGATGCGCCGCCATGCCGATAAGGGCGCCGATGGTGACGACGCCGGTGCCGCCGATGCCGGCGACGAGAATGTCGTAGGCCTCGTCGAGCGCCGGGAGCGCCGGCTCCGGCAAAAGCGGGATCTCCTCGTGGCCCTGCAGCGCCCGGTGTTTGCGCAAGCTGCCGCCATGCACGGTGACGAAGCTCGGGCAGAAGCCCTCGACGCAGGAGAAATCCTTGTTGCAGCTCGACTGGTCGATGGCGCGCTTGCGCCCGAACTCGGTCTCGACCGGCACCACGGAGAGGCAATTGGAGGTGCGCGAGCAATCGCCGCAGCCCTCGCAGACCTGCTCGTTGATGAAGGCGCGCTTGGGGGGATCAGGGAACTCGCGGCGCTTGCGCCGGCGGCGCTTCTCCGCGGCGCAGGTCTGGTCGTAGACCAGGACGCTGACGCCCGGCGTCTCGCGCAGCTCGCGCTGCACCTCGTCGAGCTTCTCGCGGTGGAACACGGTGACATCGGCGGCAAAGCCGGCATCGCTCGGATATTTGTCGGGCTCGTCGGTGACGACGACGATGCGCTTCACGCCTTCGGCCGCAAGCTGCCGCGTGATCTGCGGCACGGTGAGCATGCCGTCGATCGGCTGGCCGCCGGTCATGGCGACGGCGTCGTTGTAGAGGAGCTTGTAGGTGATGGTGACGCCGGCGGCGAGGGCCGCGCGGATGGCGAGAATGCCCGAATGATAATAGGTGCCGTCGCCGAGATTGGCGAAGATGTGCCGCGTCTCGGTGAAGGGTGCCTGGCCGATCCAGGGCGTGCCTTCGCCGCCCATTTGCGTCACGGTCGCAGTGTCGCGATCCATCCAGATCGCCATGTAGTGGCAGCCGATGCCGGCGGTGGCGCGGCTGCCTTCGGGGACGCGCGTCGAGGTGTTGTGCGGACAGCCCGAACAGAAATAGGGGATGCGCTCGATCGGCGCCTTGGCGCTGTTGAGCTGCCGCTCGAGGGCGTTGAGATAAGCGATGCGGTCGGCGATGCGCGGCGATGAATAAAAGCGCTCGATGCGCGCCGCCACGACGCGCGCCACCAGCGCCGGGTCGAACTCGCCGGCCTCGGGCAGCAGCGGCGCGCCGCGCTCATCCGTCTTGCCGACGATGCGCGGCCGCGCGTCCATGTCGTAGAGGATGTCCTTGAGCTGCCGCTCGACGACCGGCCGCTTCTCTTCGACCACCAGGATCTCGTCGAGCCCGGCGGCGAAGCGGCGAATGCCGGTGGGCTCGAGCGGCCAGGTCAGCGCCACCTTGTAAAGCCGCAGCCCGATCGCCGCCGCAAGCCCCTCGTCGATGCCGAGATCGGCGAGCGCCTGGCGCAGATCGAGATAGGCCTTGCCCGACGCGACGATGCCGAGCCGCGCCTTGGGGCTGTCGAGCATCACGCGATCGAGCCGGTTGGCGCGGGCGAAGGCCGCCACCGCCGGCAGCTTCCACTGCCGCAGCCGTCGCTCGATCTCGAGCGCGTTGTGATCGGGCCAACGAATGTTGAGCCCGCCGGGCGGCAGAGCGAAATCCTCGGGCAGCACGATGTCGACGCGGTCGGGATCGACAGGGACCGACGCCGAATTGTCCATGGTCTCGGCGATCGCCTTGAAGCCGACCCAGCAGCCGGAATAGCGCGACAGCGCCCAGCCGTAGAGACCGAGATCGAGAATGTCCTGAATGCCCGCCGGATTCAGCACCGGCATCGAGGCGTCGATGAAGGCGTATTCGGATTGATGCGGGAGGGTCGAGGATTTGGCGGCGTGGTCGTCGCCGGCAATGGCGAGAACGCCGCCATGGGGCGCGGTTCCCAACGCATTGGCGTGCTTGAAGACGTCGCCGGTGCGGTCGACGCCGGGCCCCTTGCCGTACCAGAAGGCGAAAACGCCGTCATACTTGGCACCGGGAAAGAGCCCTACCTGCTGCGTGCCCCAGACGGCGGTGGCGGCGAGGTCCTCGTTGATGCCGGGTTGGAAGCGGATGTGGTTGTCGGCGAGGAGGCGCTTGGCCTGCCAGAGATTCTGGTCGAGGCCGCCGAGCGGCGAGCCGCGGTAACCCGAGATGAAGCCGGCGGTATTGAGTCCCGCCGCCAGATCGCGCCGCCGCTGCATCATCGGCAGGCGCACCAGCGCCTGGATGCCGATAAACGCGGCCGGTATCGAGGACGTATTTGTCGTTGAG
>Ga0335079_10007498_pt1 | contig 12412 bp, 13 predicted proteins | sample Lox_Sample_33_FD_206719 | JGI IMG/M metagenome (GOLD analysis project Ga0335079, IMG submission 206719) | Soil microbial communities from Loxahatchee National Wildlife Refuge, Florida, United States - Lox_Sample_3.3 | ecosystem: Environmental > Terrestrial > Soil > Wetlands | place: USA... | reverse complement strand
GGTTCACGAAGCATCCAGAGCCAAATATTGGTATCGAGCAGAATTCTCAATCCCGCAGGACCTCCCAGTCTTCCGGATCACTTGCCGGGGAAATAATGTCGCCGCATATTTCCATTTTTCCTTTCATGAATCCAAACAGGTCCTTTCGGCTAACGGGCGAGGGAGGAAACACTTCGGCCAAGGGCTTTCCTCGACGGGTCACGCGCACCGCCCGCTTCGTTTTTTGTACCTCGTCGAGGATGGCCAGGCACTTTGCCTTGAATTCGGAGATGGCTACTTCCTTCATGGTTGATTTATTGTACTATGGTCTGCTGAAGTGGTCAAATCGATGTGAATGTCGGCAAGTTGCAAGAACGCTGCTGCAGATAACTAGGCGAGCGTACGCAATCCTGATTGACATCCTGAATTTGAAGAACTACTGCTGCCGCTCGTTGCTGCCCACCTTTACCTCCGCTATCATGAGAGCATGAGTTTTGCGGATACGACTGTTCTCTTCATTCTGGCCCTGTTGCTGTTTGGGCCGAAGAAGTTGCCGCAGATCGCGCGCCAGGTCGGGAAGGCTCTGGGGGAATTCAAACGCGCGTCGAACGAATTCAAGGCGCAGATTGAAGCCGAAATTTCGCAACTGGAATTTGAAGAAAGAAGAAAAGAACAGGAGCAGCAATTTCCCAAGCCGAAGCCGATTGCGGAGTCGATCCAGTCTTCGCGGTATTCGCTGCCTGAGAATGCGCAAGAAAATACACCTGAGACAACACCGCCTTCGCCGGACGTAAATTCGCCCGCCCAAAGCACCCATGCCTGAAGCAGCAACCGAATTAGAGCGGGAAGATTCCGAACAGGATCAGATGCCCTCGATGAGCTTCCTCGAACACCTTGAGGAGCTCAGGACGAGGATCTTTCATGCGTTGATTGCGATTGGCGTGGGCATGGGAATTTGCTGGTGGTACCACCAGCAACTTTTCGGCTACATGCAGAAGCCGATTCTCGATGTGCTCCGGCAAAATGGGCTGCCGCAGAAGCTGGTCTATCTCACGCCGGCCGAGCCGTTCAATCTTTACTTGAAAATTTCGGCGCTCGCGGGACTGTTTCTGACTTCTCCATATGTGCTGTATCAGGTGTGGCTCTTCATTTCGCCAGGTTTGTATCGGCGGGAAAAAAAATATGTTGTGCCGTTCATGTCGTCCACGATTTTTCTGTTTATCGCTGGAGGATATTTCGGCTACCGCATGGTTTATCCGGCGGCGCTGCGATTTCTGATTGGGATCGGAAGCCAGTTCACGCCGATGATTACTATCCACGAGTACACCGATCTTTTTCTTACGGTGATTCTGGGGCTCGGGCTTGTCTTTGAGATGCCGATAGTCATTTTCTTCCTGGCCCTGATGGGCGTGGTGAGCGCGGGGTGGTTGTGGAGGAACATTCGTTATGGGATTCTCGCGATCTTTATCATTGCCGGAGCGCTGGCGCCGACGCCAGACATCAGCAGCATGTGCATCTTTGCCGCGCCGATGCTGGCTTTGTACGTGGTGAGTATTGGGGTGGCTTGGTTTGTGCATCCGAAACAGCGCGAGGCGCGCGCTGCGAGAAAGAAAGCATGAAGCCGTACAGATTCTTGATGTTGTTGCTGCTAGCCGCGTCATTCGCTTGCACAAAAGGGAAAACAGCGGCGGCTCCGCCAGCGAGTTCTGATGCGCCTTCGGCTGCGGCCGATCCGGCGCCTGCGCTTACCGATATGAGTCCTCCGCCGACATTTGATGCGAATCGGGCGATGCAATACTTGAAGGAGATCGTCGCGTTTGGGCCGCGGCCGATTGGGAGCGAGAACCATAAGAAAGTTGAAAACTTCATCCTTTCTCATTTGAAGGGCGACGACGTCGAGCAGGACGCGTTCGAGATTCATTCCACCGAGGGTACATTTCCGGTGCGCAACATCATTGCGAAATTTCCGGGAGCGAAGGACGGCATAATCGTAATCGCCAGCCATTACGACACCAACTGGCCGCTGCGGAATACGTCGTATATTGGCGCGAATGACGGGGCATCATCGAGTGCACTGCTGCTCGAATTTGCCAATCAGCTGCGGGGGAAGAAACTGGATGGGTACAGCATCTGGCTGTTGTGGGATGATGCGGAAGAGTCGATGAGATTGCCGTGGTACGACCCGGAAAGCCTGTACGGTGTGCGTCATCTTGCGGACAAATGGCAAAACGATGGCACCTTGAAGAAGATCAAGGCGTTCATCCTGGAAGACATGATCGGCGACGCGGATTTGAACATCGAGCGGGTGACGGATTCGACGCCTTGGCTGGAAGATTTGGTCGGGCAGGCGGCGACGCGGCTCGGATATCAGTCGCATTTTTTTGGGCGTGAAGGGGACGTGGAAGACGATCACGTGCCTTTTTTGCAGCGGGGAGTGCCGGCGACAGATTTAATTGATTTCGATTACGGCTACAACAACGTGTTCTGGCACACGACGGAAGATACGGTCGATAAGCTTAGCCCCCAGAGCCTGGAGATTGTGGGTACGGTGACGCTTGAAACCGTGCGGATGATTGATCAGCGCTGACTCGTTTCGCGATCAAGAGGTTTGAAAGCTTTTAACCGCAGAGTTCGCGGAGATTTTCGTCGAGGAGCGCCGAGAAAACCAGAAAGAAAAAAACTCCCAGAAGACCTCCGACGAAAGCTCCGATCTTTCGCTTTTCTGAAGTTTCATATTTAATCCAGACAGTACGCGAGACTGCCGGTGAGTGAGACACTGTCGTGGGTTCTGTTCAATGTTTTCATTGCCGCCATGTTGGGGCTGGACCTCGGTGTTTTTCACCGGCGAGCGCGCCGGCCTTCGCTGCGGCAATCGCTCGCGTGGAGCGCGGTGTGGGTCCTGCTGGCGGCTTCGTTCGCAGTGCTGCTCTATTTTTGGCGAGGGCACGCGGCGGCGCTCGAGTTTTCGACCGGCTACGTGATTGAGCTTTCGCTCAGCGCTGACAATCTCTTCATTTTTCTTCTGATTTTCCGCTACTTCCGGCTACCAGAAGGGCAGCAATATCGCGTGCTGTTTTGGGGGATCATCGGCGCGGTGCTGATGAGGGCGGCGTTTATCTTTATCGGCGTTGGATTGATTCGGCACTTTCACTGGGTCATTTACGCTTTTGGGGCGCTGCTGGTGTATAGCGGAATTCGCCTGCTGCTGCCGCGAGGTGCGGAGGTCAACCCCGAGAAGAATCCCGTTCTCCGGTTTGCCCGGCGGTTGCTGCCGGTAACCCCGGACTACAAAGGCGGAAAATTCTTCGTACGCGAGAAGAGCTTGTGCGCGACACCGCTGCTGCTGGTGCTCCTGGTGATCGAGACGACGGATGTGATTTTTGCGGTGGATTCGATTCCGGCGGTGCTCGCGATTACGTTGAATACTTTCGTGGTTTATACCTCGAACATTTTTGCCGTGCTGGGCCTCCGGTCACTGTTTTTCGCATTGGCTTCGCTGATGGACGTTTTTGAATATCTGCACTACGGAATTTCATGCGTGCTGTTGTTTGTGGGAACGAAGATGCTGTTGTCGCATTATCGTCCGATCCGCACAAATGTTTCACTAACGGTGATTGCGGGGATATTGCTGGTGACGGTGGTGGCTTCGGCGTTACATCGCGAGGGGCCGCGAGAGAGTTCGTGAGTCAAAATCCTGGAAAGTCAAAAGCCACGCTGTATCCAGGAATTCTGCATCGTTGTGTGGCGAATCCGGTGGGGTAGTGGGCTTTGTCGAGCAAAAGGAAAAGCTCTTACCGCAGAGAACGCAGAGAAGAGCCGCAGAGAGCGCTGAGCACCAAAACCGCCAGAAACACAACTCACGCGGAAATCATCGCGATGCGGCTGCTTGCTATCATGTTCGTCAATGATTCGTATTCCGGTTAAGACCGCATCGCACAGTTACGACGCCGTGATCGAGCAAGGTTTGCTCGCGCATAGCGGTGAAATCCTGCGCGAAGTATTGGGTGGAGCGCCGCCGCTATTTGTGGTCACGGTTGCAGCGGTGCGGCGGCGGTGGGGAAAAGTGCTGCTGCGGTCGCTGGCTGCCGCGGGTTTCGAGTCGAAGCTGGTTGAGATGCGCGAGGGGGAACGCTTCAAGCGGCTGTCGAGCCTGGAACAGATGGCGGAAGATCTGCTGAGATTGGGCGCTGACCGCAAGGCCGTGGTAGTTGCATTCGGCGGAGGCGTGGTTGGCGATGTGGCGGGAATGCTGGCCTCCGTTTATATGCGCGGCGTGAAGCTGGTGCAGGTGCCGACCACGGTGCAGGCGCAGCTGGATGCGGCGATCGGGGGCAAGACCGGGGTGAACCTGAAGTCTGGGAAGAACCTACTGGGAACGTTTTATCAACCGGAGATTGTGCTGATCGATCCCGCGGTGCTGGAGACGTTGCCGGAGCGCGAATTCCGCGCCGGCATGTATGAGGCGTTGAAGTGCGGAGTGATTGGCAACGCGGAGTTGTTTGCGCGGCTCGAAAAATGCTCGATCAAGAAATTGAGAAAGGATCGAGAGCTGGTGACGTGGGCGATTGCGGAATCGGTGAAGCTGAAAGCGGAAGTTGTCTCGGCAGATGAAAAAGAAAGTGGATTGCGGCGCGTGCTGAATTTTGGGCACACCCTCGGCCATGCGCTCGAGGCTGCGACGGCGTACCGTCATTTTCTGCATGGTGAAGCAGTAGCGTGGGGAATGATTGCGGCGGCGAAGATCGCTGAACGGATTGGATTCTCTGGCAACGGGACATTCGGACGAATCCGTGATGCGAGCCTGGCATGGGGTGAACTGCCGAATGTGGCGGTGCAGAATGCGAAAGCCATGGAGTTGATGAAGTCTGACAAAAAGACGGAAGCGGGCGTTCTGAATTTTGTGCTGCCGAAAGAGATTGGCAAGGTCGAAGTTGTCAACAATGTGCCGGAGCAAGCTGTGGCAGCGGGCCTCTCGGAAATCCGGCGGCTTTCGCGGGCGTGAAACGGATGACGGCGAACACCACAATTCGCGGCGCGGCCCCGGCGGGAGCTTCTGATCGCGAGTCGGCGGCGCGGGCCATTCGAGAAATGTTTACGGCCATTGCGCCGCGCTACGACCTGCTCAATCATCTTCTCTCGGCGAACGTAGATAAGCTGTGGTGGCGTCGCACGGCTGGAGTTTTCGCGCATGTCCTTTCGCGTCCGGATGCGCGCGTGCTCGACCTGTGTTGCGGCACAGGCGATATGGCGTTTGCGCTGCGGCGGCGCGGGAGACGGGCAGAAATCACCGGCGCGGATTTTTCGCACACGATGCTGGCGCTGGCGGCAAAAAAAAGTTCGCCAGAGCAGCGAATGAAATGGATTGAGGCGGATGCGCTGCAATTGCCGTTTCCCGATGAGAGCTTCGACCTGGTCACGTCGGCGTTCGGATTTCGCAATCTTGCGGATTACGAAGCCGGCCTTCGTGAAATTCAGCGCGTGCTTCGGCCTGGCGCAGAGTTCGGGATTCTCGAATTCAGCGAGCCAAAGGGCATGCTGGGCAAGTTTTACGATGTGTACTTCAAGCGCGTGCTGCCGAAAATCGGAAACATAATTTCGGGAAATAATGGGGCGTATTCGTATCTACCTGCTTCGGTCGCGCGGTTTCCAGAGCCGGAGGAGATGATGTCGCGAGTGCGGGAATTGGGCTTCCGAGACGTTTCGTGGACGGCTTACACGTTTGGTATTGCGGGGCTGTATCGGGGGACTAAGGGTTAAGCAGACCAATTAAAACTTATCCACAGCGACTAAATTTCAACCACAGGGACTAAACCTCAACCACAGAGGGCACAGGGAGCACAGAGGAACGCCACAGAGGAACGGAACGTACCTTCGAGTCACTTCGTGCCCTTCGTGATCGATTTCTTGGGCATTATTCCAAAAATTCTAACCACGAAGGACACAAAGGTACACGAAGGAATCGCATGGAATTTCTTGCTTCACGAAACTTTAACCTTCTCTGCCGAGACAGCTTGTTCCTTTACCTCAGGTTTGCGAAAGCATTCTGAGAACGCGTCGGCGATCGGAAAGCGGATCACGTTCTCGTACTCGTAGCCGAGAAACGCCTGCAACCGAGACGTGTCCATCACCGTGTCTGAGGTCATGTATGAAGCGACATCGGGTGGAATGGTTGAGAGCTTGATCGCCCAGAGGAATTTCAGCACCAGCCCGAACAGTTTTTCAGTCGGTACGCGAACCAGCTTTGCGTTGGCCAATCGAATGCACTGGTCATAGGTCAGGGTGCCACCGCGTCCAGCCACGTTAAGGATGGTCAGGCGCTGCGATTCGGGTTCGGTCTTGTGCAAGATGAAGGTGATGAGGCGCGCCACGTCCTCGATGTGCACGAACTGCACGCGATGGTGGAGATACTTGTCGCCAGTGGGCAGCATGCAGGGAAGACGGGTGCCGCTCTCACGCATTTTCGCTGCGCGCTTGCTGGTTCCTCCCGGGACGCCGCGAAATGCTTCCATAAAATAATTCTGAATGTCGGAAGCCGCGAAGATGTGCGGGCGCAGGATGTATACACTGCAGCCACGCAGGGCCGGGGCGCGCTGCTGGACAACTTTGTCCGACTCCATTTTGTGCACGCCATAGATGTAGGTGTGCGCGGCGAGTGAAGTGTCCTCAGTGGCAGGAGTTGAGAGATTGGGACCGTAGGCGGAAACGCTGCTAATAAAGATAAACTTCTCCACCATGGGCCATTCGCGGTTGGCCTCCGTCACCGCTTCCATCACCCGGGCGGTGCCCGCCACGTTCACCTGCCACATGCGGTCACGGTCCAGAATGCCGGTACGCACGGCATCCATGACGAATGCCAGATGTATCACCGCAACCGGTCGAACTTCGCGCAGCAGCGACAGAAATTCCTGGCAGGAGGATTCGACACTGAGATCCATCTGAACGAATTTCAGCGGGAACTCGGTCTTGGGCGCGCGGAAATCCACCCCCACTACGCGAAAACCTGAAAGCATCGGCAGCAGGCGCTGGCCGAGGTTCCCGGAAATTCCCGTCACCACAATCGACGGTAGTGCATCTGCCATTTACTTCTTACCAGGGGCAGGTTGCGATGGCGCTCCTTGTGCCGCTGGTCCTTCTCCCGGCTTCCGCAATGAAGGTGGCGCCGGTGTGGCAAAGTAAGCTTCGTCAAACGTAGCCTTGGTAGATTTCTGCAACGATTCGAATGAAGTCCTGATGTTCTGGCCTTCAAGCGTGCGTTTGATTTCTTCGTGAACACTGGAGAGCGGCAGGTCGGTAACTTGGCTGACCTTGTAAATGCGGTATCCAGTTTGATCTCCGAACACCTGCGAAACTTCGCCGGTTTTCAGATCGAAAATCGAGGCGTCGCTCGGCGGAATACTGGTTTTACGCATGTTGTCCATCTTCACGCTGGTTTCTTTCATCTTGCTCCCGGCAAAATCGTAGGCATCCCGCTGGAGCTTCGCGAAGTCCTCGCCAGAGGCGGCGCGCTCGTGCAATTGGTCGGCTTCCGCCTTCATCTCTGGTTCTGAAGCTGCGCGTTTGGTTTGCGCTGCGGCAATGTCATCGGGCTTTTCGTCGGTAACATCGATTTGCTTCTGCTTAGGGATGAAAATGCGCTCAAAGCTAATGCTCTTGTAATCGGCTGCGTGCTGTTGGTAGTAGGAGCTGATCTGGTCGTCAGAGACATCAGTCGCGTCCTTCTGCATTTTTCTTTGCGCTTCCTGTGCCAGCGTCTGCAGACGGGCGAGCTGCATTTGCTCGTCAAATTCCGGAGATTTATCCAGGCCTAATTGCTGCGCCTTGTTCGCAAGTACGAGGACAGTTACGTAGCGCGTTGCCAATTGCTTCTTTTGCGCAGGAGACATATTGGGCTGCAACGTATCGACGATCTTCTCGAACTGGGCCTTGGTAATAACGGTTGAGCAGGTTGCCGTCGAAGTGGCGGCCGCGGATTTGTCACAGACGCCCTGAATGGTGATGACCGGAGTGTCCGGCGCTATGGGCGTGTTTGGCACCAACTCATTCGGATCGGCTGTGCGAGCCTTCAGTACAGGCGCCGAGGTTGTGGTCTGGCTCACCGCCGCGCCCGCCAGCAGCAGAAGACAGACGGCTCCGTTAATAATGCTCTTCAAAAGAACCTCCAGGGAATGTGAAAGGGATTACACAGAATCCTAGCACAGTTGGGGGCAATGAACACGGTGTCGGGCGCTTGGCGGAAGCACTCCGCAAAGCGATAATTCTGATATGTCCGGCTTACCCACAGCATTCAGCTCGGAGGCGATGCGCTCAGAGAAGCGAACTGCAGCCGCGAATTCGCTATTTGCCGCTCTGGGGATTACCGGGCTGAAGATTTTCGTCGGGATCACGACCGGCAGCCTGGGCATTTTGTCCGAAGCCGCGCATTCGGCGCTGGACCTAATCGCCGCCACCATCACACTGTTTTCCGTCCGCGTATCTGACAAACCAGCCGATGCCGACCATCAGTATGGTCATGGCAAGTTCGAAAACTTTTCTGCGTTCATCGAAACCGGCCTGCTGCTCGCCACATGCGGCGTGATTATTTATGAAGCCGTCAAGCGCCTCTTTTTTCATCACGTGGTAATTGAGCCTAGCCTGGCCGCATTTCTGACTTTATTTTTCTCGATGGCTGTTGACTTCTGGCGTTCGCGGGCATTGGGAACAATTGCCGCCAAATACGATAGTCAGGCCTTACAGGCGGATGCGCTGCATTTTTCGACTGATATTTGGTCGAGCGGCGTGGTTGCTCTCGGCTTGGGCCTCGTGCTTCTGGGCAGAAGAATTCATGCCGGCTGGCTGACTGATGCCGACCCGATTGCGGCGCTATTTGTAGCCGGGGTGATCATCTTTGTCAGCACCCGCTTGGCTCGGCGCACCATTGATGCGCTTCTTGACGCCGCACCACCTGGAGCTCGCAGCAAAATCATTAATGCCGTCGCGAACATCGAAGGCCTACTCGAAGTTGACCGTGTGCGCATTCGCCGCGCCGGCAATCGCTATTTCGCGGATGTATCGGTCGGGCTGGCGCGGAACGTTACCTTCCAGCGATCAGGCCAGCTTGCGGATGAGGTCAGCGACACGGTGCGCCGCATTCTGCCGAACACGGATGTTGTGGTCCATCCGATTCCGCGTGCGACTTCGGCTGAAAACATTTTTGATCGCGTCCGGGCGGTAGCCACTCGTCACAATTTGAACGTCCACGACGTCAGCGTTCAGGACCTTCACGGCGAATTGCACGTTGAGCAACACCTGGAGTTAGACGAAAATCTGCCGTTGAAAGAAGCGCACGACCGCGTAAGCACGATGGAATCGGAAATTCGCGAAGAGGTCCCGGAGATTGCCTCGATTCTGACCCACATTGAAAGCGAACCGTCGACGATAGAAGCCGGTGAGCAGATCACGCGCGATGGATATTTAGAAGAGCGCCTGAAAAGGGTTTCAGAAGAATTTCCCGACATTCTCGACACACACGATATCGAAGTGAAACGAGTAGGAGGGAAGGTGTACATTTCCTGCCATTGCACCTTTCCTGACAGCATGCCGCTCTCACGTGTGCACGATCTTTCGACGGCGCTTGAGACCCGTTTCAAGCGGGAGGCGCCGGAGCTGTTTCGCGTGTTAATCCATCCCGAACCAAAAACTGACAACCGGAGGTGAGCAATGATTCGAGCATCCGCGAAGTGGGCGGGGCAAATGCAGTTCGCGGGCACGAGCAATTCAGGCCATTCCGTGCTCATGGACGGTGAGAGCAAAGTCGCGAGCAGCCCGATGGAACTCGTGCTGATCGCCCTATGCGGGTGCACGGCCGCTGATGTGGTAACGATTCTGCAGAAGAAACGCGAGCCGTTGACTGCTCTCGAAGTCACTGTTCACGCCGAAAAAGCTCCCGAACCGCCGCGGGTGTATACGGAACTTAAGCTGCTCTATCACGTTTCAGGCAAGGTGAACCGCAAGTCGGTGGAGGATGCGGTACGCCTTTCCGAAGAAAAATATTGCTCAGTCGCCGCCATGCTGAGCAAGACGGCCCGCATTGCTTACGAAATTCGGCTGGAAACCGAATGACGCAAAGCTCGGGCGCTTCGCCGAAAGCAGATTCCGAAATCCAAAAATCTCCACAGTCATCGATTCGTGGTTTTCTCTACATCGGTACAGCAGCGTTCTTCTGGGGACTCTCGGCCAGCCTCGGCCGGGCGGCGTTTACCGGACGCTTGCTGCCGCACGCCGGAATCCGAAATGTCGATCCACTTATTCTTTCCCAGTGCCGCACAAGCCTTTCTTTTCTAGCCGTCGGCTTGGGGCTTCTGGTGCAGCGCGGATTTAAGCAACTGCTGATTTCGCGCTCTGATTTCGCGAAACTGATTCTGCTGGGACTGGGCGGCGTTGCTGCCTCGAATTATTTTTATTACCTCGCCATTCAAAGAACGAACGTTGCGACTGCGATTATCGTGCAGTACACAGCACCGGTGTGGGTGCTGGTATACATGGTTGCGCGAGGAAGGGAACGCCTGAGTTCTTCTAAAATCGGATCGGTCGTGCTGGCGATCTCCGGGATCGCGCTGGTGATTGGTCTAATCGGGCGCAGCAGATTGCAACTGGATGTGATCGGCATTGCTGCGGCCCTGGGCGCGGCGTTTTCGTTCAGCTATTACAACATCGGCGGGCACGATCTGCTCGCGCGCTGCGACCGCTGGATGGTGTTGCTCTACACGACCTTCTCGGCTTCGCTGTTTTGGATCATTGTGAATCCGCCGAATAAAATCGCCGCGGCCCATTACTCGACGGCTACATGGATTTTTCTCGCGCTATTTTCGTTTCTCTCTGTTCTGCTGCCGTTCACGTTTTACTTTGCGGGACTTGAGCGGCTGGTCCCGACGAAGGCAATCATTGCGAGTTGCTTAGAGCCGGTGTTCTCCATCCTGATTGCGGCAGTTGCTCTGAAGGAAGTGGTCGGGCCGCTGCAGGCGATCGGAATCCTGATGGTGCTCTGCGCGATCGTGCTGGCGCAACGGCGCAGCGCGGATATTGAGCCCATCGCCGGTCCGGTTGACTAGTTTTCGGGAGTTATTGACCAATTCTTTACAAAAAGTGCTGCCTTGGTCACTTTAGTTATCTGCCCCACAATAATAACTTCGACTAGCCTGAGGGTGGAGCTTAAGCATGAAGAAAACTTTTCGTCTGATCGGGCTGCTTTTGTTCGCCCTGCTCGCGGCCGCCCCGTGCTTCGCGCATCACATGGCGGTGGTGGTTGCAAAGCAGAATGGCGTTACCACCATGACATCAGCACAGCTCGGAAAAATTTTCCGTGGTGAAACCAAAAAGTGGCCGGATGGGAAAGACATTCAGCTCGTCCTGCACCGCTCGTCGACAGGAGAGGCGGAGACCCTCGAACATCTAAACAAAATGTCGGCGCAGCAATGGCACAGCTGGGTCGCCGAGCACAAAGATTCGCTGGTATTTGCAGATTCCGATGACGAGGTGTTGAACTACGTCGAGAACACGCAAGGCGCGGTAGGGCTGGTCGAGGTGCATTCGGTAAATGATCACGTGGTCGTGGTCCGGGTGGATGGCAAGCTTCCTATGGAAGACGGTTATTTGCCGCACTAAACTAGTTGCCCAGTTCAGCGGACTTACTCGTTTGGCGCATGAGCTCGAAGTAGTGTTGAGCTTTCCTGATGTCGCGCTGGATCTGCTCGCGCAATTTCTCCACTGAACTGAATTTCATCTCGTCGCGAATCCGCGAAAGAAACGTGAGCTCGATTTTGCTATCCGCCGTAGTCTCCAGCGGATGAAAGTTCAGCAAATGCGTTTCAATCGCGAACGAATCACTGCCGAAGGTGGGCCGGTTCCCAATGTTCGTGACTGAATCGAAGCATTCCTGGCCGACTTGTGTGCGCGTGATGTAAACCCCATTGCGAGGCGCCAGCTCGTCGTAGTGGCTCAGATTAATGGTGGGCACGGTGTACTTGGAGCCATAACCGCGCCCCCGTCCGGGAGTAGATTGAATGCTGAATGGCCGGCCAAGGAGCCAACGCGCGCGCTGAACCTTGCCGGATTGAATGAGTGCGCGTATTCGCGTGCTGGAGACCGATTCGCCGCGCACTCGCATCTCCGGATAAACGAACACTTCAAAGCCAAGTTCGGCGCCAAGTTTCGTCAACAGATTTACGTCGCCGGTGGCTTTGTGGCCGAATCGAAAGTTGAAGCCTTCGTGAATTTCTTTTACGTGCAGCCGTTCACACAGAATATGTTTTACGAATTCCTGCGGGTTGAGCAGGGAAAGATCGCGCGTAAATGGAATCACGACGGCTGCATCGATTCCTGTTTCTTCCAGCAGATGCAGTTTCTCCGGCGTCGGTGTTAGCAACTTAAGTCCCGAATCCGGCCGCAGAATTCGCAT
>Ga0335079_10007496_pt1 | contig 12416 bp, 8 predicted proteins | sample Lox_Sample_33_FD_206719 | JGI IMG/M metagenome (GOLD analysis project Ga0335079, IMG submission 206719) | Soil microbial communities from Loxahatchee National Wildlife Refuge, Florida, United States - Lox_Sample_3.3 | ecosystem: Environmental > Terrestrial > Soil > Wetlands | place: USA: Florida... | reverse complement strand
TTAAAGAAGAAGTCGATGCGGTAGCGCTGGAATTCGCCGCCGAACCGCACCAGATGCTTGCCATGCGTCCACGTCATCATATCGGTCCACTCGAACGATTGTGTCGTGGACTTCTGGTCTGCCAGAGTCGTCGAGCCGATCGTGAACAGGCCGAGCACATTGATGGTCGCCAGGCCGCAAAAACTCGGGGTCGTCGCGCACAAGGGGTTGTTGATTCCCATCGCGGCGTTCGTCAGCGGCTCTTGCGGCGTGGATGGCCCGTTGATGCGGCTGTAGCCGAAGTGCGCCTGGTTGATCAGCGTGGGACTAAAGATGTGCGAGTCCGTCAGCCCGAACACGCGGTTATGAAATTCGATGTTCCCGCCGTATCCCGGAATCTGCTGCGCATTGCTGCCCACGAAACTGAACAGCGACTGATACTGCGGCGCGTCCGAGAAAAAGAACTTCCCCGACAGCCGGTTGTTTTGGCCGATCGCCTGATCGATGTTGGTCGTGAACTGGTCTTCCTGAAACTTTGAAACGCCGCTCATGGGCGTCGTCACCGGAGTCGCTCCGGAAATCGCCGTGCCGGCTGCGCTCGGAATTGCCCAACTGCCGTCCGGCAGCTTGGCTTGCAGCAGGTTCACGCTGATCGGGCTCAGGGCCGGAACGGTCGCAGTGGGGCCGTAGAAAGTGTTCTGCAACGTCTTCAACGCGGCCTGGCTGCGGTCATTCGTCAGCCCGGCCGGGATGCTCGGGAAGGAAAGGCTGTTCGTCAATGACGCCCCGTTGCGCTCGCGCGTGCCTTGATACGACAGGAAGAAGAACGTCTTGTCTTTGACGATCGGTCCGCCGAGAGTGCCGCCGAACTGGTTCCGGTTCAGAACCGGGCGCGGCCGTCCCGCCGCGTTCAAGAAAAAGTCATTGGCGTTCAACTCGCGATTGCGCAAAAATTCCCACGCGCTGCCGTGAATCGTGTTCTCGCCCGATTTCGTCACCACCGCCACGTTGCCGCCGGCGTTCCGGCCTTGCGTCGCATCGAACTGCGACGTCTGCACGATGAATTCCTCGATCGCATCCGGCGCCGGCACCGAAATGTTCGGCGTCGAGTTCGTCCCCGGACTGTTGATTTGCGTCCCGTCCACCACCACGTTGTTGCTGGTTGACCGCATTCCCGCCACGTAAATGTTCGCGTCGCCGCGCCCCATTTCCGTGTTGTTCGAAAGATTCGCCACCGTGCCCGGCGACAGCGTCAGCAGTTGCTGGAAGTTCCGCGTCGGCAGCGGCAGCTCGCGGATTTGCGCATCGCTGATCACGCGCCCCGTCGCGGCTGACGTCGTCTGCACCAGCGGCACTTCCGCCGTCACATCGACCGAGCTCGCCGCCCCCGCCACCACCAGCGCCGGCGAAACCTCGGTCGTCTCCGTAATCCGGATCGTAATCCCCGTAGCCCGATACTGCTGGAACCCGGCTGTATCGGCGGTCAACGTGTACACGCCCGGCGGCAGCAGCGGAAAACGATAATTTCCATCGTCGCCCGTCGTGGCCGTCCGTTCTTCGCCCGCGGCGCTCAGCAGCGTGAGCTTCGCATTTGGCACCACCGCGCCACTCGGGTCTTTGACGGTCCCGGTGAGCAGGCCAGTGGTCGGCGTCTGTGCCAGAATCACGCGTGCCAGAAGCAACAGCACGGCGATCCAAAGCGTCTTCTGCCTCATGACTTCTCTCCTGAAGCTCGGGCCCTCGTTGCCGAGGCGCCCACTCCTTCTCTGAAGATGCGGATCAGTTGTTCAATCGCGGCCGCCTCCGGTTGCCCCAGGTGCTGCTTGCCGCCGAACAGTTTCTCGACCAGAAAATACGTGAAAAATTGCAGATAAACCGCTGCGAACGCCAGCGGCGCATCGATCCCCGCCCGCAGATTCCCATTCCGGTATCCGCCCGCCAACTTTTCCAGGTTCTTCGACAACCGCCGGAAGCTATGCGCGAAGTGGCGATTCCCGAACTCCGTCACATCCACGTACATCAACCGCCAGTAATCTGGATTGTTATAGACGATCTCGCGCGCCGCCCGTGCCAGCTCGCGCAACCCGTCCGCATCGAACCTGCCGAGCAGCGGTTTTAGCTTCTCCTGCGCCTTGGCCATCTCCGCCGAATAGCGCTTCACCAGGCTGACGTACAGAGCCTCTTTGGTCGGGTAGTAATTATAAATGTTGCCGACCGAAATGCCGGCCTCGCGGGCAATATCGCGAATGGATGTTCCGAAGAAGCCCTGCCGGATAAACAACCGCAGCGCCACTTCCTCGATCGCCGTCTGATTCCGTCGAACCACGCGATCGTGCAGCTTGGGCATGCGCCTCTAAAAAAAAAACGATCGTTCGCTTATTTAGAACAGTAGTCCCGCGCGTCACAGTTGTCAACCCCGCCGTGGGGCAGGTCTCCGACCTGCCCGTCCCCAGTTGTATGATGTGTCTTGCGAAGTAGCGTCGGCGATCTTGTCGCCGGCCAGGAGCCCGAACATGCGATTCTGCCGCTTTGGAGAGAACCGTCTCGGCCTGGTGGAAGGAAGCACCGTCCGCGACATCACCGCCGCTCTCGAAGTCTTGCCCGCGGTGCGCTATCCCCTCCCCACTTCTGACCCATTCATCGCGAATCTTCCCCAAGTCATCGAGCGTGCCCGCGCTCTGGCGCCCGCGGCCCCCGCGATCCCGCTGGCAGGGCTCAAACTCCTCAGCCCCGTCGCCAATCCCGGCAAAATCGTCGCCGCCCCCGTCAATTACAAGGCGCACGCCCAGGAAGTCCGCGACAATGTCGCGCTCCACAACAACAACCCGGCGCTTCTCAAATCCATCAACGAAATTGGCTTGTTTCTGAAGGCCACCAGCAGCCTCGTCGGTCCCGGCGAAGGCATCGCGCTTCGCATGCTCGACCGCCGCAACGATCATGAAGTCGAGCTGGCCTTCGTCATCGGCAAGGAAGCCCGCAACGTCTCCCGCGCCGAAGCGTTGCAATATGTCGCCGGCTACAGCATCGGGCTCGACATCACCATTCGCGGCCAGGAAGATCGCAGCTTTCGCAAATCGCCCGATACCTACTCCGTGCTCGGCCCGTGGCTGGTCACCGCCGATGAGATCCCCGATCCCGGCGTGCTCGATCTCAGCATTGCCATCAACGGCCAGGTGCGCCAAAGTTCCAACACCCGCGACATGGTTCTCGGCGTCCCCGAGTTAATCGAATTCGCCTCGCGCTTCTACACTCTCTATCCGGGCGACATCGTCATGACCGGAACCCCTGAAGGCGTCAGCCAGATCGCCCCGGGCGACAAAATTGTGGCCAGCGTGGAGAAGATCGGCGAAATGGAGGTTCCCGTTCGCGCCGCTGCTCTCGTGCCCGCAGCCAGTCACGCCTGACGACTATGAACGCCGCTTTCCATCACAAGCCGGAAGTCACTTCCGAACGCCGAGAATTCTACGATCGTCTCGATCACTCGAGCGCCGCCCCGCTCTGGGAAGTCCTCGCCGACATCGTCCGCACCGAGCCCCGCACCGCGTGCCAACCGGCGCTGTGGCAGTACGAAGAGATCCGTCCGCTCGTGATGGAATCCGGCCGGATGATCACCGCCCGGGAAGCCGAGCGCCGCGTGTTGATTCTCGAGAATCCCGGCCTCCGCGGTCAATCCCGCATTACCCAAAGCCTCTACGCGGGCCTGCAGCTCGTGCTGCCGGGCGAGGTCGCGGCCAGCCATCGCCATACCGCCTCGGCGCTGCGCTTCATCATCGAAGGCGACGGCGCCTACACGGCGGTGGATGGCGAGCGCTTCACCATGCATCCCGGCGATTTCATTCTCACGCCGTCGTGGACCTATCACGACCACGGCAACCCCAGCACTCAACCGGTCGTCTGGCTCGACGGTCTCGACATTCCCACCGTCAACCACTTCGATACCAGCTTCGCCGAGCACTATCCCGAAGACACGCAGCCGGTCGCCCGCGCTGAAGGCGACGCGCTGGCCCGCTACGGCGCCAATCTGCTGCCGCTCGAATACGCGCCCATCAAGCGCTCGCCGCTGCTGTCGTATCCCTACGCACGCAGCCGCGAAGCGTTGGAAAAACTCCACCGCAATGGGCCGGTCCATCCCGGCCATGGCGTCAAGATGCAGTACGTGAATCCGGCCACCGGCGGTTATCCCCTGCCGACCATCGGAGCCTTCATCCAGTTGCTTCCCGCCGGTTTTCATGGAACGCCCTATCGCTCGACCGACGCCACCGTCTATTGCTGTGTCGAGGGCCAAGGCCGCAGCCAAATCGGCGGCCAGTCTTTCGACTGGAAACAGAACGACGTTTTCGTGGCGCCGTCCTGGACCAGCATCTCGCTCGAAGCACAGCGCGATTCCGTGCTGTTCAGTTTCTCCGACCGCCCCGCCCAAAAGGCTTTGGGCATCTGGCGCGAGGAAAGCCACATGTAGCTATGCAGCGCGCCGGATCCACGCTCGACGCCACCAAGCCGCGTTCCGCTTTCGGCTGGATCGCCGAACTCGGTCCGCGCGAGCGGCGCGCCTTCGCGGCCTGCGTCGGCGGCTGGGCGCTCGACGCGATGGACGTGCAGCTCTACAGCTTCGCCATCCCGGCTTTGATCGCCACCTGGGGCATCACGCGCGGGCAAGCCGGCGTGCTCGGCACCGCCGCGCTGCTGGTTTCGGCGGTGGGCGGATGGCTCGCCGGGTGGTTCGCCGATCGCTTCGGCCGGGTCCTCACGCTGCAACTCGCCATTCTGTGGTTTGCGGCCTTTACCTTCCTATCCGGCCTCGCTCAGAACTTTAACCAGTTGTTCGCCGCCCGCGCCGTGATGGGGCTCGGTTTCGGCGGTGAGTGGGCCGCCGGCGCCGTGCTACTTGGCGAAGTCATCCGCGCGCAGCACCGCGGCAAAGCCCTCGGCGTCATGCAAGCCGGCTGGGCTGTCGGTTGGGGTGCGGCGGCGCTGCTCTATGCTTTCTTTTTCTCGGTGCTGCCGGCGCAGACCGCGTGGCGTGCCCTGTTCCTGGTCGGCATCGTGCCCGCGCTTCTCGTCTTCTGGGTCCGCCGCTTCGTCGAGGAGCCGCCGGTTTATCTAGAATCGCGCGCCCGGCTGGCCGCCCACGGCGACCGCCCCTCCTTGTTCGAAATCTTCCGCCCGCCACTGCTGCGTGTGACTTTTCTCGGCGGCCTGATGGGCACCGGCGCGCAAGGCGGCTACTACGCCATTACAACCTGGCTTCCCACGTTCCTGCGCAGCGAGCGAAAACTCTCGGTGCTCGATTCCGCCGGCTACCTGGCGGTCTCGATCGGTGGCGCATTTTGCGGTTATCTGGCCGGCGGCTTCCTCGCCGATCGCATCGGCCGCCGCCTCACATTTCTATTGTTCGCCATCGGGGCCGGCGCCGTTGCGGTTATCTACACCATGTTCTCGTTTGGCAATACGGCCATGCTGGTTCTCGGATTTCCGCTGGGCTTCTTCGCCTCGGGCGTGTTCAGCGCCATGGGCCCGTTTTTCACCGAACATTTTCCAACTCGCGTGCGGGGCATCGGCCAGGGGTTCGCCTATAACGTCGGCCGCGCGACCGGCGCCCTGTTCCCGACGCTGGTCGGCCTGCTCTCGGCCCGCATGCCGCTGGGCGAAGCCATCGGCCTATTCGCCGCCTTCGCCTACGCCACCATGGCGGTTGCCGCCTTCCTGCTCCCCGAAACACGCGGGAAAGTGCTCTCTGCCTGACGCCCTACTGATATCGCAGCGCGGTCATCGGGTCGGTCCGTGCGGCTCTCCAGGCGGGCGCTACCGCGGCGGCCACCGCACTCCCCAACACCAATCCGATCGCGGTCCCGAATGAGGCAGGGTCGGTCGCGCTCACACCATAGAGCTGAGTCGCGAGGAACCGCGTAATGGCATAAGAGGCACCCATCCCGAGCGCGGCCCCGATCACCCCGAGCCACAAGCCACGCCCCAGGAAACTCCGGACGACGTTGCTCCTGGGGGCTCCGAGCGCCATTCGGATTCCGATTTCGTGCGTACTTTGCTTCGCGCTATAGGAAACCAGCCCGTAAATTCCCATCGATGCGAGCGCCATCGCAACCAATCCGAGGACCGCCAGAATGCGCGCAGTCATCGTGAGAATCGACAGCGCGGTTCGGGTTTGATCGCGCAACGTCTGCGCGTCTACAATCGGCAAATCGGGATCCAGCTTGTGCACTTCCCGCCGCGCCTGCTCGAGCAGGGCGACCGGTCCCGCCGAACCGCGCGCGTGTAGGATCATGGCCGGGCGCGGCGCTTGGAGAAACGGCAGGTACACGTACGGCCGGGGAGCTTCATTGATGCGCGCGTACTTCACGTCTCGCGCCACGCCGACCACGGTTCGCCATTCGCCGGAGCCGGAGCGAAGCCGCTTGCCAATTGCGTTCCGCGGTGTTCCCCAGAATCGCCGGGCGAGCGTATCGTTCACGACCGCCACTTGCGGAGCGGAGGCGTCGTCGTGCGAAGTGAATTCGCGGCCGGCGCCGATTCCGATCCGCAGGGTCCGGAAGTAATCGGAAGTCACTACGTTATACAGAAACACCAGGTCTTCGTCGCGGCGGGCTCGATAACCCTCAATTTCGATGCTCTGCGGAGCGGAATCGACCATCGTCATCGGATACACCGCGGCCAGGCTGGCCGATTCGACGCCGGTGGTGGCGCGCATTCCGTCGAGCAGTTGCTGGTAGAAGACCCGCCCGCGCGGCTCGTCGTAGCCGTTCGGTTTGAGGTCGAGTGTCACTGAGATCACCCCGCGATCGTCGAAGCCGGTGTCGGCGTGCTCCGCTGCGTTCAGGCTGCGCGCCACCAGGCCAGAGCAGACCAGCAACAGAACGGAAATCCCGACTTGCGCGACCACCAATGCCGCGCGGAATCGCCCCTTGGCTGCCCCGCGCGCCGGCAAGGAGTCCTTCATCACCGAAGCTAAATCGACGTTACTGCTGCGAAGCGCCGGCAGCAAACCGAAGAACAGGAGGCTGAGACACGCCGCCAATGCGACGAATCCAACTACCATCTGATCCATCGACAAGTCAAAGAAGAAGCGCCCTAGTGCATTGCCCGTTATCCTCGCTCTCATCCAGGGCAGCGCCCAGGATGCCAGCACAAGTCCGGCGGCCGCGCCCGGCACCGCCAGGACGGCGTTCTCGATCAGCAACAGCCGCATGATTCGGGTCCGGCTCGCGCCCAGCGCGAGGCGTGCCGCAATCTCACCGCGCCGCGAGATGCCGCGCACCAGCACCAGGCCGGACACATTCGCGCACACAATCAGCAGCAGCAGGATGCCCATCGCGCTGCACATCGTGATCGCGGGAAGCATGTAAGTTTGAGCGCCCCACGGCGCTCGCTGGATCGGCATCACGGTCAGCGCGCGGTCGACGTCCTCGATCGGCCGGTCCGCGGCCAGTTGCTTCGAAAGCACCGCGGTCTGGGCCGAAGCATGCGCCAGCGTGACTCCCGGCCGGAGCCGCCCGAACACCTCCATGAAGCCCGCCTTGCGGTCATGCAGCAATTGTCCGGGTTGGTTCTGAAAAGCCACGCCGAGGTGCGGAGCCATCATCACCGGGACGAACACTTCGACATCCCAACTGACGACCGAGCCGTGAAAACTCGCATCGGCGATGCCTACCACTGTCAGCGGATATGCGTTCACGTGAATCGTCTTACCGATGATGTTCGGATCTGCTCCGAACGCCCGACGCCACAGACCGTTGCTCAACACAGCGACGGGATCTTTCCCTGGAGCGGTCTCATCGGACGGCAGCAGCGTCCGCCCCAGTTGCGCGCGCACGCCGAGCAACTGGAAGTAGTTCCCGGTCACGAGTTCGCCCCAGACCCGCTCTCCTTCGCGCTTGAGCCCCAGGCTCAACAGCCCCGGGCTCGATCCGGCGACGCCGGCGAATTGGCCGTGATCGCGCAGGGCGATGTAATCCGGATAAGACACGCCCGCCAACCGTCCTCCGCTCGTTTTCGACATGACGACCGCGAGCCGTCCCGAGCCCTCGACTCCCGGCAGCGGCTTCAGCGCAAGGTCCTTCAACAGAGTGAACACCACCGCGTTCATGCCGATTCCCAGCGCGAGCACGCCGATCACAATGAGTGCGAATGCTGGGCTCTTGGAGAGAACATGAACCGCGTAGCGGACATCTTTAAAAAGGTCGCGCAACACTTCGACCGAGCGGGAACTCCAGGCCAGCCGCGAGTCCTCGAGCGCCAGCGCTACGTTGCCGAACTCCTTGACCGCCGCGCGGCGCGCAGTCTCGGGATCGGCGCCATCGGCGACGTTGTCGCGCGCGGCCATCGCGAGATGACTGCGAATCTCTTCGGCGATGTCGTCTTCGATCGCGCGTCTTCGTCTCAGCCAATTGAAGAGGGTCATCGCTTTACTCCTTGACGCCGGACGGCGGCGCCTCCGGATTCAAGATACGTCCGATGGCCGCCACAAGTTCGCCCCATTTCGACTGCTCGCGCACCAATTGCTTTTTTCCTTCGGGCGTGAGGCGGTAGAACTTGGCGCGCTGGTTAGCTTCGGTCTGGTCCCACTTGGCCGTCACCCATCCGCGCTTGGCCAGCCGCTGTAGCGCCGGATAGAGAGAGCCGGCTTCGACGCGCAGGACGTCGGAGGACTGCGCGCGGATGGTCTGCGCAATGGCGTACCCGTGCTGCGGGCCCCATTGCAGGGTGCGCAGAATCAGCATGTCGAGTGTGCCTTGGAGGAGTTCAAGGCGCGCTTCGGATTCGGAAGGTTGTCGGGGCATGATATAGACACTCTATAGCCTAGGGTATAGAATGTCAATAGCCTTGGGGGCGGGCGCTCGGACGCGAGACGGAGCACCGGCGACAAGATCGCCGGCGTTACGATAACGATATGCGCTCTGTGGCGTGCTTTTGTCTATTCGTCACACTCGGCTGGGGCCAAGCCGAACGGCTGGAAGATACGATTTATATTCCGCTGGACGATCCGGCGATCCGATATAACCAGGCGCCGAACGATCCCATTGCGCGGCTTGAAAAGCGGCTGGAGGCCGGCGAGGCGAAGCTCGATTACGCGTCCAATGGCCAGGGGTATCTGGCTTCGGTCCTCAAGAATCTCGGTATCAATGTCGATTCCCAGGTGCTGGTCTTCTCGAAAACCAGCATTCAAACCTCGCACATCTCGCCGCGGACGCCGCGCGCGATTTATTTCAACGACGAAGTGTCGGCCGGGTTTGTCCAGAACGGGGACGTGCTCGAACTGACGGCGCTCGATCCCAAGCTCGGCATCATTCTTTACACGCTCGATACGCCGAAGACCGATAAGCCGCAGTTCACCCGCCGCGACGATTGCCTCAAGTGCCACCAGGGGCCGGTCACGCTGGGTGTGCCGGGACTGCTCATCAGTTCGGTCCATCCGCGGACCGGCGGCCGCGAAAGCCACGGCAGCGCGTTCATGACCGACGATCGCACGCCGATCGAAGAGCGCTGGGGCGGCTGGTACGTCACGGGCACCACCGGCGATCAAAAACACTATGGCAACAACCCGAACCTGGTAGACCCACTGGAACCGGGCGGGCCGGCCGGGCCCGATTCGCAGAACGTCACCAAGATCGATGGGTTCTTCGACGTCTCGCGCTATCCAGCCTCCACCAGCGACCTGGTCGCGCTGATGACGCTCGAGCACCAGATCCGGATGACCAACCTCATCACCCGTGTCGGCTGGGACGCGCGCATCAACGCGAAGGACCCGAAGTTGGACGGCGAAATCGAGGAACTGCTTGGGTACATGCTGTTCACTGACGAGGCGCCGCTCAAAGCGCCGGTGGCGGGGGTTTCGTCGTTTGCGAAGACCTTTGCCGAACGCGGCCCGCGCGACAAACAAGGCCGGTCGCTGCGCGATTTCGATCTCAAAACACGGCTGTTCCGGTATCCGCTGTCGTACATGATCTACAGCGCGGCGTTCGACGGCATGCCCGAAGCGGCTCGATCGCGCGTGTATCAGCGGCTGTATGATATCCTGTCGGGTAAGGACACCAGTAAGACCTTCAACTCTCTTTCGGCCGCGGATCGCCACGCCCTCGTGGAAATTGTTCGCGACACCAAGCCCGGACTGCCCGCTTACTGGAAGCCTTAAACCCGTGTGACTGAAGTCACTGGCATGCAGGATGCCACGTGATATATCAAAGAAAAGATGAAGCGCAGAGCCCTGTTGTCTCTGATGTTCGCGGCCGGCATTGCGTTTGCCGCCAACGCGATCGAGGACACCACCTACGTTCCGTACGATCATCCGGCCATTCAGTACGTCCAGAAGCCTGCTAACGACCCAATCGTCAATCTGCAAAAGCAACTGGACAGCGGCGCAGCCAAGCTCGAATACTCGCCGCAATTCGGCTATCTTCCGTCGCTGTTGAAGCTGCTGCACCTCAATGTCGATTCGCAGGTGCTGGTCTTTTCCAAAACCAGCTTTCAATCGACGAAGATTTCGCCGCGCGCGCCGCGAGCGATTTTTTTCAACGACGACACGGCTGTCGGATCGGTGCAGGACGGCGAAGTGCTGGAAGTGGTCGGGCTCGACCCCACGCAGGGCGACAACTTTTATACGCTGAGCGTGGACAAAACGGATCATCCGGAGTTCGCGCGCCGCGACGTGTGCCTTCAATGCCATCAGGGGCTCAGCACGCTGGGGGTTCCGGGCATCCTGGTCAGCTCGGTCTATCCCGCGGCGGACGGCATGCCGGCATTCCGCGGGCAGGCGATGATTACCGATCACCGCAGCGCGTTCGACCAGCGCTGGGGCGGCTGGTACGTGACCGGCACTCACGGTTCGATGACGCATATGGGCAACGCGGTCGGCCACGATCCCGCGCGGCCGCAACTCCTGGATACGCAAGGCACGCAAAACCTGACCAGCCTCGAAAAGAAGTTCGACACCTCGAAGTACCTGGCGCCGACCAGCGACATCGTGGCGCTGATGACGCTCGAACACCAGACGCGGATGACCAACCTGATGACGCGGATCGGCTGGGACACGCGCATCGCACAGCATGACAACAAACTGGACGGGGCGCATTTCAACGCCGAAATCGAAGAGATGCTCACCTACATGCTGTTCCAGGACGAGCGGCCGCTGCGCGAGCCGGTGGTGGGCGTTTCGACGTTCACCAAAACGTTTCCCGAGCGCGGGCCGAAGGACAAGCAAGGCCGGTCGCTGCGCGACTTCGATCTGAAGACGCGCATGTTCAAGTACCCGCTCTCATACATGATCTACAGCGCGGCGTTCGACGGCATGCCGGATATGGTGCGCGAGCGCGTCTACCAGCGCTTGTATGACATTCTTAGCGGCAAAGACACCAGCGAGCGGTACGCCAAGCTGACGGCGGACGACCGGCGCAACATCCTCGAGATTGTCCGCGAGACCAAGCCGAACCTGCCGGCGTACTGGAAGCAGTAGCCGAGGCTGCAAAAACCAGCGTTTTGGGAACGATCGTTCCCGAATCTGAAGAAGGTTTGTTGCAGGGAAAGAGGTTAGCGGCTAAGTTTAGGAACGATCGTTCCGGACGCTGTTGGTCTTGTTTGAAGGTGCATCGAGCTCCGGTTGCCGCGGAATGACATTGGCCCTGCCTCACATTTCATTGTCTCGCGCGGGTGGGAGCGGAAGCGGGTGGGTGAGCGTGGGTTCTGGCGATAAGTCGAGGAGTCTAACGGGAATAGGAAAATTTTCTCGGGCTGTCACCGGCTTAGCCGGGGCGCCCCGCACGCCGAGTAATAAAACGTACACACGACCGATCCATTCCGCCGGCATAATTGGCAAACTAGCTTAAGGTTGCAAACCTTCGCCGACGCCAAAATGATCCAGCCGGACATGCAGACCCGTATCCGCAGCTTTGACTGGGGTTCCACGCCCCTGGGTCCTATCGAGGCATGGCCGCAAAGTCTCCGTACGGTTGTCAACATCCTGATCTCTTCGGTCTCCGAGTGATTGACCGTCAGTACGGCGTAGCCAACCGAGCGCGTAATGATTTGGCCATTCGCCAATTGAAATTGAAGGTCCTTCTTGCGCCGCTCAATGCCGATTGCATCCAATACGGTGGCATTGATCCACGTGGACTCGGCACCGGCGTCGACCATCAGGCGGCACGGCGGCCGATTTGGAAGTCACCGGATTGAGGACCCGGCAACCCACGTAAAAAAGTCTCATCTGTGGGCAATGATAGCTCGGGGATTGGGGACTGAGATGAAGTGCTCTCGTTCTCCGAGCGCGACTACGGTCTGAAGACGGCCCCTGGGCGACTACTCGATCTTGACGGGGTGATTGAAGGTCACGTCGAGGGTCGCTCCGTGCGGAAGCTCTACTTCTCTCCCGCGGCTGAGCAGGGTTGCCCCGAGGCCAACCGCCGCACCGATGCTGGCTCCAATTCCGGCACCTT
>Ga0335079_10007495_pt1 | contig 12418 bp, 7 predicted proteins | sample Lox_Sample_33_FD_206719 | JGI IMG/M metagenome (GOLD analysis project Ga0335079, IMG submission 206719) | Soil microbial communities from Loxahatchee National Wildlife Refuge, Florida, United States - Lox_Sample_3.3 | ecosystem: Environmental > Terrestrial > Soil > Wetlands | place: USA: Florida... | reverse complement strand
CCTCAAATACCTGAAAGCTCCGTTTGTTGTTGGCATCCGAGAGAGTGCTCCGATAAACTCCGGTGAGCCCCAGGTGATACCAGCGGGACTCGTTAGCCTCCAGTCCTGTTACGATGTCCCGGATACTGTCTTTTTTCTTGATCTGGGAGAACAGGATTGTAATATACTGGTGCAAGGTCGTATAGGACTTGACGTATCTGTCTCCCTGGTGTTGATTTACAGCTTTTTCGAACTGATATCTCGGTACAAGTTTCAGCAGTTCTCCGAAGATCGTTTCCAACTTGCGCATGGCTTGTTCCTCCTTGTGATAATAGGGTTTGGGAGAATTCTATTATCTAACAAAAGAGGTTCGCAGGTCATGCCGTTTTAATTCTTACCGGACACTGCTGATAGCATCTGTTAAAGATAAAGGAAAGCTTTCGAGCTCACGTCTTTTGGGGTCGTGCTCGTTACACTGTCTTTTCTATTTCCTTCCTCGGCCTGTCCGAGTCTTGTCCGATGAATTATTTCAACACTCAGACACAACACTGAGATTGTCTTGACACTGCTACTTCTTTGATTTATTATCGTTCTTCACAGGGTTAGGTTGTTCTTTAATGCGGGGTGCGACAGGTCAAGACTCATCGCCCGCTCCATTTTACCGGCGTCTTACTAGTATCCCCCTGTGACCCCTGCCTGATTACGCCAGGTGGGGTTTTTTATTAGCACTCCGGGGACCTACGGCGGCGAACAAAATCTTTCTCATTACCGGCGGAGCGTTCGGGAAAATCAGCTTGCGCGGAATCTGGCGGCTAGTCATGCCGGCGGACGGGCTAATCTTCCCACGGCCCAGGTCCTCGATCCGGAAATGGCAGCGAAGATCGGGAAGCTTCGGAAAGACCGCGGCGGCAGGTGGGATACGTATGAAGAGCCGCTGGCCGTGGCCGAACTGCTGCGAACGCATTCGGATCGTGGCCAGTACCCTTCAAAGTACCCTACGAAGTGTTGACTATGTTGTTCAATATTATTATAATATAACGTTGTTCATGACGTTGAGAAAACGGTCTTTATGCAGCATAGCTCATATCAGCTCGTGAAAACAAACCATTCTATTCAGGTGAAGGACTATGCACATGGAACTTTTTCTCGGCATTGATATAGGCTCGGTAACGATAAAAACCGCGGTTCTTGACATGAATCGTTGCCTGCGCTCCGAGACCTATGACCGGATCAAGGGCGACCCTCTCGAAGTGCTTCTCATCCGCCTCCAAGCGCTTACCACGGAATTTCCGCACGACAGCATCAAAGCAGCCGGGATCACCGGCAGCGGTGGGAAGCAGGTTGCGGAATCACTCGGCGCTTTGTTCATCAACGAAATCCTCGCGCAGTCCGCATTTGCAGGGCATTACCACCCCGATGCGCGAACCATTATCGAGATGGGCGGTGAGGATGCCAAACTCATCACGCTGGCACCGGATCGCACATCAGGCAGCGTCAAGATTGAGGATTTCTCCATGAATGCCGCCTGCGCCGCAGGCACTGGCTCCTTCCTCGATCAGCAGGCCAGCCGTCTCCACCTGACCATAGAACAGTTCAGTGACATAGCCCTCAAATCGAAAACGCCGCCTCGCGTAGCAGGCCGATGTAGCGTATTTGCGAAGAGCGACATGATCCACCTTCAACAGATCGCGACCCCGGATTATGATATTGTTGCAGGCCTGTGCTATGCGATGGCACGGAACTTCAAAGCGACAGTCGGCAAAGGGAAGAAATTTCTCGCGCCGGTTTTGTTTCAGGGAGGCGTCGCTGCAAACCTTGGCATGCGCAAGGCTTTCCGCGACGTGCTAAAGCTTTCGGAGCGGGAGATGACTGTCCCCGATCACTTCGGCACGTCGGGCGCCATTGGGGCAGCGCTGATGGTCCGCGAGCAGCGCGGACAGACGGCCTACCGCGGCGCCCCGGCACTTGCGGCGCTGCTCGCCGGCGGCGTGGAGCGGGTGGCGAGCGGCATGGCGCGGCTGTCGCAGCCGATGGGCATCATGCCGAATCCAGATCAGGATGGTACATCCGACAGCGACGGAATCATCGACGCCTATCTCGGTGTGGATGTCGGTTCCGTATCGACGAATGTTGTTGTCATCGACAAAAACAGGCGTGTTCTGTCGAAACGCTATCTTCCCACTGCCGGGAGGCCTATCGAGGCGGTAAAGCAGGGACTATCCGAAGTCGGAGCAGAGATCGGCGGGCGGGTGAGGATCTTGGGCGCGGGCACCACGGGGTCGGGCAGGTATCTGACCGGCGACATGATCGGCGCGGATGTGGTGAGGAATGAAATTACCGCCCAGGCCACGGCCGCTACGGCCATCGATTCGCGAGTGGACACCATTTTCGAGATCGGCGGACAAGACTCGAAATACATCAGTCTGCGGGACGGCGCGGTCGTGGATTTCGAAATGAACAAAGCCTGTGCAGCGGGAACGGGTTCGTTCCTCGAAGAACAAGCGGAGCGTCTCGGCATCAGGATCAAGCAGGAATTCGAAGCTGAGGCGTTCTGCGCTAATTCTCCGTGCCGGTTCGGCGAGCGCTGCACGGTCTTCATGGAGTCGGACCTGGTCCACTCCATGAATAAAGGCGCTAGTGTGGAGGAACTCACCGCCGGGCTCGCTTATTCCATTGCTTACAATTATCTGAACAAAGTCAAAGCGGGTAAGCCAGTCGGTGACCGCATTTTTTTCCAGGGCGGCGTTGCCGCGAACAAAGCCGTGGTGTCGGCATTTGAAGCCATCACCGGCAAACCCATCATTGTTCCGCCCCATCATGAAGTGACCGGCGCCATCGGTGCGGCGATCCTCGCCATGCGCAACAGCAACGGCACGAGTACGTTCAAGGGTTTCGATCTGAGCAAACGCGCCTATACCGTCACTACCTTCGAATGCGCGGCATGTGCGAACCGCTGCGACATCCGGCAGGTAAGCTTCGATGGCGAGAAGCCTCTCTTCTACGGGAGTCGATGCGAAAAGTACGATGTAAAGAAAAAGCATTCAACCGCAGGCGCTCTGCCCGACCTTTTTTCCGAGCGCGAACAACTGCTTCTCTCCTCTCCCCTGACGCGCACCATCGGCGAGGATGCACTGACGATCGGAATCCCGCGCATGCTTTATGTCAATGATTTTCTGCCTTTTTGGCGGATCTTTTTCACTGAACTGGGCTATCGCGTTGTATTGTCGGAAAACACGAACCGCCCGCTGATAAACAGGGCACTCGAGGCAACCGTTGCGGAGACCTGTTTTCCAGCTAAAGTAGGGCTTGGCCATGTCCTCGATCTCCTGGAAAAAAAGGTCGATATCATTTTTTTGCCGAGCTTCGTCCGTCTTCCTGTTGCTCACGACAAGGCAAGAAGTTCCCAAGCCTGTCCCTATGCCCAGGCTTTCCCTTATGTCGCGAAAGCTTCGATCCGCTTCGGCAAGACTCGGACCATTGAGCCCGTTCTCTTTCTGCACGACAAGCGTCACTTCGATAAGAGCATGAAGGCGCTCGGCAGGAGTCTCGGAAAGGGCGCGTCGGATGTAGCGCGAGCGAAGCGATGCGCTGCTCAAGCGTTGGATGATTTCCACCGCGCCCTTGAGAGGCGTGGACGCGATGTCCTTGCTGCGCTTAAACCGGGAGAGCAGGCGCTGGTGCTTGTCGGCCGAAATTACAACACCTGCGATACCGGCCTGAACATGAACCTGCCGTCCAGGATTCGCGGCCTGGGCGTGCAGGCGATACCCATGGATTATATCCCTCTCCGTGAGGTGGACTTATCGGGGCAGGAGCACATGTACTGGAAATCGGGACAGAAAATCATGGCGGCGGGACGCTTCATAGCCGACAGCCCTGGCCTGTTTCCCCTTTATCTGACGAATTTCGGGTGTGGCCCTGATTCCTTTATAACCCATTTTTTCCGCGCGGAAATGGGTGGAAAACCGTTTCTCCAGCTTGAAATCGATGAGCACAGCGCTGATGCGGGCGCCGTTACAAGAATCGAGGCATTCCTGGACAGTCTAAAGAATGTGAGGTCAGAACAGCCACGTCAGGCTTTTACTATACCCATCAGGAACAACGGAAACGGATCGCTTCATGCGAAGAAGGTCTATCTCCCGCCGATGACCGACCATGCCTATGCTCTTGCCGCTGCGTTCAGGGCCTGCGGCGTGGATGCCAAGGTGCTGCCCGAGTCGGATAAGGATACCATCAGAATCGGCAGGGAGCACAGTTCGGGGCGCGAGTGCTATCCCCTGGCACTAACTGTGGGCGACATGATCAAGGCGACGAGGCGTTCGGGATTCGATCCCTGCAAGAGTGCGTTTTTCATGCCTTCGGGCAGGGGTCCCTGCAGGTTCGGACAGTATAACCGCTACCACCGACAGGTACTGGACAAACTCGGGCTCGAACGCGTCGAAATAATGTCCCCCATGCAGGATGAGTCGCTTCACAACGATGTCCGCGCGCTGGACAAGAATTTTGTGCTCATGAGTTGGCGCGGTGTGTTCGCAGTGGACATGCTCCAGAAAGCGCTGTGGGAAACGCGGCCCTATGAGAAACGAAAAGGGGAGACAGACCGTGTATACCAGAAGGCCCTGGCTGCGGTGGTTTCCACGATAGAAAGACGAAAAGACCTCACCCCGGCGTTATGCAATGCCTACGAGGATTTCATGGCGATCGATATAACGGAGAAATCGAAACCGGTAATCGGTGTTGTAGGGGAGATCTATATTCGCTCAAACCGATTCAGCAACGAGGATGTGGTGGGCCAGATCGAAAAGCTCGGGGGTGAAGCGTGGGTCGCGCCTATATCGGAATGGCTGCTCTACGTCAACACGACAGCCAAGACGTCTGCCTTGATGAACCGCTCGTGGAAAGAGCTGCTGAAGGCGCACCTCACAGCGCGGGTTCAACATAAGGATGAACAGAGGTTTCTGCGGAGCTTCAATGGATCGCTGCGGAGTCTTCATGAGCCGAGTATCGGCCAGACCTTGCGCACTGCCCTTCCTTATATTCACCATTCCTTCGAAGGTGAGGCTGTCCTTTCGGTCGGCAAGGCCATCGACTATATCAACCGAGGAGTCTCGGGCATTGTAAACGTGATGCCCTTCACCTGTATGCCCGGCACCATCGCAACGGCTGTGCTCAAGCGAGTACGGGAAGACCATCACAACATCCCGCTCCTCAGTATAGCTTATGAAGGCCAGGGAGATTCCCAGACTCTCACCCGGCTTGAGGCCTTCATGCATCAGGCGCGGGCGTACCATCCCCGAGGATTGTAGATCGGGATGGCCGCTTAAGCGGCGTGGTTTGTGGCCTGATTGGCGAACCGCAATGGACAACTGTTTAAGTCCACCATCCCACTGTGGGAATCCCTATAATACATGTCACTCAAGAAAAAAATAGCACTCAGTTTTTTCATTAGCGCCTTCATAATCGCGATCCTCGCTGTTTTCGAGTATGTCAGTTTCGTCGAACTTAGGAAAGAAATACGGTATCTTGAGATTACGGACACGGTGAGCCGCAAATCAGTCCAGCTCAGGCGTCATGAAAAAAATTATTTTCTTTACGGTCCGAAACGGGGCAACGTTGAGGCTGCAGTTATTTATGATTACCTCACGCAGCTTCAGAATATTCTCGCCCAAAATCCTCATATCGACGAAGCAGACCAGCTTTCTTTGCGCGATCGAATCACCGAGTATGAACAGTGTTTCAAAAATATCGATGCTGCGTCAAAAAGTCTTACGATGGCTTTTGAAAAACTCAGGAAGACCAACCGCAAGGATGATACATTTATCGCTCTCGTGGAAGACACCTTTCTGGAGCGCCCTGCGCAGTCCGAGGTGTTTCTGACAAGCGTATTCCGGCTCCCGGAAAGGCATCCCCTGGTTACGGGGCTTCTTGCGTTGGATGCCGACATCACGGCCCTGACAAAAACAGGTGAGGATATCCTGGTCATCAGGAATGACCTCGACAAAATCGCCCGTGAAAAAGCCGAGACCGTTATCCGCGTGTCGCAGATTGCGATTCTCATATTTTTCCCCCTTTTTTTCGCGGTCGGCATTGCCATGCTGTTCTTTATAAGCACCAGTGTCGCGCGGAGGCTCATGCTTTTGATCAACGTGGTGGAAAAGACCGGAAAGGGATCTTATCCCCATCTCACCGGATCAGGCTCGAAAGGCAATCCCGATGACGAAGTGGGAGTGCTGATCGACAAATTCAACGAAATGGAAGACCAGCTTGCCTTGCATGAGCAGGAGCTGGAGCGGAAAAACACGGAACTCATGCAGGCGAAGAAGCTGGCCGCCATCGGCACGCTCGCATCGGGCGTGGCACATGAACTGAACAACCCCCTGAATAACATCTACCTCTCCGCCCAAGTTCTTGCGCAAGAAGCGGGCGAGGGCTGCTCTCGTGAAGTGAAAGAGGCCGTGAGCGACATCGTCGGCCAGACGGAACGGGTGAAGCGAATCGTCAGCGACCTCCTGGAATTTGCCCGTGGCAGGGAGCTTCGGCTCCATGAAACGGACTTGGTTGCGTTGATCGAAGATGCCTATCGGAACGCGGCAAGCTCGCGGGACATGAACAGAATAAAGTTCTCCTTTACTTCCAAACCGCCTCAGCTATTTCTGATCGCCGATGCAGGACAGCTTGAGCAGGTCTTCACCAATCTCTTTATCAATGCTGCGGACGCCATGCAGCAGCAGGGCGAGATCACCGTATCGATTAAACAGGAATTGGATAACATCAACGTCGCAATATCCGATACCGGCAACGGCATTCCGGCCGAATCGCTTGATAAAATATTCGAACCTTTTTTTACCACGAAAGACAAGGGCACGGGTCTCGGATTGGCAATCGTCTATAATATCGTCAAAAAACACCATGGTGATATAATAGTTACAAGCGAAGAAGGAAAAGGATCGACATTCACCCTTACACTGCCGGAGCATCATGCTTAGTTGCTGAAGATCCAGAATCCCCCTAAAGAGGGGATAATATTTATCACCGCGTTCCCCGAGCACGCAATCAATAGACAAAGTAGTCTATGGAAGAGCGCAATTAACCGTTTCTGCGTTCCCCATGGCCGCTGTAGCAATAGTCTTTTCTGCTTTCCCTTTTGACCGGGCCAGGACAAATGAAATTGACACTGCCCAAGGGGAGTATTATGATGCCTCCGGACGTGTATCCAGAGGCATCCAACACGGGCGAAATGAGAATCATCCATGGCATTCAAGATCCTTGTAGCGGAAGATGAAGAGATAACCCTGAAGCATCTGATCAATGCCCTCGTGAAGGCCGGATATGCAGCGACCGGCACAAAGAACGGACGCGATGCGCTCGAAAAAATTGAAAACGATCATTTCGACCTTCTGATCGCCGACATCAAGATGCCGGGGCTCACGGGCATGGAACTGCTCGAAAAGATCAGAGAGAAACAACTCGAGTCGGAGGTAATCATCATTACCGGCTTCGGAAGCATCAGCTCAGTTGTCGAAGCCATGAAAAAGGGCGCTTACGACTACGTCACGAAGCCTTTCAACCTCGATGAACTGCTTCTCAAAGTCGCAAAGATACGAGAACAGCGGTCCCTTAAGAAGGAAAATATCGCGCTCAAGGCATACGTCAGCATGGACAGGAAGGTGTCAATCATTGCAAAAAGTGCGAGCATGAACGATATTCTCGGCATCATTGAAGGAATGCAGGATTCGGACTGTAATGTGCTGCTGACAGGTGAAACAGGCGTGGGTAAAAGCCTTCTGGCAAAAATCATTCATTATACCAGCAGGCGGCAGGACATGCCATTCCTTTCGATCAACTGTGCCACACTAACCGAGGAACTGCTCGCAAGCGAGCTGTTCGGTCATGAGAAAGGGGCGTTCACGGGGGCGGTCAGAACCAAGCAGGGTCTCGTGGAAATTGCCGATACGGGCACGCTATTTCTCGATGAAATTGCCGAGATGGCGCCCAACCTTCAGGCCAAGCTCCTGAAGGTGATCGAAGAGGGAGAGTTTTATAGGGTGGGGGGGACCAAACCCATCAAAGTCGACGTACGGTTCATCGCCGCGACGAACCAAAATGTGCGGACAGTCATCAACGAGGGCCGATTCCGCGAGGACCTATACTACCGCCTGAATATCATGGAAGTTTTCATCCCTCCGCTCCGAGACCGTCGCGAAGACATTCCCCCGCTCTGTACCTATTTCCTGGAAAAACACCTCCCGAGCTCACGCAAGAAAATCACGGGATTCACCAAGGAAGCCATGGAGGTGCTCATGCACTACAGCTATCCCGGCAACGTGCGTGAACTGGAAAATATCGTCGAGCGGGCTATCATTCTGGAGAAGACGAGCCTGCTTACCCCGGAAAGCCTGCCTCAAACCATAAAAATGTTCCAGATCGAAACCATAGAACCGGATAAGATAAAAACGCTGGAGGAACTGAGCAAGGATTATGCAGAACAGGTGATAGAGATGCTCGGCGGTAACAAGTCGAAAGCTGCCGAAGTACTCGGCATCTCCCGGACGAGCCTCTGGCGTATCCTGAAGGAAGAATAGATCTTCTCCCTTTGAAGAATCAAAGTGCTAAACACCTCATTTGCATCCCCTCAATACAAACCGGATTCCTGCTCAACATCGTCACGGGAATGACCTTATCTGGTTTTTTTCGCGTGCAGCGAACTACAATTCTATGAGCACCTTCAATTGATCGTATTACGAGACCGCTAGCTATATTATAGTGCCCTGCATAAATTCGGTCGGTGCGGTAATCATCATAAAAAAAGACATCCTTGAACTTAAAAGTGCCGAAGAAAAAATAGAGTACTGGAACAAATTCTTTACTGCGGTTATCGATGCGCTCCCTAACCTCTTTTACGCCATAAAAGACGTCATTCAGGAATTACCTCTATTATGATGTAAACTCATGGTTATGAGTTCTGTCAATATTCTCTGGCATTCCCGTCGTCCTCCTTATAAGTACGGACAGCGTGGAATTGCCGTGATTGAGGACTCAGCAATCCCACGCTGTGATAACGCGGCTATTTGGTTATTACAACGAAATCATCCTTCCTGTTTTTTTGCCAGCATCCTTCGCTGCTTTCACTGCAGACCGGCCTCTCCTTGCCAAAGCTGATAAGGGAAATCCGTGAACCAGCGATTCCTGCATGGGTCAGAAACTTTTTTGCGCTGGCAGCACGGCGCTGCCCGAGGGCCTGGTTGTATTCCTTTGTCCCGCGTTCATCGCAGTTGCCTTCTATTCTGATTTTAGTTGCTGGATGAGCCTTAAGCCAGACAGCATTATCCCTGATGACCTGCTGTTCATCGTTGCGGATGACGGACATGTTGAAATCGAAGAATATCGGTTTAAGACCCGTTGGAGAGGAAAGAGTCCTCTCATGTACACCCTCCTCCTGTATCTTGCTCATTGTCTCAGCCGGTTGTGGCGCTGTTGACGGCGCGGCAGCCTCCTTGCCGGTAATTTCCTGCCGGTTTTCCGGTGACGCACTCACCTCAGCCTTCTTGGGACAACCCCACAGCAGCAAAGCGAATGCCCCAGCAACAAAGACGCATTGAAATACTTTTATTTGTTTCATTATGAATTCTCCTTGTATGATCGTTGTTTATAAACATCGGCTTCCGCGGAATCAGTCAGTGAGCGCGGTCACTGTCGGGGCCCACAAAACATCGCACGCTCCCGGACCATCATTCCGCAGAATAAAAAAAAGTTTAAGAACTTCAGGAAAACGGAAGAAACACTGGAGGGGGAGAATGGCCGGCCAGCAACAGGAAGAAGCCAGATCGGACGAGCCGCCGATTTATGATGGGCTCGTGAGACAATGACGGCGGTCGAAAAAGAAACGTATTCAAGTCACACTCAAAATGAGGTTGTGACGCGAGGCGCGGTTTTCCGTTCACTGTTTCAGGTGGCAGGACTCTTTTTTTCACCATGATGATGGTCTTGATCGGAAGTCCCTGTGTGTCTTCTTCTTGCCGCGAGCACGCATCGATGATGAGGTCCACTAGGAAAATATGAAAGCAGTCAATACTTGAACCTGATGATTGGCCGTTGTTCGGTCGTACGCGTATACCCTGTTCGTGAAAGGAATAGATGAGGGGAGATATGGCGTAGAAGGAAAAAAAGAAGCAGAAAAACACCCTCAATGCTTGTTGCCTGTTTCGACGGAAAATCATCTTTATAGAATTACTAAGTAATCGCATGGTTTGAAAGATGCGGCATGTTATCAAATTGAGCCCCACCTGTCAAGAGAAGCTGGATCATGTTTTTTTAAAGCGAGTGAGGAAATCAGGAAAATAAAACCTTCTATCAAGGCTAAGGTGATTTTGTATGCGCGAGCATTCAAAAAACATGTCCGCAGCAAGGGCATCCCAGAGACGAATAACAACAGGAGACTTTGACAGGATCGGATCCGGGCCACAGCAATCGACGTCATCTGTGAATTCTGCAGAAAGGCTCCCGTCGGAAATGGTTTCTGGAAGGGGATGGTTTCGTCCTCGCTTGACTTCGCTTTGCAATTTAGCCACAACTTGTGTCCGGGATGTGCGAGGAGACTCTCCTCGGCATTCTACCGTATGCCAATGATGGTTAAGCTTTCTTCATCCGGATTCATCTGAATACGAGAGCGTGATAGATGATCACAGCATTAGAAGCGCCGTCATCATGGCGATGGACCAGGTAATATCTGCGGGCAGATGCAGATCGCACGTGGAATCAAAGAGCAGATCGACGCGAGCGGGGAACTCTTCATCCTCAAGCCACAGCGAAAGAATAATCGGAACTCGAGGTAGAGGGAGGAGTTGGATTGATACATCCCCCAGATTCTCTACCCGGCTGGCGCCAAGCAAGCTCCCCCTCTGAATGAATCTTTCCTTATCTTTTCCGTACCTGCCAGCGATGGCATCGAGAGGCAGAACGTGGGACCCCCTGGTAAAAGCATCGCCACCGCGAATCTGCTCTAACTTTACGAGTCGGCCGGTGCAGGCGATGTCTTTGACGCTCACCAAATACCAAAGGAGCGAGAGTCTGAAAAAATAACTCAAACGTTCAAGTAAGGGGGCGCTTCCCTCAGCACTGCTTGTAATTGTTCTTTCCTTGACCGAGACGATGAAATCCATCCCGAACGATTTGACCACGTACGCGTCCCGTCCGGTATCATAGACAACACCCGAAGCCCTGCAGACAAAAGCAGGCTGCAGAGATGTCAGAATTTCCCACGCCTTATCCTCGCCAGGATTACGCATTGTTGCCATTTATTGCCTCAAGGATGATTGCCGATACTTCAACGGCATGCTCCGTTCCAAAAAGAATTCGTTGTAGCAAAATAAAAAGAATTATTTAAATCGCGATCTATATTTTTGTATCTTACCAGTTTGTCGCTTAATTTCAAAGCAGATTTATGTTTCATATTTAAACACAATGAATGGGGTATCATGCATTACCTTAAAATTGAAAAATGTCTTGATTTGCTTGATTTAATACTACAAACAAAGGTGCCCTGCATCATTTTTTCATCACTATGCTTTTTTGGCAATCACCATATTGTTTCAGCGTTGTTTAAATTTGAAATACACCTGTAGGCAGTATATTAAAAAAATTTACATAAAAACAGCATGTTATATTCTGGCACTGCTATTGCAAAGTATTAAGTTCAGAGAAGCACTGGAAAAGGAGACAATTTAATGGGAAAGAGGCAATTGCTGTTTGTCACCTTCCGTGATGAAAATCTTGAGGAAGGCGTTTCATACGCGATGGAATTGGCCAAGGCGATGTATGAGGACATTATCCTTTTGCTGGTCAGGAAGAAGAACAATCTTATGGACAAGGTTGGAAATCTCATGACTTCCGTCAGCTTTGCAGAAGCCGACGACCATGATACTGGGCGAGCGACGATGTCCGGAGCTTCGATTGACGCCGAAGACCGATATGAAAAGATGCTAGCAAACCTTGTCGCGAAATGCCGGAAGGAGGGCATCCAGGTGGGCGTTGAGGAAACGGATCTTGATGCCGTATCGGGAATCCGGACCTTCCTGAAGAAATTTGCCGGAATCGACAGGGTCGTTCTGAGCCCGGCCGTGACCGGCAGCGACAACATCTCCGTCAGGGATCTGAACCGGCTTGTGCGGACGGCGTCCCGTCCGATCGTAACGATGATTCGGCAGGCCTGCGACGGGGCATGCTGAAGGACGGCATCAGTGCGTGTTTGAGAAAACAGACCGTTCAGCGCTGAACGGTAAATAGACGTCGCAATTATTCTAAAATCAAGAGAAAAGGAGCAAACACCAATGTATCTTTATTTACCGGTAGCACTGACAAGCATGAATATTCTAATTCCCGTCGGGCTTGGCTTGGCGGTGGGACTTTTGTCCGGTCTCTTCGGAGTCGGAGGGGGATTCCT
>Ga0335079_10007492_pt1 | contig 12419 bp, 8 predicted proteins | sample Lox_Sample_33_FD_206719 | JGI IMG/M metagenome (GOLD analysis project Ga0335079, IMG submission 206719) | Soil microbial communities from Loxahatchee National Wildlife Refuge, Florida, United States - Lox_Sample_3.3 | ecosystem: Environmental > Terrestrial > Soil > Wetlands | place: USA: Florida... | reverse complement strand
GATCCTCCACCACGTCGCACTTGTTCAGGAACACCACGATGTACGGCACGCCCACCTGACGCGCCAGCAGGATGTGCTCCCGCGTCTGCGGCATCGGCCCGTCCGTCGCCGCCACCACCAGGATCGCCCCGTCCATCTGCGCCGCGCCCGTGATCATGTTCTTGATGTAGTCCGCGTGCCCCGGGCAGTCGATGTGCGCGTAGTGCCGGTTCGCCGTCTCGTACTCCACGTGCGCCACCGCGATCGTGATTCCGCGCTCCCGCTCTTCCGGCGCGTTGTCGATCGAGTCGAACGCCCGGAATTGCACCTTCGGGTTGTTCTTGCTGAGCACCTTCGTGATCGCCGCCGTCAACGTCGTCTTCCCGTGGTCGATGTGCCCGATCGTCCCCACGTTTACGTGCGGCTTGCTCCGCTCGAATTTCTCCTTCGCCATGTGTGTCGGCTCCTCTGGTTCAGCCTATTCCTAGCCCTTCGGTTTGCTGCCGTTCGACCGGCCGATGATGTCGTCCGCTAGGTTCGGCGGCACCTGCTGGTAGTGTGAAAAATGCATCGTAAAGCTGCCGCGTCCCTGCGTGCGGCTGCGAATCTCGGTTGCGTATCCGAACATCTCCGCCAGCGGAACCCGGACGTTGATGATTTCGCTCCCCGCGCGCGATTCGCGTCCCTGAAGCTGGCCGCGCCGCGAGTTCAGGTCCGCAATCACCGTTCCCATGTATTCTTCCGGCACCACGACCTCGACGCGCATGATCGGTTCGAGCAGCTTCGGATGCGCCTTATGGCACGCCTCCTTGAAAGCCATCGAACCCGCAATCTTGAACGCCATTTCCGAGCTGTCGACTTCGTGATAGCTGCCGTCCTCGAGGATGCAGGCAATATCCGCCATTTCGTAGCCCGCCAGGACGCCGGTGTCCATCGCTTCGCTCACGCCGTGCTCGATCGGAGGAATGAATTCCTTCGGAATGGAGCCGCCGATGATTTTGTCGATGAACAGCAGCCGGTGCTCCTTGTCGAAGTGCCACTTGCCGCCCTTGCCCGCAATCTGCTTGGTGAGGGCGTCGAGCTCGTCCGTCGACATGTCGTGCATGTCGTCATGGCCGGCGTTCGGAAGCGGATGCACGCTCAACTTCGCGTGGCCATACTGCCCGCGGCCGCCCGTCTGGCGAATGTACTTGCCTTCCGCCGTCGCCGACTTCGTGATCGTCTCGCGGTACGCCACCTGCGGACGCCCGACGTTCGCCTGCACATTGAATTCGCGCATCATGCGGTCGACGATGATTTCCAGGTGCAGTTCGCCCATTCCCGAAATCAGGGTCTGGCCCGTGTCGTGGTCCGTGTGGACGCGGAACGTGGGATCTTCCTGCGCGAGCTTTCCGAGCGCCGTGCCCATTTTTTCCTGATCGGCTTTGGTTTTCGGCTCAATCGCAACGGAAATAACCGGGGCGGGAAATTCGATGGACTCGAGCACGATCGGCTTCTGCTCGTCACACAACGTGTCGCCCGTGGTCACATTCTTCAGGCCGACGCACGCCGCGATGTCGCCCGCTTCGATCGATTCGATTTCCTCGCGCTTGTTCGCGTGCATTCGCAGCAAGCGCCCGATGCGCTCGCGCGTCTTTCGCGTCGAGTTGTATACGGATTGCCCCGTCTTCAGCACGCCCGAGTACACGCGGATGTAGGTCAGGTGGCCGACGTACGGGTCGGTCATGATCTTGAACGCCAGCGCCGCAAACGGCTGGTCGTCGCCCGCGCGGCGCAGTTCCGGCGTCGTTCCGTCCGGAGCGATGCCCTCGACCGGCGGAACGTCCATCGGCGACGGCAGATAGTCCACCACCGCGTCGAGCAGCGGCTGAACGCCCTTGTTCTTGAACGCGGCGCCCGCGACCACCGGGACCAGTTTCAGCGCGATGGTCGAACGGCGAATCGAAGCGCGCAGTTCGGCGGGCTCGAGCGCGTGCTGTTCCAGCCACTTCGCCAGAATCGCGTCGTCGTGCTCGGCAATGTATTCGACCACTTTGTCGCGGTGTTCCTTGTAAAATGCGGGCGTGAGCTTCGAGGCCATCACCGCGGTCTCAAGGTCCGGCCGCGTCTTCAGGTACGCCGCATCCCACAGTTTTTCGAGGGGGAGAATCTCGTATTCGGCGCCGAGCGTTTCGTCCTTCCAGATGATGGCGCGCTCGTCGATGAAGTCCACGACCCCCATGAAATTGTCTTCTCTGCCGATGGGATACTGCAGGGGAACGGGGTGGGCCGAAAGGCGCTGGCGCATCGAGCGGATCGAGTGATCGAAATCGGCGCCGATGCGGTCCATCTTGTTGATGAAGGCGATGCGCGGCACGCGATACTTGTCGGCCTGGCGCCACACGGTTTCCGACTGCGGCTGCACGCCTGCTACCGCGTCGAATACGGCCACCGCGCCGTCCAGAACGCGCAGCGAGCGCTCCACTTCCACCGTAAAGTCCACGTGGCCGGGCGTATCAATAATGTTGATCCGGCAGTTCTTGTCGAATCGCTTCCAGGAAGCGGTCGTCGCCGCGGACGTGATCGTGATTCCCCGCTCGCGCTCCTGCTCCATCCAGTCCATCGTGGCGGTGCCTTCGTGGACTTCGCCGATCTTGTAGGTCACACCCGTATAGAAGAGGATGCGCTCGGTGACGGTCGTCTTCCCGGCATCGATGTGCGCCATGATCCCGATATTGCGGGTCTGATCGAGTTTTACTTGTCGCGCCATTTCGAAATCTGCTTGCGTGTCCGCCCTACCAGCGGTAGTGCGCGAAAGCCTTGTTGGCCTCCGCCATGCGGTGCACGTCCTCCTTCTTCTTTACAGCCCCGCCGCGTCCGTTCGCGGCATCGATAATCTCTTCCGTCAGCTTCTCCGTCATCGACTTCCCGCCGCGAGTCCGCGCGTACAGCACGAGCCAGTGGATCGCCAGCGACTGCTTCCGGAACGGGTTCACTTCCACCGGAACCTGGTAGTTCGCGCCGCCCACGCGCCGCGTCTTCACTTCGAGGACGGGCTTGCAATTCTCCACGGCCTTCTTGAACAGCTTGAAGGCGTCGTCGTTCGTCTTCTTCGCCACCTGGTCCATGGCCTTGTAGAAAATCGCCTGCGCAGTGGCGCGCTTGCCGTCGTACATCATGCTCGAAATGAACTTCTGCACCAGGTCGCTGCCGTACACCGGATCGCCCGGAATCTTGCGGCGGAGGACCCATCCTTTGCGAGGCATCTCTGTTGTCTCCTACTTCTGCGCGGCCTTGGGCCGCTTGGCGCCGTATTTCGAGCGCCCCTGCTTGCGGTTCTCGACGCCCGCTGCGTCCAGCGTTCCGCGGACGATGTGATAGCGGACGCCGGGCAGATCCTTCACGCGGCCTCCGCGAACCAGCACGATCGAGTGCTCCTGAAGATTGTGGCCGATGCCCGGAATGTAGGTCGTCACTTCGTGACTGTTCGTCAAGCGGGCGCGCGCGACTTTTCGCAGCGCCGAATTCGGTTTCTTGGGCGTTTGCGTATAAACGCGCACGCACACGCCGCGCTTCTCGGGACATCCCTCGAGAGCGGGCGACTTCGTCTTCGTCCGGATTTGTTCCCGTCCGGATCGCACGAGCTGCGCAAACGTCGGCACGCTTACCCCCTCAGTCTTCCAAAATATTCGCAAACTTTGGTTGCGTTGTTGCGGCCTTCCGCGCAAGGCCACTCAACCCGCGCATAAGTCTGCGGGTGAATGAACAGAAAAGGTCGCCAAACCCGAAGGAACTGCCAGGTACTCCGCGCTGACGCTTCACCCCGAGGAGTGAACTGCATCTGCTTAAAGCGGAGAGGCTCACGCGGCTTTGCGGGGCTGGCGCCCCATTTCGGCCGCTCTCCTCGTCCCCGTTCCGTCCTTCCCTGTTCCGGGGCTGGGAGACTTCCCTTTCACCACCAGGCCCAAAGGCCTCTATACAACCGCGCAAGTATAGGAAAAACGACAACTCATGTCAACTCGATTCCCTGTGGAAAACAGAGAAAAATAAGGGGTTCGGGAATCGAAGCGGTCAGGTTCCCAAATCGCTCCCTTCGAGAACAACCTGAAAGCCTGTGAACCTTTGATGCGCCTGGACCTTGGAAGGGTGCTGAGGAGAACTCTCGGGCTCTGCAAAGGCCGACAGCCCGACTTGGCCCAGTCCGCTCCTATGTCATTGATAACAAGCCGCTTATCGAAGGAGCCGCCGTTCGTCCCGGCGTCGCCACCCCGTGTTGCCTCAGGTGCGAGCTCCGGGGCGTCGTCCCGTTCGCATTCCGAGGGGCTTCCAGATTAGTCAACCCCGGACCGCAAGTTGTTTGCGCCAGCACGAAACGCGCCTACACTGGCTGCTGAAAATTTCAACAGGGAGCACGCATGTTTCGGTGCGGCACGATCTTGTGTTGTTACGTTTTGGGCTTGCCGCTGGCGGCTGCACGGGGTCCAGCTCAACCAGCTTCTGCGCAGTCCGCTCCCGCTTCGAAAAGCGCCTCCGCCGATTTTTCGCAAGAGCCTCAAGTCGTCGAAAAGTATTACACCACCGCTAGATTCGAAAACGACGGCACCGGCGAACGCGACGTGGAAGCTCGCATCAAGGTGCAGACGGACGCCGCAGCGCAAAAGCTGGCCGAACTCGTTTTCAGCTACAGTTCCCCCGACGAGAAAATCGAAGTCCGTTCCGTCACCGTGTATCGGCCCGATGGTTCGAACGCAACGGCGCCGCTCGATGCCGCGAAAGACACGGCAGCGGCCGCGATTCAGAATACGCCCGCCTACGGCGACTACAGGGAAGTACGCATTCCCACTCCCGCCTTGCATCCGGGCGACACGCTCGAATATCGAATCGCGATTCGCATCATCAAGCCCTTCGCCCTGGGTGAATTCTGGTTTCAGCACACTTTTTCGCGCGACGCGATCGTTCTCGACGAACGTCTCGAGCTGAACCTTCCGCAAGGGCGCGAAGTCACGCTCAAGTCGCCGACTTTTTCCGTCACGGCAGGAAAGGAAGAACGGCCCGCCACAGCGAAGGAAACCGATTCCATTTTCTCGCGCGCTGACGAAAACGGCCGCACCGTCTTGCGCTGGCAGCATTCGAACCTCACACTGCCTGCGCAGGACAATCAGCAAGAGGCACAGGAGCACGAGAGGCCACCGGACGTGCAGCTCACAACCTTCAAGAGCTGGGCGGACGTCGCGCGCTGGTACGCGCAGCTCGAACGTGGCCGCAACGAGCCGACTCCGGAAATCCGCACGAAGGCCGAAGAACTCTTGAAAGGCGGCGCCACCGATCTCGAAAAAATGCAGGCCCTGTACGACTACGTCGCAAAGAACATCGCCGAGGTGGAATTGTCCTTCGGCCTCGGCGGCTTTCAGCCACACACCGCCGCAGAAATCTTCAAGAACTGGTACGCCGACCCCAAGGACAAGAACATGCTGCTCGCGTCCATGCTCGAGGTCGCCGGAATCCACGCGGACGCGGCTTTGCTTCCCCGCGTGCGCAAACTCGACACGGCCGTGCCGTCGCCCGCGCAATTCGATTACGTGGTCACGGCTGTCCCCGAAGCCGGCGGCGCAATCTGGATGGACGCGACCTCCAGTGTCGCGCCGTTCCGCTTCCTCGCTGCGCCTTTACGCGACAAATCTGTTTTGCTCGTCGCCTCGGACGGGGACGGGAAAATCGCCACGACTCCGGCCGATCCGCCGTTCCTCTCCGCGCAGCGCGTCGAAATCGACGGCAGCGTCACGGCCCTTGGCAAGCTGAGCGGCACGGTTCGCTATTCGTTGCGCGGCGACACGGAGTTCGTGCTCCGCACCGCATTTCGCCGCACGCCGGCCGAACAATGGAACCAGCTCGGCCAAACGATCCTCACGCTCGATGGCCTTCACGGCGAAGTCAGCAGCGTCAAAACGAGCGATCCCTCCGACACGCAAAAGCCCTTCGAGCTCACGATCGAATTCTCGCAGCCGAATTTCTTCGATTGGTCGACCAAGCAAATCCGCGTCGCATTGCCGCTGCTGACGATTGGAATGCCGGATCCGCCCTCGGACAAGAATCAGCCGGTCGAGATCGGGAGCCCGCTCGACGTCAGCACTCATCTGACGCTCCGGCTTCCGCCGGCTTTCACCGCGCAGGCGCCGATCGGGATGGCCGTGACGCGCGATTACGCCGTATTCAAGTCGAGCTATCGCTTCGAGAACGGCTCCCTCGTCGCCGATCGCTCTCTGAATTTCAAGATGCGCCGCGTGTCCGCGGATCGTATCGCCGACTATCTCGCCTTCACGCACGCGGTCGAATCCGACGAGAATCAGGCGCTCGCGATCGAAAACACCGCGCCCGGCGCTCCATCAATTCCGGCAAGCGCGACTGCCGAGGACGTGTTCGAGGCAGGCGCGACGGCGCTCCAGAGGGGTAATGCGCGTTCCGCGATTCCGCTCTTGCAGCGCGCCACCGAACTCGATCCGAAACACAAGCAGGCTTGGAGCGCCCTGGGAATCGCATACATGCGCGCAGGCAACTTCGACGGCGCCGCTGCCGCATTTCGAAAGCAGCTCGAGGTGAATCCATCCGACGCGCACGCCAACGACTATCTCGGCTTGGCGCTCCAGCAGCAACAGCGGTACGACGAAGCCGCCGCGGCGTTCCGCAGCCAGATCGAACTCGATCCCCTTGACGCCGTCGCTCACGCCTCGCTCGGCACGATTCTTCTCGAACAGCATCAGGACTCCGACGCCGTCCCCGAACTCGAAAAGGCCACGATTCTCTCTCCCAAGAATGCGAGCCTCGAACTCAGCCTCGGCCGCGCCTATCTGAACACGGGCGCGACCGATAAGGCGCTGGACGCATACAAGAAAGCTGTTGCGCTCTCACCAACGCCTTTTATGTGGAACAATGCCGCGTACGATCTCGCCGACCGCGGCGTCGCGCTCGACGACGCGCTCCAATACGCGGACCTCGCCGTGAAGGCCACGGAAGCGAGCCTCGCGAACATCGAGGCGTCTCGCATCGCACCGAACGATCTCGCGCAGGTTGAGAACATCGCGGCTTACTGGGACACTCTCGGCTGGATCTATTTCAAGCGCGGCGATCTCCCGAAGGCGGAGCGCTATCTTCAGTCCGCGTGGGTTCTCGGCCAGCCCGCGGAAACGGCGGACCATCTCGCGCAGCTCTACGAGAAATCCGGCGCGAAGGACCGCGCCATTCACGAATACGCCCTGGCCCTCGCCGCGCCGCATCCCCTGGCGGAAACGCGCGCGCGCCTGATGCTCCTGCTCGGCGGCAACGCCCAGATCGAGGATCTCGTCCGCAAGGCCGCGCCGGAACTCGACCAAATGCGGCGCTTCGAGATCAAACAGGCCGCGAAAGAAAATGCTTCTGCCGATTTTCTGGTCGTTCTCTCGCCGAGCGGAAGGGATGGAACATCGACGAAGGTCAACGCCGTGAGGTTCCTTAGCGGCAGCGAATCGCTGCGGCCGTTCGAGCATTCTCTCGAAACGCTCGACTACGGCGCGATGTTTCCCGGCGAATCGCGCGTCAAGCTGGTTCGCCGCGGCACGCTTTCTTGCTCCGCCGCCTCCGGCTGCGCATTCACCCTGGCCACTGCCGAAGCTACCTCACCAGCCAACTAACGCCGAAGGTCCTTCAGAATTTCGCGCGCGGCGTTCGCGCCCGAACCGCCCGTCACGCCGTTGCCCGGATGCGTGCCGTTGCCGCACAGATACAGTCCGTGCACGGGCGCGCGGTACCGCGCCCAACCGAGTTGCGGGCGCATTGTGAAAAGCTGGTCGAGCGCAAGTTCTCCGTGGAACGGATGCCCGCCCGTGAGCCCGTAGGCGGCCTCCAGATTCGCCGGCGTGATGGTTTGCACGGCGAGAATTTTCGACGGCAGGTCCGGCGCGTATTCGGCGAGCGTCTTGATCACTGTATCGCGCAGCGCATCGCGATGCCGCGCCCAGTCGCCGTCCTTCAGATGATAGGGCGCAAACTGCATGCAGATCGACATCACGTGCTTCCCCGCCGGCGCGAGCGACAAATCCGAAATCGACGGAATCGTGACGTCGAGATACGGCGCGGCCGAAAATTCGCCGTACTTCGACGCGTCAAACGCGCGCTCCAGATAATCGATGCCCGGGCCGATGTGAATGCGCCCGGAAAGCGCGCTGATGCCGTCCGGCGATTGCTCGACGCCAGTGAACGACGGCAGCGCATCGAGCGCCAGATTCACCTTCGCCATCGTTCCCAGGCTGCGATAATTCCGCATCTTCACGACGAAGCTCGGCGGCAAATGCACCGGATCGAGCAGCGCCAGGAACGTCCGCCGCGGATCCGCGCCCGAAATCACGGTCTCCGCCGCGATCTCTTCGCCGCTCGCCAGGGCGACGCCGCTCACCGCGCCGTCTTTCACGTTGATCCGGTCGACCGGCGCCGAGGTGCGAATCTCCGCGCCCGCTTGCTTCGCCGCGTCGGCCATCGCGGACGTCAGCGCGCCCATCCCGCCGCGCGGAAACGCGGAGCTTCCCGCCGGATGCGGGTCCGCGGCCGCGCGCAGCAGCAGCAGCGCCGTCGAACCGGCCGACCACGGCCCCATCGCCGCGCCGAAGATTCCTCGCGCCGCCACCGTCGCGCGCAGCAAATCCGCCTCGAAGAACTCCGCGGCGAAATCCGCCACGGCCATCGGCCCCCACCGCAGCACGCGCATCATTTCCTGCTTGCCGAGCCCGCGGAATTTTCGCCCGATCTTGACCAGCTTCCACAAATCGTCATGCGCGGGATTTTCGATCACGGGTGGCGTAACCTCGAGCAGCGACAGCACGATCGGCGCCGCGCTCTTCAGCGCCTTGCACAGCTCGGCGTAGCCCTTCGCGTCGCGATCGGAAAAATTCCCGGTGCGCCGCACCGACGACGCCGGATCGGAATGCAGAATCAGCGCGCGGCCGTCTGGCGACGGCGCAAACACGCGCACGTCCGGCTCAATCATCTGCAGGCCGTGCCGGTCGAGATGCATGTCGTGCGCGACGCCCTTCAGCAGCGGCCCTGCTGCGTGCGCCAGCGTCGAACACCGAAAGCCCGGATGAAATTCCTCCGTCACCGCCGCGCCGCCCACCATCGCGCGGCCCTCCAGCACCAGGGGCTTCAGCCCCTTCTGCGCGAGGTAAAACGCCGTGATGAGGGCGTTGTGCCCTCCGCCGACAATCACCACGTCGCGCGCGTCCGCCACGTTCAGTGCTTCCCCTTGTCCTTCAGGATTTCCAGCGCCGCGAGCCGCCCTGGCGCACCCATGATTCCGCCGCCCGGATGCGTCGCCGACCCGCACATATAAAGGTGCTTCACCGGAGTGCGATACCGCGCCCAGCCCGCCACCGGCCGCAGGAAGAAAAGCTGTTCGAGCGACAGTTCGCCCTGAAAAATATTTCCTTCGCTCAAGCCCGTCGTGCGCTCGATGTCGAGCGGCGTCAACACCTGTCGCCCGATGATGATTTTCTTCAGGTTCGGCGCGTGCTGCGAAATCGTGTCGACCACCGCGTCGCCAAACGCTTCGCGCTGCTCGTCCCACGTGCCGCTGCTCAGCTTGTACGGCGCGTACTGCACGAAGCACGACAGGATGTGCTTCCCCGGCGGCGCCACCGACGGGTCCGTCAGCGTCGGAATCACGATGTCGATGTACGGGCGCCGCGAGAATTCGCCGTACTTTGCCTGGTCGTACGCGCGCTCCATGTATTCGGTGGACGGCGAAATCGAAATCGCGCCGCGCAGATGCCGCCCCGCGCCCGGCAGGCACGTGAACTCCGGCAGCGCGTCGAGCGCCAGATTCACCTTCCCCGACGAGCCGCGATACTTGTACCGCCGCACTTCCTCGACGAATTCCGCCGGCAGCTCGCGCGGCTCCACGAATTTCGTGAACGTCAGCCGCGGGTCCACGCTCGACGCCACAATTTCGCCGTAAATTTCCTCGCCGCTTTCGAGCGCCACTCCCTGCGCCACTTCGTTCTTCACGATGATGCGCGCCACCGGCGCTTCCGTCCGGATTTCCGCGCCCGCCTCGCGCGCCGCGCTCGCGATCGAATTCGAAATCGCGCCCGTCCCGCCGCGGCTGAATCCCCACGACCGGAACGCGCCGTCGATCTCGCCCATGTAATGGTGCAGCAGCACGTACGCCGTCCCCGGCGACCGGATCCCCAGAAACGTCCCGATGATTCCCGACGCCGACATCGTCGCCTTCAGCACGTCCGTCTCGAACCATTGATCGAGAAAATCCGCCGCGCTCATCGTCATCAGTTGCACGAGGTTGTACTTGTCCTCGGCCGGCAGCGCCTGAAACCGCTTGCCGAGAAACGCGAGCTTCTTCAAGTCGCGCGGGTCCAGCGACGTCGGGTCGGGCGGAATCATCGCGAGGATCGGCTTCACGAACCGGCACATCTGCACCATCGCCTTGCCGAACTCCTCGTACGCCTCGGCGTCCAGCTTCGAATGGCGCTCCAGCTCGCGCCGCGTCTTGCCGTGATCGTTCACGCGCCACAGGAAATTGCCGTCCGGCATCGGCGTGAACGTTCCGTCGAGCGGCAGGATTTCGAGGCCGTGGCGCGGCAGGTCGAGATCGCGAATGATTTCGGGGCGCAGCAGCGAAACAACGTAGGAAAAGACGGAGAACTTGAAGCCGGGAATGATCTCTTCCGTCACGGCGGCGCCGCCCAGCACGTACCGCCGCTCCAGGACCACCACTTTCTTCCCCGCGCGCGCGAGATACGCCGCCGTCACCAGGCCGTTGTGCCCGCCGCCTATCACAATCGCGTCGTATTTCTTCGCCATTCGCCTTGTGGGTCGCGCCTTCAGGCGCGACATCATTGTCGCCAAACCGGCCGGGGTGCAGTCCTGCGCTTCCTTTCAAATCTCAAATTTCAAAGTTGAAATTCGCGCGCCGGCCGTCGCATTCTACAGTCCGCCGCAAAGACTCACAACAACGAACGCGGCCAAGAGGTACAGCAACTCGGCACCAGAGCTCTCGCCGCCGGCTAGCAGTGCATCTTCTCCAGCGCGTGATAGAATCCCTGCCATGGATCAAGTGAAGATCGCGCAAGCATATTCGATCCTCTGCGCATTGAAAGAGAATTTGCCAGCAGCGCAGATTGCCGACGAGAAGTACCTGAACCAGTTTCACGACGTCCTGGAGACGCTCGAAAAGGAGACTGGCTTCGACCTCAAGACATTTCGAGTCCCTTTTTCGGAAAGCAGGCTCCTAATCAAGGGGCGAGAGGTCTCTCGAACAAGGTCTTACCCGGAACCTTGCGACCGCGAATTTCTAATGATTAGGATTGACGCAGTTCTGAAATTCTTCACGATCCAGCCAACTCGGCAGGAGTCACAACCACGGACAATTGGCTTTAATCCCCACTAGGCGACAATTGCGGACACCGCGAGAACCTAGCAACACCCGCCAAACCGCGGTGCCCTCACGACCCAGACGCAGAAGCCGGACGCAATTAAGGTTCGCCAGCCGCCGATCAAAGACCCATCGCTTGACGCAGTTTATGAACAACCACGTCGAGACCCTCCTCAGAGCGAGCCGCGACAAGTCCGGCCAGCATCGGTGATTCCTGGCTTACGTCATCGAACGAGACGCCGTGCCAGACAGGAAGAATTACCTTCGTCCCGGCGATTTCCCTTGTCATTAGTCCGTCAAGCTCACGCTGCGGCCAGTTCTTTGCGAAGAAAGCCCTGCTGAGCACCACAATGCCAAACCTCGAGTGGGCGAGTCCTTCGTCGATCTTCTGCCTCAGACCGTCGCCGACCTTCAGCGTAAACTCGTCGTACCAAACAATCAGGCCGGAAGCTTGGAGCGCAGTCGCGAGCGGCCGAACAAACTCTAACTTGTCCTCGCTAGCGTGGCAAAGAAAAACATCCCACTCCTTGCCCAGTCCAGCGGCGTATACCTTGCGGGTTTTCAGGTCATCCAGGATCAAAGCGTCACGTTTTATGTCGAGGTCGCGCCCGATTTTCGCCATGATTCCACTGACGCCATTCACGATCTGTTGAGTAATGGCCTCGTCCAATCCTGCAGGATGGTCCTGTCCAAAAGCGTTGGCTATGATGGGGCCGATAGCACCCACAGCGTGGTGCTGCTGGTTGTGACAGTACTGCATACACTCGGACTTGATCTCGTTGAGAGCACTATCATCGAATGGTAGACCCGCCTTTTCGTACGCTCGAAGTAAGCTATCCGCTCTAGCTTCTCCTAAGCAGCGGATGTTCTGAACATATATACCCGCCAGGGCGGCGATATAGGGACCTGATCGCAACATATTTCTTCTTCTGAAGTCCGAGTTGTAGGGCTCCCCGCTAATTTAGACGTTCAGGGTCTCCGAGTTTAGGTCAGTTGCAAAAGCCAAGAAGGCCTCGTGCGGAGTGCGATTGTGGACTCCGCGATGCGG
>Ga0335079_10007491_pt1 | contig 12420 bp, 11 predicted proteins | sample Lox_Sample_33_FD_206719 | JGI IMG/M metagenome (GOLD analysis project Ga0335079, IMG submission 206719) | Soil microbial communities from Loxahatchee National Wildlife Refuge, Florida, United States - Lox_Sample_3.3 | ecosystem: Environmental > Terrestrial > Soil > Wetlands | place: USA... | reverse complement strand
TTGACTTGGATCAATACAGTCATTCGCACCCGAGATATTCTCATTACTTTATTTTTGGCGTGGGCTCATCATGGGCAAAAAACAACAGAGACGACACCGTGCGATCCGCAGGCATCGGAGGCATCCGCATCCTTTTGTCATACGCAAGCAACCGGAGCGAAAAACGCCGGAATTGCAACCGTTAATTGCTCCAACCCCGGACCGTTCTGCCAAGAAACCACAAGATTAATGAGAGCAGCGTGAGTGTCCCGCACGGCCGGGCATCGCGCTTTGGGTCGAAAGCCGTGACTCGCAAGCGTCTGCTTTCGGCCAAACAGCGGAACTGGCATCAGGCCGGACCAATTATTAGCGACAGGCGTTAAAGCGGCAAGGCTGCCCGAGCACAGCAAATCCAGGCGATATAGGTAATTCAGAGCGTCGCTGCGCTTAGATATCAATGTCAGCAGCAGGGAAAAAGCGAGCCAAGCTCGTAAATCGGCCGCTCGATTCCGACGTTAGGCAGCTCGCTTATGGATGCATGCTAACAACACTCCACGAACGAAGCTTCAGGCAAGCAGAAGATATGCCGCCAAAAAAAGCCCCACCGCGGCCACTGACAAAGCCAATAACGAAGTGAGCCATGGAATGGCCAGCTTCGGAAGATCCTCGGGCGGGAGCGAGCGTACGTAAAGCCGGTGATTATGTAAGGCACCCAGAACGATTGCTGCGCCCAGGACTACGAGAGCGATGCCGAGCGCGCTAGACGGCCAATGGCTGTGGGAGCTATCGCCCGGAGCCACACGTGAAGCGGCCAAGAGAGTCAGGAAAAGGCCGAACCTAGCAACGACAAAACCAAGGGCCATCAAAGTAAGTCCTGACCTGACCCATGCCAGAAGTGTGCGCTCTGCGGCAAAGAAAACGCGTGGGTCCGACATTTCTCAGCACACTCAGTAAATGTTCCTAGACGACCAGTGTATATTAGACGACCGAAAAATAATCTTAATAAAACGACATTAATTATGCCATTGTCAAGAAATCGGGCAGTGAATCATCACTAATCAATGCGATTTCATGGTTCGGCGACTCGGGGTAGAGGCAAGAACCTGTGCTGACAGTCAGCGGAACTGACCGCCGTCAGTCGATTGCGGCGCGGGAATTGCGCAGGCGGATTCAAAAATGTGCATAATTAAGCTGCGATTACGCGAATATTTTGTTCTAAAGTTTGTCGATAATCAGTTGGCATGATTTTGGGGAGTGCCCGAGCGGTCTAAGGGACCCGCCTCTGAAGCGGTGATTCGCTGGTTCGAATCCAGCCTCCCCAGCCAGGTTCTCTTTGGGGCACCAGCATTCCAATTGCCTTGCAATTCTCGAGCCGGAAAGCACAATTAGCTGGCCCCGGTGGAGCGGGTCATTGATGAAAACGAAAACTTGAGCACGCCTCGCCGGATGAATTGCTGTTGCAGTAGCCGGGGCTTAGCAGCTTCGGCCGCGCGGACCAGACCATCTCAAAGACCGAGGCGGCGGACAGGGCCTATTCGGCATTGCGGAAACCAAAGCTAGCGCACAGGAGGGCTAAATGATGAATACAAAGGGTATTATGGATGTGCCCAGTAACCACTCGGTTGTCGAAACCAGCGATCGACTCGAATCGATGCTTCGAGCCATAGGCATGAAGATTTTTGCCCGGATCGATCAAGCTGCGGAAGCCCATGCCGTTGGGCTCACCATGCGACCAACGGTGCTCTTGATATTCGGCGATCCAAAAGGCGGCACCCCGCTGATGAACCGTTATCCGTCTATCGCCATAGATCTGCCGCTCAAGGCGCTGGTGTCGGAAATGGCGGAGGGCAAAGTGCTCATTAGTTACAACAGCCCGGAATTCTTGCAGCAGCGCCATGGCCTCGAAACACCGCCCTTCGGTGCGCTGAACGATCTTTTTAGAGCTGCAGCGCAGTAATCGCGAGCTCGTTAACGCACTCGCGGTCTAACATTTTGCTCAATCATGGATACGTAGGGATAGGACACGCCAGTAGCCGTCAGCGCCGAATATCGTTTTACATCGATAAACGGCGTTGCGCGGTCTTCTGTCACCGACTTGCTTTCGCGAAAAGCGGGAGGTACTTACCGTAGCCCTCCGCTTCCAGCCTGCTAACCGGAATGAATCGCAGGGCAGCTGAATTTATGCAATAACGCAGGCCGGTTGGCGGAGGACCGTCATCGAAGACGTGTCCAAGGTGCGAGTCGCCCTTCGCGGAACGGACCTCGGTGCGCACCATGAATAATCTGGTGTCGCGCTTCAGCACCACGTCCGAGGCCTCGAGCGGTTTGGTAAAGCTCGGCCAACCGGTTCCGGAGTCGAATTTGTCGGTCGAGCTGAACAACGGCTCGCCTGAAACGACGTCGACATAGATTCCGGCCTCGTGATTGTTCCAGTATTCGTTGTGGAACGGCGGCTCCGTTCCTTCATGCTGCGTGACCTCGTACTGGATCGGAGTCAGCTTCTTCTTCAGCGCGTCATCGGACGGCTTGGCAGACTGAGTCTGGACCTGGGCTTGAGTGGTCATTGAATTTCCTTTATCGTTGCGTGATGCAAAAACTGCCACTGTGATGGCAACCAACACAGTCAACAAAACGAAGCGAATGCTAATTCTCATAGGCGTAACTCCGCGGACTTCAATATTTGTGTGTAAACAAAATCATCACCTGGCAAAGGCCACCACATCAGGGCCAACATTGTTCGTCTGTCCAAATTACCGAGTAGCAGGTCCCTAACCTACGCTCGGAAAAGTAATAACCTATTCCCCTAAAGGGCAACCAGTGCTCCTATTAGTCTAGCAACGCCAGCATTCATTACAAACCTGTTTGAATGTGTTGGCCATCGTACTCACGCTCCCCCAGGTCTGTTCTTCATCAAACTGCGAACGTTTGTAAGGAAGCTAATGTATTCTCCGACAAACGAAATCTCTTTAATCCAACGGTAAATCATCAGCGTATTATGGATGAGGACCGCACAGCACCCGAACCCGTTCGAGCGGAGTTATCAGAAAAGTTCTGTATCGTAGCTGCAGGAGGGGTGCCTTTCTTAACTGGATCAATTTCTAATCAGGAGGCTTTACCATGGATCAAGGAAAAAGAAACACGATTAAAGTGCTTTCAGGTGCAACTCTGGCCGCTATAGCGGCTGGTCTTTTTGCGACCACTACGGTAGTCGGAAACGCCGCCGCCGAGTCAAAGGTGCATTGTACCGGCGTCAATGCCTGCAAAGGCAAGAGCGACTGCAAGAGCGCGAACAATGCATGCAAAGGCCAGAACGCCTGTAAGGGCCAAGGTTTCCTCAGTATGACGGAGGAAGAGTGCGCCAAACAAGGCGGCACCGTCGACAAGGGCACGGGCAATTATAATAAAGGCACAGGCGAGTATTAAGCGACGCATTTACTCATTGTCGGGGCGCCGTGTTCGGCTCGGCACCCCTCCCGGTAAATCGCCTGACCGCTGCGAGGTACAGAATTCGGTGTCGTTGCGGGCGAGAGCCGGCATGACTTGTGCCGAAATCAGGCGATGGGCGCGCTTGAAGAAGGGCACAGCTGACAAAAAATGGCGCACTGCTATGGATAAAGTGGTACCGGCAGACTTAGCGGCCGCGCGGGCATCGTCAACTTTAGCCAGAAATCAGTCTTCGACCAACGATATATTGAAGATCGCACTGCGTTTCGATTTCCAGCCGTAGTATCCGAACACTGGGAACAAAAGAAAGGACATATCATGCGGGCATTTGTTGTAAATCGTTGCAATGCGCTTCTCAAGTTTGCGGATTCCCTGGACTGGCTGGGGCCACTGGTGATACGTTTGTTCTTCGGCTATTTCTGGCTGGAGACGGGCTGGGCCAAGCTGCATAACTTGGCCGCCTTTACGGAACGCTTCATAAACTGGGGGATTCCATTTCCCGCTTTCAGCGCTTCGCTGTCCGCCTGGACGGAGTTCGTCGGGGGCGGACTGATCATGGTTGGGTTACTGACGCGATTGACGGCAATTCCGATGATCATCAACATGGTCGTCGCCATTGCGTTGGTGGTCATCAAGAACGTTAGCAGCTTCGACGACTTCGTCGAGTTAGATGAGTTTGTTTACATTCTCATCTTCTTCTGGCTGCTCATGGCGGGCCCAGGGAAGGTCAGCGTCGATACCCTGATTAACCGCCGGCTGGGATTGCGCAGCCGCTGAATCAGGCAATCGGGGGTGGTGGTGTAGCACGTTGAAACGCGGGGCGGCGCCTCACTCTATGTGGCAGTTCCGGGAATTGAGCGTGCCGCTCGCGTGATGGCGCTCCCGCTATGCATTCCCGTACACACTTCGATTTCGGGGAACAGCGGCATTCGGACGGACGCGGACGTTCAATGGAATCCGTTAAACGTAAATCGAGATGCGTTCGAACAACGCATGCCCGTATTTTCTCATTCAACTTGGATTAAAATGGCGGTTAGGCCAACCGCTCTTAGAACGGCAACATTGTCCAGATGATCAGACCTGCCAGAGCGGCAAGCGTCACCGGAACACCCACGCGGGCGAAATCATAGAACGAAATATTGATTCCCGACTCGCGAGCCTGCTGTACGACAATGATGTTGGACACGCTGCCAATGATAACGAGGCTGCCGCCGAAGCTGTTGGCGAGCGCCAGCGTATAGGCTGTGGCCGGATTTGAAAGGTCAACGACGTTGAGCAGCAGCATCACCGCCGCCGAATTGTTAAGGAGGTTGGACAAGACTGCGGTGACTCCTGTCAGCACGGGCAACGACCCGAGGTTCACTCCGTTATTTGCGAGCCAGCGCACGGCCAGCTCGCCATAGCCGGTAGTCTGAAATGCGCCGGCGATCACGAACAGCCCGATAAAAAGTACGAGAATCGACCAGTCCACCAGACCCAGCAATTCCTCGGTGCGGAACTTGCGGCTGGCGATATGAATTCCGGCGGCGGCGAGCGCAATCATTTCCTTCGGCAGCGACGTAAAGAACAGCGCGATGACGACCGCGAGAATCACGAGCCCCTTGATGGTATGGCCGCGGTCGAACGGCCGATTCGCGCGCTGCGCGCCAGTCCGCGGAAACACCGTGGAATGCAGCGTTTTGCGCGACAGCATCCATATGATAGCGTATGCACTGGCAAGCGCGAACAGTACCGGTGCGATAGACCACAGGATGTAGCGCCCGAAATCGAGCCGCGCGAGCTGCGCAATCACCATGTCCTGAGGATTACCGACAAGCGTGGAAGCCGCCCCGATGTTGCTCGCAATCGCGAGCGCGATCAGAAACGGTACCGGATTGATTTTTTGCCGGATCAGCGCGGCCGCGATGATCGGGGCAAACACCAAGCAAACAACGTCGTGGTTGAGCACTGCAGACAATCCCGCCGTCACCAGCATCAGTTGCAGCAAAAAGCGCGCTGGGTGTCCGAGCCGGGCCGCAACGGCAACCGCCACCTTGTCGAAAAATCCAGATAGGCGCAACTGCGCGGACAACACGAAGAAGCCGAACAATAGAAAAACAGTTGGCCAGTTGATGAACGAGACGACGTCCGCCGTGGTCACGCCGGCGAAAATCGTAAGCGCAATCGCGCCGAGCAAGGCGATGCCGACGCGGTTCACCTTCAAGGCGGGCACACGGCCCACCGCGATGCCAAAATACGTTATCGCAAAAATCGCGAGAATCAGCGGTCCGCGGCTCGCGTACTCATGCGCGATCGGAAGCAGGCCGGCGGCGGAATTCATCTATTGTTCTAGCAGTTTGTGGATGATTTAAGTACTTTGTGGCGCGCGCGTCTATGGCGCGATCAACCGCAACTAAATTCGATATCTGAAAAGTTCCGGCCAATAGCGGTCACCTCGCTGAGCCGTATCCGCGCGTGGCCGCAACCGGCGTGCGCTTATTGGCCGGTGTCGATTCCCGTTCCGTTCTGGTGTTCCAGTGCTGCCAGTTTCTTCCGCAATTCGACGTTGGCGGCCTCTAGCGCTGCAATATCTTTGCGTTGACGCGAAAGCAGCCAGTGTGTACGAAGCGCGCGCGGCGTCGAGACAAACGCCACGATGATGGCGCCAAGCGCAAGTGCCAGCAGCAGAACCGTCGCGAGCGAACTGTCGAAACGCCAGAGGAGCAACGTCACCGTAACCGGAACATTGTTCTGCAGCGCAAACGCAACGCCAGCAACCGCTACTGCAATTCCAAGAATCGCTATAAGTCGCATGATGACTCCTCAAAATGGGCTGGTCGGTGCGCCATCACGCCAATTCTCCTCTGGAATTTCATATACCAGTGAGTCAGGTTTGCATACACGGTGGTCAGTACGAGCAATAGTGCAACGATTTTAAGCACGGACGCCTCACTCAGAACCTGGATATCGGAAATTCTTGCACAACGCCTCGCGGGATGCCAACCGGCAAATCACGGAGGCGTCAAAAATTCAGTTTTGCGCTCTTGATGGCGATCAGAATGTCGCGCAGACTTTGGAGTATTCGAGTTGCAAGCGGCACCGCTCGACGTTGCGTGAATTACCGTTTTGACTCGATAGCGGGCTTTGGGTCGCGATTCCGCGATTCGGCTTCAAACCTAGCGTATTATTTGCAGCAATACTTTCCGTTGCATAAGGATACTGGGTAGACCGGAAACGCTTAAAAGCAAATTCTACTCTCGCCCAAACGTCCAGACTTGCAATATGAAATTCCCTAGTACACCCGCATCAACGTGAAATAGTTGCCGAGCGCCCCATTGATTTCGTAGACGGTCACAAAACGCGCGGAATCTGGCCCAGCCGGGAGCATGCAAGTCATGTGATAGGCCGCCGCCTGCTGCCCTGATTGAAGGTTCATGCGCGTCGAAGACACGGCTTCTCCCAGCGAACCGATGGACTCTTGATCGTAGTCCACGCTTGCGACCGTAAATGCTTGGGGTTCTATGTTGCGGGCGGGGCCGGCAGGATCATTGAGTTCGAACTTGCAGTAGGCGTAGTTCGGCTGGATGGACGCAATTTCGACCAGCTGCGTGTCCTGAAAATGCACGCCAGTACTTCCATCCGGAATCACGATGGTCTGATTGAGGGTCAATGTCGAACCGGATGACACATTTTGCGGCGGATCCACGGGGACGGTCTTGGCACGCGAATGGCAGGCGCCGAGCTCAAGAATTCCCAGCAAAAGGATTGCGATTTTCAATTGTCTCATTGCAATGCTCGTCGACACGGCATGATGCGTATTCGGTTTGCGCTCGAAGGGAACTCACCCGGCTTGCATCAGGTCACTTAATGGAGAACCCCGCAGCTATAAATCCCGCTTGCTACGCTGGATACGGCAGTACCAACTCAATGCTCTGATTTGCTTCGCGGCAACCGCAAAGAATTTTACGCGATATCGGCTGCTCGCGGAAGACCGCGATTCTATTTTTGTCCAGAATCATTGCAATGATATCTTCACGGGCAAACAGGATGTTTTCAACTGAACAATGCCAGTAGTTTGTTTTACTAGCCTGTGCCTCTCGAGTGGCTGGACGCGACCAAAAGCGCGCACTCGCGATCGCCGCTTGGAACCTGCAAAAAACAAGTGGGGAATGGCCGTCTGATAAAAACGAAATACAGCAATGCCGTGCCGTCAATCGGACCAATCAACGAGCAGCTTCGCCGTCTAACGCCCCGCGAACCTACAAGCATAGGAAGGAGGAAATGAGACTTCGAGGAGCGCATCACGTGGAATTTTCTGTACTGGATTTCGACAACTCGATCAAATTCTATGATCGGATGTTCGGGTGGCTGGGGTACAAGAGTTTCTGGACACTGGACGTCGGATACCGTTTCACATACTACATGGCCCGCTTTCCATTTCCGCACAGTTACGTCGGAATTTAACCTGCTGCGCAGCGTGGAATATTGAACCATGAAGACCATGCACCCGGGATCCATCATGTCGCTCTGTGGGCGCGAAGTAGAACGGAGGTCGACCAATTCTACAAAGAGTTTTTGCTTAGGGAAAACGTCACTGTGACCGACAGGCCGAGTGAATACCCAATCTACGCGCCGGGCTACTACGCCGTCTTTTTCGTCGATCCAACCGGAATACGCTGGGAGCTTGCGTGTATGCCGCGCATTCCTATGCCTTGGGATATTCTCAAGACATTGAGAATGGCGAACGAGCTGCGCAAACAGCGGCCTGAATGGAAACACCATCCGGCCAAGGAGATGCTGCGAACGCTACGCTCGCGGCATGACTTGGGCTCAGTGTAATTTCAGCTCGGATTTGAAACCGTCGCTCGCGCTCCACAACCAGCCAATTAAGCAGGGCGTTAAGCGTCGGCTCCCGGATAAGTGATTACGTTTGACGAGCGGTTAGTTAGGGCTCGATGAGGTTACTGGACGGCACCGAGAGGCTGTCTGACACGGCTTCTTCCCCACTTCGCTTGACTTAAGAGAGGAGTCCACGCGCGCTTGAGGTCGATACGCCGCGCCGAACGTCGTTGGTGAACCCCTACGCGTGCAGCCCGGCTCCACACCTCGACGTGTGGTGCTAAAACACTTTATCCTATCGAGCGAGCATTCGCGGGGTCAACGGATACCGCGTTATCCTGCGTACCGCTTGATCACGAAATCGCGGCAGGCGAGGCGCCTGCGTGTTTGTTGACCTGGCTCAAAGACAGCCGGGGCACGGGCCCGTATCATTGGACCGGTTTTCCTGCAACCAAGGAGCATTAACAATAGGGCTCGCGTTACCGCAAAGCCTTCCAAGGAGAAAGCGATGACATACAAGACGATCCTCGTGCACGTCGACAATGGAAGCCGCTGGCCGGCGCGCGCCGAAGTTGCGGTTGACCTTGCCGGACGTTTCCAGGCCCATTTGGTAGGACTTCACGCCGTGACCCCTGCGTACTCTTTGGCGTACCAGACAGTCGAGACGGATCCCCTGATCATTGAGAGCGAGAAGCGGGTGGCGCTGGAGCAGGCGAAGGGCGCTGAGACCGCGTTCCGGCGCACAGCCGAAAAAGGTGATTCAGTTAGTGCGGAGTGGCGAACCTCGTCAGGAGACGCGCTCGCGGCCCTGGCGCTGCACTCGCGCTACGCCGATCTCGTCGTAATAGGTCAGCCCGACGTTCAAGAGGATTCCGGCGCCGACATGACTTTTGCCCATCGACTTGTGCTAATGGCCGGACGCCCGGTATTGGTGGTGCCGTACATCGGCGCGCCAGGCACGATCGGCAAGCGGGTGCTGCTTGCTTGGAACGCCACTCGCGAGGCAACGCGAGCAACAACCGATGCGCTGCCGTTCCTGCAGGCAGCCGAGGAAGTCCGGGTGGTGCTGGTCAAGCCAGACAGCTCTTCGCACGGAGAAGTGCCCGGAGCTGATATTGGGCTTTACCTGGCGCGGCATTGCGTGCAGGTGAAGGTAGAAAATATCGAGGGGGTGGACGTCGACGCGGGCAATCTCCTGCTGTCCCGAGCCGCAGATCTGTCATCCGACTTGATTGTGATGGGAGCCTACGGGCATTCACGCTTCAGCGAGTTGGTGCTTGGCGGCGTGACACGGACAATGTTCGACTCGATGACCGTGCCGGTGTTGATGTCGCACTAGATAAATCACTGCCGTGCCCCGTCCGTGCCGCTGCATCGGCTGCGCGAAGCCTCGGGCGTTTGCGCGGATCAAAACTCGGGCGCGCCACCGGCCAGTTGGCATTTGGTCGAAACCGGATGTTCACGCATTAATTCTGCCCGTCATGCGAGCGCGACTTCACCAGCGCCCACTGCTCATTAAGTTCAAGCTCGCACCGCAGTAAGCAACTGGCTGTCGGTGTAATTACGAAAGTAGATTATGACTCGCTTAGGCCTGACATACGCCGTTTTGTCGCAATTTTATGAACCGCGTAATACCTATGCGTTCAAGCCGGATCGCGAATAAAACGTCTATCAGCCCAGAACAGCGTTCGTCGGCCAGAAGGTCTTGTTTTTTAAGTAAATACAATTGAAAGCGGCAGTTTCTGGCATAGCGGTTGCTGCATACAGGACAAGGAGAAATCAATGGTATGTGGAACTTTGGCTGGGAATCGGTGTGGACAGGGCTCGCCATATTCGGCATGTTCCTGTTCGCGGTATTAATTGTCCTGGTTATTGTCCTTCTGATCAGGTGGCTCAGGAACTCTGCTAATTCATCAGCAGGTCAACCACCAGAGAAATCACCTCTTGAAGTGCTTAAGGATCGTTATGCCCGTGGGGAAATTAATCGGGAGGAATTTGAGCGAAAAAAACGCGAGATTGCCGAATAGACAGTCGCGCTAACGGGCCAGGCACGAATTATGAGAAATCGTGCCTCGCCTATTTAATTTTTCAAGCAGGCGCGGCAACATCTATACTTTGCCTAAACCCGCTCCTTTCTAGCGCTCTTCGTGTCCCGCCACTTTTCACGCGACCCCAAGGTCGACCGATCACTCCAATACTCCGTGCGCGACGGCGTCGCTTGGTCGCTGATGTTCGGCGCGGGTGAGTCCTACCTCCAAGCGTTCGCGATCTTTCTCAAGGCAAGCACAGCCCAGATCACGCTGCTCGCCGCGTTGCCCTCGATGCTCGGTTCGGTAGCCCAGCTCGCCTCAGCCTGGGTGGCGGGGTACGCCATCCGGCGCAAGACACTGATTTTTGCCGGCGTGCTGCTGCAGTCGGCCGCGTGGCTGCCGATCATCGCCCTCGCGTTCGTCCCCGGTGAGACTTCGGTGGTGCTGCTCATCGCGGCAGTCGTGCTCTACTACATCGGCGGCCAGTTTGCGGCGCCGCCGTGGAGCAGCCTGATCAGCGATCTGGTTCCAGAGCGCCGGCGCGGCCGTTTCTTCGGCCGGCGCACCCGGCTCATGAGCGTCATGACCTTCGCGAGCCTGAGCGCTGCCGGCCTCGCCCTGGAGTTCTTCGAGCAGCGGCAGCTGGCGCACTGGGGTTTCGCGGCGATCTTCACAATCGCGCTGGCGGGGCGCCTGTACTCGCTTGCTCAGCTGATGCGCATGCACGAGCCGCTCGCGCGCCTCGCGCCGCTGACGCTCCCGCCCCTAGGCGGGCTGCTCGACCGGATGCGCGGCTCGGACTTCATGCGCTTCGCGCTGTTCGTCGGCTTCATGAACCTGACGGTGGCCATCGCTTCGCCGTTCTTTGCGCTGTACATGCTGCGCGATCTCCGCTTCTCGTATATCGAATTCACCGCGGTCAACGCGTTCTACGTGCTGATGCAGTTTGCCGCACTCAATTTGTGGGGCCGGCTGTCGGACGTGTTCGGCAACCTGCGGGTGGTGCAGATCACGAGCATCGTGTTTCCCGCGCTGCCGGTTCTGTGGGTGCTGTTCCCGAATTTCTGGGCGATTCTCGTGATTCAGATCATCAGCGGCGTCGCCTGGGCGGGATTCAGCCTCGCGGTGGGGAATTTTCTCTACGACGTCGTACCGCCGGAGAAGCGCGCCGCCTACAGCGCCGTGCACCAGACCCTCTCGAATACGGCGGTCTTCGGCGGCGCGCTGATCGGCGGCGTGCTGGCCACGCACGCGCCGCACGAGCTCAAGCTCGTTGGTCATACGGTCGTCTTCAGCAGCGGATTGTGGCTCGCGCTCTGCGCCTCGGGCGTCGCGCGCGCTGTGGTGATCGCGGTGTTCCTGCGGCGGCTGCGCGAGACGCGCTTGGTGCGGCCGATCTCCCCGACAGCGCTCGCTATCCGCGTCATTCGCGCCAACGTGATGGCCGAGTGGTTATTCGAGCTGCTGCCGGGGCGCAGGCGCACCCCGAAGGACCGTGATCGTCCCCGGCACCCGAGCGAATAGAAAAATCCATGGGGCCGCGAAAAGAGTTCAGGTCTTGCATTCCAACGTTGAGTAATAGGCGCCGGGCCCGATTTATTTCGAGTTCACCCTATACCGGTCGGCAGGATATGTGTTTGGTGGATCTGCTTATCTTTTTGAATGAGCGAAATGGGGCGGAAGCGGCCATTAGCGAGCGACCGCTTTCGCCGCCAAAAGCGCGCACTAGTAAAACGTCCTGTAAATAACGAGCCTGAGCCGTTCGAGCCCTGCTCGGGACGCCACGACGGAACTTTCCATTGCTCTAGGACAAAATTATTGAGATTGACTATAGGACGCGCCCAAGTTCTGGACCGTGACGCGTTCGTTCAGATCGTGACGGGTATGCTCAAACGTGTATTCGTTTTGAGCGTAAGAAGAATCCAGCCGTACCGCCTCATCGAATGCGGATGCGGCCTCAGTTTCATGGTTGAGATAGTGCAACGCTTCGCTTTTCGCAATCCACGCTCCCGCGTTGGTCGCATCAACCTCGATCCATCCCTTAGCAAACTTAAGAAGGGCGCCCCAGTCTTTTTCGGCTTCGAGTGTCGCGGCCTGCATAAATTTGGGTTGCGCTTCGCTTGGGCGTTCCCAAAAAGCTTTGCCGGTC
>Ga0335079_10007490_pt1 | contig 12423 bp, 13 predicted proteins | sample Lox_Sample_33_FD_206719 | JGI IMG/M metagenome (GOLD analysis project Ga0335079, IMG submission 206719) | Soil microbial communities from Loxahatchee National Wildlife Refuge, Florida, United States - Lox_Sample_3.3 | ecosystem: Environmental > Terrestrial > Soil > Wetlands | place: USA... | reverse complement strand
ATGCCGACAACGAATTCGCCCTCTCCGGCCTGGCGCAATTGTACTCGGATCTAGGAGATTCCAAGGCCAGCGTCGAGATGTGGCGCAAGCTGAGGGACAAGGACCCGCGTCCCCCGGTGCTGCGCGAACTGGCGCGCGCCTACGAAAGCGCCCACGACTACAAGGCCGCCGCCGAGACCCTGCAGCAGGCCCTGGCGATGGTGCCGCGCGATCCCGAGATGAAGACCGCGCTGGCCGAAGACCTCCTGATGTCCGAGCAGGTGGACGAGGCGCTGAAGCTCTACACCCAACTCGCCGAGGCCCAGCCGGGCGATGCCAGCCTGCAACTCCGGCTGTCGCAGATTTATCGTCAGAAACACGACTTCGCCCAAGCCCGCGCCGCCGGCGAACGCGCCCGCCAACTGGATACCGACAACCTCGAGATCCGCTACAACGACGTCAAGTTGCTCGAGGCCGAAGGCAAAACCTCCGACGCGATCGCGCAACTGAAGAGCATCCTCGATACGACCGCCAAGAAGAGTTACAGCGAGCGGGAACAGGGCAGCCGCGTGGCTCTGCTCCTGGAGCTCGGAGAGCTGTATCGCACCAACGAACAGTACCCGGAAGCTCTCGACGCCTTTCATAAGGTCGCCCAGGTCAATCCGGACATGGCATCGCGTGTCAGCACGCAGGTGGTCGAGACCTACCGCCTGGCGAAGGATTTCAAGAGTGCCCTGGTCGAGGCCGACGCCGCCGCCCAGAAGTATCCGGACGACGGGGACGTGAAGATGGTCCGCGCGTCGCTGCTGGCCGACCTGGGACGAACCGATGAGGCGGTCGCGCTCCTTAAGCCGATGCTTGACGGCAAGAACGACCGCGCGACGTATCTCGCCCTGGCTCAGATTTACGACAAGGGCCGGCGCTTCGACGACGAGACCGCGGCGATCAACTCCGCCGAGAAGCTCGCCGACGGCGACGACGACAAGCGCACCGTTTACTTCCTGCGCGGCGCCATGTACGAGAAGATGCAGAAGCTCCCCGAGTCCGAGGCTCAGTTCCGCAAGGTCCTGGAGATTGCCCCCGACGACGCCGGAGCGCTCAACTACCTGGGCTACATGCTGGCCGACCGCAACATGCGGCTGGAGGAAGCGGAGAAGCTGATTTCGAAGGCGCTCCAGATCGAGCCGAACAACGGCGCCTACCTGGACAGCCTGGGCTGGGTCAGTTTCAAGATGGGAAAACTGGACGAGGCGGAGACCCTGCTGCGCCAGGCCTTGAGCCGGATCTCCACGGACCCGACCGTGCACGAGCACCTGGGCGACGTGTGCTTCCAGAAGGGCCGCCTCAAGGACGCCATCGCGCAGTGGGAAACTTCGCTTCGGGAGTTCGGCACGGGCGCCAAGGCGGAAATGGACCCGGTCGAGATCGCGAAGATCCAGAAGAAGCTCGACCGCGCCAAGATTCGCCTGGCCAAGGAAAACGCCGCGCCGAAGTCGGGCCAGTAGCGCGGCTCACTTCACGTTGCCGCCGAACTGGAACGCCGGACCGATCGACAGCCGGACCGTGTTGCGCGCGTCCTTCAGGATGTCCTTGAAGAGATGGTCGTGTACGAAATCCCCTTGCACGCGGATGGCGAAGTTCTTGGTGACGTTCACGTCCACCCCGCCTCCGAAGCCGTAGAAGGGAACCGTGTCGATCTTGTTGCCCGAGGGCGCCAGGCTCGCTACGACCTGCGTCGCGAACGGGTCCCCGGGGTGCGGCACCGCGAGCTCGTGGATCAGGGCCGCACAAATATCGTCACCGGCTTGAAGTGGTGGAACGACACCTGCGGCCCGCCGGCGAATGTCTGCGTGGTCGAACTGGCCGGTACCACCAGAGCGTACGAGGCGGGCAGTTCCCCCGCGGCCTTGAGGGCGGCGATTTCGCCGTTGAGCTGCGCCGCGAGCGCATCCGGAAGCAGATTCGGCGTCAGGGTCAGGTCTCCGGTTGACCGGCTGTAGTCGAAACCAAGCGACAGCCACCGGACCACCCTCACGCCGGTTTGCAGATGGAATCCCTTCTCGGCCAGGCTGACGTGCGGGCTGTTCAGGTAGGTGAACCCGGCAAAGGCGTCTACGCGGCCGACATAATCCTGCTGGCCAAAAACGGGTGACGCCAGGATCAGGGCCACCAGAAACCCGCCGGCAATCCGCGGGATGCGACGTGCGTCTTCCATGAACTACCCCTTTCTAACGCTGCGGTTACGTCTCAACAGCATAATGTACAGTCCTACCCTATAGCAATGAAAAACTGAAAGCGGCCCAAAATCTCCTCTAACCCCGTCCTCGTCCGGCCCGCAGCAGAGCCCGCGCCGGGGCCCCGTCCGCCCCGGGCACCTTCAGGGGCAGGCAGATCAGCTCGTAGCGCCCGGGGGATACCTCGGAGAGGTCAAGCCCCTCGACGATCCAGACCCCGGCCCGCAGCAGGGTCCGATGCACGTCGTACCCCTCCTGGTTGGGAGCCCCTATCGACAGATAGTCGATGCCGACGGCCCGCACCCCACGCTCCACCAGCAGCGCCGCGGCGTCCGGCGCCACGTACACGTAGTCGGTCGCGAACTCCGGCGCTCGCCAGCGCCGCGCCGAGCCGCGGGTCTTGAACAGGACCCGCTCCCCGCGGCGCAGCCGGAGCGGTTCGAGCTCGTGCGCCCGTATGGCCCTCGGATCGCGAATGCCGATCACCCGCGCCGGTCCCACCAGCGCATCGAGCGGCATTTCCGCGACGCTCGGCCCGCCCTCCAGGAAGTGCAGCGGGGCGTCCACGTGCGTGCCGGTGTGCAGGCACATCGAAACAGCAGACAGGTTGAACGGCTCCCCGCTCGCGATGGCCGAAACGCGCTCCACCCGCACGGCCGGGTCTCCCGGCCACACCGCCATCCCGCTGACCAGCGGGCGGGAGATGTCGATCCAGGCGCGGCTCACTTCGGCTCGATCACTTCGTAGGCCAGCCGGCCCAGGGAGAGCCAGGCGGGAACCGTATCCGGGGCTTTGCCGAACAGCGCCGCCGGTAGCTCGAGTTCGAAACCGCTCGCGCCGGTGCCCGCCAGCTTGTTCACCAGGCGGGTCAACTCGGGCCCGCCGGCATCGGGTGGCGGGCCGAGTTCCCAGAAGAACTGGGTCCCCTTGGCGGGCCGCCCAGCGCCGGGATAAGGGGCTGAGAACCGCACCGGAAGTCCGGCGGCAGCCGCGAGGCCGGCTATGGCCTGGGCATCCTCGGGCAGTTCGACGGTTACCCGCCGGCCGGTCTCCTGTATGGCACGGATGGCGTCCTTGGCGGGCTCCGCATCCATCCGCAGCCGCACTCCGCGGATGGCGGGGCAGGCCGCCAGCACCTTCACCAGCGCGGCATAGAGATCGGGTCCCTCCAGAGCCTGCCGGATTCCAACGCCCAGCGTGAAGTCGATTCCGTATTCGGCCGCTGTGTCGGAGATGAAGTGCAGCGCGTCGAGGTTCCGCTCCAGGGCGGCTCCGGCCAAGTCCGGCACGGCGATCTGGAACTGATTGAAGCGGCCGATCGCCAGGGTGCGGAACAGGGCCGGCCATTGCTCGCGGCCATGGAACCACTCGAGATCGGCCGCGAAGTCTTCGATGGTCACCCGGGCGCCGCGTATCGCCATCCCTGGCGTGGCTTCGACTTTCTGAAGCCTGCCGGACTTGCGGACCTGCTCGGCCGCCTCGAGCAGGCCGTACATGAGCCCGCGCAGGTCGCCGCCGGTGATGAGGCCCGGAACGATGCGATACGACTCGGCGGGATCCACTGCCACCTGCGTCTTGATCGAAAAGAAGCGCGGATTCAGGCGGCGGGCGGCGATGGCGCGGTCCAGTTCGCTGCGCCCGAATTCCACCGGGCCGGAGAGAGCTTCCCCCTGCACGGCCGAGCGGGCCGCCCCGGAGTCGCCCGCCAGGGTTGAAGCCGCGCCCGCCAGGAGGAGTGCCAGCAGTTTATTCGGCAACGGAGCTCCAGCCACGGTGAGAGAGATCCCAGTATATGACGGCGCCTGCGGCCATGCCGATAGAAATCATAAGCAGCCCCAGGCCGAGTTCGCCCAGGATCACCTTACCGATGCCGAACAACCAGCCGTAGATCAGCATCACGCCGCAGATCCAATCCAGTAAGTTGCGCACGCCGTCGCGCGACGGCTTCACGTCGGGCGCCTCGGCCGCCACTGGCCTCCATCCGGCCAGCGACGGGCGCGTGCGCCGGTAGAAGGCCACCAGCGTGTCCATGCGCTCGGGCCGCGTCAGGAACGTCACCGCCAGCCACACCACGGTGGTGATCGAAACGGTGATGATCATGATCCAGGCGAAATCGCGCGGGTTGTCGCTATCGAAGCCGCGGAGGTGCAGGGCGGTCGAGACTACAAAGGCGCAGATCATGGCCGACACTTCGCTCCAGGCGTTGATCCGCCACCAGAACCAGCGCAGCAGCAGAACCAGGCCCGTCCCGGCTCCGATGCCGAGCAGCAGCTTCCAGGCGCTGCCGATCGATTCCAGGTAGAAGGTCACCACCGCGGAGACGACCGTCAGCAGCACGGTGGCCCACTGCGATGCGCGCACGTAGTGGCGTTCGTCTTCGCTCCGGCGCAGGAAGCGGCGATAGAAGTCGTTCACCAGGTAGCTCGCGCCCCAGTTGAGCTGTGTGGCGATGGTGGACATGTAGGCCGCCGCGAACGCCGCCACCATCAGCCCGCGCAGCGAGGCCGGCAACTCGCTGATCATCACTCGGATGTAACCGGTCTCGGGGTCCTTCAGGCCGGGGAAGAGAATAAGCGAGACCAGCGCCACCAGGACCCACGGCCACGGCCTCAGCGCGTAGTGCGCGATGCCGAACCACAGCGTGGCCAGCAGGGAGTGGCGTTCGTCCTTGGCGCAGAACATACGCTGCGCGACGTAGCCGCCTCCGCCCGGCTCGGCGCCCGGATACCAGGTGGCCCACCAGGTCATGCCTATATAGACGAAGAAGGTGATCATAGGCATCCAGGCGGAGTTGAGATCGGGCACGAAGCTCAGCAGGGATCCGTGGCCGGGCTGGCTCAGCGCCGCCAGCTTCATCTTCATCGGCCCGATGCCGCCCACCGCCCGCACCGCAAAGACGGCCAGCACGATGATCATCGCCATCTTCACCACGAACTGAAACAGGTCGGTCACCAGCACGCCCCACAGTCCCGAGAGCGTCGAAATGAAGGAGGTGAGCGCGATGATCGCGAGCACCACCAGCAGCGCCTGGAACTTCGTGACGCCCAGCACCAGCATCAGGATCTTGGCCATCGCCAGGTTGACCCAGCCCAGGATGATGCAGTTGATGGGCAGGCCGAGGTACACCGCGCGAAAGCCCCGCAGGAAAGCCGCGGGCCGGCCGGAGTAGCGGATCTCGGCGAACTCCACGTCGGTCATGACCCCGGCGCGGCGCCACAGGCGGGCATAGAAGAAGACCGTGAGCATCCCGCCCGCCACCATGTTCCACCACAGCCAGTTGCCCGCGATGCCGCCCTTGGCCACCAGACCGGTGACGGCGAGCGGCGTATCGGCGGCGAAAGTGGTGGCTACCATCGAAGTGCCGGCCAACCACCACGGCACGTTGCGGCCGGACAGGAAGAACTCGCTGACGTTTTTCCCGGCCCGGGCCTTGTAGTAAAAGCCGATGGCGATGTTGAAGAGGAAGTAGAGTCCGACGATGGACCAATCGAGGGCGGTCAGGCGCACTTGAAAGATTATAGCGGGTGAACGCAGTCGCCGTAGGCGGCGAGAGCGCGGTCCGCGGTCAGGAGAGTCAGGTTCTCCGCGCGGGCCTGCGCGACCAGCATACGGTCAAAGGGATCGCGGTGGTGCCACGGCAACCGGGCGACGTGCCGAGTTTGAGCCGCCGTCAGCGGCAGTCTCTCGAAGGACTCCGCCGCCAGCGCCGCTTCAAAATCGGCGGGAACGCGCAGCTTGCCGAGGCTCTCCTTCAGCCAGATCTCCCAGAGGCTGACGGCGCTGACAAACACGGCGTTCTCTGGATCGCCGATGAGTTCACGCGCGGTCTTCGAAAGCGAACGCCTGTTCGCCAGCCACCAAAGAACCAGTTGCGTGTCGAGTAGGATTCTCACTTCCGGGGTTCCCGCATGCCGAACGCTTCCGCCATGTCATCCGGCAGGGTGTCGAAGTCCGGCGCGATCCAGATCCTTCCAGCCAGCGAACCGGGCTTGCGGGGGGCCGCCGGGCCTCGATAGGCCACCAACTTGGCCACGGGCTTGCCCGCTTTTGCGACGATGACCTCGTTGCCCTTCCGCACTTCTTCGATGAGCGCGGACAACTCGGCTTTTGCCTGTGAGATATTGCGCACCATCATGACTTCAGTCTAGCACAGACCAGACCAGATCTGGTCTGATTACGCCGGCCGCACGTCCTTCAGCACCGCGCACCAGCCGGGGTAGCCGCGGGCGGCGGCGTAGTCGTCGCTCTCGATCGAGAACGCCGCGTCCAGGCGGGCACCGGGCGCGAATTCGGCGGCGCGGCCGGCGAAGCCCCAGGCCTTGAAGCGGAGCGTGCGGTCGTTCTGGCCGAGGCGGACCAGCAGGTGGCGATCCCCCAAGGGCGCGGGCGGACCGGCCACCTCGGCGCCGAAGGCGGCGAACAGCGGCGCGGGACTACCGCAGCCGAACGGCTCCATCGCCAGAACGTCGGCCACGACGCGGTCGTCGATCTCCTCCAGGCCCAGCGGCGCGTCCACTTCGATCTCGGCCACGAAGTCGGCGGGCGTGAGCCGGGCCGCGGCATAGAGGCCGAGGCGCTCGCGGAATTCCTCCACGCGTTCCGATGCGAGGGTGAGGCCGGCGGCCTGGCGGTGCCCTCCGAATCGGATCAACAGATCCTGCATCGATTCGAGCGCCTCAAGCAGGTGAAAGGCGGCAGTGCTGCGCCCCGAGCCTTGCATCACGCCCTGCTCGGAGTCCTCGGCCAGCACGAAGACGGGGCGATGGAAGCGGTCGGCCAGGCGTCCGGCCACGATGCCCACCACGCCGCGGTGCCACTCTTTTCCGACGAAGACCAGAGCCGCCTGGTCGTCGCGGACCGGCGCGGCCAGACACTCCTCGAGGATGACCCTGACGATTTCGCTCTGGGCGTCCTGCCGCTCGCGGTTGAGGTTCTGCAACCGCTCGGCGATGGCGCGGGCGTGTTCCTCATCTTCGGTGAGCAGCAGGTTGACGATCTGGTTGGCGTCGGCCATGCGCCCGGCGGCGTTCAGGCGCGGGGCGATACGAAAGGCGACGTTGTTGGCCGTGACCGGCTCTCCGGCGGCGCATCCCGCCACGTCGAGCAGAGCGCGCAGGCCGGGGCTGCGCACCATACGCAGGCCCTCCAACCCGTACTTCACGATGACGCGGTTCTCGCCGGTGAGCGGCACCACGTCGGCAACGGTGGCGATGGCGACCACCTTCAGGAATGACTCCGTCATGCGGCGGACCTTGTCGGCGGGCCATCCAAGGCTGCCCAGCAGAGCCTGCACCAACTTGAAGGCAACGCCGGCGCCGCAGAGGTCCTTGTCGGGATACTGGCAGGCCGGCTGCTTGGGATTGAGCACGGCGCGGGCGCGCGGCAGTTCGGCATCGGGCAGGTGATGATCGGTGACGATGACGTCGATGCCGAGTTCGGTGGCGCGCGCCACGGCGGCGGCGGCGCGGATGCCGGTGTCGAGGCTGACGATAAGGCTGACGCCGTCGGAGGCCGCCTGCTCGATGGCCTCGTTGCGCATTCCGTAGCCGTCCCGGATGCGGTGCGGGATGTAGAAGCCGGCCTGGCCGCCCGCCAGCTCGATGGCCTTCTTCACGATCACGACCGAGGCGGTGCCGTCGACGTCGTAGTCGCCGTAGAGCAGGATCTTCTCGGAGCCGGCGATGGCGCGGCGCAGGCGATCGAGCGCGGCACGCATGCCGCACATGAGGAACGGATCGTTGAGGTCCTCGATGGAGGGGCGAAGGAAACGGCCCGCGGAGGCGGCGTCGCGGTAGCCGCGGGCGACGAGCACACGCGCGGCCGGGATCGAAATCGCGAGCGTCTCGGCCAGGGCTTGCGCCTCGCCCGGTGCGGCGCCGGGGAGCCGCCAGCGGCTCTCAATTGCGCGAATAGTAACCACCCATCGAGTCGTCCTCGTCTTCGTCTTCGCCGGGGATGGCGGCGTCGAGCTCCTCGACCAGGTCCAGGTAGTCGTCGTACCACTCGGCGCGCAGGTTGAAGAGGTAGACGCGCCCCTGGTAGTCGAAGGAAAGCTCGAGGGCGCAGGTGAAGCCCTCGTAGTTGCGCAGATCGCGCACCCGGCGTTCGATGCCGCGCCGCTCTTCGGCGGTGAGGTCGCTGTCCTCGAGGCGATCAGCGACGTCCTCCAAGTGGGTGGCGGAGAACTCGCGGAAGTGATACACCACCATGTTCACGCCCGCCTTCTTGGCGGCGCCGAGAAAGGCGCGGTAGTCCGGCGCGCGGTCGGTATCCCACGCGACGAAAGAGTCGGAGTCCGCCAGTCTCGAATAGCCATGGAAGACCACGAACGCTTCGGCCTCCAAGTATTTCAGCACTTCGTTCTTCAGTTCGTCCAGGTTCAGGCTCATTGAGTTAGGAGTAACCACCAGGATAACCCGGCGGTTGCTTGTGCGCGCGGCTCGGTGGCGGGGAATCCGCTTACTTACGTGCGCGGTTCGGTGCTGGGGGCGCGGGCGGTGCTGGGGAGTCCAGGTCACGGGTTCGGTGTGATCATGGCCAGGGCGTGGAGGATCTGGCGCTCTTCGGGCGAGTAACGGTGCTCGAACTCGGGGCTGGCGAGGAGCTCCTGGCGCTTGGGCCAGGGGAGCTGGCTGAGGTGGTTGGCTTCGCGCCGCAACACCATGCGGCGGCCCGGCGGAAGCTCCATGAAGCGGAGGAACAGACGGCGGGCGTTCTGCTTCTGTTCGGGAGTGAGGGCCCAGAAAGTTTCGGCCTGGCGGCGCAGGCGGTCCCGTACTTCCTGGGGAAGGCTTTCGTAGGCCTTCAACCGGGCTTCGATCCGCTGGCGACGCTCTGGCGGCAGCTTCTCGAGAAAGCGCTGGCGCTGCTCGGGAGGTAGGGCTTCGAAACGGTCGAGCATGGTGGGTCCGAGCAGAGCGCGCGGGGCGCCGGGCGGCACGAACTGCTCTTCCTCCTGAGCCGCGAGCGGCGCGACCGTCAGCAAGGCCCAGGCAAATGCGATCAGCAGGCGCACGTTACATTGCCTCCTTGGACGCCGTGTCGCCGGAAGGAGCATCGACCTGGCGGAGCAGGTCGACATCGTCGAGGGCCTTCTCCAGGCGGTCGGCGTCTATGGCGGGCTGGGCCGGCGCGCCGTGCGGGCGCACAAAGAGCAATCCCGCCAGGAGCAGGACGACGACCAGGGCTCCGGCGAGGGCCGGTTTGAGGCCGCGGGCCGCGAACGACTGCCAGGCAGCCGTCCACCACGGTACGTGCTCGTCGGCGAGCGCGATCCGCTCGCGCAGCTTCCGCTCGAAATCCGGCGAGACGGGCGCGGCCTGCCAGTCGTCGAGCAGCGACCAGGTGCGCATGTGAGCATCGGTCCAGGCCTTGCACTGGGGACACGCGGCGAGATGCGCCTCGACCTCGCCCGACGCCTTGGCGTCGAGCGAATGCGAGCAATAGTCGAGCAGCAGATCCTTCTTCCCGCGCGCTTGAATCGGACATTCCATCGCCGTACCCTCCACCCTATCCCATGTGCGCCAGCCGCGCCCGCAAGGTCTCGTACGCCCGGAACAACAACGATTTCACGGCCGATTCCGAGCAGCCCAGCACTTCCGCGATTTGGGCGTATCCCATTTCCTCATACTTGTGCATCAGGACCGCGGCGCGCTGCTTGTCGGGCAGCGCTTGGATCGCGGCGCGAATCTCGGCCAGGCGCGCCGCCTGGACCAGGCTCTGTTCCGCCGAGGGGCCGCGGTCCGCGACTTGAAGATCGTCGAGGCCGGAGGACTCCCTCTGCTCGCGCGCGTCCCGGCGGTTGTTCAGCGCCAGGTGCAGGGCGATGCGGAACAGCCACGTGGTGAACTTGGCCGAGGCAACGTAGGACGCACGCGCGCGATAGACCCGCAGGAACACCTCCTGGGCGAGCTCCTCGGCCACCGCAGCATTCTGCACCATGCGGTAGAGGAAGTGGATCACCGGGCCGCGATAGCGCGCCAGCAGCAGATCGAAGCTGGCCGAATCGCCGGCCTTGAGGCGCAGCATGAGTTCCGCATCGGGCTCAAGCGCGGCCACGGCCTCCATATTGTTGAAAACCCCGTCCGGCATAAAAAGTTGCGCTATTCACTCTTCAGGGAGCGCTCCATCAGCTCCCGGATGGCCTCGCGCGGCGGCCGCTGGCCCCGCAGGATGGCGTTCACCTGTTCGGTAATGGGCATCTCGATGCCGCAGCCGTGCGCCAGGTCGACGGCGGCGTAGGTGGTTTGAACTCCCTCGGCCACCATGCGCATGGAGCCGATGATGTCGTCCAGTTTCCGGCCGCGGCCGAGCTCGATTCCGACCTGGCGGTTTCGGCTGAGGGCGCCGGTGCAGGTTAGCACGAGGTCACCCAGCCCCGCAAGACCGGCCAGGGTACGCGGGTCGCCGCCGACGGCCACGGCCAGCCGGGTGATTTCGGCCAGGCCGCGGGTGATGAGGGCGGCGATGGCGTTGCTGCCCAAGCCAAGGCCGTTGAGCACGCCCGCGCCGATCGCGATCACGTTCTTGAGCGCCGCCCCCAGTTCCACGCCGACCGGGTCCGGGTTGGTGTAGAGGCGGAAGGCCGGGCCCGAGAAGGCGTGTTGCACCAGTTCGTTCAGCACGGGGTCGTTCGATGCGACGACGACCGCGGCCGGTTCTCCGGAGGCCACTTCGCGGGCGAACGTCGGGCCGGAGAGCACGGCGATGCGCGGCGGGAAGCGCTCGGCCACCACGGTCCGGATCACTTCCGAGATGCGCACAAGCGTCCTGGTTTCGAGGCCCTTGGTGGCGCTGACGAAGATCATGGAGGGCTCGAGGTGAGGGAGCATGCGCTGGTAGATGGCGCGGGTGACGTGCGAAGGCGTGACTCCGAGGACGATCGAGGCGCCCTCGAGCGCCGCGGGGAAGTCCGTCACGACGGCCACGTTGGCGGGGATGCGAATGCCGGGGAGATAGACGTCGTTCTCGTGGGTTTGGCGCATGCGATCGGCCAGGTCCGGCTCGTAGACCCACAGACGGATCGCGGGGAAGCGGGGGGCGAGGATGATGGAGAGCGCGGTGCCCCAGCTTCCTCCGCCGATGATGGACAGGCGCTTCATCGGGTGGGGCTCCAGGGGAACAGGAGACAGGAGTCAGGAGTCAGGAGACAGGGGACAACCGCTCGCTGACGGTCGCGGCCCAGTAAGGGCCGTGCTGTCAATACGGCGTTTCTGAGCCGTGCGCGTGAGCAGGCGGTTTTGGCGAATTCTGCAACCGGCTCAGGAGTCAGGAGCCTCATGAGTGAGCTCCCAGGGAGAGGGCGTTCTCTTTGCCGGCCCGGAGGCGACTTATGTTTTCCCTGTGGCGCCAGATGATGAAAGCGCCCCCGATGGCGGCGGCGGCCAGGATCGGCGCGGGCGGGTGGTTGATCCCCCAGGCCAGGAAGGGGAGGGCGGCGGCTCCCAGGATGGATCCCAAAGAAATAAAGCGGGTGGCGGCGACCACGATCACGAAGAGCGCCAGGGTCACGGCCAGGGGCAGAGGCGCCAGGTATAGGAAGGCTCCGACGAAGCTGGCTACGGCCTTGCCTCCGTGGAATCTGAGGAAGACCGGGAAGGCGTGACCGGCCATTACGGCGAGGGCGGCGGCGCTGGTCCACAGGGGCGAGGCGGACGTGAGGCGCGCGGCGATCCAGACGGCGAGGAAGCCCTTGCCGATATCGAGCAGCAAGGTCAGGATGCCGAGGGAGCGGCTGGTGGTCCTGAGGACGTTGGTGGCGCCGATGTTTCCGCTGCCGAGCGCGCGCACATCCCGGCCGGTTTTCCACTTCACGAGGAGATAGCCGAAGGGCGTCGCGCCGAGGAGGTAGGCGATCGAGAGGATGAGGACGGCGGTCATTCGAGCGAGTTCACTTTCGGAAAGCGTACTCCGAAAGTCTAGTATAGACCGAGCCTTTGGGATTGAGCTGGCTCAGGTAGAGGTGAAAGCGGTCCGCCGTGAAGGCGCCGAAATCGGTGTCGGGAAGGTTGGCGATGGCCTGGCGCAGCGCCTGGAGCGGCACGGGTTCCTTGATGCGGGCGAGCGTGAGGTGGGGCGAGAACGGGCGCGTCTCGGCCGGGACGCCGAGGATCTGGAGGTTCTGGTCGGTGAGGCGAGCAAGCGTGGCCAACTCCGGTCCGGCATGGACGGCGGCCCAGAACACGCGGGGCGAGTGCGGGTTGGGGAAGAA
>Ga0335079_10007488_pt1 | contig 12424 bp, 9 predicted proteins | sample Lox_Sample_33_FD_206719 | JGI IMG/M metagenome (GOLD analysis project Ga0335079, IMG submission 206719) | Soil microbial communities from Loxahatchee National Wildlife Refuge, Florida, United States - Lox_Sample_3.3 | ecosystem: Environmental > Terrestrial > Soil > Wetlands | place: USA: Florida... | reverse complement strand
TGCGAGTCCGGCTTTGCCACGCAAGCTCCAGCATGCGCCCGCGATCCAGCAGCACGTCTTCTGCGGATGCGCTCCACGGCACAAGGATGCCTGGCAGGTCGCGATAGACCAACGCCCAACCAACATCATCGAGTGCCGGTGCGGAAGCCAACTCCACCAGCTTCGAAAAATTGTCGTCCCGATCCGGGAGCTGAAAGCCGGGTCGACCCGGGCCGGCGCCGTACTGATTCAGGAAGAACAGGGAACCCGTGGCGCCTCCGGACACGGAGCTGATCAAGGCGATCGAGTCAGCGAAACTGCCATGCTGCCATGCGTCCGACTCGTGCTGCAGGCCGGTCAGGACGCGCGCCGTCCATGCCGCTGCCTGGATCCCGCCTCCCGCGGTGGCAACCACAATAATGGGCTTCCTTCCCACCCGTTGCTGTAAAGCCTGATAGGGGTGCACCGCTGAGACCGCTACCCCACTCTGAATCTGATAGTAGCGGTCGGACGAAGGCAAATATGTCCCAAATATCGCCAGAATGCCCAGCGGGATCAGCAGGGGGATGCGGAATCGGTCAAGAAAGAAGGTAAGGAACGAGAAAATCCAGTTCAGGTTCTGAAACAGAAACAAAACCATGGCAAGCGCCGGTATGGAGGTCGTTTCGCCCAGATGGGCCCTCTTATAGGCACCGATCCAAAAATACAGAGCGAATGTAAGAAGGGCGAAGCAGAATGCCAGCCAGTGTCCCGCCCACGGAAGCCCATATCCGGCATTCTCAGAGCCGTCCGTCAACTTGGGCCGGTTATCGAGATATCCGGCTTGCAGATCTGCGGGAAGCCGCGCCAGACAATGGGCCAGCCATCTGGTGAACGACTCGGGGAGCAGCGTGTGATTGTTTGCCCAGGCCAGCCCGTCTTTCATGGGCTTGATCGCCGGGAACGTGCTTGTGTCCGGCTGGCTGCCTTTGGGAGAGACAAGAATTGCCAACAACAGGGAGACATACCCCAGCACGTAAGCGAACACCACGCCGGCCGCCGCGGCCAGCGCGTTGTATCCGGCTTGGGCCCCACTAAGATGAAACTCTCCGCTCTTGAAAAACGGCCCGGCGATGGCCGGCGTGGCTAGAGCGAGAGTCAAAAGCCAGAGCCATGGCTGGAAATCTTTCTGCCGGATGAGTTGGATGACCCCGAAACGCAGGTCGCCGTTCAGGAAAACAATGCGTGCGGTGAGCACCAGGCTCCAGGCCAGAACCACAGCGACCACCGTGGTAAGGAACGTAGCGGGAGCATCGAGAAAGAACAGGTTCTCGAATAATGCGCGTAGCGGCGAGGTGTTTAGGAGAGCGGCAAAGGGAAATGCCACCAGCGCGAATCCGAGCAGCAGCGGAACGCGCAGCAAGTAGCCGTATGTCAGCCGACTGCCCCAAAGGGAAGGCGGGTAGGCCGGGGACGCCATATCGGGCACAACAAAATCACAGATCTTAGATTCCTGTCAAGCCTGCGCACACGACCACGTCTTGGGTCACGTGAGTTCAGTAAATAAGTGGCTTACTTCGCATCTCGCCAGTTCTCTCCCACGCCGATGTCCGCCACCAGCGGCCCTTCGAGCGGGCGGGCTGAGCCAGAAAGTCGCTCGCCTTGTATAGATGACGATGTACTTCACACATTACAAACGACAGCGGTATGCTGACTGAGCCATGAGATTCCCTCATGGGAAGATTCCGAGTATCGAAAGGAGAAACTGAGTATGGCGACTGCGATGTCCAGCGTGGAAGAGCGGAAGGCCATTCCCAAGGCCACACGGCTGCTGATCAACAACGAATGGGTCAGGAGCGAGTCTGGGGAAACGTTCGCAACCATAAATCCGGCTACAGGTGACGAACTCGCTCAAGTAGCGGAAGCAGATGCCGCCGACGTGGATAAGGCGGTTCGCGCGGCACGGCGAGCATTTGATCGCGGTCCATGGCGCAAGACGTCCGCCAGTGAACGTGGCCGCCTCCTGCACCGCCTGGCTGATCTTATAGAGCAGCATAGCGATGAGCTGGCTGAGCTTGAGACCCTTGACAACGGCAAACCCGTCGCGATCGCACGGGCCGCAGATCTTCCGCTGACAATTGCCTGCTACCGCTACTATGCGGGCTGGGCCGATAAGATTCAGGGCAGAACGATACCCATCGCAGGCGACTACTTCTGCTATACGAGGCTCGAACCGGTGGGAGTGGTCGGACAGATCATCCCATGGAATTTCCCGCTGCTCATGCAGGCTTGGAAGCTGGCGCCGGCTCTGGCCGCAGGCAATACAGTGATCCTCAAGCCGGCCAAACAGACCCCGCTGACCGCGCTCCGGGTCGGCGAGATGATCGTTGAAGCCGGATTCCCGGCAGGCGTAGTCAACATTCTTCCCGGGTACGGTCCGACCGCCGGCGCCGCCATCGCCAATCACATGGACATCGATAAAGTCGCTTTCACCGGCTCTACCGACGTGGGCCATCTGATCATGGAAGCTGCCGGGCGATCCAACCTGAAACGAGCGACGTTGGAACTCGGCGGAAAGAGTCCGAACATTGTTTTTGCAGATTCCGACATGGAACAGGCCGTCGAGGGCAGCCACTTCGCGCTTTTCTTCAATCAGGGCCAATGCTGCTGCGCTGGTTCCCGGGCCTTTGTTGAGGAAAGAGTCTACGACGAGTTCGTTGAAAGGAGCGTGGCGCGGGCCAAGAAGCGAACGGTGGGCGATCCATTCGATCCTAAGACTGAGCAGGGCCCGCAGGTCGATGATGCGCAGTTCGACAAGGTATTGTCATACATCGATGCCGGCAAGCGCGAGGGCGCATCGCTCTTGTGCCGCGGCGAACGTTCCGGGGATCGCGGCTATTTCGTTCAGCCAACGGTATTCGCGAACGTGAATGACGACATGAAGATCGCGCAGGAGGAAATCTTCGGGCCGGTGATGAGCATCATCAAATTCAAGGATCTGGACGAAGTCATCGAGCGAGCAAACACAACCATGTACGGCTTGGCTGCTGCGGTTTGGACCAGAGACATTTCCAAGGCGCATGCCATCTCCAACAACGTGCGGGCAGGTACCGTCTGGGTGAATTGTTACGACGTTTTCGACCCCGCAGCTCCCTTTGGCGGGTTCAAACAGTCCGGCATGGGGCGTGAACTGGGAGAGTACGGTCTCCAGCAATATACCGAAGTGAAGACCGTCACCGTGAAGTTGTAACCGGGTAGTGGGGGCGGGTGACGCGCACAGGAGTGCCACCCGCCATCCATCAAACCCATCATTGGAGAAATGCATGATTAGTGTGCTGCGTGCGCCAGACAAAAACGGGCGAGAGGCCATAGCGGTGGTGCTTTCGCAGGATGCCATGGTCCTCAATGAGGAGGGCGAGCCTTTTCCTGGTGTTGCACTATACCCGCCGCAGGCGCGCGAAGTCGCTTATCGGCTTCTTTTGTTTGCTCAGGAGATTGAAAATGGACGCGTGCAAAGCCTCGGAGTTCGCCGCGCTGATGAAGATCGTTAGCTGAGGTTGGAAGCGGAAGCGCCGATAACTACCGGTGCTTGGCACGTCCAACGACAGGCCGCTCTGGATGCCGACGTCTCACTTTGCATCTCTCCAGTTCTCTCCCACGCCGATATCCGCCACCAGCGGCACTTCGAGCGGATGGACCTGCTCCATTTCGTGCTTCACCATGGCCGATAGCTTTTGCGTCTCCTCCGGTGGGGCTTCGAAGACCAGCTCGTCGTGAACTTGCAGCAGCATGGCGGATTGAAATTTCTCCTCGCGCAGGCGGCGGTCGATTCGCACCATGGCCAGCTTGATGAGATCCGCCGCGGTGCCCTGGAGCGGCGAGTTGACCGCGGTGCGCTCGGCGAATCCGCGTGAGGCGGGATTGCGGCTGTTCATGTCCGGGATGGGACGCTCACGGCCGAGCAGCGTCTTGGTCACGCCCGTTTGGCGCACCTCCGCAATCGTTTTCTCAATGAACTTCTTCACGCCCGTGTAGCGCTCAAAATAACCCTGAATGTATTTCTCCGCTTCGGCCCGTGAAATGCCGAGCTGCTGCGAGAGCCCAAACGGACTGATGCCATAGACGATGCCGAAATTCACCGCCTTGGCGCGCCGCCGGTCTTCCGGGCCAACCATGAGCGGCGGAATGCCCATCACCTCGGCGGCCGTGCGTGTGTGAATATCCTCGCCGTTGCGGAACGCCTCCGTTAGCACCGGGTCGCGCGACATGTGCGCCAGCAGGCGCAGCTCGATCTGCGAATAATCCGCCACCACCAGCTTCCAGCCCGGGCGCGGAATAAACGCCGCGCGAATCTCCCGGCCGAGTTCCGTCCGGATGGGAATGTTTTGCAGGTTGGGATTCGACGACGACAGCCGCCCGGTGGCGGCGCCAGTCTGGTTGAAGCTGGTGTGCAGGCGGCCGGTGTGCGGATCGAGCAGCGCCGGCAGCGCGTCCACATACGTCCCCTTCAGCTTGGTGAGCTGCCGGTATTCGAGCACCTTGCGTACGATCTCATGCTCTTCGGCAAGCTCGTCCAGAACGTCAGCCGCGGTGGAAATAACCTTCCCCTTGCCGTACTTCACTGGGGCGGGCAGCTTCAGGTCCTCGAACAGCACGCGCCCAAGCTGCTGCGGCGAACTGATGTTGAACGGCTTTCCAGCCATCTGGTGGATGTCGGCGGTGAGGCGCGCGATTTCGGTCTCCATCAGCTCGGAGAGCCGCTTCAGCTCGCTCGAATCGATCAGGATTCCGGTCTGCTCCATCCGCGCCAGCACGCCGGCCAGCGGCAGTTCCACGGTTTGGTAGAGGCTGCGCAGGCCGCGCGCGTCCACTTCGCGGCTGAGGTCTTCGTACATTTCCAGCGCGTAATCGGCGTGTTGCTCAGGAGCGGCGCCCAGCTTCAAGTCCAGCCGCCGGTGCGCCAGTTCATCGAGCGTGCAGGCGCCTGGATCGGCATCCAGCAGAAACGCGTACAACATGATGTCGTGCTCGAAACCGCGCGCTTCGATGCCGAGCTTGGAAAACGCCAGCAGCACGGATTTCACATCGCACGCGACTTTCGCATGCGCGGCGTCTTCCAGCACGGGCCGCAGCCGGTCGAGAAGCTGGAGTGGTACGGCGCGGGCTTCGCCCCGCTTCCAGGCAAGCCCGACCGTGTCGAGCGCCAGCTCACCTTCGCCGGATTTGGCAACCGCAACAGCGACGGGCGCTCCCGCCGGGATCGCCGCCACCCACGCATCCACTCCTTCGGGCGTGCCCAGTGTCTGGTAATCCCGTGCCCTTGTGTCCTCGCTCGGACCCAGCTCCTTCAGGTGGCTATGAAACTCCAGTTCCTTGTAGATCTCCTTGAGCACCGCCAGATCAGGCTCGCGCACCTTCACCATTTCCGGCGAAAATTCGATAGGTACTGCCGTCTCGATGGTTGCCAGGCGCTTGCTCATGAGAATGCGATCGCGGTTGTTCTGCAGGCTCTCCCGGTACATCTTGCGTTCCACCTCGCCGGCGCGGTAGAGCGCCGCTTCAACGGATCCAAACTTCTCGATCAGGTCCCTGGCGCCCTTCTCGCCGATTCCCGGCGCGCCGGGGATGTTGTCCACCGAATCCCCGCGGAGCGCCAGAAGGTCGGCCACCTGCGACGGTTTCACGCCCATGAATTCCTCGACCTTGGCGGGGTCGTACCAGGTGTCGTCCTTGGCGGGGTTCAGCATGGAGACACGGTCGCTCACCAGTTGCAGCATGTCCTTGTCGCTCGACACGATCACCACTTCGAAACCGGCTTGTTCGGCGCGGCGTGAAATGGTCCCGATCACGTCGTCGGCTTCAAAACCCTTGAATTCGAGGATGGGAATCCGCAGGGCATCGAGCAGCCGGCGGATGTAGACAATCTGCTCTCCCAGGTCCGGCGGCGCTTCCGCCCGGTTGGCCTTGTATTCGGCGAATTCCTGTTCGCGCAGGGTCGGGCCGATGCTTTCAAAAACAGCGGCAAGGTACTCCGGCTTGTAAGTCTTGGCCAGCTTCCGGAGCATGTTGGTGAAAATGTAAACCGCCTCCGTCGAGAGGCCGGTCGAGGTGCGCATGGGCGGAGCGGCAGAGCGGGCCCGCGCGTGATAGGCGCGGAAGATAAATCCGTACGAATCAATCAAGAACAGACGGGGACGGGGCACGTGACTTTCATCATATCCCAGAGACTTGAGAGAGGTATTCCGGCCACAGAATAGGCTGCAATGTGTAGCGTTTTTGCATCGGGCGAATTCTTGAATATACTTAGAATCAACAGGTTAAGCTTCGGCTTTGGGATTGCATATTAACGAAAGTTCATAGCATCCATTTCTGCCACCGTTTTGAGGAGCCACACTTGCGCTTTGAGACCACGATCCAGCGCCCGGTTGAAGCCACGGGCATCGGCTTGCACAGCGGAGTTCCGGTCACGATTCGCGTTCTACCGGCGCCGGTTTCGACCGGCCTGGTTTTCCTGCGAACCGACCTGGATAATTTCCCCATTTCCGCGAGTTGGCGGCACGTCGCCCGGGTAAGCTACGCCACCAGCTTGATGCGCAAGGGCGTGCTGATCTCGACCACCGAGCACCTGCTCAGTGTGTTTTACAGCAGCGGGATCGATAACGCCTACATCGAGATCAATAACCTGGAAGTCCCTATTCTCGATGGCAGTGGGCTGCCGTTCGTCGAGCTGATCCGCGAGGCGGGCGTACGGCAGTACCGGCGCAAGCGGCGTTACCTCCGGATCCGGCGGCCGATTTCGGTCGAGGACCGGGGCAAGCGCATCAGCATCCTGCCGGACGAGGCGTTCCGGCTCACCTGCGAAATCCGGTTTGATCATCCCATGGTGGGCAAGCAGGCGCTCGAAATGGAAGTGACACCGGAACGGTACGCAGAGGAAATTGCGCCGGCGCGCACTTTCGGTTTCGCGTACGAACTCGACCAGATGCGCAACATGGGGCTGATCCGGGGAGCATCGCTTGAGAACGCGGTCTGTTTCGACCACAACGGCGTGATGAATCCCGAGGGCCTGCGTTTTCACGACGAGTGCTGCCGCCACAAGGCGCTCGACTTGATTGGCGACCTGGCGCTCATCGGCAAGCCGCTGCTGGGCCACGTGATCGCCGAACGCGCTGGACACGCCATGCACGCGCAACTGGTGGCGCGCATCATGTCCGACCCGACGCTTTACGAGATCATTACCTTCGATCAACTGGCCAGCCGCGTAGCGCACGCTCTGATGTCGTGAGATTCGCTGCGATTTCATTGCTGGCGGCCGCGCTGCTGTGTGCTCAGAGCAAACCGAATTGGGAGAGCTGGCAGTTCCTGATTGGAGACTGGGTTGGCGAAGGAACGGGAGAGCCGGGCTCCGGAACGGGCGGGTTCAAGTTCGAGCTGCAACTGGATCGGCAAATCCTGGTTCGACAGAATCACGCCGAGTACCCTGCAACCCAGAACAAACCCGCCTATTCGCATCAGGATCTCATGGTGGTCTATCCCGAAGGCTCCACCTGGCGCGCCGTTTACTTTGACAATGAGGGACATGTGATCCACTACGCGGCGGAATTTCGGACGGATGGCGGTGTAACCTTCACCAGCACCGAGCCGGTCTCGGGGCCGCGCTTCCAGTTGACCTACACAAAGTCCGCTCCGAACAAAGTTGGGATCGAATTCGCGATCGCGCCGCCGGGGAAGCCCTTCACCCCGTACATACACGCTGTGGCGCATCGAAACTGAACATGGCGCGCAAGCGGAAGTTCGACGTAAAAAAGGAAATTCGGAAACTGGCCCGTGAGCGGGTGGGGACGGTGCCTTCGGCGCGCGTGATTGTTCCCAAACCGGCGCGCAAGAAACCCAAGCACAAAAAGAAGGTGGAGGAGGAAGCCGAGCCCTAGCGCTAGACCGCGCGAATCAAGCGCCTGCGGCGCGCGGCCCACTCCGCCTGTGAAAACACATTGGGGCCGACTTCGATCATCCGGGGCAGCATATTGAACACCGACACCGGACTCCACTCCAGGCCCCGCCGCGTGCGCAAGCCCCGCACGTTCAATTCGGCGGCAACTTGCGACAGCGTTCGGTCCTGGACGATCAGCTCGAGCATCAACATCAGCGCTTCCCGCTCGGCGGGATGCACTTCGAGGTGAACGCAGTCCTCTCCGATTCGCAGGCCGTAGGGAATCTCCTGGGCGGGATCGGAAGGACCCGCTTCCTCCTCGACTTCCTTGGTCCATTCCACGGCCGCCACCTTCCAGCCAGCCTCACGCCGGCGCTTCCAGTAGTCCGATTCCGGCTCAACTGACATCTCTTCACGCACCCGTTCAGTTCGTGCCATGGCTGCCTCCCGCTTAATGATGCAATGGTATGCTGCCAGCACGCCGCTTGCCAGGGCGCCCGCTTCTATCTCGTTGAGCTTGGCGAGATCGTTTCCACTGCGCTTGTTCGCTCGTGGGACCGGGTGTCCCGCAGTTGGGACGATATTGCGGTCACCCGGGCGCGCATCAACGGCATCATGCCGCGTGGTCGAGAAGGGAATGAATTGAGTTCCGCCCGGACTAGCCGCCGTCTTTTCCAACGCGCTCGATGAGCGTCTTCATGTCCTCGGCGTGCTCCTCTTCCTTGGCGAGGATCTCTTCCATGAGGCGGCGGCTGGTGGGATCCTTGTCTCCGAAGTAGCGGATGATTTCGGAATAGGACTCGATGGCGATGCGCTCAGCAACCAGGTCCTCCTGGATCATGTCGTGGAGCGTCTGCCCCTCGACATATTCTGAGTGGCTGCGCATGAGGAGACCCTCGGGGTTGAAGTTGGGCGCGCCATTGAGCTGGATGATTCGGGCGGCGATCTGGTCGGCATGGCTCTGCTCTTCATTGGCGTGCTCGAGAAATTCAGCGGCCACCGCCTGGGCGTGAATGCCGCTGGCCATGTAGTGGTGGCGCTTGTACCGAAGCACGCAGACAATCTCGGTAGCGAGCGCCTCGTTTAGCACGCGCAGAGATGTCTCGAGGTCGGCTTGGTAGTTCTCGGTGACCGCGCCTTTTTCAATGTGCTTCCTGGCGCGGCGGCGAATTTCCTGGATGTCGCTCAAGAACGGTTTCTTCGGATCGGGCGTGAGTGCAGTTCCCATTTCGTCTCCTTCGCCTTCCATCCTAGGGCACAGTTCACGTTTTGCGCTGTATGATTTCGCACGCGCCGGCGATCAGTGCGTGATCTTCAGGAATTCCAACAAATCGGCCATTTGCTGGACGTCGATCTGTTTTTCGAGATCGCCCGGCATGGCGGACACGTTGGTGACATACATCTGCTTGATGTCTTTGCGCTGGATGATGTCCTCTTTGCCGTCTTCATGCCGCAAGGCGATCGTAGTCGGAGTCTGCGCGCCCAACACGCCGTCGAATGTTCCGCCCGTGGTTTCGACCACGTAGGCTTCGTAACCCTGGGCGATGGTCTTGTTGGGCATGAGGATGTCTTCGAGCAACGCTTGCTTGGGCTGGTTCTGCACGGTGGCGAGATCGGGCCCGACTTGCACGCCAAGACCCGCGAAGCGGTGGCACTTTACGCAGATGGATTTGAACACTTCGCGGCCGCGCGTGGCATCGGGCGTGCGATCGAAAGCTGCTTCATAGCGCTTGACGACCTTTTCGCGGTCGCTGGCCGCGGGCTCGAGCAGAGGACGCGCTTCGTCGCGAATTGCGGGATCGTTATTCATGATGAGCCGCCGCCGCTGGCTGAAATTCAACGTCCAGGGCTGAACATCCCCGGCTTTCAGAGCGGCAACCAGCAGCCTGACGCGGCTCGGCTCCAGGTACATGGCGTCCGCGGCCTGCGTGCGGCCCGCCGGCGTGAGCGCTCGCCACTTGGAGAGCAGAAACTTTCCAACATCGTCGCCTTGAATCTTGCCGAATGCGCGGACGGCCGCGGCCTGGACGGGGTCCGGTTCCTGGGGATCGATGAGCGGCTTGAGCAGGGCTTCGTGAGCTTGCGGACCGGCGATGGCCAGGAGCCCGATGGCGTCCGCTCGCAGAGCTGCGTCAGCGTGACGGTCTGCGGCGGTTGCGGCCGCACGTTGCACCGCGGACGCGGAGGCCGCACCCGGGGGCAATCCGCTCATTTCGATCAATCGGAGCGCCGCGCGGCGCACCGTCGCGTCCGGGCTCTCGAAGAGTTTCAAGAGCATGGGCTGGCCGGAGCCGAAAACCTCCGGACCGGCTGCCCTGCCCTTCAGCCCAAGCGCCAGTCCTTCGAGGCTCGCAGCGCGCCACCAACCGGCGCCGCTGTCCGTGCTGCGCGCAACCCTCGCCAGCACGCTTTGAATTTCAGCCGGTTTGTGCCGCGCGCCCACGACGGAGGCCGCCTCTCGCACGAAGCTCACACGGCCCGGCGTCTCCTTGGTTCCACCCGCAACGGCTTTTTCATAAATGCGCGGCGCCTCGTCGGAGGAGGCGCTCAGCGCCGCAATTTGAAACCATCGGTCCTCGACGTCGTGGGAAAGCAGCTCGTCACGAGCGATGCGCCCCGCAGGCGAATCAAGGGAGCCGAGTGTACACAACAATTGGAATCGAACCCTGGAATCGGGATCTTTAACCATGCCGAGCAGTTTCTTTGTGAGCGCCGGCACAGCGGCCAGGCGCGGCTCGGCAAGCACGATGGCGTTTTCGCGCACCCCAGCTTCGGGATCTCCGAGCGCCGTCTCGATTTCTGGCGCCTCCAGTTTCCCGAGGCCATCAAGCGTCCACAGCGCATGAAGCCGGCCCACACCGGACGGGCTCTCATGCACCATACGCACCAGCTCCGGAGCCACATCCACGGCCTTGCGATCGACAAGAAGACGCTGCGCCGTGCGCCGCCACCAGACGACCGGGTTCGCCAGTTCACGCACCAGCTCGGAGTTCGAAGCCGCGCCGAGTTTGACGGGCTTCGGCGCGGGCGAGCCATCGGGAACGATTCGATAAATGCGGCCGCGGTCGATGCCCTTGGTCAGATCCGGTGATTTCTGAGCCTCGGTGGACATCCACTCGGGATGCTCGATGACCAGGCGGTAAAAATCCATGACGTAGAGCGCGCCATCAGGGCCGACGTAAAAATTAACGGGCCGGAACCAGGCGTCGGTCGAAGCCAGAAACTCGACATCGGGATGAGCGCGCCGGGCGATAAAAGTCGCTCCCGATTCAGAAATCAGATCCTGATGTACCAGGGCGTGGACCGGCTCGGCGACGAACAGGGAGCCCTGATAGCACGTGATCCCGCAGGCGGAAGTGAATTGCCCGACCTCGGTGAGCAGCTCGAAGCGCGGATGCAGGGTGATGGGGTAGACCTTGGCGGCCGCGCCGTGATCGGGAATCTGCTGCATGGCCGAGGAGACGGGCAGATCGGGATTCCGTTCCAGGTATCGCGCGGCAATCACCTCTTCGCGTGCGTGGTCGGAATTATTGGTAGTGAAATGATGGCCCCAATCATCGAACGTGTGGCCGTATTGAGAGCTGCCGGAAAGCGCCTCGAGCTGGTAAGTATCCGGACGGAAACGCACGTTGCGGTTGTGCTCTTTCAAAGCCGGCACATCCGGACGGTCCGGGAAGCGAATGTCGGAGCCGCGGTCGCCGAACTGTTTTTTGTAAATGATCGCAGTCGCCGGACCTTCATGCGCCAGGTAGATCCAGTTATCGAGCCCATAGATGGGATTATTCACAGTGTGTTGCGGGTTGGTCACCGCGAAACCGGTAAGAACGAGCTTGCGGACATCGGCAATCCCATTGCCTTTGGTGTCTTCGAAATACCAGACGTTGGGAACATCCGTAACCAGAATGCCCTTCTTCCAGCGCATCACGCCGGTGGGCATGACGAGCTTGTCGGCAAAAATGGTGACACGGTCGGGAATACCATCCCCGTTGGTATCCTCCAGCAGCTTGATCCGCCCCAGCGGGTTGTCAGTGCTCAGCGGATAGCCGCGATCCTCAACCACGTAGATACGGCCGTTTTCGTCAACGTCCATGGCCACCGGCGATTGGACGTCGGGCTCGGAGACAAATTTCTCGACGTGAAAACCGGGCTCGATCTTGAAGGTCTTGAGGGCGTCGTCTACGCTGTAGGGCGGCCCGGACTTGCGGCAAGCGGTAAGACCTGCCACAAAGAGCGCGAGGACACAGCAATATTTGCGAAATGAAATGAATGGCACGCGGGACATTTGGCTTGAATGGAACACGATTGTATCAGCGTTGCCCGCTGACGGCGACTTGATACACTGAGGGACTCCTGCCTCATGAGTGCCATCGTGGAATTTCGCGAGGCCGGCTATTCGGTCGCGCGGGACCAAGGATCGTCAGAGATCCTGCGCGAACTCACCTTCACGGTGGAGGCCGGCGAAACACTGGTACTGCTGGGACGCAGCGGTTCGGGAAAAACCACCGCACTCAAGATGATCAACCGGCTCCTCAGCCC
>Ga0335079_10007487_pt1 | contig 12425 bp, 8 predicted proteins | sample Lox_Sample_33_FD_206719 | JGI IMG/M metagenome (GOLD analysis project Ga0335079, IMG submission 206719) | Soil microbial communities from Loxahatchee National Wildlife Refuge, Florida, United States - Lox_Sample_3.3 | ecosystem: Environmental > Terrestrial > Soil > Wetlands | place: USA: Florida... | reverse complement strand
ACGTCCGAGCGGCCCAGTCGTTCCGGTGCGCTGTCGGCGGCGACCCAGAGATCGGCGCGCGCCTGCGTCACCCCCGCGGAGCCCGACTCGACATCCACAAGGACGAACACGGCTCCGAGCGGCGAGGTCCACGTGTAAGCGGCCGCGGCGATGGCGTCCGGCTGCGTGTATGCCTGGCGCACGCGCTCCGCCATCCGCTCTTCCGGGCTGGCGCCCGCCTCGCCGGCGGGGTGCTGCCGGGCGCATCCCGCGGCGAGCGCCGCGATGGCCACGCGGAGCGCCCGGCGCCGCCACGCTTTCAACGAGCGTCCCCGCCGTAGAGGCGCCGGTACCACTGATAGCCCGCGTACACGTTGCGAACGTAATCGCGCGTTTCGCCGACCGACAGCCGTTCCACGAAGAGGTCCGGGTCGCGGAACTCGGGCCGCTGCCGCTCGCGCAGTACCGCCGCACGGCCGGCGTCATACGACGCCAGAAGGGCGTACACCGGCAGGGAGTCCCGCACCAGGCGGTCCCGCACGTACCGTGCGCCGAGGTGCAGGTTGAAATCCGGCACGAAGAGGTACCGCGGATTCCAGCGCCCCAGGCGGAGCAGCCGCGCCATTCCGGCCCCGGTGCGCGGCAAGACCTGGCTCAACCCCCTGGCCCCGGCGCGGGACAACGCCTCCGGCTCGAACCGCGACTCCTGCCGCACGATGGCCGCCATGAGCAGCGGGTCCACGCACTGCTCGACCGCCTCCGCTTCGATCACGCTCCGATACGGAAGGGGATACAGGCCGAGCGCCACCGGGCGCGAGAGTCCCACCCGCTTGCGCGCGGCTTCGCTCAACTGGATGGCCTCCCGCGCGTAGCCCGCGTCGGCCGCCGCACCCGCCGCCGCCAGCAGCGTGGGGACCGGCGTGCGCGGGTCCCTCAGCCAGCCCGCGGCCTCCGCGCGCGCTTCGGTCTCGAGCCCCACGCGCGCGAGCAGGCTGATGCGCTCGCGCGCCTGTGTCGCCGGGAAGGCGCCCGCGGGAGGCGGCGGCGCCGTGTCCGGGATCAGGCGCAGCGATTCACCCAGCAGCTCCTGCGCCCGCACGCCGTAGTACCAGGTCGGCGCGTCCGCGGCGATGGCGGCGAGCTGCGTCCGCGCCAGCGAATCGCCGCGCTCCAGCCGCAGCCGCGCCGCCCAGTAGCGGGGGGCCAGACCCAGCTGATGGGCGCTGTCCCGAGCCAACACCTCGACCATGCCCGTGCGCGCCGAGTCCAGCCTTCCGGCGACGACCTCGGCGAGTGCGAGACGGTAGCGGGCGACGACCGCGGCGGGCGTGGCCGGGAAATCGAGCAGCAGTTCGCGGTAGAGCGCGCGCTCCCGGTCGGCCGAGCCGCGCATCCGCTCGCGACCGGCGACGAACAGCAGCGCGGCCGCGGCGTCGGTGTCACCGGGTACCGCCTGCGCCAGGCGCGTCGCCAGGCCTTCCGCCTCCTCCCACCGGTCCGCCGCGCCGAGCACCTGGACCCGAGCCCTGGCAATCGCCGGTGCGGGAGGCGTCTTGCGCCGGCGCCGCTCGGCGGCCGCACTGTCCAGCGTCAGCAGCGCCGCGCGGAACTGACGGCGTGCGGCCTGAATCGTCGCCAGCTCGATCCGGGGCACAGGGCTGGTGTCGCGGCGGGCCACGGCCCGCCGGGCATACCGCTCCGCCGAGGCGCGGTCCCCCCGCGCGCGGTACGCCCGGGCCACCCCGACGAGCTCGGCCGTCGTCAGCGTGCCGAAGCGCTCCACCAGCAGGTTGGCCGCGAGCAATGCGAGCGGCTGGGTGGGGTCGGTCAGCAGCAGAGAGTCCGCGAGGTGCCGCCCCGCCGCGCGCTGGCCCAGCGACGCCTCCACGCGGGCCGCGTCGAGGGCGCGGCCGCGCCGCAGGAAGAGCTCGAGGGCTCCCCTGAAGTTGCCCGCTCGCTCGCGGCGGCGGGCCACGAGATCATCGGCGCGTTCTGCGGCTCCCGGCGTGCGCGCGTCGGCCGCCGACGCGAACGCGAGCGCCGTGTCGGCCTCCAGCTCCGCCCGCCGCAGCGCGAACCAGTCGGCAACCTCGGGAAGGCCCTGCGCGGCCCGGTGCCAGGCGGCGATCGCCGAATCCCGCTCGCCGCTCCGCTCCAGCACCACCGCCAGGCGGACGGCGCCCGTCGCGGCGAGCGCGGGCCCGGCCCCTGCGTCGGTCGCGAGGCGCCCATACCGCACGGCCGCGGCAGCCCACCGCCCCATCCGCTCGTCCTGCCGCGCAGCGATGGCGAGGATCTCCGGGCTGGTGTCCGCCGCAGGCACCCGGGCGAGAATCGCGTCCACGCTCGCCGTGAGGCCGAGTCCCTCGGCGATGCGGAGCTGCAGCAGCGCCGCGGCGGGATCCAGCGGATGTGGGGCCTTGGGCAGCGGCGGCGCCACGCGCGACGCGTGCCAATACCGGCCTTCGGCGACGAGGCTTCGTGCGTCGCCAAGCGGCGGCGCGACACAGCTGCCCGATGGCGGCCCGCCCTGCGTGCCCTGCCGCGTCGCCACGCCCGGCGACACACCGAGCGCCAGGGCGACCAGCGCGCCCGGGGCCGCCCTGCTCCACCTGCCACCGGCCGCGCATCGGAGCGACAATGCTACCGCCTGAGGATGCGCACGCCGCGGCGGCCGGCCACGACCGCCACCCTGGCGATCCGGAGGAAGAGCCCGTCCTCCACGACTCCCGTCCGCCGGGCCAGTGCCCGCGCCACCGCCGTCGGGTCGGCGATCCCCCGCTCGAAGTGACAGTCGACCACGTAGTTGCCGTTGTCGGTGACGAACGGGTCGCCGCCCGGCCCGCGCCGCAACACCGGCGCAGCGCCGAGCTTCTCGAAGAACGGGACCAGCGTGCTCCACCCGAACGGAACGACTTCCACCGGCACCGGGGCGCGCGTGCCGAGCCGTCGCACGAGCTTGGACTCGTCGGCCACGATCACGAACCGCTTCGCCGCGAGCGCCACCACCTTCTCCCGCAGCATCGCACCGCCCATCCCCTTGATCGCGTTCAGCCGCGGGTCCACTTCGTCGGCGCCGTCCACGGCCAGCGCCAGCTCGGGGTATTCGTCCAGCGTCGCCAGGGGAATGCCGAGTGTCCGGCAGCGCTGCGCCGTGGCATCCGAGGTGGGCACCGCGACCACGTTGCGCACGGTCCGCTCGCGCAGGCGGCCCGCAAGCGCGTCGAGCAGCGGCTGCATCGTCGAGCCGGTGCCCAGCCCCACGACCATGCCGCTGGTGATGAGCTGCGCGGCGCGTTCGGCGGCCGCGCGCTTCAGCCGATCGGTGTCGGTCGTCATAGACGCGCAGGAAGATGGCGGGGGACCCGGGCCAGCGTCGAGTCCAGGACGCATTGGAGCGGCGTGGCCGCGCCGCGGGAACCCCAGGTGAGGCCCTAGAACCCCAATCGATAACCGAAGATCGTCTTGATCAGCCAGCGGTCCGTGCTGGCCGTCATGCCGCGTCCGACGCCGAGGTTGATCTCCCACTTCGGCGATACGTTGAGGTCCACGGCGGCGAACAGCTGGTGCTGTTGGTCCGGGGCCGGGTCGAACCCGCGCAACGGGCCGAATGCGCCGTAGTACTCCAGCGCCCCGGTCACCTGCCGTGTGACGTCGTAGGTGAGCGCGGCGTTGGGGGAGAACTCCCAGCCGCGGCCGGCGTTCTCTCCGGTGATGGCCTTCTCCAGCGCGGGGTTGAGGGACCAGTACCAGCGGCCCATCTGCTTGTCGATGATGGGGCGGATTTCCCAGGTCCAGGTGTCGGTCGAGAAGATCCGGCGCTGATACCCGACCTCCTGCGACAGGCTCACGCCGACCGGCCAGTGCCAGCTCTCGGGGACCGCCACGCGCGGGCGGACGTGGTCGCCGACCCAGTTCCAACCCTGGTCGTCTCTCGCGCTCGTGAAGACGTAGAAGCCCACCTCCAGCCAGGGGCTGAAGCCGTGGGTGATCTCCAGCGTCTCGTGAAACGCGTGGTTCGTGGGCAGCAGACCGTCCGCCGCGGTCCGCCCGTCGGCGGTGAAGTTGCTGTGCAGCTCGACCATCGTGCGGCCGGCGTCCACCAGGCTCGAGCCGTACACCTGGATCTCGTAGTTGTCCTGGGCTCGCGCCGGGCGGGGCGGCAGCAGCGCCAGGACGGCGGCCGCAAGCAGGAATCGCGATCGGGGCATGGGCCCTCAAGATAGGCGGGCGGGCGGGCGTCGGGGAGCGTCGCGCGTCGCGCCGGGTATATTGCACGCTCCGACACCCGACGACGATGCCACGCGACCTGCCGCTCTCCAACGGATCGCTGCTCGTGGCCTTCGACCTCGAGTACCGCATCCGGGACATCTGCTTCCCGCACGTGGGGATGGAGAACCACGCGATGGGGCACCCGTTTCGCGTGGGCGTCTGGACCGAGGGCCGCTTCGCGTGGCTCGACGCCGGCTGGCACCCCGTGCGGCGGTACGCCGATCCCGCGATGGTCACCGACGTCGAAGCGACCTGCGACGCCCTCGGCGTCACGCTCCGCTTCGCCGACGCGGTGGATTTCTACGAGAACGTGCTGATCCGGCGCATCGAGGTCACCAATCTGAAGGCGGCCGCGCGCGAGATCCGCGTGTTCCTCCACCACGATTTCCACCTCAAGGAAACCGACGTCGGCGACACGGCGCTCTATTCGCCGGAGACGCAGGCGCTGCTGCACTACAAGGACGACCGCTATTTCCTCATCAACTGCGCGGCGGGCGGCGCGGTCGGCGTCACGCATTACGCCTGCGGCCAGAAGGAGGTCGGCGGCGCCGAGGGGACGTGGCGCGACGCGGAGGACGGCGTGCTCAGCGGCAACCCGATCGCCCAGGGATCCGTGGACTCGACCCTGGGCGTCGCGCTGGCGCTGGGGCCGCTCGCCCACGCCGCATTCCACTGCTGGATGGCGGCGGGCAGGGACTTCCAGGAGGTCAGGACGATCGACTCGGTGGTCCGGGACAAGACGCCCGACGCGCTGCTCCAGCGCACGCGCAGCTACTGGGAGCTCTGGGCCACCCACACGCCTCGCGAGTTCGTCGGCCTCTCCGCCGGCGCCGTGCAACGCTACTACCAGAGTCTGGTCATCCTGCGCTCGCAGATCGACCGCGACGGGGCGGTCCTGGCGGCGAACGACAGCGACATCGTCCGGTTCAACCGCGACACCTACTCGTACGCGTGGCCTCGCGACGGGGCCCTGGCCTGTATCGCCCTGCTCCGGGCCGGCCATCTGGTGCCCGTGTCACGGTTCCTCGAGTTCTGCGCCCGCGTCATATCGCCCGCGGGGTTCGTGCGGCACAAGTACAACCCCGACGGCACCCTGGCGTCCTCCTGGCATCCGTACCTGCGCGAGGGCAAGGCCGTGCTCCCCATCCAGGAGGACGAGACGGCCCTGGTGATCTGGGCACTCGGGGAGTACTTCGACCGCGGCCGGCAGGTGGAGTCGATCGCCCCGTTCTACCGTCCGCTGGTCACGCGCCCCGCGGACTTCCTCGTCGGCTACGTCGACGCCTCCGGGCTGCCCCTCCCTTCGTACGACCTGTGGGAAGAGCGGTGGGGCGTGCACCTGTTCACCGTCGCGGCGGTGGTCGCCGGGTTGCGGGCGGCGGCCCGCCTCGCGCGAGCCTTCGGCGAGGCCGAGCGGGCGGAGCGCTACGGCGCGGCAGCGGACCGGATGCTCCAGGGCATGCGCGCCGCGCTCTGGAGTGCGAAGGACGCCCGCTTCGCGCGGATGGCGACCGCCGATGCCGGCGGGTGGCAGCTCGACACGACGGTGGACGCGAGCCTGCTCGGCCCGGCCGAGCTCGGCGTCCTGCCGCCGGACGATCCGCAGATGGAGGCGACCGCCAAGCAGGTGGAGGCGCGGCTGTGGGTGCAGACCGCCGTCGGCGGGCTCGCACGGTATGAGAACGACCCCTACCAGCAGGTGGAGAAGGGGGACACGCGGCGGATCCCCGGCAATCCCTGGTTCGTCGGCACACTCTGGCTGGCTCGATACCACCTGCTGCGGGCTCGCGAGCTGGGGGAGCTCAAGCGCGGCACGGAGCTTCTCGAATGGGCCGCCGACCACGCGCTGCCGTCGGGCACGATGGCCGAACAGCTTCACCCGACCACCGGCGAGCCGCTGTCGGTCTCACCGCTGACCTGGAGTCAGGCCGCCTACGTCACCGCGGTCGAGGAGTACCGCGCGCGCTCGCACCACTTCACCGCGTGCCCGACCTGCGGAAACGTCCCGGCCGCCGCCGGCCAGGCGTCGGTGACGGGTCCGTGAGGCCAGGGCGCGTGGTGATCGAGCAGCGGGACGCCCTGATCGCGGTCGCCGCGGACTGGATCGCCACCACGATCAGCGACGCCGTCCGCGAGCGTGCGAGCTGCGCCCTGGCCCTCTCGGGCGGCTCGACGCCGCGCCCCGTCTACGAGCGGCTGGCCGCGCCGCCCCTCGCGGCCCGCATCCCCTGGGAGAGCGTGGAGATCTTCTTCGGCGACGAGCGCGCGGTTCCCCCCGCCGATCCCGGGAGCAACTACGGCATGGCCAGGGCCGCGCTGCTCGATCGCGTGGGCGTGCCCGCCGCGCAGGTTCACCGCATGGAGGCCGATCGAAGCGACCGGGAAGCGGCGGCACGCGACTATGCGCGCAGGCTGCCGAAGCGGCTGGACCTGCTCCTGCTGGGCATGGGCGCCGACGGGCACACGGCGTCGCTCTTCCCGCGCTCGCCTCGGCTCGACGAACGCCGCCTCGTCGTGCCGGCGACGGGCCCGACGCCACCCCGGGAGCGTCTCACCATCACGCCTCCGGTGATCGCGGCGGCGCGACAGGTGGCGGTGCTGGTGGCCGGGCCCGATAAGGCCGCCACGCTCGCGCAGGTGCTGCGGGGCCCGTTCCGGCCGCGCGACCTGCCGGTGCAGCTGGCCCTCGGGGGCGTCTGGTTCGTGGACAAGGACGCGGCCTCGCCGCAGGCGGGGGCGGCGGCATGAAGGTCCTGGCGGGCGACATCGGCGGGACGAACGCGCGGCTGGCGATCGCGGACGCAGCAGCCGGCGCCCTCCGGATCGTGAAGGAGCAGCGCTATCCGAGCGGCGATTCGCCGGGCCTGGCGCCCATCGTGCTGCGCTTCCTCGACTGGGCGGGCGAGCGCGTCGAGCGCGCCTGCTTCGGCATCGCCGGCCCGGTGGTGAACGGCGAGTGCCGCACGCCCAACCTCCCGTGGACGGTGAGCGCGCGCGAGCTGGCGCGCGACATCGCGATTCCCCGAACCTCCATCATCAACGACTTCGTCGCGGCGGCGCATGGCATCGCCGCTCTCGGCCCCGGCGACCTCGTCACGCTTCAGGAGGGGGCGGCCGAGCCGCACGGCACGATCGCGCTCCTTGGAGCGGGGACCGGGCTTGGCGAGGGATTCCTCGTTTGGGACGGCACGCGCTACCGGGTGCAGCCCTCCGAAGGCGGCCACGGCGACTACGCCGCGCCCGACGAGGCCGGATGGAGAATGCGACAGTCGCTGCTCGACGAGTACGGCCGCGTGTCGTGGGAGCGCATCCTCTCGGGCGCGGGGCTCGCGCACCTGTACCGTCATCTCGCGGCGGAGCCCGGCGCGTCCGAGCAGCAGGCGGTGCGGGAAGCAATGCGGCACGAGGATCCCGCGGCGGTCGTGACCAGGCACGCCCTGGCGGGTGACGATCCGCTCTCCGCCCGCTCGCTGGAGATGTTCGTCGCGGCCTACGGCGCGCAGGCCGGGAATCTCGCGCTGACCGTGCTCGCGACCGGAGGCGTCTACGTCGCCGGCGGGATCGCGCCCCGCATCGTGCAGAAGCTCGTGGACGGCACGTTCATCCGCGCGTTCCGGAGCAAGGGACGGCTGGCCGACCTGATGAGCCGCATCCCCGTGCACGTGATCGTCAGCCCCGACGTGGGGCTCCTCGGCGCCGCGAGCGCGGCGGCCGAGTGATCACCCATCTCTTTTTCGACGTCGGCGGCGTCCTCGGCAGCAGCGGCTGGGGCTCCGAGTCGCGCCAGCGGGCGGTGGAGCGGTTCGGGCTCGACGCGGCCGACTTCGACCGGCGCCACCGCGAGGTGGTCGGGCAGTGGGAACAGGGCCGGATGACCCTCGACGAGTACCTCGGCTGCACGATCTTCGATGTTCCGCGGCCGTTCACGCGCGAGGGGTTCGCGGCGTACATGCGCGAGCAGAGCCGGCCCTTCCCGGAGACGATCGCGCTGGCTCGGGGGCTGGCGGCCACGGGGCGCTATCGTCTGATGACTCTGAACAACGAGTCCGCGGAGCTGAACGCCTACCGGCTCCGCCGCTTCGGCCTGGCACCGATCTTCAGCGCGTTCTTCAGCTCCTGCTGGCTCGGCGTCGCCAAGCCGTCCCGGCGCATCTTCGAGCTGGCGCTCGCGCTCGCCCAGGCCGACGCGTCCGCCACGGTGTTCATCGACGACCGCGAGCAGAACCTGGCACCGGCGCGCGCGCTCGGCATGCACGCCCTTCGATTCACCACCGCCGGCGATCTCGAGCGCGACCTCGCGGCGCTCGGCGTCACCATCCGAGGCCCCGCGTGACCAGACCGTCCGTCGCCGTTCCGCTCCGCCTGTCCGCGGCCATCCCGATACCGGATGAGCCGCTCAAGAAGGCCGGGCCGTGCACCGCCGTCATCCTGGGGGCGGGCGGCGACCTGATGCACCGTAAGCTCCTCCCCGCCCTGTACCATCTCAAGCACGACGGGCTGCTGCACGACGAGTTCGCGGTGGTCGGCGCGGGCCTCGAGCCCATGACCGACGAGACGTTCCGCGCCGCCATGCGCCAGGCGGTGCTCGACGCGCACGCTGCGGAGGAGATCGGACACGGTCCCGACGCCTCGTGGGACCGGTTCGCCGAGCGGCTCTTCTACGTGCAGGGGGACCTCGCCAGCCCGTCCCTCTACACCGCGCTCCGGCAACGCCTGGCCGACATCGAGCGCGGCGGCGCGCCGGATCGCGGCCGCCTCTTCTACCTGGCCCTGCCGCCCACCGTGTACGCCAGCGCCATCGAGCACCTCTCCGGCAGCGGTCTCGCCGCCCGGACGAGCGATCCGGCCGCGCGTCCCTGGGTGCGCGTCATCATCGAGAAGCCGTTCGGCCGGAGCCTCGCGAGCGCGCAGGCCCTGAACCAGGTGGTTCTCAAGGCGCTCGCCGAGCATCAGGTCTACCGGATCGATCACTACCTGGGCAAGGAAACGGTGCAGAACCTGCTGGTCTTCCGCTTCGCCAACTCGATCTTCGAGCCGGTATGGAACCGCCAGCACGTCGATCACGTGCAGATCACCGCGGCGGAGACCGTGGGCGTCGAGCACCGCGCGGGCTACTACGAGCAGGCCGGCGTGGTGCGCGACATGTTCCAGAACCACCTGCTCCAGCTTCTCACGCTCACGGCGATGGAGCCGCCCGTCGCCTTCCAGGCGGACGCGGTGCGCGACGAGAAGGCCAAGGTCCTCCGCGCCGTGCGCCCCATCGGCGAAGAGACGATGCACATGTACACCGTGCGCGGGCAGTACGGCCCCGGCCGCATCGACGGCCAGAGCGTCCCGGGCTACCGCGAGGAGCCCAGGGTCGCGCCGACCTCGCCCACGCCCACGTACGCGGCGATCCGTCTGATGGTGGACAACTGGCGCTGGCAGGGAGTGCCCTTCTTCCTGCGCTCGGGCAAGCGTATGACCCGGCGCGCGACCGAGATCGCGATCCAGTTCAAGCGCCCGCCCCACCTCCTCTTTCCGCAGACCGACGGCCAGGCCCTGGCCCCCAACGTGCTGGCAATCCGGATCCAGCCGGACGAGGGGATCTCGCTCTGCTTCGAGATCAAGATCCCCGGGGTGGACGTGCGCATGACCTCGGTGCAGATGGACTTCGGCTACGCCGAGGCGTTCGGCTCGACGGACCACTCCGCGTACGAGACGCTGCTGCTCGACGGCATGGTGGGCGACGCGACGCTGTTCGCGCGGAGCGACAGCGTCGAGGCCTCGTGGACCATCGTGGATCCCATCATCGAGGCCTGGGAGGCGAAGCTGCCGGAGCACTTCCCCAACTACGCCGCGGGCTCGTGGGGTCCCGCCATCGCGGACGACTTCATCGCGCGCGATGGAGCCCGCTGGCGCGCCCCGTAGCCGCCCACCGGCGCTACGCCACCGCAGGCCGCGGGGTCGCCGCCTCCGCCTGGATCGCCAGCGTGCCGCTCGCCAGGCCCGGAGCGGTCGCCTCGATCTGAATCCCCCCCGCGTCCCTGGTCGCCTGCACGAAGGCCGCGCACAGCCCGTTGAAGGCGCGCCGCGAGTCGCCCTTGTCCGCCTCGTGGCTGCTCGGATCCCCGTTCCCCACACCGATGAGCCTCCCGCTCCCCGTCACCCGGAACGCGATCTCGTCGTCGGCAACGGGCACCAACCGCCCCGCGGCGTCCACCACGCGTACTTCCACGACGGCCAGATCCTCGCCATCCGCCGCGACGCGGGGGCGGTCCGCGGCGAGCTCGATGCGCGCCGCCGGCCCGGTCGTTTCGCGCTGCTCCGTCAGCACCACCTGCCCGCCTTTGGAGCCCCGCGCCTCCAGCGTTCCGGCGGCGTACGGCACCTTCCACATGACATGCGAGTCGCGCTGCACGTCCTGCGCGCCGAGGCTCGCGCCGTTGAGGAACAGCTCCACCCGCTCCAGGTTGGTGTGGCACCAGACTTCGATCGCCTGCCCCTCCTTTCCCGCCCAGTTCCAGTGCGGAAAGAGGTGCAGCACGGGGGCCGCGCCCCACCACGCCTGATAGTAGAAGTAGTTGTCCTTCGGGAACCCGCAGGTGTCGACGATCCCGAAATGGGAGCTGATGCACGGCCACTTGTACGGCGTCGGCTCGCCCCGGTAGTCGAAACCCGTCCACGCGAAGCCGCCGGCGAGGAATGCCCGGGCGTCGAAGTACGTCCACCAGCGCTCGGCCGTCGAGGCCCACGGCGGAAAGTTGACGTCGTAGGCGCTGACATATCCCCGCGTCTCGTCGTTGGCGTAGATGCCGCGCGTCGAGACGGTGCTGGCGGTCTCCGTACCCATCGTCGGCTGATGCGGGTGGTCCCGGTGGTAGCCGTCGATGTCGCCCTGGAAGTAGTTGAACCCCTGGATGTCCACGACGGCCGAGAGTCCCCGCCCCCATGCACCATTCATCGCTTCCGTGACCAGCCGCGTCGGGTCGAGCTGCCTGGCGAGTCGCTTCATCGCGGCCGCGATGAGCGCGCCGCGCTCCGCGCCCTGCACCCAGCCCTCCTCGTTCCCGATGGACCAGGCGACCACGCAGGGATGGTTCCGGTCGCGACGGATCATCCGGCTGAACTGGCTGAGGCCTTCCTCGCTCGAGGACATCATGCGCGTCTCGTCCAGCACCAGCATCCCGAGGCGGTCGCAGGCGTCCAGCAGCTCGGCCGTCGGCGGGTTGTGGGACGTGCGGTACGCGTTGCACCCCATGCCCTTGAGGCGCTCGACGCGGTAGAACTGCAGCCGGTCGGGCAGCGCGGAGCCGACGCCCGCGTGATCCTGGTGGTTGCAGGTGCCCTTGAGCTCGACCCGTGTCCCGTTCAGGAAGAAGCCGCGGTCGGCATCGAACCGGATGCTCCGAATCCCGAACGGGGTCTCCAGCCGGTCCACCTCGGCGCCGGCCGCCTCGATGACCGTGGTGAGCCGGTGGAGCTGGGGGTGTTCGAGCGACCAGAGCGCCGGATTCTTCACCGGGATGTGCTGCGTGATTTCTCGCCCGCTCCACGGGGCGAGCCTGGCCGGCGGCGTCGCGGAGCGGGCGACGACTCTTCCGGCGGGATCGGTGATTGTCGAAACGAGCACGCACAGCGCCGGGGCGTCGCCCTCGTTCTCCGCCTGCGTCTGCACGGTGAGCGTCGCCCCGCCGCCGTGCACCTCCGCGCTCACGAACACGCCGCCCGGGGCCGCGTGCACGGGTCCCGTCTTCACCAGCCAGGCGTGCCGGTAGATCCCCGCTCCCTCGTAGAACCACCCCTCGTGCTCGGTGGCGTCCACCCGCACGACCAGGATGTTGCTTCCGCCGTAGTTCACGAAGTCGGTGACGTCGAAGCGGAAGGGCGCGTAGCCGCTCAGGTTCCGCCCGAGGTAGACGCCGTTCAGCGCCACGATGCAGTCGCGGAACACGCCGTCGAACTCGAGACTCAGTCTGCGGCCGTGATCCGTCGCGGGAACGTCGAAGACCCGGCGGTACCACCCGATGCTCGTCGCCGGATAGGTGCGGCCGACCGGCTTGAACCCCTGGTCGACCAGCGACGGGTCGTTTTCGAAGGGGAGCTCCACCACCCAGTCGTGCGGCAGGTCCAGCTGGCGCCACGCGCTGACGTCGAAGCCGGGCCGGAACAGCGGGAGCATGAACGCCCCGGTC
>Ga0335079_10007484_pt1 | contig 12429 bp, 13 predicted proteins | sample Lox_Sample_33_FD_206719 | JGI IMG/M metagenome (GOLD analysis project Ga0335079, IMG submission 206719) | Soil microbial communities from Loxahatchee National Wildlife Refuge, Florida, United States - Lox_Sample_3.3 | ecosystem: Environmental > Terrestrial > Soil > Wetlands | place: USA... | reverse complement strand
GTCGTCCACTCATATCTGTCTACCGCCGCGAAATGGGGCATCGACCAGCTCGACGCCCTCACCCAGCTGTTCACCACCGGACCCTGGCTACCACCCGCGATCCGACCAGGCTGAATAGCTACCTCGCCGCGGCACGGGAAAGCGTCCTGGCGGAGCTGCGGCTTTTCGTGGAGGAGATGCCCGCCCTGGCCGACGGCGGCTACGAAGGCGCAGGTCATGGCGTCATCACTCCGGTGAAGAAGCCCGCGGGAATGAGGGAACTGGACATTAACGCCCGCGCCCGGAACGCGCTGATCCGGTCCACCCGGTGCATGGGCGAACGCGGCTTCGCGCTGCTCACCCAGCGCTGGCAGACCCTCCAGCACATCACCGCCAGCCCCGGCAAAATCGGCCAGATCGCCCGCGCCGCCCTCGTCCTGGTGCTATTCGAGCACAAGATGCTCATCTGAAAGTCGCTGAGAAAACGTCACTGGCCCCAAATCTGTGCAAAACCACGTTCTTCTCACCCCGTCAAGAGTAGACCAAAACGTCTCCCTTTTCCTAGCGTGGACCGTGGACACTGCCGCAGGGTGACGAGGTACGGACTTGGCTTCGGCACGAAGAGGCCACAGCCCTCCTGTCTGCTTTGGGCGCCGCGGCGGAGACGGTCGTAGCGGCGCGTTTGGGCGTGGGCGCTACAGATTGATGACGGGAGCAGCGCCGGGCCGTCAGATTGGCTCTGAGCGCATGGCTCATGCCCGATACGCGCCCATGTCCGTCCGCTCCGCTGCATCGTAGCTGGTCACGGCGGGGTAGCTCTGTTCCCTGAAAATCGGAAGCTCATGCCACATGGTCTCACCAGCCGGGCCGGACGCCGTACAGCACACGAGCACAGCCACGCCATCGGCTGAGAACGACTCCGACAAGCCGCCGCCGGACAGTGACCTGCGCCAACGACCACGAGTGACCTCGCCGCCAGGAGTTCGCATCGCGAGGGTCAGCTGAGCCATCCGGGCCAGACGTGGACCAGCCGATCTCTCACTAAGCAGTCTGCCCAGCACAGGCGCAGACGAGCTAGAGCCCTCCGGAGCCGTGTGCTTAGCGAGCTAATCGAGCCAACCGAGTGACCACGATCATGGCCAAGACAGCAGCCGCGGCGGCAGTCACCCCGCTCCGGCCCACCGGTGATTCCGGTGGAATCAGCCCCGCCCCCCGCGGCCGGGCTGATCCCGGGGGCCGACGTGGACGGCCGGCGCTGCGCCAGGATGAGATCCTGGCCGCGGTGGGGACGCAGGACCCGGTCGGCGGGCACCGCGCGGCCGCCCGGCAGCAAGGAGAAGGGACCGGTGCGGGAGGCGGCCGAGCAGCCGGAGATGCCGCAGCCCGGGCTCGCGGAGCCCGAGGACGAGCTCGCCGGGGCTGAGGTTCCGGCAGACTCTGGCCTGAGCCTGGCCCTGAGCCGGAGGCTGCGGATCCTGAGCCGGTCCGGCGGTGCTGTCGCTGGTTGCGGCCGCTGTAGGGGGCGAGATGCCCCCATGTCCCTGCCGGAGCTTCCCCGCCCCGGCAGGACGATGGAGGCAGCTAGAGCTCCATCTCCAGGCCGCGGTCCCTGTTCAGGCCGTAGGCCCGGTGGTCGTAGTCCTGCTCAGCGCCGGGCTGCCAGCCGTTCAGCGACTCCCGGTCTGCCTCCCTGGAGGTGCCGCCGAGGTCCGCGATTCCGCCCGACCACATGCTGCGCCCGCGGTCAGGGTCCGCCTCGGCGGCCAGCTGGGCGCTGTCCTGCCGCTCCCGTTCCGCAGCGGACAGGCCGGCCCGGTCCTGCGCCGCCTCCCGGACCTTCAGCTCATCCGCGGCCCGGCCGGGATACCAGCCATACGCGTCACCCAGGCTCGGGTTATCAAGGCGCCGCTCCGCTGCCTCAACGTGGATCTCCCGTTCAGCGGACCGGTTCGCCTCACGCTCCGCAACCTGCTCATGCTGGCTGTCCAGCCACTCCACAGCCGCAGCAGTTTCCTCGTGCTCTGCCGCTCGACCCTTAATCGAATCCCGCATGCCCATCTCGTGCTCCCTTTCAGTGATCTTCTCTGCGGCCGTGCGGATGCCAAGCCGCTCGTTCCATGCCCGGACCCTCTGAAGGCCCGGGTCGTCCTTATCGATGCCTGCGTTCTCCAGCTGCCGCCTCACCTGCTCGGCGAGGGCTGGCCGCCAGGCCATCTGCCACCGGCCGTCTGGCTGCTTCACCCGGAACGCGATCGTCGAGCAGCCGCCGCAGGTCTTCTCCATGCGGCCGGTGTCCCGCCAGCCGTGCCGGTGCAGGCCGGCGGCCGTATCAGTCATGCAGGCTCGTCAAAGAGAGGCGTCGGCGAGACGGCACCCGGGTGGCTGGGACCGGCAGATCCCGCAGCGCATGCTCAGACCACGACAGCCGCTCACGCAGGCACCCGATCGTCACGTACGCGTCGGTGAGCTGGTCGCGGGCCTGCGCGAGCTGGACGGTGAGCAGGGCTGCCCGGTCGTCCGGGCTGTCGGCGCCGCAGTCGTCGTGGTGGTCGATGCGCCATCCGCCGCTGGTCTGGTACGCGAACCGCCCGCAGTCCGCGCAGTAGTTGACGGAGGCCATGTCAGGCGCCGGTCTCGATGCCGTGGTCTGCCTCGGCGGCCTGCCCGGCCTGCTGGCGGACGTAGACGCCGCGGGCGACTTCCCAGCCGCGTGCTGCGAGCCACGGGTCCGCATGGGGGGTGCCGTCCGGCAGGCTCGCTGCCTCGGGCGCGGTCTGCCTGCTTGGTAGTGTGTTCACTGGTGATCGTTCCTTTTCGCGATCGTGCTGGTCAGGCCCGGCAGGACGCTCCCAACGCCCTGCCGGGCAGCAATTCAAGATCAGAACGGTGGATCGTCAGAAAAGCCGCCATTGTCTGTATTTGCGGTAGCTCCAGCCGGGACAGGGTTGTCCTGCCGCTCCGCCTTCTTTACCGAGCAGGCCGCGAACTTCAGCGAGCAGCCGATGTCCTCGGCCTGGATCTCGTACACGGTCCGCTTGACGCCCTCCTTGTCCTCGTAGGAGCGCTGCCGGACCGTGCCCTGCACGATCACCCGAGACCCGCGCTGCAAGCTCTCGGCCGCGTTCTCCGCCATCTGCCGCCATGCCGACACAGCCCAGAAGGATGGCTCGGCGTCCTTGAACTGCCCGGAGGGCTTGTCGAACGTCCTCGGGGTGGATGCCACCCGGAAATTTGATCACCGGCTGGCCTGACGGGGTGAACCGGGTATCCGGGTCACTCGTGAGATTCCCGGCCACGCAGATCTGGATTTCGCCGCTCATCGTTCTGTTCCTCTCGCTAGGGCACCCGCCCTGAGTGCTGTTGATCTTGAGGCGCTTTCCGCCTCCTGCCCGCGGTTTGTCGAACGACGGCAGCGGGCCGGCCCGTCAAGGGAGGTTTCGGCCAAGATGTTCGGGTCGCTGGAGGCTCGCGGCCCGGCGGGTTGTGCCGGGTCGTGAGAGGCGGGCCGAAGATGTTGGGCGCCCTTGACGGGGTGGTCTGCGGTCGTGAGAATCTCGGGCTGGCAGGGGGCACGTTGTGCCGGGCAGGCACTGCCCGGAGGGCCGCTGGTCCTTGCTCATTCGCCGGCCTCCAGGTCCGGGGCGGCTTCCCGCCGCGCCGCTTCCGGCACCCACGACCGGCCGCTGGGCCATGACCGCGTCCCGGTCGGCCTGCCACTGCTCGTACGAGACGCCGCGGGCCGGTGCCTCCGCAAGCGGCTCGATCCGGCCCGCAGTGCCGACCCTGGCCACCACCTGGTCACCCATCTGGCTTGCTCCGTTCCGTCGTGTGCCGGCCGGTCTGCCTGCGCTGCAGGCCACACGGGGATCCCGCGCAGCCCGCGGCGCCTGCAGGTCACCCGCCCGCCTCGAGGTCGAGGCCCTTGCGGTCGGCTTCGCGGTCCGGCCAGATCACGACCGGGGGAACCTTGTGCGCGGCGACCACGCTGTAGCCGCGCTGCCAGTCCTTGTCTGAATCGCGGTTGAGGTTTGCGCGGTCGATGACCGACGCGGCGGACCGCTGCATCAGCTTCGGCTCCAGGCCCGCCATCTTCTGCAGCGAGATCACGGCCTTCGCTTTCTCCGCGCCTTTCATGACCGCGGTCTTGCTGACGCGGGCGGCGTGCCTGGCGCCCTCGCCGACACGCTCCGCGCCGCGTTTCCCGATTTCCCAGCCCTTGTCCCAGCCGTCCCGGATGTGCATGCCGTGGTTCTTCGCGGCGTCCTTTGCCTTCTGGGCGCCGGTTTTGGCTGTGCCGAACCACGACGACACCCAGTGCCGCGGTTCCCCTGCTCCGGTCGCCGTCATGACGCCGCCTCCCAGTCCATGTCGATCTGCCGGGGACGGCCGGGGTAGTCGTCCCGGTGCGGCTGGCCGAATGTGGCCCTGGTGCGGGGCTCGCCCCTGACCGACCACCGGGCCGTCTCCAGTTCGGTTGGCCGGGCGGGCGTGAGGCGCCCGCCCGGCCTGATCCGCCAGCTCAGCGACCGTTTCGTCTGCGCCGAGGCCGTAACCCGCTTCGAGGCCCGCTCGGTACGCGGCCCATTCCGGGCTGCTGTAGCCGGTCATGACCGGTTCCCTCTCACCCCGGCGGCGGCGGGGTGCTTGCAGCCCTTCGCCTCGGCCTGCATCAGGTCCGCGAGGGGCTTGATCTGCCTGCTGAGCAGGTCCATCTGCCCGCCCAGCACCGACAGGGACCGTGTCTCGCGCAGCCACAGCGTCATCCACGCCTGCGACAGCACGTCCAGGACGTACAGGCAGAGCGGATGCTGATCCCAGCAGGCGGGCAGCTGCCCGGCCACCCGCCCGAAACCGGGACCGTAAATGTCGCGGATCCAGGCCCGCAGCCTGCCGATCGCCGCCTGGCGCTCGCCGGCCTCGAGTTCCCACCACCGGACCGAAGGCTCCGGCAGCTTCGGCTTGTCCTTCTCCTCGGCGATCAGGCTGCGGACGACAGCGGACAGGTCCGCGAGCTGGGCGTTCACACCGTGCTCGTCGTCCAGCCGGGCCTCCACCGCAGCGAGCCGCTCGCTGAGCTCGGTGATCCTGAGCGAGTCGTGGAGCGCGCTCATTTCGCATCCCACGGGTGGACCTCGCCGTGCCCGTTCGCCTCGCCGTTCGGCGTCGCCGGCAGCACTTCCGCCACCTCGACCCCGGCGGCGTTCGGACCATCGGCGGCAGGAGCGAGGCGGGCCTTCGGCGTGAGGTCTTCCGCGAACGTCGTCGGCTCAGGCAGAACAGCAGGCAGCGGAGCCGGAACCAGTTCCGCGACGTCCCGGTGCCGGGCCTTCGCCCACAGGTGACGGGGGTCATGCCAGGCCCGCGGCAGCTTCCCGACCACCGGAGCCCGGTTCCGGCGGATGAACAGCGCCCGCCCGTCAAGCATCTGACGGATCATCGCCGGCGTCATGATCGGATGCTCGGTGTAATGCTCCTGCCCGCGGAACCGGTACGCCGTGGACCCGCACAGGTCCGACACCCGCTCGAGCGTCGTCTTGTCCTGGATACCGGGCAGGAGGCAGACCGCGCCGGCGGTGTCCCAGATCGTCTGCGCGCCCTCTTCCTTCCACCGGGACCGCAGCTGCATGACACCGTGCGCCACCGTGACCAGCTGGATGCCCTTGCCGCCGGAGTCGGCGGCGAGAGCCGGGACCGGCATCGGGCACGTGTTGACGATCTCATCGAGCGCGAACAGGCACGGCGGATCCAGCCGGCCGCCTTTCGACGCCATCCCGATCTGGGAAGCCGTGTAATGGATCTCACCGGACAGGCACGCGAACAGCGGCGCCAGCGGGTTGTCTTCCTGCTGCGACGCGGCGATCAGGTACAGGGTGCCGGAGTCGCGGAGGAACGCCTCGATGTCGAACGAGTGCCCGTCCGCGGGAAGCACCGACATCGCCAGGGCCGGATCGGCCATGAACCCGACCGCCTTGGACATCAGCATCCGGATCGTCGCCGACGTCTTCTCTGCTGGTGACCGGAGCTCGCCGAGCTCAGCCGCCCACGTAGCCGACCCCTGTCTGGACAGGATGAACGTCAGCACCGACTCCGTCAGCACTGCCTTCTCCTTGACCTGCCCGAACGTGTCCAGTGCCGCGCTGGCGCCGTGGGCCAGGAGGATGTCCTCGGCTTCTGTCGCGTCGCCGAGGACCCAGCGGGACACCCACCGCAGGTCACCGCCAACGTGCGCGGCGGCGCACATGAGGGCCTGCAGGTAGGCGGCGGCTTTCCCGGCCCAGAAGTCCGAACCGCCGTCCATCCCGCCGGCCGGGACTGCCTTCGTCAGCGCGGCGGCGCGGCGGATCGCCACCTGGGCGTCGGTGCACTGAGCAACCGGATTCCACCGGAAGGTGGAGAGAACCTTGCCGATGCCCTGCGGGTTGAACACGGCGATCATCCGCTTCGCCGCCTCGGCGGGCGGTGACAGGATCCGGCGAACCCCGACAGCAACCGCTGCCAGGCCCGCGGCGACCGCGACCAGCAGCACCGGCAGCGGCGTCCCCGCGAGGACAATCCACGTCAGCGACGCAGTGAAGGTCGCGGCCGTCCAGCACAGGCCAGCCGGATACTCCCTGATCCCGCGTTCCCGCATCCCCGACGTCAGCCAGAAAATGTCCGGCTTAGTCGACGTGGACACGACAGCGCCAGGGAAGTACATGACGATCCGCGCCAGCAGACCGGACTTCCCCGTCCTCGGCCCCGCCATGATGAGGAGGTGCTCCTCCAGGGCCAGGCGCAGCGCATGCCGCCACTGCGCCCACCCCAGCGTCACGCTGTACTGCCTGGCCCGCCGCGCCCGCTTCCAGAACCCCAGCGCCGGACGCGTCCGCTTCGACCCGCGGAACGCCGCCAGGCGCCCCCACCGGAACCACAGCTCGAACAGCGACGCATGCCCCGGGCCCGGCTTCCGGCGCCACCGCAGCCGCCGGTTCATATGCCCGACTCGCCGCAGCGGCATAACGCCATGCCGGGTGCCGAAGAACCCGGCATCAGTCCGGGCAGTAAGCAGCGTCCGGCCCACTACCACCGCGATGATGACGAGCACCCCGATGACAAGAACCGCCTGCTTGCTCATGCCGCACCTCCCTGCAGGTCACGCACATGAGCGAGCAGGCACCGCCGCGCAGTGCCGGGATGCAGGTCAGCGGCCGGAGCGAGCTCCGTCGCCAGCTTCGACACATCACCGAGAGGAATGGACGCCAGGTCCTGCCGGTCAGCAGCCAGGGCGATCAGGCGCGCCTGCTTCCCGACCGGCTGGTCTTCCTCCTCGCCGGTGTCCTGACCCGCGCTGGTGATGGCCGGCACGGTGGCAGCCACGGGAAGCGGCGTAGCCAGCAGGACGGCCCGGCGTCCGCCCGACAGCGTGGATGGCGCCGCGATCAGCAGCCGCAGGCTGTACAGCATGACCTTCCTGCCGCGGACCCATGGAGAGCGTCCCTCACGCACGCCCAGGACATGGCGGCGGATCACCACGACCACACGGTCCACGCAGGCGGCCAGGAAGACCGGCGGCAGAACCCATGCCAGGACGGATCGCGGCGACCCCGCGTCCGCCGCTGCCAGGTTCATCAGGGCACTGCCCGCAGCGCAGGCCACGACCAGGCCTCGCTCCACGCGTGCACTCTGACCGGCGCGCGCCAGACCCAGCGCCAAAAGGGAGAAGATACACATCCCGAGGTCGAGCGCGCCGCTCTCCAGACCGCTGGCAAGCGACTGATGCCGCTCCGCCAGGACGTACCGGTACTGCGCGGCCATGGACACGATGGCCAGGCCGATGCCCAGGACCGCGAGGAGGCCCGTCGCGACCGCGATCAGCCGGGAACCAGGCCTGCGCGGCGGTGCGTTCTTGCGCCGGCCGAGAAACTCGAACAGCCAGCCATCGCTGTTCACCAGGCCGCCGAACCGCTGCGCGGGCTGATGGTCATAGCCGCTGACGGTCTGCGTCTCCGTGCTCATCGGTGCCGCCCCTCGCCTTGCGGCGCCGTGCCCGGCGCCTGGCTGGGATGGATTTGCGGCCGTGGATGAGCCCGGCCACAGCAGCCGCCTTCGCGGCGGAGCTTCTCGCCCGCGAACTGCGACGCGAGCTCGTCGAGCGACGGCAGCGCCTGGTCGAGTGCCTCGGTCACCAGGCGGCAATGCGTCTCGCCGCGCAGGACCGCCGCGAGATTCAGCCGCAGGATGACGGTGCCTGGCGCGTATGTGCCCAGCGGCTCCAGCGGCTCGGTCGCAGCCATGTGCGTCCCGAGGAGGTCGCTGAGCCCGCCCGGCCCGGACTCAGTGCTCATCGCCGGCCGCCTGTCCCCGCAGCCTCTCGGCGCGGCCCTCAAGCTCGGCCGCCATCGCCTCGTCAGTCGGCAGCGCCTCAGTGAGGAGCTCGTCAACGATCGCGGCCATCGACCGCCCCCGGACCTTGCTGAGCCGCTTGAGCCGCTGATCGTTCTGCTGGGAGATGCGCGCGCCCAGCCGCGGGCGGGTGCTGGCCATGGGTTCCCCTCCGTCCTGGCGGCGCCGCCGCCATAGGTGCCAGTGACGCCCTCATAGTTCCTCAACTTTACTAATAACGTCAAGGTCCCTAGCTATATTAATTGAGTATGGTTAGCTTCCTTAGCTCAGTCAGGGCACTTAGGCTGGACGCCGTGGAAATGGCAGCGAACGCGCGGCGGCGCGTGCCGTACGAAGAGATCGCCGCGGACATCCGGGTACAGATCGCGGCCGGGAAACTGGAACCGGGCAGGCAGATCGGCAGCCTCAAGGAGCTCCGTGAGCACTACGGCGTCGCAGAAGGAACAGTGCAGTCAGCGCTCCGGCTGCTCCGCGACGAGGGCCTCATCGAGACGTTCCAGGGCCGCGGGTCCTACGTCCTCAGAACCCCCGCAGAGCCAGCGCCCTCACCTGAGTACCTCGCATTGGCGGCCGAGGTAAGCCGCCTGGCCGCCCGCGTCGAGGCGCTGGAAGCCGAGAAAGCCTGCCTTACCGAGGCAGATCGCCACGACGGGCCAGGGTGACGGTGCCCTCGCCTGATTCAAGACACCGGATGCGGTCCGCCAGATCGCGCAGCATCCGGGTAATCCGCTCGCACTCTGCCCGGCTCATGCCATCTCCCTCGCACCGGCGGCCCCTCTAGCTGACTGCAACCAGCGAACAGCACCACCCGGCGACATTGCAGCGCTCCTGGCGACGTCGTTTAGGCGTCGGATAGGTGTCTAATAGACGGTGCAACACACCTTCCTGCCAGGGCAGCACATGACCATGGAGACATGCTTCTGATGGCTGAACCAAACACCGCACTGCGCGCCACCCGCCACAGCCTCCGCCTATCGCAAGACGAGTTCGCACGCGCCGTGCGTGAAGCGGGAGTCAGATCCGGCGAGCCCAACACCGCCACCAAGCGCCTCGTCCAGCGATGGGAAGCCGGCGAGATCACCTCACCGCGCGGCATCTATCTGCGCGCACTCGAATCAGTCACCGGGCAGCCAGCAGCAAACCTCGGCTTCACCGACGCTGACAAGCGTTACGGAGTCGACCGGGCAGCCGCCGTCGCCGAGGTAAGCACCTGGACGGTCCCGATCCCAGACCCGCGCGCCGAGGTAGGCCCGCTCACCGGCATCTGGCGCAGCCGCTACGAATACGTCTCCAGCGGCCGGGAAGGCCAGACGTTCTCAAGCACGCATTACTGCATGATCATCCAGCATGGGGCACGGCTCCAGCTGCGGTCCCTGCCCCAGTCAGCGCCGTCGCGCGTCATGATGGATCTGTCGGCCAATGGCACCGTGATCACGGGCACCTGGACGGAAGCAACCAACCCGGATGGTCACTACAAGGGTGCCGTCTACCACGGCGCGATCCAGATGCTCCTGGAGCCGACCGGCCGGAAGATGTCCGGCAAATGGGTGGGCTTCGGCCGCGAGTTTGATCTGAATACAGGCCCCTGGTCGCTTGAGCTGGTATCCAGTGATACAGACCCAGACACCATCGCCGAGTACAACAGGCCGCAGGCCGAGAGCGACTCGTGAGCTAACTGCGCTGTACGACAGCCTGCGGGAGGCCCATGGCCTGCCGGACATCCTCAACCGGTCGGCCCGTCCGGTCAGCGATCACTTCCGCCAGCGCGCGCGGCGAAGGGACCCGCTGCCGGTAGTTGATCGCAACGTCAGGGTCACGGCTAGCTGGCTGCCCGCCGTTCTTCCACAGCAACGCCAGGTAGTAGCCGCCGGCACCATCCGAAGTGTGACCCCAGATGCTCTGATCATCCCAGCCGCCCAGCCATAACGCGTTCATGTCGTTCCTCCTCAAGCCCTTTCCGCCCATGATGCGCGCCGGGGCCGACAGTTCCCGCTAACCGGCGGCTTCGAAGTCCCCCGTGTCCGCTTCCCTTTGAACTTCCGGTGCTGGCGGCATGGCCGGCTCCGGATCGTGGAGGACCGCCTCGCGGGTCCGGCCGGTGTCCCGGGCCCATGCTTCGGTCGGGGACAGATCCTCGTCCTCAGGGTCAGGTTCATGTGTCGTGGCTTCCAGGTCGACTTTCTCCTGGCTGGCATTCGCCGCGTCAGTGATGTGAGCCAGTCGCCCGGGGTTGTCCGCAAGGATGTGGTCCTCGTCCAGGCCGAGCATCACCCGGACCTGCTCGTCTGTCGGCTCAGCAGGCTCAGGCCCGCGCTTCTGCGGTGCTGCGTCATCTGGCACATCGGCCCTCTTCTCCGGTTCGCTGACCTGCGGTTCCGGGGGCACAGGTGCGCTATCTGGCGCATCGGGGACCTGGGGCTCGTCCTCCTCGAGGCCCCGCCTGGGCTCATCCGGAGCGGTCACGGCGACGTCGGCTGATGCTGGCGCTGTCTCTTGCGCGGTCGGCTCAGGATCCGCGGCCTCCGGCTCAGGGCCAGGCTCAGGCCCAGAGTCTGCCGGAGACTCGGCCCCGGCGAGCTCGTGCCCGGGCTCCGCGAGCCCGGGCTGCGGCATCTCCGGCTGCTCGGCTGCCTCCCGCACCGGTCCCTTCTCCTGGCTGCCTGCCGGCTGAGCCTGCAGGTCACGGTCAGGTGCCTGCTCCGCGGCCAGCACGACAGGCTCCTCAGCCCGCACTCCTGCCGGGGGGGTCTGTTCTGCGACAGGCTCGGTCCCGGGGCCGGCGGCCGCGAGCTCAGCCGCGCGTTCGGCGTCAGTCCCGGCGACGCGCCGGGACAGTTCCTCAATGTGCGCCATCCGCTCAGGAGCAGGTGGCGGCATCTCAGTCTCCGGCACCTCCGTCTCTGCCTCCCGTTCGTCCCGCAGGTCCACTACTGACTGCATCCGCTCACTTGGCTCCAGCTGCTCGGCCTCCGGCCCCGCGCCGCGCGGCGGCCCGGGGGTCTCCTCGGGTGACGCTTCGGCCTCGTGTTGTTCACCGGCTTCCGGCCGGGCCGCGGCCTGCCGGGCCGCGTAATCAAAGGCGGGCGTTTCCCGGGACGCGAACTCCCGTTCGCCTGGTAGCAGCAGCCCGCGCCGCTCCAGCTCGCGGTGCGCCTCGGCGCCGCGCTGCCACCCGCCCTCACGCAGCAAGTCAGCCTGCCTGCGGGTCTCATTCGCCGCTTCGAGAACCCGGGCGACGGTGCCAGCACGATCAGCCTTCGCCTGGGCAGCCTCCGCCTTCTCCCGGTGCAGAGCCTCAAGGTCACCGTCGCCGGCCAGCCGCGCCGCCTGACTGCGCAGGCCATGATGCATCGCCGCAGTCCGGTAATGGTCTGCTGTGCCGTGCGCGACGCCCATCTCACGCGACACATCCGGAGGCAGCCAGGCCGTATCCCGCAGCGCAGCTTCCCGCTGCGCCCGCAGCTGGCCCTCAGTCAGGTCCCGCGCCCGCTCATGCTCGGCGCCGCCGAGGATCTCACGCACGCGATGCCACTCAGCCCGCAGTTCCGGGTACGTGGTAGGCGGCTCGGGCCCGATCACCGAATGGGGGGAGTTCAGCCCGGTGATCTCACGGAACCCGGCCAGCGCACCAGCCTGCGCCTCCCACTCCCGCCGCGCTTCCCCGTCCCCGGGCGCATCGCCCAGGGCGGTGACAGCCCACTCCGGCGCGGTCCTCGCCATGTGCGCGCCGAGCCGCGCCTCACGCCCGGCCATCGCGCTGTCCGTCCGCCCGGCGAAGTCGGCGAGGTCCTCATCGCCGAGGTCCTGCAGCCGTGCATGCACCGGAGGCAGGTGCTCGGTCGCCGCCCGGACCCGGTCCGCGATCACCGCGGGGACGCTCCGCGCGCCGGCGAGCGGCCGGGACGCTATCGCGTCGGCGAGGACCTGCCGGCTGTCCTTCCCGGCGAGCTCGGCGTGCCGCAGCGCCCGGTAGAGGTCATCAGTGTCAGCCAGGACCTTCTCAGCGTCCTCAGCGGGGAGATGCTCCCTGACGGCGTGCCCGAACCGGGCCGCGGCGCCGCGCCGGCC
>Ga0335079_10007479_pt1 | contig 12434 bp, 7 predicted proteins | sample Lox_Sample_33_FD_206719 | JGI IMG/M metagenome (GOLD analysis project Ga0335079, IMG submission 206719) | Soil microbial communities from Loxahatchee National Wildlife Refuge, Florida, United States - Lox_Sample_3.3 | ecosystem: Environmental > Terrestrial > Soil > Wetlands | place: USA: Florida... | reverse complement strand
AGTTCAATGCTCGCGGTCCGGGCGTGACGTCAGCCGGCTGTGGACACGCTGCGGAGCCAGGTCTTGAGCGGCGGCGAAACCGAGGTGAAATGGATGCGGGTCTGCGGGGACCCGGCCACGGGGCCGATGACTTTGGCGTAGATTTCGCCGCCGGGATTTGCTCCAGCTGCCGGTTCAAGGTCGATCTTAAGGTTGCTCAATGGCGCCAGCGACACTTCGGATTCAATGCCGGCTTCGGAGTCTGACACCGCCGCTAGTCGCCCGTCGTGGACCGTGCGCCCCACAAATTTCTCCTCCAGCACGGTAAAGTGAATCGGCAGCGTTTGCGGCAGCGGGCGCAGAGCCGCGGACCTCTCCGGCAACAAAAGGTCAAACGGCTGGCCGATGCCCCTGACTTCAAACAATTGCAGGCTGCGAGCCGCGCCTTTGGGCTCAACCTGAAATTGCGCGGCAATCTGCAGCGGCGACTGGATCTGCTCGCGCGTGTTTTCAGAAATCAAAAGCTGGCCGCCGGTGGTGAAGGATTCGATGCGCCCGGCGAGGTTCACGTTCGAGCCGACCGCGGCGTATTTCGTCCGCCGCAATGAACCGATGTTGCCAACAATCACGCGGCCGGTGTGGATGCCGATGCCCATTTCCAGTTCTGCGGCGCCCTTTGCCACCAGTCGTTTATTGACATCCGCCATGGCCAGTTGCATGGCCAGACCGCACGCCGCGGCTTTGGCCGCATGGTCCCGGCTGGCCACCGGGGCGCCGAAGATGACCAGAATGGCATCGCCGATAATCTCATCAATGGTGCCTTCGTAACGGCTGATGACGTCCACCATCGCCTCGAGGTAAAGGTTCAGGAATTCGATCACGTCGTGCGGTTTCTGGCGGGCGGCCAGCGCGGTGAAACCTCGGAGGTCAGACATCAGGATCGTGACTTCGCGCTCCTCGCCGCCCAATTCCAAGCCTTCCGGCGATTGCAGGATGCTTGTAGCAACCTCTTCGGACACATAACGCCCGAACGCGCGCCGGACGAGTTCATGCGCGCGGGCCAGCTCGACGTTTTTTTGCGCGAGGCTGCGCCGTAATTCGTCCATCGTCAGATGCGTGTTCACCCGGGCGAGCAATTCATGGGCGTTGAACGGCTTCGCCACATAATCCACTGCGCCCAATTCGAAGCCCTTGACGATGTCAGTCGTCTCGGTTTTGGACGTCAGGAAGATGACGGGGATCTGGCGCCACGGTTCGGCGGTCTTGAGACGCCGGCAGGTTTCGAAACCGTCCATCTCGGGCATCATCACGTCGAGCAGGATGAGGTCAGGCGACACACGGGCCAAGGCGTCGAGGGCTTGTTTGCCGTTGGTGGCAACGCTGATCTGGTAGCCTTTCTCCTTTAAAATGGTGGCGAGCGCCTGGATGTTGGCCGGCGTGTCGTCCACAATTAAGATGCGATTGCTCATATAGCCATCAGCCCGACCGGCACTTTGACCGGCGGATTTCGTCCGCTATTGATTTTTCTCCTGATGCTTTCGTTGGATGGTTGCCAGGTAATTGTCCAACTCGGCCATGTCCTTGAAGATAGCTACGCCCGGAAGCGACTTCATGATTTCGAAAACCTCCTGGATCTGGGGCTGCAAGCTGACAAACGCGGCCTGACCACCGTGTTCCTTGAGCTGTTTGCGCGCGATGGAAAAGAGCCGCAGGCCGGCGCTGCTGATGAAATTCAGCTCGGACAGATCAAATACAAGGTGTTTGGTCGGACCGGCCAGGATGGGCTTCAGTTGACATTCCAAATCCGGCGCGGTCGCGGTATCGAGACTGCCGGTCAGCTTTATGGTGACGGCTCCAAGGTTCTTGTCGCCGACGGCTTTGAGGGTCAGTATTTTGAGTGGCATATCAGTTTGTGGTTTTGATGTTTGGTTGTGGGAGGTTGGCAAAGAAAGTGATCTTACGCCTTTATCCGGCGCCAGTCGTTTGGTCAGGCGAAGCACATTTGCATCGGCTTCGCGTCGGTAATGGATTTCATCCATGTAACGGCGGACAAGTTGAATACCCCAGCCGCCCGGCAAATCTTCGTCGGCGGCCTGTGGCTTACGCTCCAACGCCGTTGTCGGGTCGAAGGCCGGACCGCGATCGCGCAACTCGATGACGACCGCGGAACCAGTGTGATCGAAGGTGACCCGGAAAGTTTTACGGCTGTCATGTTGTAAAGCGTGGTTGACGATGTTGCTGCCGCATTCTTCCAGACTCAGCGCGAGGCCGAAGATGGCCTTCTCCGGCACGCCCCGCGCCTGCGCAAACTCCTTGAGCGCTTCCACCGCGCGCATGACTTCCTCGGGTGTGGCGTGCAGTTCCAAAGTCATACGCTGGTCTCCTTTCCTGAAAATCCCGGCCCGGCCCCGACAACTTTCAACGCCAGAATTGCAATGTCGTCGGACTGCGGCGCGCCGGCGGCAAAGACGCGGACTTTCCCGAGCAGGCCGGCAGTCATGTCCGGCGCGGATTGGCCGGCGAACGCGCCGGCTTCGGCGAGGAGCCGGTCGTTGCCATAAAGTTCCTCCTGCGGATTGAAGGCCTCGCTCACGCCGTCGGTATAAAAGACGATGGCATCGCCGGCGCGCAGCTTCAATTCTGTGCGCTCGAATTCGAGATCGGGTTCGAAGCCCAGCGCCGTGCCCATATTCCGGACCGCCCAGCCGGGCGGTTCACCCCGGCGGAGCAGCACCGGGCGGCAATGGCCGGCATTGGCCAGGGTCAGCCGTCCGGCGCCCGGTTCGAACACCGCGCAAAGAAACGTCACGAACATGCCCGAGGGATTGTCCACCGCGAGTTCATTGTTGAGCCGCGCGAGGATGCGTTCCGGCTCGGCAATTTCCCGGGACAGGAGCCGGGCGAGGCTGATCGCCCGCACCATGAACATCGAAGCAGGGATGCCCTTGCCCGAAACATCGCCGAGGAACAACACCAGCCGGTCCGCCGCCGCGGCGCACACTCCGTAGAGGTCGCCGCCCACCTCGCGCGCCGGCTCGAGCACGGCGCCGAACTCGACCCGAAACGTCCGCTCGAAGGAGGTGAAGTCATGCGGCAGCATGCCCATCTGGATTTCACGGGCCACGCGCAAGTCGCCGGCGATCTGCTCCTTCACCGCGTCGCTGTAAGCTTTGGCTTTGAGCAACGACTTAACGCGCGCCTTCACCTCCAGCATCTCGAACGGCTTGGTAAGATAATCGTTCGCGCCCGCTTCGAAGCCGCGCGTCTTGTTTTGCACTTCTTCGAGCGAGGACAGGAACATGATGGGCACCTCGGCGGTTTCCGGCATCTGGCGCAGGCGGCGGCAGACCTCGTAGCCGTCCAGTCCCGGCATCACGATGTCAAGCAGCACCAGGTCGGGCGGCGTGCGCGCGGCGATCTGGAGCGCCGTCTCGCCGTTGAGCGCGAGGCTGAGCTTGTGGTCCGATTTGAGGCCTTCGACGAGGATGTCGAGGTTGGCCTTGGCATCGTCCACCAGCAGCACCCGGCAATCGGAGAGATTCTTCATGGCTTTCGTTATTTAGCAGCAACGAGCGCGACGGCGAGGCGGTTTTGTTTGTGTGTGGTTATCATGGGTTGGATCAAAAGACGACTTTTAAAAACCGGTTGAGCAATTCGCCCAATGGGATCATCGTCAGGACCAGCGGCGCCACGGGCAGGAGCGTTATCACCGCCAATTGCACCAACGTCTCCTTGGTAAACGGCACCAGCTTCATGCTTCTGATTACTTCAAAGCTGTTGCCCAGGTCGGCGAGGGATTGGATGTCCGCGTTGCCGACCAGCGGTTCGCTGGTCGGCGCACCGCCGCGCAACCATTTCTGGTCGAACTCGCGCACGTAACGCTGGGCGAGCCTGCCGTATTCCACCAGACCCTCGCGCTTGGTGCGAGCCAGACGCGGGAGGAAGACCAGCAGCGGCGCCAGCACGAAGAAAAGCATTCCCGTGACCAGGGCGATAAGTTCCATCTTGAAGTCGGTCAGCTTCGCGCCGGCGAAGAAAATCTTGTCCGCCATCACGCCCGCGAGCATCACGCCTTGGCCCGCCAGCAACGGGGCAAAGGCATGAGCGACGGTGGAAAGAAAACCGAGGCCCCCGGCGCGGTCCGGGTGGGTGGGTACGAGTTGCAGATCGATCCGCGACACCTGCCAAAGAAAGCGCGCCCAGATGAACAGCCGGAAGTACCAGCGCAGCAGGATGAACTGGAACAGGGGCAGGCTGACGCAGCCGAACCACCAGCCGGCCCACGTCGGTTGCAGTTCCCCTCCCACCGTCTTTCCATACCACGTCGCCACGTCGATGGCCGTGTGACTCCGCCAGATGACGAGCACGCCGACGCCGTAAACGAACGCGATGAGCAGCACCTCCGCCACGATGGAATTGCGCAGGCGCATCGCCGCGGAAATGGCCGCGTCAAACTTCCCGCGCGCTGGGGCGGGCACCAGGCCGCGCTCCACGAACGCCCCGACCACCAGGCGCATCCGCTGGTGGACGATCAGTTCCGCCACGATGAACAGGGGGAGCGCCAGCAGAAACCGCGCATGCACATCCACGTCGAAGAGGAACGGCACCTTGACGCCACTGCCCCACGCACGTCCTTCCGCGATCGACAGCACCAGCAACGGCAGCCACGCCAGGAGCGCCAGGACGACCACGCGACGCGACACCAATTCCAGCACATCGCCGGACAGATGCGCGCGCCGCAGCAGTTGATAGAGAGGCCCACCGAGGATCAGCGAGAAGTCCGGCGGCTCCGGCAAGGGCGGCTCCGCGAGATCGGCTTTCTTTTCGGTCGCTGCCATGGAGGTCTGGTTTTCATGCGGTCGGAGGCTGCTTCAACGCCTGTTCCAGTTGCGCCTGGGCGTCGGAGAAGGCGTAACCCTGCACAAGTTTTTCAAACTGCGGCCAGGCGTCACCGGCGAACAGCGGGCGCAACGCCGCGTGGTTGGCCTCGATAAAATCCGCCGCGCCCGGATCGAATTCCGCGAGCAGCTTCGTCAACTGCGTTGCCGCCTCGCGGGACTGCGCCGGGTTTGCCGCGGGCGCCGCTGCAGCCGGCCCCGGGGTTTCCGGAGCGGGTGAACTCAACGCGGCCTGCAACTGCGTGACCAGGGGATCGAGCACGGCGGCGACCTGCTGTTTGGCCGAGGCCACTTCCTCCGCCCCGGCCCGCTCGCGAATGAGTTTTTCGAGCGTGCCGGCGGCGGTCTGGACCGGTTTGGCGCCGATGTTGCCGGCCACGCCCTTGAGCGTGTGCGCCAGGCGCTCGGCGAGAGCGATGTCGTCTTTAGCCAGCGCCTCGGTAATCTGTGTGATCGTCGGGCCCTGTTGCTCGGCGAACTGGCGGAGGAGTTTCAAATACAGTTTTCGATTCCCCGCAACGCGGCTCAAGCCGTCTTTCGTGTCAAGGCCCGCAATGGTGGGAAGACCGTCGTCTGGTCCTTTCGTCAGGCTTTTCGCGTCATTTGCTTCCGCGGGCAAGTCGCTCGCTTTTTTCCCATCGGACGGGGCGGAGGGTTTGTAGAACCGTCCCACCGTCTCGAACAAGTTGCCCGGATCAATCGGCTTGGAGATGTGATCCACCATGCCGGCGGCCAGACAACGTTGGCGCTCCTCGATGGTCGCGTGCGCGGTCATGGCAATGATCGGGAGTTTTGCGAAACGGGATTCGGAGCGGATTTTTGCCGTGGCCTGGTAACCGTCCATTTCGGGCATCTGCAGGTCCATCAACACGACATCGAACGGCGGCGGTTGCGGTCCCTTCGACAGGATGTCGACCGCCACGCGCCCGTTGTTGGCAATCTTCACCGTGGCGCCCGCGCCTTCGAGCAGTTCGACGGCAATTTGCTGGTTGATGTCGTTGTCCTCAGCCAGAAGAATGCGCGCCCCGCGCAGCCGTGTTTCCTGTCCGGCTTCCGCTGCTGCCGTGTGCTCGCCGGGGGCGGCAAAGACATTCACCAGCGTGTCCACGATCATGGACTTGGTGACGGGCTTGACCAGGAAACCATCAAGTTCCAGCCGCTCGGCCTCCTCGCGCACCTCTTCGCGTCCGAACGCAGTGACGAGCACGATAGCGGGCGGGTGACTCAACGTCTCGTCGCTCTTGATGTAGCGGCTGGCCTGCAAACCGTCCATGCCGGGCATCCGCCAGTCCATGAAAACAATGTCGTACGCATCGGCGGCATCATGCTGCTGGATGGCGGCAATAGCTTCTTTTCCGGATGCGACTGCATCCACCCGGCTGGTCAGGTTGCTCAACGGCTCCTGCAAAATCTCGCGCGCCGTGGGGTTGTCATCCACAACCAGCACGCGGAGCTTCGCCAGCCGTTCGGGAACCAGCTTGCCCGAACCTTTCGCCTCGCCGACGCCCAGCCAGACCGTGAAGTAAAACGTGCTGCCGACGCCGGGTTCACTTTCCAGCCAGATGCGTCCGCCCATCAACTCAACCAGGCGGCGGCAGATGGTGAGGCCCAGACCGGTGCCACCGTGCTTGCGCGTGGTGGACATGTCGGCCTGGGTGAAGGGCTGGAACAACTTCGCTGCCTGCTCCTTGGTCATGCCGATGCCGCTGTCGCGCACGGAGAATTTGAGTTGCACTTTTTCGCCAGTGCGTTCGAGCTGCTCGATGTTGAGCCGGATTTCACCTTTCTCGGTGAATTTGACCGCGTTATTGACGAAGTTCGTCAGGATCTGGCCGAGGCGGAGCGGGTCGCCCAGCAGGAACTCGGGGATGCCGGGCGCGACGTGGGCCAGGAATTCAAGCCCTTTCTCGTGCGCCTTCTGCGCTGTGAGCGTGGTGACCGAGCCGATGACTTCGTCGAGCTTGAAGTCGGTGGTTTCGAGGTCGAGCTTGCCGGCTTCGATCTTGGAGAAATCGAGGATGTCGTTGATGACCGCCAGCAGCGAGGTCCCGGCGTTGTGGACTTTGGCGACGTAATCACGTTGTTTGGGAGTGAGCTGCGTTTTGAGGGCGAGGTGCGACAGGCCGATGATGGCATTCATTGGCGTGCGGATTTCGTGGCTCATGTTCGCGAGGAACATGGACTTCATCTGCGTGGCTTCTTCGGCCTTCTCCTTTGCCGCGAGGATTTCCTTTTCCTGCTGCTTGCGGAGGGTGATATCCGTGAAGCTCACTACGGCGCCCACCACCGCGCCGTCCTTGAGCATCGGGGTGGCGCCATATTCCACGGGCAGGCCGGAGCCGTCTTTGTGCCACAAGAATTCATCGTCAATGCGACTGCTCTTGCCATGTTTGTAGGCCGCATACATCGGACACTCTTCCTTGGGATACTCCCTGCCGTCGGGCCGGTGATGGTGAAAGGTGGCGTGTGACGGCTGGCCGATGAGTTCCTCGGCTGCGAACCCGAGCATTTGGCAGGCCGAGGGGTTCACAAAGGTGATGCGTCCCTCACTATCGGTTCCAAAAATGCCCTCCGCGCTCGATTCGAGAATAAGCCGATTGCGCTCCTCGGCTTGCTGTCGTTCTTCGCTTTCCAACGCGAAGCGCAGGGCATTTGCCACCGTTTCGGCGGCTTTCTCCAGCCAGTGGGTCTGGGCCTCCGTCAATGGCTTGAACAGGCAGATCTCCAGGACACCGACCGCCGCGTCGTTGGCCAGGAGCGGATAGGCCGCGATTTGCGAAGGACTCATCGCGCCAAATCCGAACTGCACCCGGAGCTTTTCGCTGTCCGGCTCGGTGAGAATCGGACGCTGCGATTGCGCCGCCTGCCCGACAATGCCGCTGCCGACCGCAAAAGATTTCGGGACATCGGCGGCGTCCGGGTAAGCATGGGCGGCCTGGCGGTGAAGGTCACCATCCTTGGCCGCGACAAACATCGCTCCCATGGGTGCCCCCAAAAAACCGATCGCACCGGCGAGCGCCCGTTCCGCCACCTGCGCCACACTTAAACTGCCGCGCAGACTGGTATTCAATTCCGAGAGGCTCGATTCGAGCACGGCTCTGTCTTCGGACTGGCGCGTCAACTTCTCCAGTTCGCCCGCGCGCGCGGTGAGCTCCGTGGTGCGCTGCTGCACCGTGCGCTCGAGGTTCTGGTTCAGCTCTGCCAGGTTTTGCGCGCGCGCGCGAATTTCGCGCGCCATTTTCTGAAAGCTGCGCGCCAGCCCGCCCAGTTCATCGCGGCGTTCCGGCAGATCGCCCAACATTTCTTCACGGAAGTTTCCCTGCTCAATGGCCGCGGCCGTGCGCGCCAGGCTAAGGAGGGGATGACCCAGTCGCCTCGCCATGACAGTTACAACCACGACCAGGCCCAACAAGCCGATCACACCGACCAGCACCGAGCGCAAGGTCAATGCGCGCACCGGCGCAAGAATGGCAGCCTCATCAATGTTGAGGACGACCTTCCACCCGGTCAGAGGCGCGGTGGCCCAGTAAATCCGCTCACGCCTGCCGTCCACCCCGGCTTCGGTGAAGCCCTCGGGTTTTGTCGCGATGGCTTCGCCCCCCGGCTGGCTCCTCACGTCGGCACCCGGAAAGCCCTTCCGGAGCATGAGCGCTTCGTTCGGATGGGCGATGATTTTTCCCGCCCGACTGAGCAGGTAGGCGAATTCATTAGTCCCGCTGCGCCCACTTTCGGCGGCACCGCGCAGACGGGCCACCCGCACCATGGCCCTAAGCCGGTCCAGAGACAGATCCACCGTGGCGACCCCGAAAAAGTTGGAACCGGCATCAAACATAGGCACCGAAAGAGTCACCATCGTAATTTCGGAGCCACCCTCGTCAAAGTAGGGTTCCGACACATAGAAGCTCCGCGTGGTCTTGGGTCCGCTGTACCACTCCCACTTCGGGTCGTGGTAGTCGTACCCCAGATTGACCTTGTTTGGCCAGCTCTTGCGATCCACCCAGGGCATGGCGTTCGTTGCCCGCCAATCCTTATACTCGAAGGCCATGGCAAGACCATAAGCCTCATCCACCGGCATTTGCGCCAGCAGACGCGCCATGAAGGGAACCATGCCGGGATCGGGTTCACGTCCCACCACCTCCTGGCGACTGGCCGTGCTGCGAGGCAACATGCCCGAGCGCGCAATGAAATCGTCCAATTGCCGCGCGGTGGCGCGAACCTGGGAAATGGCTTGGGCGCTGGTTTGCTGTTCCAGTTCGGATCGGGCGGCGCGATAATTGAACCACACCGTCAATCCCAATACCAATCCGGCGGCAAGCCCGACACCAACCTGGAGCCGGCGGGCAATACTACGGTTGGAAAACCACGTGTTCATGGTCGCTGGCGATAATTTTGTTATGGCATTGTTGCCGTTTTAGGTCATAGTACCGTCGGCCTTACTACACCAGTATTTCTGATGATTGTCCACTCCATGAGTAAGCGCGGCATGCCGATTAGGGCCCCGGATCCGCCAGTTGTGACAGCCGATTCGTTCGCGGCGTTGTTCCTTAGTTTCGACGCCCGCCAGACTCAAGGCCGGTCGCCATGGGACCTCAAATTGTTGCCGGGAAGGCATTCCGTTCGGAAAAATTACCACCAGCTCTCCATCTGGATGCCCCACGTCAGGCCGCTGGTGTCGTTGGCGTAATCGTTGCCGCCAACCTGTCCTTTAAAGCTGTCCGACCAGGCCGCGTAAGTTACGAAAGCACGAATAACGGGCCGGCTGAAGAATCTGTCCCCCAGCGACACCTGGGGTGCGAGGGTTAATTTGTAGAGCGCGCCGCTTTGATCTGTCCCCGAATCGTTTACGTAGTCCGCACCACCTTCCAAAGCCAGGCTGAAGAACTTGTTGAAGTGATAAATTGGCCGGACACCGCCCGAGAGCCATTGTACATTGCCCTGCGCGTTGTGGTAATCGGTGTACTGATAGACCAGGGCCGGGCTGATGGACAGATGCGGCCACGGTTGTGTGACGAAGCTTTCCGTGACCCGGAAACGCCACGAACCCGTGTCGTCAGGTACGATGAACGTGCCGTTGGTCAAAGCAACGGTCTCGTAACCGGACGTGAACGTTTTGGCGGCACCTTTGCCGAACTGGAGCGAGAACTTGTTAAAGCCGTCGGGGCTGAGGAAATGTTCATGGGTATGGAGGAAAGTGAACGCCACGCCCGAGGAATCGGGCGCTTGCCGGCCGAGGGAATCCAGGCCGCTGTTCATCAACGCACCCACCAACCCGACTTCGACCTTGCCCAGGGGCGCAGGAACATCATAAAGGCTCAGGACAAAACTCTGTTTGCTGAACCCGGCCAGGTTATCGGGGTCAGGCAGGGCCGTGATGTCGGATGAATAAATGCCGCTTTGCTGGCCGTTGCCAATCCACGCCAGGGCCGCCTTGCCGAACGGCAGTTCCAGGTCTTCAAAACCGCCGCCGGCACCACTCATGTTGTAAAAGAAAAAGTCGTTGATACTGATATCCTGCCGGCGATAGAAGCGATTGCCGCCCCAGAACTTGAGCGATGGTTGCGAGGCGAAAACGTTGCCCACCTCGGCCCAGGCTTCAGGCAAACCGGTTCGAAAGTCGCCTGTCGAACCGGAACTTGGATGTGGGTTGTAAAAAGAGAGGCGGATCTGGGTGCGGGCAATCGGCCCGGTGGGCGTGCCGTCGGCCCGGACAGGAGCATCCGGGGAAAACAAGCCGGGAACATACCAGTTCTTGCCAAATGCCAGCTCGCCGTAGTCTTCGGCTTCATTGCCGAGGCGATACTTGGCAAACGCGCCAGGCGCCTGGAAGGCAGGCTGTGGGCCGCCCTTGTCATCGCGGCCGTAGCCCGCGCGGAAGTAACCGGTGATATCCACAAAGTCATTCAATACCTGCTGCACCCGTTCCTTGAGCGGCTGGTTCTGTTCCTGCGCCATCGCCCAATCGCGCGATTCGGTGTCCTGTCTGAATTGTTCTTTCGCAAAAGCCTGGTATCGCTCGTTCAGGGTCGGCGGACCGTTCGTGTCCACAATGGCTGCCGCTGGCGCCGGCGGATTGGTGGCAGGGGCCGCGGCTTTGAGTTCCCGCAACCGTTTTTCCAACGACATTATCCGCTGATCGTAATCCTGCTTCATTTGCGATATTTCCGCCTGGATAGCTTCCATTTCCGAATTGGTCTCCGGGACGGATTGCGCCCGAAGCGAATCGCCGCTCAGATGCACCAGCAAGGCGATCCCGGCTATGCTCCATTTCAGTTTTGATTTGAAACGGGTTGCGTTCATCGTTTCAGCCTCCGAGCGCAATCGTAAATGCGACGAGGATGCTGCCCAGCACCACCATGGAAATGCCGAACACCCACGGCGAGCGGCCGACGCAGCGGCCATAGGCCATGCCGGCCAGGAACAGCATGCCGATGGCGATGGCGTTGGAGACGCGCATGGCCTGCAGGACGTTTTGGATAAAGATGAAGGGCAACGCCACGGGGAAGGTGGTCAGGAACACCAGGAAAAACACACCGGTCGCGCCCACCCAATCTGTGCCGCTCAATCGCGCGCGCCGGGGCGGTTCCGGCAACTGCCGCAGCCGTTCGGGCAAGGCCTCCAGCTCCGCCGGTTGGAGGACGGACAGAACCACCGGCGGCAGCGCCTCCGCGACCAGTTGCCGGGCCTTCCGGGGATCGCTGGCTCTGCGCACCGCCTGGAGCATCTTCAAATTACGGCCCTTTTCAGCCAGGCAACCCATGAGATAAAAGAGGCCGTCAATGATGCCCCAGGCAATATTGCAGCCGAGCGCACCGATGAGCATCTTGCGGACGTCTTCGCGCCCCACCTCGGCAACACTGAGCGAGCCGGTGAAGGTGAGGACCATAATCAATCCGAAGAGGACTTCGGAAATGCGCTCGTTCGGTTCGAGCACGCGTTTGGGGGATTTGATGGGATCGTCAGGCATAGGTTTGAGCAGTTGTCAGTCAGGTTTGGTGAACGGGGTCATTACTGTGTCCGGGGTGGCAACAGGTAAAGGGTCATGGCGAAAATGGCGTAAACCATCAGTACGAGCACCCCGACGAACCACGTCGATCGCCCGCTGTTCGTGACGAGTGTCGCGGTGAGGGTGGCGATAAGCATCATCACCACTGCGCCCGGCCAGAACTGCAGGTCCATTGGTGTCGGCCCGATAAAGTAGCTCACAAGCACAAGCACCGGCGCGACAAAAAGTGCGATCTGGGACGCACTGCCCAAGGCAATGCCTACGCTCAGATCCAGCCGGTTTTTGCGCGCGCCGGAAAACGCCGTGGGCATCGCGGACACGGCGCCGACCAGCGCCACAATGATGAAGCCCACGAAAGCGGGAGTCATCCCGAACGCCTCCGCCGCCTTCTGCACCGACTCAACGAATACATCACTCACCAGCGCGACCAGCATCGTGACGCCGGCCAGCGTGGCCAGCGCCAGACCGATCGGCCACGGCGCTTCGCCGGCCTCGGCGTGTTCCGCGCTGACAAACAGCTCGCGGTGTGTCTTGAGCGAGAATAGCATGCCCAG
>Ga0335079_10007477_pt1 | contig 12435 bp, 10 predicted proteins | sample Lox_Sample_33_FD_206719 | JGI IMG/M metagenome (GOLD analysis project Ga0335079, IMG submission 206719) | Soil microbial communities from Loxahatchee National Wildlife Refuge, Florida, United States - Lox_Sample_3.3 | ecosystem: Environmental > Terrestrial > Soil > Wetlands | place: USA... | reverse complement strand
GATCCTCGCGGCACGCGAGCTCGATCGCGCAGTAACCCGGGCGAAGGTCAGCGAGCCGCGCGCCGATCAGTCGCATGGCCCCCTGCCTCGCGAAGCTCTCTCGCACGCGGTCGGCGTAAGCCGGGTTTGACGGCGTGAATCGGTCTGCAGTCTCCATCTGGGGCATGTGGGTTCGGCCGCGGGAATGCTCCGGCGAGGCGACATTGTGATTGACGTTTACGTAAACGTCAACTCGAGCTCCCAGTCCCTCCCCCGTGCCGACCGTTGCCCGCCTGGCGCAGCCGGCGGCGACACTGGCGTTCCAGCTGATCGATCTCGGCGAGCACGATCGCCACGTCCTCCTGCTGCTGCTTGAGCAACGCCCGCCTCTGGACCAGCACATGAAGGAACTTGACGAGCTGCGGGCGCTCGCTCCGGGTCGCGTCATACAGATCGAGCAGCTCTCGGATCTCCGCAAGCGCGAGGCCGAGCCGTTTGCCGCGCAGGATCAGCTTGATGCGAACCCGGTCGCGTTCGCCGTAGATGCGTCGCTGCCCGTTGCGGCGCGGAGCGATCAGGCCCTCGTCCTCGTAGAAACGGATGGCGCGAGTGGTGAGCGCAAACTCACGTGCCAGATCGGAAATAGTGTAGCTTGGAGAGTCGGCGCGGGACGGCATCGCGGCGAACGGTGCTGACGATGGAGAGACCGATCGACGATACCACAAACGCCTTGTACGTCCGCTTGACATGCCCGATGCTTTCGCCGACGATGTTGCGTTGCACAATTATCTTTCACGCTTCCGCGCAGCCTGTCCGCGCCGCGTCGCATGAGCGCTTCGCTCCCCGTCGCCTTTCCCGAGCTCGAGTTTCCGGCCAAGCAGCCTCCGCGTCACGGTGAGGCTCCGGAGGTCGCGAGCGGCATCCAATGGCTGCGCATGCCTCTACCGTTCGCGCTCGACCACGTCAACCTATGGCTGCTGCGCGACGGTGACGGCTGGACGCAGGTCGATTGTGGCTACGGCGACGACACCACGCGGAGCCTATGGGAGTCGCATTGCCGATCGACATTAAAGGCAAGGACCGTCCGCCGCGTCATCGCCACGCACTGTCACCCCGACCACATTGGCAACGGTGACTGGCTCGCCCGCCGCTTCGATTGCGCTCTGACCATTCCCCAAGCCGAGTACCTCACTGCGCACGCCTTGCTGGACGAGCACAGTGGTTATGGCGCTGCCGCGACCAGCGCCCTCTTCCGCCTGCACGGCATGGAAGCCGAGCACCTCGCCGCCTACGCTGCACGCGGCAACACCTACCGGCGCGGGGTTCCCGAGCTTCCCGACACCTACGAGCGCTTGTCCGCGCTGGAGGAACCCGTGGTCGACGGCTTGCGCTGGCGCGTCATCTCCGGCTACGGGCACTCGCCGGAGCACGCGTCGCTGTACTGCGCCGACGCCGGCGTGCTCATTTCGGGCGACATGCTGCTGCCGAAGATCAGCACCAACGTGAGCGTGTGGCCCGTGGAGCCCGATGCCGATCCGCTCGGCCGCTTCCTCGACTCGCTTGACCGCTTCGCAGCCCTGCCGCCGCACACGCTCGTGCTGCCATCGCACGGCCTGCCGTTCGTGGGCATCCGCACGCGGATCGCGCAGCTTCGGACGCACCACGCGGCCCGCCTCGAGGAGATCGAAGCCGCCGCCGGGCCGGGCCCCGTGACAGCCGCCTCGGTCGTGCCGCTGCTCTTTCGGCGGCCGCTCGATACGCAGCAGCGCTTCTTCGCCATGGGAGAGGCCATCGCCCACCTCAACCACCTTTGGCATCGCGGGCGCCTCAAGCGCCTGCTGGCACAGGACACGTGGCGTTTTGCCCGTCCATGAGGGCGGCGGCTACAATGACGTCTGCGGGAGAGATACCGAATGACCGTGACTGAAACCGAAGTGGCTTCGCCGACACAATACGATCCGGTCGCGCTTGCCGAGTCCTTCGCCAGCGCCGCGGAGAAGAGCGCCAAGCTCCTGGGGGATTTCGTCGCCAGACAGGCGAACGCCGGACAGTCGCTCGTCAGCGACGAGCTCGGCATAACCAAGGCGTTCTTCGAGCTGGCCGCAAAGATGCTGTCGAACCCGTACCGGCTGGCCGAGACCCAGCTCAATCTGTGGTGGGAATATTCGGCGCTCTGGCAGGCTTCCATGCTGAAGCTGCTCGGGCAGAGCACCGCGCCAGTGGCTGAGCCCTCAAAGAGCGACAAGCGCTTCCGGCATGAGGACTGGGAGGAGCATTTTCTCTTCGACTTCGTCAAGCAGTCGTATCTGATCGCGGCGCGTTGGCTACATCGGGCCGTGGCGAACGTCGAGGGTCTCGACGAACGCACGCAGAAGAAGGTCGATTTCTTCACCCGGCAGTACATCGATGCGCTCGCGCCCTCCAACTTCGCGCTTACCAATCCCGAGGTCTTTCGCGAAACCATTGCTACCGGGGGTCAGAATCTCGTCAAGGGGCTCAACAACCTTCTCGATGACATCGAGCGCGGCAACGGCCAGCTCAAGATCTCGATGACGGACAGCAAGGCTTTCGAGCTGGGGGTGAACATCGCGACTACACCCGGACACGTCGTTTTCCAGAACGACCTCATGCAGCTGATCCAGTACGAGCCGTCGACGAAGAAGGTGTTCAAGCGTCCGCTGCTGATCATCCCGCCGTGGATCAACAAGTACTACATCCTCGATCTGCGCGAGAAGAACTCGCTCGTCAAATGGTGCGTGGACAAGGGCCTGACGGTTTTCGTGATCTCCTGGGTGAACCCGGACGAGCGCCACGCGAACAAGGACTTCGTCGATTACATGCTGGAGGGCCCGCTTGCGGCGTTTGACGCCATCGAAAAAGCGACCGGCGAGAACAGCCTCAACGTGCTGGGCTATTGCCTCGGCGGGACACTGCTCGCTTCCACGCTGGGCTATCTCGCCGCGCGCAAGGACAAGCGGATCGCAAGCGCGAGTTTCATGACCTCGCTGATCGATTTCATTGGCGCCGGCGAGCTCGAGGTCTTCATCGACGAGGACCAGGTCGCCTCGCTCGAGCGCAAGATGAACGAGCGCGGCTATCTCGAGGGCGCTGAGATGGCCAATACCTTCAACATGCTGCGCAGCAACGACCTGATCTGGTCCTTCGTCATCAACAATTACCTCCTCGGCCGCGACCCGTTTCCATTCGATCTCCTGCACTGGAACCAGGACTCGACGCGCATGCCCGCCAAGATGCACAGCTTCTACCTGCGCAACATGTACATGAAGAACAGGCTGCGCGAGCCCGGAGGAATCACGCTCGACGGGGTTCCGATCGATGTCTCGAAAGTCCGCGTGCCGTCGTATTTCGTCTCCGCAATGGAAGATCACATCGCGCCGTGGAAGGCGACGTACGCGGGGGCGCAGGTGCTCGGCGGACAGGCGCGCTTCGTTCTCTCGGGTTCGGGGCACATCGCGGGCATGATCAATCCTCCATCCGCGAACAAGTACGGCTACTGGACCAACGAGAAGCTGCCCGGCAATGCCGACGAGTGGTTCGCGGCCGCCAAGCCGCACCCGGGTTCGTGGTGGGAGGACTGGCTTGCCTGGCTCAAGGCATACGCCGGTCCCGAGGTGCCCGCGCGCGAGCTCGCCAAAGGCAACGGCAAGGGACGCCGCAGGCCGATCGAGCCGGCCCCGGGAAGCTACGCAAGAATCAGGTCGGACGCTCCCTGATAGAGGAGCGGTTCGCTCGGTGAGCCCGCTGTATCGTACGAGCAGGAGCGCAGCCACTTGAAGGGGTTCTCATGGCAGCAAGAAAGGTCGCGTTAGCTGTGCTGGCAGTCGCTGCACTCGTGCTCGGCGCGGGCGCCCGCGCGCAGTCCTCGCCGGGGCCGGCCGCCGGAACGGTTTGCCAGACCTGCGGCGTGGTCGCGTCGGTGAACTACGTCGAGGAGAGGGGCCAGGCATCCGGAGCGGGGGCGGTGATCGGCGGCGTAGCGGGCGGCGTGCTCGGCCACCAGATCGGCTCGGGCCGCGGCAACACGGTGGCCACGATCGCGGGCGCCGGCGTGGGAGCGGTGGCTGGCAATCAAGTCGAAAAGAACACCAAGAAGAAGACCTACTGGGTGGTCAAGGTCAAGCTCGACAATGGCAAGACGCAGTCGATCACGTCGTCGGCGAAGCCCGCTTTCAACCAGGGCGACCGCGTCAAGATCGTCGACGGCAACAAGCTCGCGCTGCTGGCAAACTGAGTTCGGGGGTTCGGCCGGCAGACGGCACCGGTGCCTCGACCCATCGGGACGGAACAGTGCCTAGAAGGAGCTCCGCATGCTCAGGATGAGAAAGGGCAGCGCCATTTCAGCCGTCGCCCTGTCGGTGCTCGCCGTCCACGGGACAGCTGCAGCGCAATTCAACAGCTTTTATTTCCTCGGCGACAGCCTGACCGACGCCGGCACGTACGGCGCGCGCTTCACGGTCAATCCGGGGCTCGTCTGGGCGCAGGATCTCGGGGCGAAGAACGGGGTTGCCGTGACGCCCTGGAATCAGGGTGGCATCGATGCGGCGCAGGGCGGGCAGAACGTCGCGACGCCATCACCGTTGACCCCACCGGGTGCGCCACAGCGACCGCTTTCGGTGCAGATCGACCAGTTGCTGCAGGCAACGCCCAAGCTCGACCCGAAGACCCTCTACACGGTGTGGATAGGCGCGAACGACATTCTCGTCAACGTGGCCGCCGCCGCCGCTGGGCAACTCACTCCCGCGCAGGTACAGGCCAACATCGCCACCGCCGCGGGCCAGACGCTGCAGCAGATCGCCCGCCTGCGCGATGCCGGGGCGCGCACGATCATGGTGTTCAACCTGCCCGACATCGGCAAGACGCCATTTGGTCTCGCGAATCCCACGGCGCCTTTCTCGGCTCTGAGCACCCTCTTCAACTCGACGTTGCAAGCGGGCTTGGGATCGCTCAACGTGAACATCATTCCGATGAACGTCTTCGGGTTGTTCAACGAGGCGATCGCCAACCCGGCGGCCTTCGGCTTCACTAATGTCACCTCGGTCGCCTGCACAGTGGCAAGCGCGCTCGCCTGCACGCCGGCAACCCTCGTTGCGCCAGACGCCGCGCAGACTTATCTTTTCGCCACCGACGTGCATCCGACGCCGGCCGGTCACCAGCTCATCGCCGACATGGCCAGCGCAGAGATCGCGGCGCCGCAGCAGATCGGGCTGCTTGCGCAGGCACCGGTCGACGTCGAGCAGGCCACATTCCGCACGCTGGACGGACGCATGTGGTCGGCGCTCAACGCGGCGCGACCGCAGGGCAGGTTCGAAGGCTACGCGGTGTACGACTACGGCAACTACGACCACGGTGGAGATGTCGGCGGCGGCAGCGATGGCACCAACACCGTTCTGGTCGGCGGCGACATGAAGATTTCCGAGCAGTGGCTCGCCGGGATTGCCTTCGCATACACGCAAGACAAGGCGAAGCTCGGCAACAGCAGCGGCGGCTTCACGCTGGACGACGCCACGCTCACCATGTACGTCGGCTATGGCTCCGGCCCTTGGTACCTGGGGGGAACGCTCGGTGGCGGCGGGCTCGACTATCGCAACATCCGCCGCAGCTTCGTCCTCGGCCCGGCGTCGCGCACGGAAACCGGCAGCACGAATGGCACGCAATTCATTGCGCGCATTCTCGGCGGCTACTGGTTCAACACCGCCGGCAACTGGATCCACGGGCCCTATGTCCGACTTACGTACCAGAACATCAGGGTCGACGGCTACGCCGAGCAGGGCACCTCGAGCACGGCGATGTCCTTCGGCGATCAGAAGTTTGACCCGTTCTCGACGAGCGTAGGGTGGCAGGTGTCGGGGACCCTCGGACAGCTGCACCCGTTCGGGCGGGCGAGCTGGGAGTACAGCAACAACAACAGCCGGTCGGTCAGCGCCAGCGTGGTGTCGATGCCGGGCAACTTCTCCCTGCCGGCCTACAACTTCGACAACAATTATGCGCTGTTCCAGCTGGGCGCCAGCGCGAGCCTGGGCGGCACCGTCGTCGGCTTCGTGAGTGTGAGCGCTACGGCCTGGAACAACACCGGCAACTATCAGGCCATCACGGTAGGCATCCGCGGGTCGCTGTAGAGCCGCCGCCGCGTAACGCGGCGGTCGGCCTCATCGCGGTTCAGTCTTCGTCGCGCCGGCGCGCGGCTTGTGCTTGGCGCGGGCGAATACGCTGTCGTAGAGCGGTCGCGGCAATCCTCGGAACAGCCGCCCGAGCCACGCCATCCGACGCGGGAGAACGTAGAACCTCTGCCGCCGGTCGATCGCGTGGACGATGAGCCGCGCGGCCGTGTCGGGGCGCAGCAGGAACGGCATGGGATAGGGGTTGCGCGCCGTCATCGGCGTCGCGACGTAACCGGGGCAGATCGTCACGACCGACACCCCGGTGCCTGCAAGCTCGACACGCAGGCTTTCCAGATAGCTGATCGCCGCCGCCTTGGACGCGCAGTAGGCCTCGGCGCCGGGCAATCCGCGGAAACCTGCAACGCTCGCGATTCCGACGAGCGCTCCGTGCCTCGCGGCGATCATCGCCGGAAGAAACGGCTGGAAGGTGTGCAGCATTCCAAGCACATTTGTCTCGAGTATGGCGCGCGCCACCTCGTTGTCCTCCGGATGCAGGGTGAGCGTCCCGACGGAGATGCCCGCGTTGGCGATTACGATATCGGGGACGCCGAAGCGCGAGACGAAATCGCGAGCTGCATCACGCAACGCGCTCGCATCGCGAACGTCGCCGACATAGATTGCAGGCTGCACCGGCCCGAACTGCGCCGCAACGGCGGCAAGCGCATCCTTGCGCCGCGCGAACAGCCCGAGCTGCACCCCTCGGGCGGCGTAGCGCGCGGCGAGCGCGGCGCCGATGCCCGAGGATGCGCCGGTCAGGAAGACGTTCACGAGCAGTCGGCGCGAAGAGCGTCGGCCGACGCCGAGCCTAGCCCTTGGGTCGCTCCGCTCTTGCCTTGGCGATGAGCGCGTCGATCGCGCCCGGCAGAGCCGAGTGCGTCCCCACGCGGTCCGACGCAGTGATGAACTTCCCGTCGACCACGATCGTTGGCACCGACTGGATGTTGTATGCGGCAGCGAGGCTCTTGGCGCGATTGAATTTGCTAGTCACGGCGAACGAGTTGTAGACATCGGCGACTTTGGCCCGATCGAGCCCCTTGCTCGCCGCCCAGTCGAAGAACACCTTGTCCTGGTAGAGCGGCAGGCTGTTCACGTGAATCGCGCGGAACACCTCGGGCGACAGCTGGGCTTCGGCACCCATCGCGTCGAGCGTGTAGTAGATCCTCGCCAGCGCCTCCCAGCGCTGCTGGAACATCACTGGCACGCGGCGAAACTGCACGTCAGGCGGCAGCTTGGCGATCCAGGCGTCCAGATACGGCTCGAGATCGTTGCAGTGGGGGCAGCCGTAGGAAAAGAATTCGATAACCTCGATCTTTTTGCCGGTCTCCACCGGCTGCGGATTCTTCAGTCGAAAGTATTCCTTGCCCTCGGTTAGGTCCGCCGCAGTGCAAAGCGAGAATGCCAGCGCCGCAAATGCGGCTACACAAACGGATGCAAGTCGTCTCATCGAAGCCCCCCAGAATTCAGTCTGCCCGCCGCTATTGATCACGCCGCAGCGCCCGAAGTTCAACGGCCATGCGGGTTCACGGGTTCTTGATCACCGCAACGTCGAAGCCGCGGTGCCCGAGCTCGGTCTTCACCCGGTTGAGCTCGTCGGTGTTGTCGTAGGGTCCCAGGCGGACGCGGTAGCGCACACTCTTGTCGGGCTGGGTGACACTCTGCATCGTCGCCTCCCAGCCGGAGAGCGCCAGACGAGCCCGGAGATTCTCGGCGTCGGCCTCGCTCGCGAAGGCACCGGCCTGGAGCCAGAACCGGTCCGCCATCTTCCCCGGCTCGGCGGACTTCGCTGCGTCGATCGTCGCCCGGTCGGTCGCTCGTTCGGGCACTTTTTCCGGGCCCTTTGCGACGGGCGCCTTCGCCTCCTCGCTGCCGGGCAGAATCTTGTAGAAATCGAAGCGCGGCTTCTCGGCTGCGGGAGCGGGTGTCTGCAGGTCGCTTCGGCCGGCACGCGGCGTTTCCTTCGCCGCTCCCGAAGCACCGGGCGGCGTGGTGAGGCCGCTCTTTCCAAGATAGTACGCGACCGCGGCGGCGATCGTCAGGCCGAGGATGAGCCCGATGAAGATGCCGAGGACCGTGCCGCCTTTGCCCGTTCTCCTCGAGCGGGTGACGGGTATCGGGCGACGCCGTGCTTCGCTGCGACTCATGTCACATCTGTTCCGGTGCGCTCACGCCGAGCACGCGCAGACCATTGCGGATGACTTGTCCAACTGCCACCACAAGCGCCAACCGTGCGTCCCTCAGACTCGGCTCGTCGACGAGAAATTGCTCGGCATTATAGTAGCTGTGAAATTCGCCCGCCAATTCCTTCAGGTAGAAAGTCACGAGGTGCGGAGCCAGGTCGCGCGATGCCAGGGCGAGCTCGTGCGGCAGGTCGGCTATCCTGCGCAGCAAAGCTTCCTCGTACGGGCTCACGAGGGACGATACGTCCGCGCTCTGCAAGCGATGATTCGCCTCGGCGAGGCCAATGCCCGCTTTGTCCAGCACGCTGCAGACTCGTGCATGAGCGTATTGAACGTAGTAGACGGGATTCTCCTCGCTCTGTGAGCGCGCCAGGTCGACGTCGAAGGTCAGCTGGGAATCTGCCTTGCGCAACAGGAAGAAGAATCGCACCGCGTCGCGACCGACTTCATCGATCAGGTCGCGGACGGTAAGGTAGTCGCCGGCGCGCTTGCTGATCTTCATCTCCTCCCCGCCCTTCATCACGGTGACCATCTGATGCAGGACGTATTCAGGATAGCCCGCGGGAATTCCGATCCGCAGCGCCTGCAGTCCGGCCCGAACGCGAACGATGGTGCTGTGATGGTCGGCGCCCTGCTCGTTGACCACGCGCTTGAAACCGCGCCGCCACTTTGTCACATGGTAGGCGACGTCCGGCACGAAGTACGTGAAGCTGCCATCGGCCCGGCGCATGACGCGATCCTTGTCGTCACCATAGCGCGTGGTTCTGAGCCATAGCGCGCCGTCCTCCTCGTAGGTTTCCCCCTGCGCGGCGAGCCGGTCCACGACTTCCTGCACGAGCCCGTCGGTGTAGAGCGAAGATTCGAGGTAGAAGCTGTCGAAGCGGACGCCGAACGCCGCGAGATCGCTGTCCTGCTCACGACGCAGCGCGTCGACCGCGAAGTGGCGGACCGCATCGAGATCCGCGGCCGAATGGTCGCCGGGATGCGCGGCGCAGTAGGCCTGTGCGATATCGCCGATGTACTCCCCGTGATAACCGTCCTCCGGGAAGGGCGTCTCGGGAGCATAGCGCTGCCGTACGCGCGCCTGCACCGAGCGAGCGAGATTCGCGATCTGCGCGCCTGCGTCGTTGTAGTAGAACTCGCGCTGCACTTCGTGGCCTTGCCATTCGAACAGCGTCGCCAGCGCGTCGCCTACGGCCGCCCCGCGTCCGTGCCCGACGTGCAGCGGTCCTGTCGGATTGGCGGAGACGAACTCCACCATGACTTTCTCAGGCTGCGCCGACGCGCCGCGTCCGTACCGCTCGCCGTCGCGCAGAATGCGCGGAACGACCGCCTGCCGCGCCGCGGCCGATAGGTGGAGATTGATGAAACCGGCACCCGCGACCTCGGCCCGCTCGACCCACGGCGAGACGTCGAGCGAGGCGATTGCGGCGGCAGCGAGCTCCCGCGGCGAGCGCTTGAGCGCTTTTGCGAGCTGCAGCGCGATGCTGGTGGCGTAATCGCCGTGCTGCGCCTGCTTTGGGCGCTCCAGCACGAGGCTTGCGAGCGATTGACCTGGAGCAACGCGGGCAAGGCCGACGCGAAGCCATTCGGTGAGCTCGGAACGTTGATCTATCACGGCGCGGGACGGACAGCGCCCCTCTGGAGGCGCGGAGCAAAACGGCGGATTATAGCGCCCGCTTCACGTGCGCCGCTCGCCCGATCAGGCCACCGCAGGAGGATCGACCTCGAGACTCCAGCGGACCGTGCCCGGGCGCAGCCGCTCGAGCTCGGTCCGCCACAACGTGAGGAAACTCTGCATGGAACCGCGCTTCGCGGACTGGATGAGAATCTGCCCGCGCTCCATGCCGGCGCGTCGCCCGAGCGCAGCGGCCACGGGGGGATAGAGCTCACAGTTGCTGTCTGCAGCGAGGGCCAGCTCGCGTCCCCGTTCCGCGGCCCGCTCCAGGAACGCGCTTACAGCGCTGCGGGTCCTCGCCTCCGCAGCGAGCAGAGCGAGATACCCGAAGGGCGGCAGGCGGAGGTTGCGACGCTCGGCGAGTAGGGCTTCCGCAAAATGGTCGTAGTCGTGCTCGACGAGCGCCTCGAACAGCGGATGCTCCGGAAAGTCCGTTTGCACGATCACCTCTCCGCGCAACGCTCCGCGGCCCGCGCGTCCTGCGACCTGTTCGAGCAGTGCAAACAGGCGCTCGGTTGCGCGGAAGTCGGCGCTATAGAGCGCATTGTCCGCGCCAAGGACACCGACCAGTGTCAGCCGTGGAAAATCGTGCCCTTTGGCGAGCATCTGCGTTCCAACAAGGATATCGACCTCACCCTCGGCGATCGCCTGACGCATCGTCGCGAATGTCCCTCGGCGCTGCGTCGTGTCGCGGTCGACGCGGAGGACCCGCGCCTTTGGAAACCGGTCCCGCAGCGCGGCTTCGAGGCGTTGCGTCCCGAACCCGGCAGGAAACAAGTCGCGGTTGCCGCAGTCGCCGCACGCAGTTGGAACACGCTCGGCATGGCCGCAGTGATGGCAGCGCAGCTCGCCCGCATCGCGGTGCAGGACTAGCCGCGCCGAGCAGCGTGGACACATCGCCTTCCAGCCGCAGGCCGCGCATAGCAGCGACGGAGCAAACCCGCGTCGATTGAGGAAGACGAGGCTCTGCTCTCCCCGGACAATGCGCTCCCCTATGGCGGCGCGAAGCATGGCACCAAATCCGTCGTTCCCCGCGCTCTGGTTGGGTACGAGGTGGACGGCCGGCAGGGTCGATTGCGGGCTGGCCCTGCGCGCGAGCTTCAACCAGCGATAGCGTCCTTGCCGTGCGTGCGCATAACTCTCGAGCGAAGGAGTGGCGCTGCCAAGCAGGACTGGGACCTGACGCAGGCGCGCCCGGTAGACCGCGAGGTCGCGCGCATGGTAGCGCACGCCGTCCATTTGCCTGAATGAGGCATCTTGCTCTTCATCCACCACGATCAGGCCGAGTCGCGGCAGCGGCGTGAACACGGCCAAGCGCGTACCGAGGACGAGCTGTGCATCGCCACGCGCAGCTTCGAGCCAGCGACGACGGCGTTCGGCCGCGGTGAGCGCGCTGTGCAGCGTGGCCAGGCGAACCTGCGGCAGGGCAGCCGCGAGCCGCTGCTCGAGTTGCGGGGTCAAGTTGATTTCAGGCACCAGCAGAAGCGCCTGTCGCCCGATTTCCGCGACGCGCGCAACGGCGGCGAGATAGACCTCGGTCTTGCCGCTGCCGGTCACGCCCTGCAGGAGCGACGCTGCGAAGGCGGGCGGCATCGGCAAGGCTGCGCAGAGCGCGTCGCCTTGCTCGTCGTTGAGCTGCACCATGCCCGAACGCGTCTGCGCGGCCTCTGGTGCCGCCTCGACCCAGCCCTTTCGCTGCCAGGCGCGGAAGATTCTCCAGGCGTTATCCCCAAGCAAGCGAATCTCCGCCGTGGCGACGTCGTGTCCGGCGATGAAGGCGTCGCGCAGCGCGTGACGGCGAGTGCCGCCTGAACTGGAAGCGGCGGCGAACGCGCTGCGGCCCGCATTGCTCAGTCGATAGCCTGGCGCGAGCAGCGTTGCGGCCGCCGCGCGGCCGCGTCCAAGTGGCGGCAACAACTCCGAGAGGCACGAGCCGACCGGCTGCTGGTAATAGCTGGCCACGAACTGAGCGAGCGCTCGCAGGTCTTCGGGCAACGGCGGAAGCTCCGCAACGAGTTCATCGATCGCGACGACTTGTTGAGGCAGCAGCGAGGTCCTTTGCACGACTTCCACCACCACGCCGTGCATTCTTCTGCCCGCGAGCTTGACCCGAACGACGCTGCCTGGCTCCACACGCAAGCCGGCGGGCACCCAGTAATCGAAAAGCCGGTCCGTTCGGACTGGCAGCCCTATTCTGGCAATGGCCACCTAAGCGGCCCCGGTGATAGGCGCGGCTCGAGCCGGTTCGCGCCAAGGATTTTGTAGCCTTCTGCCTCCTGATAGCTTGGAGCAGAACCTTGGTGCAAGTCGTTCTTTTTCCGGCATTCCAAGGCCCGTTCGTTGCTTGTGGACAAGTGTGTGTGTAACTGAGGAAGGGCCTGTACTGGCTAGCAGGTCCTTTGGACTGCAGCTTTGGCCCTGG
>Ga0335079_10007476_pt1 | contig 12437 bp, 8 predicted proteins | sample Lox_Sample_33_FD_206719 | JGI IMG/M metagenome (GOLD analysis project Ga0335079, IMG submission 206719) | Soil microbial communities from Loxahatchee National Wildlife Refuge, Florida, United States - Lox_Sample_3.3 | ecosystem: Environmental > Terrestrial > Soil > Wetlands | place: USA: Florida... | reverse complement strand
GTTGCCGGCGCCATCGTATTTGCGGCCCTGGTCGTCGAAGCCGTGCGTCAGTTCATGGCCGATCACCACGCCGATACCGCCGTAATTGACAGCGTCGCTGGCCTTCGGATTGTAGAAAGGCGGCTGGAGAATGCCCGCCGGAAAGTTGATGTTGTTCATGGCCGGATTGTAGTAGGCGTTTACGGTTGGCGGCGTCATGCCCCATTCGCTCTTGTCCACCGGCTTGCCGATCTTGTGGAAGTTGCGCTGAACCTCGAACTCCACCGCGCGCGCCTCATCGCCGAAGTAGTCGTCGCGCGCAATCTTGACGCTGCTGTAATCCCGCCACTTCTCCGGATATCCGATCTTGTTGGACACCGCCCGCAGTTTGGCGAGGGCCTGCTCCTTGGTGGCGGGCGTCATCCAGTTGGCGTTCTCGATGTCTTTGCGCATCTCGCCTTCGATTTCGCCGACAAGCTGCAGAGCTTTCTCCTTGCTCGCGCCTTTGAACGCCACTCTCACGAACTCCTGGCCGAGCGCCTCGCCCAAAGCGCGATCCGTCGAACGCACGCATCGTTTCCATCGCGGAGGCGCCTGCTGGGTGCCGCGCAGAATGTGCTCGTTGAACCGGAACTGTTCGTCCTCGAACGGGCGCGGCAACAGATCGGCGCTGGACCGCAGCAACTGCCACCGCAGATACGTCTTGATGCCCGCCAGGCTGGTATTCGCGATGATGCCATCGAGCGCTTTCAGGAAATCCGGCACGGCTACATTCAGCGACTCCACGGGCGGAATCCCGACACTGGAGATGTACTCCTTCCAGCCGAAATCCGGCGTCAGCAGGGTAAGTTCTCCAACCGTCATCTTGTGATAGGTGTTATCCGGGTTGCGGTGCGCCACACGATCGATGGACGCGCGCGCCAGCGCCGTCTCGAACTCCATCACCGCGCGTGTCTCGGCCTCCGGATCGGCGTCCTTCGAGGCTTCCGCCCTGGCCAACAGCGCGAACATGGCGTGCAGGTGCTCTTCGTACTGCTTGCGCAGTTGGACCGAGTGCGGGTCGGTCTTCAAATAGTAATCCCGATCCGGAAGGGTCAGGCCGCCTTGATCCACATGCGCGATTTCCGTGTCCGACTGCTTGTCGTCCGGGGCTACGCGGAATCCGAACAGGACGCGGACCCCCGCGTCGTGCAGCCGCACGATCTCGGCCGCCAGTCCGGATTTCGACGAGAGCGCGTCGATTTGTTTCAGCATGGGCACGATCGGCTCTATCCCTTTCCGCTCGATGGTTGCCTCATCCATGCAGGCGGCGTAGTAATCCCCGATTTGCGTGTTCCCGGCCGCTTGCAGAATATCGCGCTCGATTGCCAGGTTGTGTTCGGCCAACTCATTGAAGCGGCCCCAGCGCGATTGATCGGCCGGAACCGGATTATTCTTGCGCCACGCGCCGCAGGCGTATTGGTAGAAGTTCTGGCATGGATTGACGGTACGGTCCATGGCGTTGAGGTCGACGCCGGAGGCGGAGGGGGCGTCGGCGGCTTGTAAAGCGGCGGCCGCCAAGGCTGCACCGAGCAAACAACGAAGCGTGCACATGATTTCGATTGTACGCCCGCACGCGGGCTCAGTCCGCCGGGCGCCGTCTTCGCTTAAGTAATTTGAACGCGGCGTCTAGAATTCGCCGCGTTTTCCAGAACTGCAAAACCCGGCAATTCCTGGCCGCGATCGAACAGCCGCATTACGACGCCTTGATGCTGGACGCCGAAGTCGTTCCCCTGAAATTCCTGCCTGGGTCACTTCCTCGGAGGGTAATCGATCGCGGCTCGACGCGTTGCTTCGAGCAACGGCCGTATCAGCCGCAGCGCTGGGCGGGTGTTATATTCCTCCCGATATCGGCGGTGCGCGGGGTCGTCGGGATAGTGCTCCGCCAGCGGATAAGGATACCGGGACATGGCGTGGAACGGTAGCGGTTCCACACTCTGCGAATATGCCGTATTGGCATCCGCATCCTTGGCCCAACCGTCGACGAACAGCAGAAAATCGCGCTTCCATCCCGCGGGCAGCGGACCCTCGGCGCGCTCCGGAAAGTGCAAGACCAACTCGTCGCCCGAACCCATGATCACCAGGCGGTCGTCGAGCCGGCCGATCAGCGGCAGCACACCGCCATAACGCGTATACAAGCCCGCGGTGGGGTTCCACATCGAAACCGGCATCACCTGCGCGTAGTCGAATGCTTCGGGCTGCTTGCGCTCGGGATGAACCGCCGGTTTCGAGAAGCCTCGGAAATGCAGATCCGCCGATTCGGCATCGATATCCGTCAAGGTGACCGGCGGCGGGGCGGGCTCTTCGCTCAAGAAAATCTCGTCCCAATACACGCACAGGTTCGTCACGATGCGCACCTCGCGCGAGGCGGATAGGAACTTGCCGGTGAGATCGACCGAGATGGTCTTGGGTTTGCCCGCTGGAATGCCCATGTCTTCGATCACGGTCCGCCACTGGCCGCGCGCGTCTTTCACCTGCAAATAAGGAAGCACCAGGTCCTTGTGCGCCTGCGATGCCGCCATGAAAGTGCTCCCGTCGGCCCAATCCACCCACCCGTTCAGGATCAGGACCGCGCGATTCTGCGGCGCCGCATTGCCGAAATCAAGATCGAGGCGATGCAGCTTGGCGACATCCAGGTAGTCGCGCGCGAAGCCATCGGGATACGTGCGGTCGCGTGCGAGCAGGCGGGCGCGCACATCCCGGCCTTCGTCGTCGCGCGCCCGTAGCGGATAGATCCGCTTCGTCACACCGAACAGACGAAACTCGGGGAAGGGCGGCGATTTGAACTTGTCGTTGGTGAAGATCTCGACGCCGGCCGGATGATCCACCGCGATCAGCTTGACCTGATCGAGGTACGAAACCTCGTGCAATTCCTCGGTGATGCGGACCTCATAGCGGCCGTCCACCGCCCGCAGCGCCGCGCCTGGGATCTGCACGTACTCATCGTGATCCACCGGAAAATAGCTGCCGTCCCCCGATGCGGCGCCCAGCGGCGCCACGCCCAGCACGTCCGTAATGAAGCGGAAGCGGCTGCCGTCCCACGTGAAGATCATGGGGCAGGAGCCGGAGAGCCGCTGCGCCTCCTGGTAATCGATGGATTTGCCGGTCGGCTGCTCAGGCTCGTTCTGGATCAGGCCATTGGGCCAGGTGATTCGGACGGCATCCGCGGTCTTGTAAGAATCCAGCCCAAACAGCAGCGGCACGCCGCGATAGATGCGCTTCTGATAGCTGGAGCCGCTCTTCACTTCGACTTTGGCGCCGGGCGCCAGCTTCATATTCTTGATGCCGGTAAGTTCCGCGCGCAGCCAATGGTTGCGGGTAGCCGTCTCGTTGTTCAGCAGGTGCAACGTGCCATCGGCGGCGATCAGCGCCACATCGGCGCGGCCGTCGCCGTCGAAGTCCGCCTCGGCGGCGGCAACTGGAGTGGGGATCTCGCCCCGCGATTTCTCGAAACGATCGAGTCCGAGATTCCGAAAGACGCCGTTGCCGGCTACGATGTCTCCCACCCCGCGACCGGCCAGATCGGCGAAGGTCAGCGGTCCCGTGGCGGCGAGGCCCGCGAGCGGCTCCAGCGTGCCGCGATGATTGAGGAGCAACCGGCCGTCGGCCGCCAGATCCGTCCAACTATCGTTGTTCACGTCGTAGGCGGCGAGGCCTTTGGCGCCCGCGGGCAATGCGTCAAGCGGCACGGCCTCATACTTGCCCAGCAGGCGGTCGCGATACAGGATACCGGGATGGTCGCGATACGAGACCGCCAGGTCCATGCCGTTGGTATCCGCGATCAGGTCGATCATCGCCGCGTCGATGGCGGCGCCTTTCGCGAACGGAAACGCGGCGGTCTCGTCGCTGAACCCCGCCTCGCCGTTATTGCGCGCGAGCGCGGAAGTCTCGCCAAGCAGCAGGAGGTCCAGATCGTAGTCGTGGTCGTAGTCCAGCCAGACGGCTTTGGCGAAGTGTCCGGCGGGCAGCTTGACGCCGGACTTCTCGAACTTGCCCTTGTTGTTGTGATAGAGCGCCGCGCCCGCCGCCGTCACGATGCAAAGGTCCGGCAGGCCATCGTTATCGTAATCGCCGGCCGCGATCGAGATGACGCCTTTGAGATCGGCCAGCCCGGAATCCGTCACCAGCCCGGTTGCGTGCCGATACAGTTGGACGCCGTTGGCCGACCACGCCAGCAGGCTCGGCCGCCGGTCGCCATAGGCATCCAGGACCACCACGCCGGCTGTTGCCGGGTCGAATCCGGCGCTCAGTTGGCGGTCGCCGAATCTGGGCGGCGGCGCAGGCTCGCTCTCCGGACGCGGGACAATCGGATCGTAGATTTCCGCGTAGTAGCTCCAATCCATGTCTTCGGGAATGGCGGCGTCGGCGGTCAGTTTTTTCAGGTTCTGGAAGGTCTGCAATTCGCGTGCGCCATCGGCCATGCGGCCGGCCTGTCGATACGCGTTGTAGAGCTGGAAATGCGGCGCGGCGAGATTGGGGTTCAGGCGCTCGGCAGTCTCGAACTCCGCAATCGCCTCGGAGCGCTTGCCCGCGAGCTTGTGCAACACCCCGAGGTTGTAGTGCGACACCGGCTCGTCCGGGACCAGGCGCAGCAGACCCTCGAACTGCGCCACCGCCCGCTCGTAGTCGCCCTCTTTTTTGAAAACGATGCCGAGATTGAACCACGTGTGCGGGATTTTGGGATCCTGCTTCTGCGCGCGTTCGAGCTCCGCGGCGCCCTCGCCGGTCTTGCCCGCGCGCAGCAGCGCCAAACCGTAATTGACGCGTTCGCGCGCGGAATCGGGCGCCAGGTCCAGCGCTTTCTTAAATTCGGCGACCGCCTGGATCTGGGTGGTGGGGTTCTCGTAAAAGGCTTTGCCGAGATTCCGAAGGCGCCCGATGCGATCCTGCTCGACGCGCGATGCGTCGGCGCCGACCAGCAACACCAGGGCAGCCGCCGCAAGCATGCCGGCCAGAATCCAGGAGCGGGAGCGCTTCATGCGTTCCTACCATTATGCATGCGCGGGGTACGCGTTCCGGGCGTGGCGCAAGCTTTTAACGGGTGGTGAAACAGGAGCGGTACCGCTCCGTTGAAGACGCGGTCGAACACCTTGATTCCATTGCGCCGGCTCAGGCGCGTCTTCATTGCCTTTGGTGGCCCGCAGCGGGCCATGGGGACTCCGTTGAAGACGCAGTCGAACACCTTGATTCCATTGTGCCGGCTCAGGCGCGTCTTCATTGCCTTTGGTGGCCCGCAGGGACATGGCGGCTTGCCGACGCGCGCGGCTCTGAAACGGAGCCTCGATTTCGCAACCACTTGCCGAGCCGCGGCCGTGAGGGCGCGGAACCCGGGCGCGACTTCAGTCCCGCCGTGCGGGCGCTTTCGCCTTTCCATAACCCTCATCGGGCGGGCTTGGTGAGACCGGCGCTCAACCGCACGCGGCGAGAAACGTAACACCGCACAAACCTCCTGCATCCGCCGGCGCTCAGATCGCCGGCGCGGTCCAACCGCGCTTGCGTCGCCGTTGTAAAGATTCCCGGTATACCGGCCCGCGTCGAGACTCCCGGCTCCGGCGGCGAAACGGGCGAAATACGGCTGCCGTCACTTCGTCGCGCAGGCCCGCGCAGTGATGCGGACGGCAACCTGCGGGAAGATCCGTCTCGCCGGTTTGGCGCGGCCGGCGGCGAACGCCCGGCCACCGCCTCCAGCAAGGTTCTTGACAACGGGGGACGCCGCGGCTGGTTCCGGTTGCCGGCACCGTCCGCACGTCGTTACTTTTCGTCCAATACTCCCGCGAGCATCAACACGAGCGGCGCATTCCAGTTGATGGCGACTTCGTTGCTTGCGTAAGAGGCCTGCTCGTCCAGGTACGTCTTGGCCGGCGGCAGATTCGGCAGTTTACTCATCGCGGCATCCTGGCGGCCGCGATTCGGTCCTCCCGACAACAATCCGGGCCAGGGCTCCGGAAGCCCGAGACCCGCGCTCGGCCGGTGATGGGGATGGCGGAACGGGTTGCAGCGCATGGGCCACCAGAAGCTGCATGCCATAATTTGCAGCCACGCCGTTCGAGCCCCAAATGTAATCGCTCGAAGCCAGGCTGACCCGGTACGGGTTGCGGGCGGACCGCTGGACGATCTCCCCGGCCGCGCGAAGCGAGTCCTGTTTGATCCCGGCTACGGCTTCCGCATTCTTGCCGTGCCCCAGCGCGTAGGTCCACATCGCCAGGGGCGCCACGTCCGCCCACGACGGCGGGCCGGCGGCCCGGATCGTGTTCCGGAATTCGCCGAAGTGTTCGAGGAAGTAGCGTTCGTAATCTTCGCCGCCTGTGGCGCGCCACAACTCGGCCGCGGCCCACAAATGCTCGTCGCGGCAATTGCCGTCGCCGTAATCTCCTGTGGACACCCCTTTGGGATTGCGGAACGGCACATCGGGGTATCGCTCGAGCCAGGTCCAGGCCTGGCGCGCCGCTCGCAGGCACTTCTGTGAATAGGCTTCGTCGAACGGCCGGTAAGCGCGCGCGGCGATCGCCATGACCGCGGCGAAATCGCCCGTGGCGCAGGAGCTCTTGTAAGGCTCCTGGCCGGTGCCGATCACGTAGCTCACCAGGGTGTCTTTCTCCGGCAGGATGAAATCGCAGAACCGCTCGCTGGTTTGCTTGTGCCAGACGCCTCCGTCGCCGTCTTGCATGGAGAGCATCCAATCGAGGTTCCAGCGGATCTCGTTGAGGATGTCGGGGGTGCCGTTGCCGGATTCCGGAATGTCGAGCTTCACCCGCCGGAGGCGTTCGCCGTAGAGTTCCCAGGTCCATAGCAACGTGCCGGTCGTGATGCCGGAATTGACGACGTAGCGCCCGTAATCGCCGGCATCGTGCCAACCCTTGGCCGATGCGTGCGGGCCGGTCTTGCCGGAAGAGGGATGGTAGGCGCCTTCGAGATGACAGGCGGCATGGCGGTATCCGGGAAACTCGGGACCCAGGTCCACTGCCGTGCCGCAGCGCTGCCCGTAGTACGAGCGCATCGCCAGGTAGAATACGCGCGCATACACATCCGGGCTAATGGTGAAATCCCAACTTCGGCCGGCGCCCGGAACTTCCAGGTAGTATTTGCCGGGCTTGACGAGCTTGGTGAAATCCGCGGTTTGCACGAGGTCGCCGGAATCGGCATCCTGCACGGGCCTCGGCAGCTTTCCGCGGAACACGACCGAGTCGCTGCCGGCGCGTCGCACGGTGAAGTCCTTCGCGAGAGTCTGGGAAACAACCAGGGCCACCTTCGGCGCGCCCGGCAGATAGCCCGCCTGATCCACCTTGATATCGGCGGTTGGCGCGGCGGCGTAGGCGCCCGCCGCGATGAAGAAGATCGCGATCCGTATCATCGGAACTGAGTATATCTCTGTGCGGCGCGGATGGGCAGGGGGTTGCGGACTTTATTTTAGGATATACAGATCGTATAATAGACTGAATGCGTCCCTTCGAGTGGAGCGAAGAATACGGCGTCTCGGTGCCTGAAATCGATTCCGATCACCAGGCGATGTTCCGGGTGGCCGACGGCCTGTACCGGGCGCTGGTCGCGGAAACGTCGGCCAGCCAGGCGCAACCGGTTTTCCGGGAATTGGCCACGCACGCCGGCGAGCACTTCTCACACGAGGAACGCCTGATGCGGGCATCCGGATATCCTCTCTATGCGTGGCATAAGCGCCAGCATGCCGTCGTGAACGGAAAGATGAAGCTGCTCGAGCGCCGCATCCTGCACGACGATCGCAACGCCGCGCTCCTTGTGCTCGACCTGTCCGTGTGGCTCAAGAACCATATTCGGCTGGCGGATCGCATGTTGGGAGCGTATCTCCGGAACTACCAGCGCGCGCAGGCGGCCGCCGGCGGCGCCGGCCTCCTGGCACCGGCGGGGCGTTCCCGCTAGACTGGGAACAATGGAGACGTATTCACCCACCGATCGCACGCAGGTGCGGCGCCTGCCGAAGCGCGGCGTCTACGACAAAGCGCAGATTCACACAATCCTCGACGAAGGCTTCATCTGTCATGCGGGGTTCGTGCTGGACGGACAGCCGTACGTCATCCCCACCGGGTATGCCCGCTGCGGCAGCCAGATCTATATTCACGGATCGGCCGCCAGCCGGATGCTGCGCGCACTCGGCGATGGCGCGGAGTTTTGCGTCACGGTGACGCTGGTGGACGGCCTCGTGCTGGCGCGCTCGGCGTTCCATCACTCGATGAACTACCGCTCGGTCGTGGTGCTCGGCAAAGCCCGCCTGGTGAGCGATCCCGAGGAGAAGCGGGCGGCCCTCCGTTGCTTCACGAATCACGTGGCGCCGGGCCGGTGGGACGAAGTCCGCCAGCCGACGGAGCAGGAATTGAAGGCCACCACCGTGCTAGCGCTGCCGCTCGACGAAGTTTCGGCGAAGGTGCGTACCGGCGGGCCCATCGACGACGAAGAGGATTACATGCTGCCGGTCTGGGCGGGCGTGGTTCCGGTCGGCCCGCGGTTCGGCGAGCCCGTGCCGGATGCGCGCCTGCTGCCGGGCGTTGCCCCCTTCGACACGCAGAGATTCGCCCGCTTTCCAGGCAAATGAGACCCACGGTTCTAATCCTCCTGCTGGCCTGCTGCGCCGCTGTCTGCGCTGAGGAAGCTCCCGCGACCCTGGCTGCCGGCGCCGCCGCTCCGGATTTCAGCCTGCCGGCCGTCGATGGAAAAACCTACCGGCTGCACGACTTCGATGCGAGCAAGGTGCTGGTGGTCGTCTTCACCTGCGTGCACTGTCCGACCGCGCAGCTCTACGAAGAGCGGATCAAGAAACTGGCCGGCGATTATCGGGACCGCGGCGTCGCCCTGGTGGCGATCCAGCCTAACGATCCGAAATCCGTGCGCCTGGATGAACTGGGTTATACCGACCTTTCGGACTCGCTTCCGGAGATGAAAATCCGCGCCGCATACCGGCATTTCAACTTTCCGTTCCTGTACGACGGCGAGACCCAGGCGGTCGCGCGGGCATACGGCCCGACCGCGACGCCGCACGTCTTTGTATTCGACAGCGAACGGAAGCTGCGGTATCAGGGGCGCGTGGACAGCAGCCCGCGCGCGGCGTTGGCCACGCGCCAGGATGCGCGCCTCGCAATCGATGCCGTGCTCGACGGCAGGCCGGCGCCGGCCGGGAAAACCCCCACGGTGGGATGCTCCATCAAGTGGGCCTATAAACAGGCGAGCGGCGAACAGGAGATGGCCCGTATCGCCCGGGAGCCCGTAGAGGTCGAGCCGGCCGGTCTCGACCGGCTACGAGCCCTGCGAAAAAATGGCAGCGGCAAGGTCCTGCTGGTGGATTTCTGGGCGACCTGGTGCGGCCCCTGCACCGCCGAGTTTCCGGAGTTTCAGAAGATGTACCGCATGTATCGCAAGCGCGCATTCGACCTGGTCACGGTGAGCGTGAATTTCCCGGACGAAAAGAAGGGCGTGCTGAAGTTTCTGGAGGAGCAACACGCTTCCACAAAGAATCTGATCTTCGGAACCAACGAGACCTACGATGAGATGGCGGCTTTCGATCCGGACTGGAACGCGGGCGTGCCCTACACCATGCTGATCGGGATCGACGGCCAGATCATTTACAAGAAGCAGGGGGAGATCGACCCTTTGGAAGTGCGCCGGCTGATTCTGGCCAACCTGCCGGACGACGATTACATCGGCCAGCAAGCCTATTGGAGCTCCCGGTAACTCCGCGGCTATTCCTCCACGCGCGCAAAGCTCGCCAACTCGGCCGCGCGCACCCCGTAGATCTTCAGTATTTGGCGGCAGATCTCGTTTCCCCGTTTCTCGGGCGGATCCTCCTCGTCGTGCTCGATTTCCACTTTGAAGAACAGGTTGGTTCGCTGCATAGGCCGGCGTCTCTCCCTTTATACTAAGGAAATGCTTTGCGCGATATGCAAGACCCGCAAACCTCGCCGCTTCTGTCCGGGCGTGCACGGGGACATTTGCACGATCTGTTGCGGAACCGAGCGCGAGGTTACGGTGGATTGCCCGCTCGACTGCGAGTTCCTGCAAGAGGCGCGCAAACACGAGCGGCCCGCCCAAGAAATCGACCCGGACAATTTTCCGCATCCGGAGATTCGCGTCACCGAAGACTTCCTGGGGAGCCATGAAGAGCTGGTGGAGGCCGCTTCGCGCAGCTTGGTGGCGGCGGCGTTCGAAATTCCCGGCGTGGTCGATCGCGATGTGCGCGATACGCTGGACGCGCTCATTCGCACCTACCTCACGCTCCAGAGCGGCGTCTATTACGAAACCCGTCCGGCGAATGCCCTGGCCAACCAGGTCTACGGGTCCTGGCAGGAATCGATGGAGGAGTTCCGCAAGCGCGAGACCGAACGCCTGGGAATGTCGAATACGCGCGATAGCGCCGTGCTCGTCACGCTGGTGTTCCTGCAGCGCCTGGAACTAGACCGCAGCAATGGGCGGCCGCGCGGCCGGGCTTTTCTGGATTTTCTGCGGAGTTTCTTCGGCGGCGAGGACAGTCTCACGCCGCGCACGTCGTCGCTGATCGTGCCGTGACGCTGTGCGGCCTTGCCGCGAGCGGCTGAACGCCTCCGGCGCTAATCATCCATCACGCAGCGGAACCCCAAGGTGCCCGCGCGATCCTTCGAAGGCGCCATCAGCAGATACTTGCCGTGCTCGGTCAACTGGTAAGCTTGGGGAAAATACCACATGGAACCTTGCGGCTGGTAGTAACTTCCGCCGCGCACGATGGCCGCGCGGGTATGCGCGTCGACGAACTCGTCGGTCCACTGCCAGACGTTGCCGGTCATGTCCATCGCTCCGAAGGGGCTCGCACCCGCGGGATGGGCATCCACATCCGCGGGTCCCGGCAGGTCGCGCCCTTTGTAGTGCTGCGGCGCCGCGCCTTCTTTCCACGAGTCGCCCCAAGGGTACAGCCGCCCGTCCGTGCCTTGCGCCGCGTATTGCCACTCCCACTCGTGCGGCAGACGCTTGCCCGCCCAGGCGGCGTAAGCCCGGGCATCTTCCAGCGATACCCAGGTGACGGGTTTGTTCGCCCAACCGCCGGGATAGGTTCCGTTGCGCCAGTCCTTCAGAAAATTGTGCCCGTCTTTCGGCAGGTACTGCGCGGCATCCAGAAACTTTTTGAACTCCGCATTGGTTACCGGGTATCGATCGATGTAGAACGGCTGGATCGGAAGCCGATGGCGATGGCCGCGGCGCGGCGCATCTTCCCAGGGATATTGCACGTCCACCCCGATCCAATTGAATCCCTCAATCTCGATGCCGGTGACCTGAAAATCGAATTCGGCGGCGGGAACATGCACCATGCCGGACGGCACGCCGGCGGGCGCTTTGGCCGGCTCGATCTCCACCACCTGTTGCGGCAGGAATTTCCACTCGTGAGACAGGCTGGCGAGCGGCACTTGCGCCCATTGCCGCATCTGCGCCAGCAGCGCGTCGAGGCCCTGCGGCGCGCCGCCCGCCGCGACCTCCAGAACCGCGCCAAAGCCTTTCGCTTCCATGGGGAAACTGAGTACGGCCTGGCCGCCGGCAATGCGCGGCCGCAACTCGACCCCGTTCCAAACGTCGTAATAACGCATGCCGTCAGCGTGCGCCGCCTCGATCTGGCCGCCCGCGACGTCATACTCATTGCGATTGACAAGCGTCCACAGCGTGCGGCCTTCGCCCGGAAAGCGGGTCGCGAAAACGCCGTACTGCAGCGTGGGCGCGTAGGGCTCCCAGTCGCAGCCGGCCAACAGACCGGCAAATTCGCGCTCGATGCGCGCCACGCGCCGGAGCGCCTCCGCATCCCGCGGCGTGATCTGGTTCCAGATCCCCCAAATGTTCTCCCAGCTCTCGTAACCCACGCCGTTGAAGAAGGCCGCCTGCAGGTTGTCCGTTTTGTCGCGCGCCCAGCGGTCGCAAACGTTGATCATGTGGCGAGGTTCGAGCCACTTCAGCTTGCTGACCAGGGGGGCAAACGGATATTTCCAGTATCCCCAGCTCTGGTTGTTCCACATCAAGGCCTCGTCGGAGCCAGGCGAGCCTTCGGGCTCGAAAGCCACCGGATGGCCGGTTTGGTCGGAGGCCGTGCGGTAAGCGCGCGGCATCCCGTCGAAAGTATCGCCGTTCACTCCATCCGCCCCGATTTCAGCCATGAGCCGGGCGGTCGCCGTCCAGTACGGCTGGCCCACATCGCGCGTGCCCGTGTCCCACGGCATGCTGGGAAAGAAGACGCGCACGCCGTGCCGGTGAAATTCTTCGACCATCTCGCGCAAGGCCGGCACTCCTCCGGGCAAGTCGCGGGCCAGGTCCCATTGGTTCCGATTATCGATGCCTATGTTGGGATATACATGCCAGATCAGCACGCTGTCGATTCCGCCATAGCGATCGTCCAGGTCCTTCAGGTAGCGGTCCACCGTGTACTTGCCGGCTGCCGGGTCGTA
>Ga0335079_10007475_pt1 | contig 12437 bp, 12 predicted proteins | sample Lox_Sample_33_FD_206719 | JGI IMG/M metagenome (GOLD analysis project Ga0335079, IMG submission 206719) | Soil microbial communities from Loxahatchee National Wildlife Refuge, Florida, United States - Lox_Sample_3.3 | ecosystem: Environmental > Terrestrial > Soil > Wetlands | place: USA... | reverse complement strand
TTGCTTAAAACGGGATCAGCCAAGAAAGTCAGTATCTACGTCGGTGAAGACCAGCAATATCACGGCCATACGGTGTATGCGGCAATTCTGGATTTTCTTTTCTACCGGGGCGTGTCGGGTGCGACCATCCTGCGCGGCATTGCGGGTTTCGGGGCGGACCACCATATCCACACCACTCGCCTCGTGGAACTGGCGGAGAACCTGCCGGTGAAAATCGAGTTCATCGAAACCACGGAGCGTGTGGAAGAGCTCTTACCGAAGTTGCAAAAACTCGCGGGGACAGGACTGATCGAGATTCAGGACACCACGGTCGTCAAGCCGGCACAGACCTCACAACGCCAGCCGGGAGCGGAGTTCGTTCATCCTTTAAAGACAGAAGGCAAGGCAAAACTTATGCGGATCTACTTCGGCGAAAACGACAAGTGGCACGGCAAATCGTTGCAAGACGCCTTAGTCGAGGCCCTGCGCGCCAATGAGATTGCCGGCGTCACCGTCTATCGTGGCATTCTTGGCTATGGCGCGAACCGAAGGATCCACAAGGACAAGACGCTCAGTCTGTCCCATGATCGTCCAGTCATGTTGGCCGTGATCGACACGGCAGCGAAGCTGGCAGCGTTTACTCCCATCCTGGACCAGATGTTGCAGCAGGGTCTGATCGTCCTCTCCGATGTCGATGTTATCAAGTACACGCACGACTACAAGGGCACGGATCGCAGGCAGGAGGTGCGCCAGTGAAACTCGAAGGCAAGGCTAAGATGCTGCGCATCCATTTTGGGGAGGATGATAAGTGGCATGGCAAGCCCCTCTACCGGGCGATCGTCGAGAAGTGCCGCGAACTGGATATCGCCGGCGCCACGGTGTATCGAGGCATCGAAGGATATGGAGCCAGTACGCTCATTCATCGTCCCCACCTGCTTTCGTTCTCATCCGATGCCCCCATCATGGTGTCGATTGTGGACACCGAAGGGAATATCCAAAGACTCCTTCCCACTCTCGATGGCATGGTCGACGAGGGACTGATTGCCATCTCTGACGTTGAAGTCATCAAGTACGTGCATCAAGAGGGAGTTCGGTCAGAGCAATGAGTCCAGAGGGCCCGAAAGAAGAAGCGATGCGCCTCGCGGTATCCGACAAGTCACAAGGCTGTACGCCTCGGCTCGGTGTGGACTTAAGTAGTGCTTCCGAGAGGGAGGCGGACAAACTGCTTCGCATTGCCGGCCTCGCTGAGCAGTTCGACAGCCAGCAAATCAGCGATGACGCGCGCTCGGCCGGGGAGAGGGTCGCGGAAGGGCGTTTCTACGTTGCCTGTGTGGGGCAGGTCAAACGCGGCAAGTCCACCCTGTTGAACGCGTTGATCGGCATGCCCGTATTGCCCGCCGGCGTGGTCCCGGTCACTTCCGTCCCCACGATATTGAGATTCGGAGAGCGGCCTGGTGCGCGCGTCCGACTGAAAAGTGGCCAGTGGAACGAGATCGCGTTGGCGGACATTGAGGGGTACGTCTCCGAAACGCGAAACCCCGAGAATAGAAAGGGAGTCGCCGGGGTGGAAGTCTTCGTACCCAGCCCCTTGCTGGCGGAGGGCATGTGTTTCGTGGATACGCCGGGTCTGGGATCGGTGTTCGAGGGCAATACCGCCGCCACGCACGCGTTCTTGCCCCATATCGACGCTGCCATTGTGGTGATCGGAGCTGACCCGCCTATCTCTGGAGACGAATTGGATCTCGTCGAGGCGGTCTCCCGTCAGATACCGGACATTCTGATCGTCTTGAACAAAGCCGACCGGGTCACGGGGGCCGAGCGCGCCGCCGCGGTCTCTTTCGCGAGAGGAGTTATCGAAAAGCGCCTTCAACGTCCTGTTCCAGTCATATTCGAGATCAGTGCCATCGAACAACTTCAGAAGGGAGGGGCGCAAAGGGATTGGGCGCAGTTGCTGGATGCTCTGGAGCATCTGGCCGATCCACCGAGTCGGCAACATGTCCGGAGTGCTGCTGCCCGTTTGCTGCACCGTCTGTCCGGACAACTCCTAACGGTTATCAACGAAGAGCGGGATGCACTGACTCGGCCATTTCAGGAGTCTGAGAAGCGAATTGGCCAATTGCGAGAAACGACCTCACGGACTGGGGAGGCGTTAAACGACCTGAGCTATCTGCTCACGGGGGAGCAGCAACGCCTGTCAAAGAGGTTTGACGACCGTCGGAATGCGTTCGTCGAATCCGTGCTGGGAGCGGCGCACCAAGAACTTGGCTTCGGCCTCAAGTCGCTCCCTCGAACTTTTGGCCCTCACTATCGCCAATCCGTGATGCATATGGCTCAGGAGGTCGCCCGACAACGGTTGATGCCGTGGCTGGAGGGTGAAAAGAAGGATGCGGAAGCAGCGTACGGCCATATCGCGAATAGGTTCACGGATGTGGCCAACAATTTCCTTTCGAGAGTTCGCGACCTCGCGGACCCAGAGCTTGCATACCTGCCAAAGGAGTTAAGCACCGAGCAGAATTTCCGCTCGCGATCCGAGTTTCGCTTCTATGATTTTGTTCACGTAGCGATGCCGGCATCACCACTGCGGTATATGGCTGACATGGTGCTTTCCTCAATTCGAGCTCACTCGGTGATTGACACCGACGCCCATGAGTTTCTTGATCGCCTACTGCAGACCAACAGTGAGCGCGTGCGAAATGACCTTGAGAATCGGGTCACGGAAAGCCGACGCCAGCTCGAAAGGGAGCTGCGCAACAGCCTGCGAGAGCTGAGTGCAGTGGCGGAGCGCGCGCTCGCACGCGCACAGAGCGTCCACGCGGTGGGCGCGGGAGCTGTCGAATCATCCTTGAGACGATTGGCGGACGTGGAGGCCGAACTCGCCGGTCTGGCAACAACCCGCCTCTCCGATCTAGCACATCGATGAGCCTACCCACCATCTACGGCAGAGACCTTGAGCTTGGGCAACTGCGGAAACTGCTGTCTCGAGGTCAATCCTTCCTGCTACATGGCCCGGCTGGCGCCGGCAAAACCCTGCTCTTGAAGACACTGGTTGCGGAGTTCCCCGACATGCTTTATTGCGAGGAGTCGTCGAGCAGCCAAGTCGTTTTTCGAAGACTTGCTACTGGGCTTCTTGCAAAAAAGAGCCGCCACGTCGTCCAAGCCTGTGGGAGGGGCGGAGAAGCCATTATCAAAGAGAAATCCGCCGTGGCAATCCGGGGAATCGTTGCCGAGTCGTTGGGCGGAGCCAGCTACTGGATTGTGCTCGACCACTTGAATTCTCCGTCGCAATCGTTTGCCTCCTCGTTGAGGGACGTGCGCAATCGGACGCCAAGCCGGCTAATCGCTGCCGCCCGCTCCGCACACATGGAGGACGTCGGGGCCATGTTGTCACTGTTTTCTGACCGATCCGAGAGATACGCCCTGCGGAATTTTAATTCGGGTACGGCGCAAGCATTTGCTCTGCGAACCGCACAGGCGATGCAGCTCGACGCCGCCAACCGGGACGAAGTGATTGAAGAAATCGTGCGCTACAGCAAGGGGAATCCCGGCGCAATTCTGGCGATGCTCCAAATGGCAGCCAACCCGAAGTACATTGCTCATGAGCATGTCAAGCTTCCACCCCTTTACATCGACTTCCGCCTCAGATGGGGTGCTCCTCATGGATGACGGCCTCAGCGATGGCCATCGTCGAATCATTGGGAGTGGCATGTTGATCATCGATGCCGCCGCCGTTCGTATGCTCGATCTTTTGGCACAGCGCAATTCCCCGGCAGCAATGAAGGTTGTCGAAGGCTCCGTTACCGAGAGCGAAAGAGAACAGATCACCGCGCGTCTTCTTAAACTCCAGGCTCTCATCGTTTCTTTGGTGCAGAAGTATGATCTTCAGCCATCAAAGAGGAACCTGCGGCGCATCCTGGCCGCCGACGTGTCTCAGATATGGGTAACCCTGGAGGATTGCAGGCCTGACCGAATCCGCGGATACGGCGCAATGTCAGAGTCCAACGCGAAATCGCTGGAGTCGGATTTGCAGGAAACCTTGCACCTTGCGAACGAGCTCCGGGCGTTGCTGAGTTCTTGATGGCCCGCGCTACCCTCCCCCTTCTTGTTCGCCCTCGTAAAACGGCGAACGACTATTGACTACTGGCCTCGGACAGTCGGTTGCCATAACTTCCAATTTCTCTGTATTCTGGCTCCACTGACATGCCCGCTCCGCCACTCGACATTCTGGCCATTGCCGCGCACCGCGACGACGTTGAGCAAACTTGCGGCGGCACCCTGCTGAAGATGGCGCAGCGCGGACATCGCACCGGCATTCTCGACCTCACGCGTGGCGAGATGGGAACCCGCGGCACCGCCGAAGACCGGCGGCGGGAAGCGGAAGAGGCGGCTCTACTACTGCAAGTTTCGTGGCGGCTGGCGCTCGACATTCCCGACGGGCGGGTGGAAAACACCTGGGAGAATCGGCTGAAAGTTGCGCAGGTGATCCGCCAGCAGCGTCCGCGGGTGGTGATTCTTCCCTACTGGCAGGGACGCCATCCCGACCACTACACCGCGAGCGTATTGGGTTATGAAGCGTGTTTTCTGGCGGGACTGGCGAAGCTGGACGTGAATCAAGCGCTCAGCATTCAGCAGTCAGCACTGAGTCAATCGAGTGCCGGCGCTACGCAACTGCCGCCGCACCGGCCCTTCAAAATCATCTATGCGACTCTGTACTACGACGTTCGGCCCACTTTCGTCGTGGACATCAGCGAGCAATTCGAGACTCGCTTTCAAGCGCTGATGGCCTACAAGACCCAGTTTAGCGATCAGGAAGCCGGCAAGGACCTCTTCCCTGCCCAGGCCGAGATTCGTTCGCGCATCGAGTCCATGGCGCGGTTCTACGGAATGCTGGGCGGAGTAACCTATGCCGAGCCGTTTCTGCAAAAGGAAGTCGGTCTGGTCGAGGACCTGACGCTGATTCCCGTGAAGTCGATCTGATTTTCGCTGCCGTGTTACCCTGCCTCTTCTAGGTCTACGAGGAGAGCCGCATCAACATCCCTCGATTTTTGCGGTCTGACTGGTTCGCGGCCGTCGCCATCACCGTGGTGCTGACGATCCCCGCTCTGCTTGTCGTCACTTCTGGCACTGCCGTGACCGATCCCGACATCTGGTGGCACCTGCGCACCGGCCAATGGATGGTCGACCATCACACTTGGCCGCGCACTGATCCGTTTTCCTATTGGGCGGCCGGTCATTCCTGGGCGGCCTATAGCTGGATCTTCGAACTGCTCATGCTGGCTCTATATCGGCAGTGGGGATTGCCGGCGATCGTCTTCTATACTGCGGCCATGGCCCTGCTGATCGCCTGGGCTCTCCTGCGCCTGCTGCGCCGCTATCTGCGCCCAGTTCAGAGCGCGGGCCTTACCGCTCTCGGCATGTATTTGCTTTACCCCATGATCTGGCCGCGGCCGGGAATGTTGACGATTGTGTTTTTCATCTTCCAACTCGGATTTGTTCTGCGGGCGTGGCTGGATCATGACACGAGTCACGGATGGTGGCTGCCAGTCCTTTATGTGATCTGGGCTAACTTCCACATTCAGTTCGTTTACGGACTTTTCATTCTGGCAGTCGCGGCCCTGGAACCTTTCATTCGCAAATTGCTTGGGGCGACGGTGGAAACCAGGGACTGGTCAACTTCGCGAAGCTTGGGGAAATGGTTCGGCATTTGCCTGCTGGCAAGCTTGATCAATCCCTATTTCGTTTCTATTTACGCAGTAGTTTGGGAGTACGCGCACCAAACCAAAGCGTTCCAGTACATCATTGAACTGCAGGCCCTCGATTTTCGCCGGGTGAAGGACTATGTGGAGCTGTTCCTGGCACTGGCCACAGCGTTTGTGTTGGGATGGAAACGAGAGGCGCGGCCGCTCCTGGTGATTCTGGCAATTGCCGCCACCATCGCCGCGTTTCGGGCAGAGCGCGATGCCTGGTTCCTGGTGGCGGTCAGCCTGGCTGTGATCGCGTGCTCGCTCAGTCGAAAAACACAGTCAGTCGGCTTGCCGCAACAGTACAAGGCATTGGTTACGGCTGCGGTGAGCCTCATCCTGGTGGCGGGAGGCATCTTTGGCCGCGGCCCCAGCACGTCTGATCTCGCGTCCGAGATGGCAGATGCCTTTCCTGTCCGCGCCTGCCAATTCCTCGAAGCCGGCCACTACACCGGCCATGTGTTCAATGTCCTCGATTGGGGAGGATATTTAATTTGGCGATTGCCGCAAATGCAGGTGGCAATCGACGGACGCACCAATCTTTACGGCGACCAGTATCTAAGCTTGATGGAAGACAGTTGGGACGGCAAGCCCGTTTGGGCATTCAACAAAGAACTGGAAAACGCCAAAGTGATTCTCGCCCCGAGCGCTTTACCTTTGACTTCGATTCTGGAGAATCTTCCCAAGTATCAAGTGGTCTACGACGACGGGTTTGCCGTCATACTGGTCACGAAATGACCAGTCAGGTCGGGCTGGTCGAGGACCTAACACTGATACCGGTCGAGTCGATGTAGCGGATTCCTTCTGTTGGCCGCGGCAAGCCCTCAAACGGCCTGGATCCGTCCCGGAACAACGACGAGGGCTACTCGACCGGCCAATAAACCTTCACCAGGGGGACTAGCGCGCGGCCCTCAAGATCAAACTTCTCGTAGTGCGCGACCACCAACACAGCGAGTTCGTCCAGATCAACTAACGAGACGGGAATATTCGACCGATCCGCTTCGTACTTCGCCTCTTTTGTGTATCCTCCGGTGCTCACATATAATCCGCGATCGCCCGGACGAAGTGCGCCGAGAAAACTTCTGATCTCCTGCGAGCCGATTTGAGCGCCGCGGTGCTTCACCTCCGCCTTAATGCGTGGCTCCTGAAATCCAAGCCCGTCGGGGGAGGCGAAGACATCCACACCTCGATCCGGTCCCTTCGGTGAGACTCGCGCGCGATAGCCGCGGTTAGCTCTTCCATTTGCTCAAAGGTCAGACGCAGCAGCTTGTCTTTTATGAGCTCGTGGGCCCGCTCCTGGGTGTCCTGTCTGCTTTCTTCAAACCCTTCCCTCTCTGCTTCGTCCTGCTCCGCTGAAGGTTCGCCCGGGCGCGCTCCAGTGTCAAGCTTCGCGGAGATGTCACTCCAAACATCTTGCGGCACCGAGAACAAGGTAAGCGTACTCCCCAGAGTGTTTCTTGATGCCACGCTCAGCTGGTCACGCGACACGCGCCCGAGCCACTCTACTTTTCGGAGGTGTGAGTAGTCCCTGATTTCTCCAGGCTTGAAGGCATAGTCGCCAATAATCCTCCCCACCAAGTACTCTCGCTTCGCCGGGTCGTAGCTCAGCACATGGTCCGAGGGCCTTAAAACCGAGCGGAACTTGTGAATCATTGCGACGGCGTTCCCGATTTCACCAAACTTCGCGTTAGGATATGCCCTAGTATAGGCAGCACGAACTTGGTCGCTTGTTGTGGCAGAAGTGAGATCGCCAACTTGCGTCCATCCGATAGCAACAACTCGATGCGTGAAGAACTCATCAGCGAGATAGCCGCGTTCGCCTGCACGAACCATCCAAATGTTGTTGCTCATGCGCTAATCCTATCCGACCATCCCTCTTTCCCCGAAATCCGGGCTCAAGACTGCAAACTATTTCTTTACCGCCACCGCAACCCCATCCCGCACCGGCAGAATCGTCGTAAACAAATCAGACGAGCCATAAAGCGAACGATTGAACTCCAAAATCGCCTTGGTTGAAGACTCAGTGTTTTTCTTGTCGGCGACTCGGCCACTCCAAAGCACGTTATCGGTCACCAACAGACCGCCTTTGCGCAAGCGAGGGGGCACTAATCGGAGAACCCGCGGGTAGTCTTCTTTGTCTACATCACAAAAAATCACGTCGAATTCCTGCTTCTGTTCAGACAGGAGTTCCAGCGCATCGCCGACTCCTACTGTGACCCGATCCGCGACTCCCGCTCGCTCAAAATACTTGCGGGCCTCGGTTGCGTTCTTACGATCTCCATCGGTGTAAAACACGCGACCGTCCTTGCCCACCGCTCGCGCCCACCAGATCGTTGAATAGCCCACGGCGGATCCCATCTCAAACACCGTCTTGGCGCCGATCATGATCGCCAACTGGTGCAGAATCCGGCCCACGACTGGCCCGACAATGGGAATGTCTCGCTTGGCTGCCTCCGCTTCGATCTCAGACAAGACTTCGTCCCGGGGAGGCAGCAGGGAGTACAGATAATCTTCAACCGGACCGGCGGTGATGCCGCCCATCCGCCAGCCTGGAATCTTCTCATTCGATTGCGGCAAGTTCGCTCCTAAGATAAGCGGCGGGCGACGAAGCCCGTCTTCGACGGTCAAGAAATGGTTTCCCCGGGCTTCATCTCCCGCACTTCGACGTCCGGCACCAGTTTACGCAGCTCCGCGGGCGTGCCGGTCAGCACCGGAAAAGTGCCGTAGTGCATGGGGATGACAGTCCTGGGCTTCAGCAGTTTGCACGCGTACGCGGCTTCCCTTGGTCCCATCGTGTAATGGTCGCCTATCGGCAACATGCAAATCTCGGGTGCGTAAATCTCGCGAATGAGTGCCATGTCGCCGAACACGCAGGTGTCGCCGGCGTGATAGATTCTCACCCCGTTGGAGAACTCGATGACGTAGCCGGCAGCCTCGCCGCCGTAAAGGGCTTGGCCACCGTCCTCAATTCCGCTGGAGTGCTCGGCATGCACCATGGTGACTTTGATGTCGCCGACGGTTTGCGTCCCTCCCTTGTTCATCCCTGACACTTGCTTGACGCCTTTGCTTTGCAGCCAGCTACACAGTTCATATATCCCCACCACGATCGGATTGTGCTTTTTGGCAATTTGAACCGCGTCGCCGATATGGTCGCCGTGTCCATGGGTACAGAGCATGACATCCACTTTCGAAAAGCTTTTCTCTTTCTCTGGACATTTGGGATTGCCCGCGACCCAGGGATCGATCAGGATGGTCTTGCCCTCGGGAGTTTCAAGGCGAAAAGTTGCGTGGCCTAACCAAGTGATTTTGACGCCGTTAAGCTTCATAGATGCGCTTCGGGCTCCTGGGCGATAGCGTTCGCTACTCGCTTGTCATTCAGCCATTGCTGAACCTTGCAGATTCCGCCTCGAGCTCCGCCGGGCCGAATGCTGAGTGCCGAATGTTGAGTGTCATTTGCCAACTGCTAGTTTAATATGAACCGCGATGCCGGAGTTGAAGGTTCTTATTTCGCGCGAGCAGATTGCCTCTCGTGTGGCGGAGATGGGCGCCGACATCACTCGCGACTTGTCCGGAGAGCCGGTGATTTTTGTCGGCGTACTCAAAGGCGCAGCCATTTTTCTTGCCGACCTGGCGCGCCAAGTGCAACTCGACGCCACTTTTGACTTCATCGGAGTTTCCAGCTACGGCAACCGCCCTAGTCCGGCACAGGAACTGCAACACGGATGGGATTCGACGGGCGAAGTCCGGCTCACCAAGGACGTAGATCAATCCATGCGAGACCGCAATGTGATTCTGGTCGAGGACATCCTGGACACCGGTCTCACACTCAATTTTCTTAAGCGTGTCCTCTTAGGGCACCAGCCGAAATCGTTGCGGATCGCCGCCCTGCTCGATAAGCCTTCGCGCAGAAAGCAACCCATCCAGGCCGACTACCTGGGCTTTGCCATTCCCGACGAATTTGTTGTTGGCTATGGCCTCGATTACGCGGAAAAGTACCGCAACCTGCCCGATATCTGCATTGTGCCCCGATCGCTTTGACCGCAACGCGGACGCAATTTCCTTCCCTGCCCCACCAGCGATTTCACAGTGACGACTGATATCATAGATATGTGGAAATCGTTGTCGCAGACCCAGAACTTCAAACCAAAGTCGAACCTCTGCTGCTGGAAGTAGCAGACGTGGTAAACACCACGCTCGACTTGGACACGACCCTGCGACGGGTCGCAGAACTGGTCCGCAAAGTCATTGATTATGAGATTTTTGCCATCCTCCTGCTGAATGAAAAGACGCAGGAATTGCGCTTCCGCTTTCAAGTGGGATATTCGCGTGAGGTGGCGGAACGCATCAAGATCAAGGTCGGTGAGGGCGTGACCGGCATCGCCGCTCAGCGCCGTGAGCCGATTCTGGTCGCCGATGTCTCGCAGGATCCCCGCTACATTTCCGCCATCCCTAAAGTCCGTTCCGAGCTGGCCGTCCCGCTCATCGTCAAGAACCGTGTGATCGGGGTCATCGACCTCGAGTCGCCGTTTCCCAACCACTTCACGGAAGAGCACAAACGGCTGCTGACGCTGATTGCTTCCAGGATGGCCGTGGGCATCGAAAATGCACGCCTGTACACCCGCACCACCCGTCAGGCTCGCACTTTGGTTTTGCTCAACGAGATTGCACGCGAGCTCACCTCAATTCTGAATGTGGATGAACTGTTGAAGCGCATCGGCGAGCTGCTTAGCCGCCTCATCGACTACCAGATGTTCAGCATCCTGCTGCTCGACTCCACCGGACAGAAGTTGGAACACCGGTTTTCGCTGCGCTTCCAGGAGAACATCCAGCTCAAGCATGAGATCCCGCAGGGGCGCGGTGTGGTGGGTTACGCGGCTGAACACAAGGAAGCGGTGCTGGTACCCGACGTCAGCAAGGACCCGCGCTATATCAAGCTCAATCCCGAAACCCGGTCGGAGCTGGCGGTGCCGCTGATCTACAAAGACAAGGTCATCGGCGTGCTGGATTTGGAGCATACCCGGCGTGGGTTTTTTACCGACGACCACAAGCGCACCGTCACCACGCTGGCCGCGCAAGTGGCCATTGCTCTCGAAAATGCCCGGCTCTACGAACAGATTGCCCGCCAGGAAAAACGCCTGGAGCGCGATCTGGCGCTGGCCCGCGAGCTGCAATTCCGGCTGCTGCCCCAGACTCTGCCCAAGCTTGCTCACTTGGAAATTGCCGCCAAATCCATGCCCGCGCGGGCGATCGGCGGAGACCTCTACGATTTTGTCAGCTATTCGCTTTCGCGGACCGCCATCATCATCGGCGATGTCAGCGGCAAAGGCGCACCGGCTGCCATCTACGCCGCGCTGGTCAGCGGCATTCTCCGCTCCCACGCTCCCATCGAGCCTTCGCCTGCCGAGATGCTGTCCGCGCTGAACTTCTCGCTGGGAGAACGGCGCATCGAAGCCCAGTTCGTATCGCTGATTTATGCACTGTGGGACGATCAGAGCCGCACCCTGCGAGTGGCCAACTCCGGATTGCCACGGCCGCTCTACTGCCACGACGGCAAGATCGAACTCATTGAGATTGCGGGATTGCCCTCAGGTTTGTTCGACGACGCCGAGTACGACGAGCTGAGTTTCCGCGCCAAACCTGGTGATATGTTCGTGTTTTTTAGTGATGGCATTCTCGATGCCCGCAACCACGCCGGTGCCATGTTCGGACGCGGCCGCCTGGAGCAGGTGGTGAGCCAGAACGTTGGGGCTCCGCCCGATGCCGTGGTAAAAGCCATCTTCAAGGCGGTGGCTGAGCACGCGGCGGGAGAGGAAGCCTTTGACGATGAAACCGCGGTGGTGATTCGCGTCAAAGGCCCTGCCGGAAAGCACAAGTGAGTCGCACGGAGCGGCAAGTTGGAGGGCGGCCTCCGGGATTTCTATTTCGTCAAACTCCGCAAGGACACTCGGCGGAGTCCATCCTATATTGCGAACATGCCTCTCTCGCTCTTCTGGCGGAACGCTTCGGCACCCCACTCTATGTCTATTCGACAGCTACGATTCGTGGCCGTGTAGGCGCTTTTGAGCAAGCCTTCCGTCAGGTTCCACACACACTTTGTTACTCCGTGAAGGCGAACTCGAACCTCGCCATCCTGCGGCTGCTGGCAAAGATGAACTGCGGTTATGACGTGGTCTCCGGTGGAGAACTGGAGCGCGTATTGCAGGTCGGCCGCATTGCAGCCAGGCAGACAGTCTTTTCGGGCGTGGGGAAAACACGGCAAGAAATGCAAGCCGCTCTCGCCGCCGATATTCTGCTGTTTAATATAGAGAGTGAATCGGAACTATCAGCGCTGGCAGAGTGTGCCGGCGGCCGCAAGAAAAACACCCGCATCGCTCTTCGAGTGAATCCCGACGTCTCCGCTCAAACCCATCCTTACATCTCCACCGGCTTGCGCGAGCACAAATTCGGAGTTCCCATTGCCGATGCTGTGCGCCTGTATTCGAAGGCCGCCGCAAACCGTCACTTGAACGTCGCCGGGGTGAGCGTCCATATCGGTTCGCAGATTCTGGATGTAAAGCCGTTTGCCCAAGCCATAGAACGAGTTGCAGAACTGGTTCGGGAGTTGCGGGCACGCGGTCATAAGATCACTTATGTTGACGCAGGCGGAGGCCTGGGTATTGACTATGAGAATGACGCCTCTGATTTCACCAAAGGCGTGGCAGCGTACGCCCACGCCGTGTT
>Ga0335079_10007474_pt1 | contig 12438 bp, 10 predicted proteins | sample Lox_Sample_33_FD_206719 | JGI IMG/M metagenome (GOLD analysis project Ga0335079, IMG submission 206719) | Soil microbial communities from Loxahatchee National Wildlife Refuge, Florida, United States - Lox_Sample_3.3 | ecosystem: Environmental > Terrestrial > Soil > Wetlands | place: USA... | reverse complement strand
AGAAAAACAAATAATGTATTTTCCTGGTTCGGAGCTCCGAAGCTCTAATTCAAGTTGACCTTTTCGGAAAGCGGAAGATCGCGGGAGGAACCTCCGACAAGGAACGTGTAGGAACCCGGAACGCGCTCCCATGAATCGGAAGATTCATCGTAGATCGAAAGATAAAGCGGCTTGATCGTTGCGCTGACATTTTTGCTTTCGCCCGGATTCAGCGGGACCTTGCTCCAGCCGACGAGACGCTTGGGAGGTTCACCTGTGCTGGCCGGAAGCGCGGCATAGATTTCGGCGACTTCCGCACCGGGGCGGCCGCCGGTGTTTTTCACGGTGAAAGACACTGTCGGCACTTCGCCCGAAGTTACTTTTAAATTTGAGTAGCTGAATGTCGTATAGGAAAGGCCATACCCGAAGGGAAAGAGCACCGGCTTGTCTTCCGCGTCGTACCACTTGTAGCCCACTTTCAGTCCCTCGTCGTAATGAAAATCGAACGTAGGCTTAGAGAGGAACCACGGGTCAATGTGGACCTTCTCCGGTGGTGGCATCGCAATTTCCGGGTGAGGCAGATCGGATACGCTGCGCGGGAATGTCATCGGCAGCTTGGCGCTGGGATTCACTTCGCCAAATAAAATGTTTGCAACGGCATCCGCTCCTTTGCTGCCCGCATACCAGGCTTCCAGCACCCCACTGACTTTATCGAGCCAAGGCATGGTCACGGCGCTGCCGGTTTCGAGCACGACGATCGTATGAGGATTCGCGTTGGCCACCTGTTCGATCAATGCATCTTGATGATCGGGAAGGGAAAGATCGGGCAGATCCATTTCCTCACTGGTCCACTGATGCGCAAAGACGATCGCCACATCTGATTCCTTGGCCAGCTTCGCGGCGGATGCAGGATCGGCGCCGGAATCAAATTGCACATCGAGTCCGGGAACTTTGGCGCGAATGGCTTTCAGCGGCGAGGTCGGAAACCACACGGGAGCAAGCCACTTGGGCGGCAGGCTTCCTTCCGGATCAACTTGGGCTGAGCCGCCGCCGGAAATCATGCCGGTATCCGCGTGCTCTCCGATGACGGCGATGGAACGCACTTTACCCGCGTCCAGAGGAAGAACGTGTGCGGCGTTTTTCAGGAGCACGCTGCTTTGTTCCGCGATGCGCCGCGAAATTTCAAAGCCGGCATCCACATTCACAACGCTTTTCTGTTCGGGATAGTCCACAATTCCGCTGGCGAACTCCGCGCGCAACACGCGCCGCGCGTGATCGTCAATTTCCGACATGGGAACCCGGCCCGCCTTCGCGGCTTCCAGAAGCTTGTGTCCGTAGAAAATGTCTTCGGGTTCCTCGTTATCGAGGCCCGCCGCGGACGCCTTTACCGTGCTGTGCGTCCCACCCCAATCGGAAACCACAAAGCCCTTGAAGCGCCAGTCTTTCTTCAGCACATCGGTCAGGAGGTATTTGTTCTCGCACGCGAAGTCGCCATTCACAGCGTTGTAAGAGCACATCACCGCCTGGGGATCGCCGATCTCAATACCGATCTGGAACGCCAACAGGTCGCTTTCCTGCATCGCTCGCTTGCCAATGATCACGTTGATCTCTTTGCGCCCGCTTTCCTGATCATTCAGTGCGTAATGCTTGATGTCGCCGATCACGTGCTGCTCCTGCTCGCATTTGATCCGGTTGCCGACCATCGTGCCGGCGAGGATGGGATCTTCTCCCATGTATTCGAACGTCCGGCCATTGCGGGGCTCGCGAGTTAGATCCACGCCGCCTCCCAGCGTCATGTTGTAGCCTTGCGCGCGCAATTCGCGGCCGATCAGCGCGCCGTATTCGCACGCCGCTTGGGGATCCCAGCTTGCTGCGGAAGCAACATTAGACGGAAGCGCCGTGGAATAGCGCCCGTTCTCTGCGCTGCTGCGCACTCCGTACGCGGCGTCACTCATCTGGATAAAGGGGATCCCCAACCGCGGAATGCTCAGGACAAATCCCGCGCCGCCGTTGCCAAGATAGGCGTTAGGGCGCGGCTTTCCCCATCCCCGCATGCCGTTGCCATGCAGCAGGCTGATTTTCTCCTCGAGCGTCATTTGTTTCAGCACCATTTCCGCGCGCTCGTCTGGCGAGAGGCTCTTGTTCATCCAGGGGAAATCGGCCGACTGGCTTTCCCCCTGATTGAGGTGATGGTGTTGCGCGATGGCCGGCGCCGCAAATACGAAAAAGAGCGCCGAAGCAAGCGCGAGCAAGATTCGATTCGGGGTGTTTCTTGTCATTGAAATTGCTCCCTGGTGTAAATTCGTGCCTGCCATCATAACCGCTTCCCGCAAGAAAGGGCCAGAAGATCGTTTTTCTAAAGGCTTCCAGCGGGTTTTCAGGGTCCGCGCAACCAAAGCCGTAAAGAGAATTATGCCCGGCCGGGATTTGATTCACTGGCGGCCAAAGGCGAGCCGCGGGGCGACTGGATGCGTTAGAATCAAAGGCGGAGGAGTGGGTGAGCGGTTGAAACCGGCGGTCTTGAAAACCGTTAGACTCGAAAGGGTCTCGGGGGTTCGAATCCCTCCTCCTCCGTTTACTCGGCAACAAATTCCATCGCGCGGCTTGGATTCCGAACCATCGTCCCAATGAAGCGGGGACGTGTGAGAACCAGGGTGCCTGCTGAGTTTCTGCGGAATGCAGCACATCATAGAAAGATTGACAGGCGATTTTCGTTAACATGAACGCGGCGGGGTGAGGGCGCGCCGGCTCTACCACACTCGCGCCGCGATCCCCAAACCTTCTGGACATCCGCCCGATAACCCGCGATTAAAATGCCGCGATTCGGGCGGCCTGGGTTAGATTATTCTGGCGATGAACGCCGCCAGAAACCCGAGGCTCGGCTGGGCGTTGGGCGTTTTATTGCTTGGTTTGATCCTGGGCGCTTGCCGGCGCTCTTCACCGTCTCCCGTCACCATTACTTTTCTTGATCCTGAGTGGTCTCACGACTCCTCCGGGCGAAGCGAAGCGCGCGAAGCGGAACTGCAGGAGTTCACAAGGGAAACAGGAATCCAGGTCAAGCATCTGCCGGCGCCAGAGAGTTCACCGGACCAGTTGGCACTTATCCGGCAATTGCTTCAAAAAGGAACGGGAAGCCCCGACGTGTACGGCATTGATGTGATCTGGCCCGGAATCCTGCGGCGGTACCTCGCCGACTTGAAACCTTATTTCACAGAGGAAACCGCCTCCGACGAACCAGAACTGGTTGCAAATTATACGGTGGACGGCAAACTCGTTGCGGTTCCGTATCACACCAATACCGGCGTCCTTTTCTATCGAGCCGATCTGCTCAAAGAGTACGGTTTTCGCAACCCGCCCACGACGTGGGACCAGCTCGAGAAAATGGCGCTTCGGATTCAGCAGGGAGAGCGCGCAAAAGGGAAAAAGGATTTTTGGGGATTCGTATGGCCCGGCGCTGCCAGCGAAGGCCTGACCTGCAATGCCCTGGAATGGCAGTTCTCCGCGGGCGGCGGCAGGATTATCGCCGGCGACCGGAAGATCACCGTCAACAACCTCGGCACGATCCGCGCGTGGGAGCACGCAGCGCATTGGGTGGGCTGGATCTCGTCGCCCAGCGTTCTCTCCTATCAGGAATGGGATGCGATCAACGCGTTTCAATATTCGGGAACGGCTGCGTTCTGGCGGGGGTGGACGTCAGATTACTTCTTGAGCCATCCCGTAATTTCTCCGACGCTCCATGAATCCGGCGTTACAAGTGTTCCGGGGGGTAGCGCGGGACGTGTGGCCGTCGTAGGAGGATTCGGCTTGGGAGTTTCACACACCTCCATTCACCGCGCGGAGGCCGTGGCATTGGTTCGCTTCCTTGTGAACAAAGAGCATCAAGACGAGGCCGCGCGGTCCAGCGCGGGACCTCCACAATGGCCTCGGTTGTTTGACCTTCCCCCGGTCCTCAGGGCATATTCGCGATTCGGAATCTCCAACGTCGGGAAACGCAGCGGTTCCGTCGCCCGCCCCTCTACCGTTACGGGTGAAAACTATGAGAGGGTATCTCGTGCGTATTTCCAGACGGTATATTCCGTGCTCTCCGGTAAGGCAAACGCCCGGGGCGCGGCAAGGGCACTCCAGAAAAAGCTTGTGGCTATCACCGGTTTTAAGGCGGGGCCCGTCGAGAAAGGTGGAAGTGAGCGCTAGTGGGGGGATCTCGGCCAAGATCAGCTGGCCGAACTTCCGCCGTGCAGCACGAGGACTGCTGCCGAGCCCTTTGACGGAACGAATATTCTGCAGTTGGCGTGTCCTCAAAGTTTCTGAGCGTGAGGAAAGTCTCCTTGAATCTTGTACGTCACCTTGTAAAAGGGTCCGGCCAACTCTCCCGCTTTAGCATTGGCCCGCGTCTTGCGGCCTGCTTTATCTTTTTGATTTTTTTGATGCTTTCCGGCAACGGGCTGCTGCTCTGGGAGTTCCACCTCGTGCGCGCACAGTTTGACAAACTCGCGGAGGTGGATCAGGAACTCGTCGCGGTGTTGCGCTTCCAGGATAGCCTCAGAGCATTCTATGACCGGCTCAATGAACTGGCCCAATCCAAAGACAGGACAAGGTTGGACGCGGAATCGGAAACTCTTCGGGCTTCGCTCCTCGGGGAAGCTCAGCGAACTGAGGCCGTCTTCAACCGGTTGCCTCCCGAAGACCGGTTAAACCCGACGGTTCTCGCATCTCTCGAAGCAGTGCAGAGCGAATTGCCATCTCATCTCGGCGCGATAAAGGAATTGGCTTCGTCGGGGGATTGGGTGGCCCTTCGCTTTCGGCTCCAGAACCAGGTCCGCCCGCTGGAATCCGTTGGTTCCGAACTCGTGCTCAGCGTTGACAAAGAGGTCGCCGCGGAGCGCGCACAAGCCGCTCTGAACATTCACCGCGCGGAAAATCGCATGTTTCTGATTTTTCTGGCGACAGGACTGCTTACTCTGCTCATCGCCGCTTTTTTGGGCCTTGCGATCACACAAAGCATTACCGCACCTCTTGGTGACTTGATGAAAGGTTCGCAAGCATTGGCGCGAGGGGAATTTCAGCGCCAAATTCCCGTAAAGGGAAAGGATGAGCTCGCTCAACTTGCGGTTGTGTTCAATGACAGTGCCAGAAGGCTGCAAAATTTGTATGAAACCCTCCGCAATCGCGAAGAAAAGCTCCGGGAAAGCCAGAAGGAAATGCGGCGGCTGATTGAATTTGTACCTGCTCACGTCTTTGTATTGGCGTGCGATGGCTCGGGGCTTTACGCCAACCGCCGTGTTCTCGACTATCACGGATTATCGCTCGAGGAGTGGACGGCGGATCAGTATCAGTCCAAGATCGTGTATAGCGAGGATGTGGAGCGGTACGTCGCAGTGTTGCGAAAGGGCTTGTCGAAATGCGAAACCTTTGAAACGGAGGCGCGTCTCCGGCAAAAAGACGGCAAATACCGGTGGTTTCTTTCGCGATTTGACCCTGTGCAAGACGAAGAGGGCAACATCCTTCGCTGGTACGTGGCGCGTACCGACATCGAGGAAAACAAGCGGGAATCCGAGCGCGCTCGAAACGAGAATCTGGCCCTGCGTGAAGAGGTCAACCGCTCCGGCCTTCTCGATGAGGTTCTCGGATCATCGGAAAAGCTCGTGCGCGTGCTCTCGGAGGTCGCTCGCGTGGCGCCTACGGATTCAACGGTTCTCATCCTGGGAGAAACGGGAACGGGAAAGGAACTTGCTGCCCGGGCCATCCATCGGCAATCGAATCGCGCGGCATGCGCCTTCATCCGGGTGAACTGTGCGGCCATTCCTTCCTCTCTGGTGTCCTCCGAACTCTTCGGCCATGAAAAGGGCGCGTTTACCGGCGCCATACAGCGCCGGCTGGGACGTTTCGAAGCTGCCGGGGGCGGCACCATCTTTCTGGATGAAATTGGAGACCTTCCGGCGGAGACGCAGGTCACACTCTTGCGCGTGCTCCAGGAACGCGAATTCGAGCGCGTTGGAAGCAATGTGCCGATTTCCGTGGACGTGCGCATCCTCGCGGCGACCAACCGCGACTTGAAAGCCGCAGTATCTGCGGGAAATTTCCGCCAGGACCTTTTCTATCGCTTGAACGTATTCCCAATCGTCCTCCCTCCTTTGCGGGAACGCACGGGCGACATTCCTTTGCTTCTGGAGTATTTCATCGAGCGCTACGCAAAGAAGGTGGGCAAGAGCATTCGGCGAATTCGAAGGAACACTCTCGAATTGTTCGAATCCTATGACTGGCCCGGAAATATCCGTGAATTGCAGAACGTCGTGGAGCGTGCCGTCCTCCTCTGCGATAGCGATAGCCTCTCCGTAGACGCTGCCTGGCTGAAACAACAGGCGCGCCTGTCGACCCAAAGCAGTGTCGAGCCGCTTAGTCTCGGACGCCTCGATCCCAGCCGTGAACGGGAAATCATTGAAGCCGCGCTTTCTGAGAGTAGCGGACGAATCTCCGGTCCATCGGGGGCCGCAGCCAAGTTAGGCATTCCACGCCAGACACTCGAGTCAAAGATGGCAAGGCTGGGAATCAACAAGACTCGACAACCAAACAGCTGAGAGCTTGTCCAGGCGATACGGAGCAAGCCTTATCCTAATGCCCGCCTTTCTGCTTCAGGTGGTCAGTATGATGCCGAAAATCAGCATTTGCCGAATTTCGGCGCCTTTAGTAAGCGATAATTCCCTTTGATTCAATAACTTTGCCGTGGAAACGCAATTGCCTTTTCTAGAATTCGTCTTCGGCCAATGACGCTACGAATTGATAAAAGTTTTAACGGTACATTCACGGTTCTCCGACTGATCGGGGAATTACGATCAAGCGAAACCGGAGAGTTGAAGCCGGTGATGAGCGAGGCTGGTTACTCGCTGACCTTGGATCTTAAGGAACTGAACGTCGTGGATTTGAGCGGAATTCAATTCCTCATTGACTGCGAATCACGGGGGACGGCCATTCTGCATTGCCCGCCGTACATACGCGAGTGGATGAAACGAGAGAGAGAACGGGAGAAAGAGGACTGATCGAGCCGTGAAGACCGAATTGCAACAGAGCCTCGTCCAGGGACGAGCTAAGGTCATGGGGATGTGCTTTTTATCGCGCGCGGAGCAGGACATCCGTGCCAGGGAGCAGCGGTTGATTGCCGCGGCCATCAAGGGAGACACAAACGCGTTTGCGAAGCTCTGCGCCGTTCCGACCCCCGCGATCCTCAGCACGCTCCTGCGCATCACCAACAACCGCGAGGACGCCGAAGATGCGCTCCAGGACGCGCTACTCCAGGCATTTTCGAATCTCTCGCGTTTTCAAGGCAAATCGAGGTTCTCCACGTGGCTGACCCGGGTGGCCATCAATTCCGCGCTGATGCTTCTGCGCAAGAAGCGCTGCCGCCGCGAAGTCTTCGCATTCGACGATTCCGATGACGACGCTGAGACGCGAGCTTGGGATCCGGTGGACCGCGGCCCAAACCCAGAAGACAGTCTGGTCCTCTCCGAACGCAGAAGAGTTGTTCATGAAGCGGTGCGTGAATTGCGGCCGAGCATCCGCCACGCCGTGCAACTCATGCAACTCGAAGAGCATTCCGTCAGCGAAGCCGCCGAAAGAATGGGGATCTCCGTTGCAGCCGCCAAAGGGCGGATGTTCCACGCTCGCGCCGCGCTGCGGAAATCCATTCGTTTACGGAGAATTAGACGCGCCGGGAATCCGGGAACGCCCCGCACTTTTCCGGTGATGGTAGGAACCGGGAGGGAATGCGGTGCGGCCGAACTGTCTTGAAGCCGAGGCAAAGACTTTTCCGGCGAAGCCGTCGAGGCGGGGCAAGGATCGATTTCGGATGTCTCTTTGAATTTGTATACGAAGGGTTTGCAATGGCGATCGCAGGATCTCCAAAAATTTCGGCCTGGTTTTGGAAATTCGGGAAACAAAGGAATTAAAAGGAGAACGAATCATGGCAACAATCACGACGAAAGATGGAACGCAGATTTATTACAAGGATTGGGGCAAAGGGCAGCCGATTGTCTTTTCTCATGGTTGGCCGCTCACTGGCGACGACTGGGACGGCCAAATGCTCCACTTCGGCCAACTCGGCTATCGCGTCATTGCCCACGACCGCCGGGGACACGGCCGCTCCAGCCAAACGTGGGATGGCAATGACATGGACACGTACGCCGATGACCTCGCGCAACTTTTCGATGCGCTGGACCTTAAGAACGCCATCATGGTGGGCCATTCCACCGGCGGCGGCGAAGTCGCGCGCTACCTGGGCCGCCACGGCTCCAAGCGTGTAGCCAAGGCCGTGCTGATCAGCGCCGTTCCGCCGCTCATGCTGAAAACGGAAAAGAATCCCACCGGCACGCCCCTCTCTGTCTTCGATGACCTCCGCGCGCAGCTCGCGGCCAACCGTCCGCAGTTTTACAAAGACCTTACGCTTCCTTTTTACGGCTACAACCGTCCCGGCGCGAAGATCTCGGAAGGCATTCGCGAGCACTGGTGGTTGCAGGGAATGTTGGGCGGAATGAAAGCTCACTATGACTGCATCAAGGCGTTTTCCGAGACCGATTTCACGGATGATCTGAAGAAGATTGACATACCCGTTCTTGTACTGCACGGTGAGGACGATCAGATCGTGCCCATCGTTGCTGCGGGTCCTCTGTCCGCGAAACTTTTGAAGCACGCGACCCTGAAGGTCTATCCCGGTTTTCCGCACGGCATGCCCAGGACGCAAGCGGACCAGATCAACGCCGATTTGCTCGCGTTTTTCAAGAGCGGAGCGTCTGCCGCCTCGGCATGAGGGGCAGCCACCACAGGCATTTCAGACCGGGAGACCAAATCGCAGTACGTTTACGGAGGGAGGGCGCATTTCATGAGCCTGGGCTTGCAAATCTTCACGCTTTTCCACGTCCTGCTGAGCCTGGCGGGAATTCTCACCGGCTTGGTGGTTGTATTCGGCTTTCTAGGGGCAAAACAACTTCCCGCTTGGAACGCGTGGTTCCTCATCACCACGATCGCGACCAGCGTGACCGGGTTTTTGTTTCCCTTTCATAAGTTCATGCCGTCCCACGTATTCGGGATCCTTTCGCTGATTTTGCTCTCCGTTGCGGTGTTCGCTCTGTACAAGCGTCGGCTTGCCGGCGCTTGGCGCCGAACTTACGTGATTTCCGCCATGATTGCGCTGTACTTGAACGTTTTCATCCTCGTTGTACAGCTCTTCGAGAAGGTGCCGGCGCTTAGAGCCCTGGCTCCTACGCAGTCCGAAGCGCCATTCAAAGTGGCTCAACTCACCGTCTTGGTTCTTTTTGTGCTGTTGACCGTCGCCTCGGCGATTCGGTTCCGCGAATTGCAGCCTAACGCGGCCTAGCATTCGCAAAAATCCTCGCGAACGCGGGGCGAAGAGATTTTACCGTGATCAGGCCCTATGATGGCGATTCGAAGCATCTTTTTCCCCGTGAACTTCTGGGAGTCCTCTCACGCGATGGCCCCCACGGTGAAGAGGGTAGCGGCCATCGCTTCAGCGAAGGTTACCCTGCGTCATGTCCTGCAGGAGTTTTCTTCCGGATTCGAGTTGCATGTGAGCCCTTTGCCGGAGGTGAAAAAAGCCGCGAAGATTTGGCGCGTGCGCGCCTTGCCGCATTCCTGGAAGCTGAGTTTCCGGCGAACAAAAATCCAAGACCCTTGTTCGCAGGTGATGCTGCGGCACTGATCGTGAGGACTGCAAGAGAAGGCGGATTCAATGTGATCGCCACGCCCACTTACGGAGGCGCGTTCCGCAGAATGCTGCTCGGCTCCACGACGGCCAAGGCGTTGAACGACGCTGACTGTCCGGCATGGTCCGCGACGCTCCATGCCCCGTGCTGAGCGTCTGACCGCGGGTACACTCAGGCGATCGCGGAACCGGCTTTGTGTTAAATAATTGGGACCTTTTGGATTTTTCCAGGCATCCAACGGGGCTCGCTAGAATATGGCTAACGACTCTCAAAGTCTATCCAACTCGGGAACCGAACGCTCCGCAGGCGCCGCGGTGCGTTCTCTGCCGACCGAACCGTGGAAGCCCAAAGCAAACCCCTGGTTGATTGCCGTTGTCGTGGCCATGGCAGCGTTCATGGAGGTGCTGGACACCAGCATCGCCAACGTGGCCCTGCCTTACATGGCGGGCAATCTCGGCGCCAGCAACGACGAGAGCACCTGGGTGCTCACCTCCTATCTCGTTTCCAACGCCATCGTTCTGCCCATCAGCGGATGGTTCGCCGGGGTCTTCGGGCGCAAGCGCTTTTTCATGATCTGCCTGGTCATTTTCACCATCAGCTCGCTGCTCTGTGGCATTGCTCCAAATCTCGGAGCGATCATCTTGTTCCGGGTCCTGCAGGGGATGGGTGGCGGCGGGCTGCAGCCCATGGCGCAATCCATCCTCGCGGACACTTTCCCTCCCCAAAAGCGTGGGCTGGCCTTCGCTCTCTATGGCATTACGACGATCATTGCTCCGACGATCGGCCCCACCTTGGGAGGTTGGATCACGGACAACTACACTTGGCGCTGGATCTTCTTCATCAACCTGCCCGTGGGCATTCTCGCGCTATTCCTCGTTCTTCGCTTGGTTGAGGATCCTCCCTGGGCCAAGCGCACAGCCAGCGGGGGAGTGAAGATCGACTACATTGGCGTGGGGTTGCTTGCCCTCGGCGTCGGCGCTCTCCAGGTAATGCTCGATAAAGGGCAGGAGGATGACTGGTTTGGATCGCATTTCATTCTCACGCTCGCCGTCCTGGCCGCTGTCGGCCTCATTTCTCTGGTGGTCTGGGAGTGGTTCCAGAAAGAGCCTATTGTGGATGTCCACCTCTTCAAGAACATGAACTTCCTGGGCGCCAACGCCATGATGTTCGTGTTGGGAATCATGCTGTTCTCCAGCCTGGTCATGATGCCGCAGTACCTCCAGACGCTCATGGGTTATACGGCCGAGTCCGCGGGCCTGGTGCTTTCCGGTGGCGGGCTTCTGTTGTTATTTCTCATGCCTGTTGCCGGTGCGCTTGTCTCCAAGCTTCAGGCGCGCTACATCATTGGCTTCGGCTGGCTCACACTTTCTCTCGGCATGTTCTATTCCACACAGAGTCTCGACCTCCAGATCAGTTTTGGGTTTGCCAGCTTTTTGCGTGTGATTCAGGTGTTCGGTCTCGCCTTCCTCTTCGTCCCTATTAACCTTGTTTCCTACGTCGGAATGCCCGTGGAAAAAAGCAATAGCGTCGCGGGCCTGGTGAATTTCATGCGCAACATCGGAAGCAGCATCGGAACGTCGATGGTGACTACGCTCATCGCGAGGCGCGCCCAATTCCATCAGGTCTACCTCTCCGCCCACTCAGGCCCGGGACATCCGCTGTTTACCCAGGCGGTCCAGGCCCTGGCGGCGCGTTTGGCGACGGCCGGTCTAGGTATTACCCGGGCCACCAGCCAGGCCTACGCCCGGGTGTATCAAGAATTGATTGGCCAGGCCACAACTCTGGCTTACATAGATACCTTCTGGGTTCTGTGCATCGGGGCCGGGATCATGTTCCTGCTTTCGTTTGCCCTCAAGAAGAATGAGCCCGGCGCCGGCGGCGAAGTTGCAGCGGGATGAGGGATGAAGGAAGAATGAGAAGCCCGTCGAAGGTTTGGGAATCGTTCGCGGACCACAAACCGTTCGCGGCGATCAATGAGTGAGGAGTGTATGCCGATCCGATTTGTCACCCTGGAGCGCGAATACGGGAGCGGTGGAGGCGAAATCGCCGAGAAGCTTGCCTCACGGCTGGGCTGGAAACTCTGGGACCAGTTGTTGACCGAGGACATTGCCCGGCGCTTGGACTGCGATTGCGGCGCCGTCGAGGAGCACGAGGAACGCAGGGATCCGATGTTCTACCGGCTCCTCAAAGCATTCATGCGTGGAAGCTACGAAGGCAGCCAGAACGCGCACCGCGTGAAGATGGTGGATACGGAGTGCGTTCGCGAAATTCTGAAGAAAATTCTGCCGGAACTCGCCGACGCGGGCAATTGCGTGATTGTCGGCCGGGGTTCGGCTTATTACCTTGGCAAACGGCCTGACGCTTTTCACGTCTTTATCTATGCTCCTTTTCAGGAGCGCGTCCGCCGCCTGCGCGCCGGCGGAAAAAGCGAGAGCGAAGCCATCGAACTTGTGGAGAGCGTGGATCGCGACCGCGCGGATTTCATCAAGAGGTATTTCGATGTGGATTGGCCCGGAAGGCACCGTTTCCATTTGATGGTGAATTCCGGCATGGGAAATGAAGCGGCAGTTGACATCATCCTCGACGCGCTTGCACGTTATGCGAAGGATCGGAAGTGATTCGCGATGCGGTTCTTGTAAGGAGCGACGATGTGGAGTAATGAACGGGCCCGCTGGCTGAATTTTCTAACCTCCATCACCTTGGCCCTGCTCGTGGGGCTACCTACTCTGGCCCTCGCGCAGGCGCAAAA
>Ga0335079_10007473_pt1 | contig 12439 bp, 13 predicted proteins | sample Lox_Sample_33_FD_206719 | JGI IMG/M metagenome (GOLD analysis project Ga0335079, IMG submission 206719) | Soil microbial communities from Loxahatchee National Wildlife Refuge, Florida, United States - Lox_Sample_3.3 | ecosystem: Environmental > Terrestrial > Soil > Wetlands | place: USA... | reverse complement strand
TCGGATACAATGAGCGCGGATGAAGTGTTCGAGAAGGTGAAGAGGTTGTGGGAGTAAGTTGTTTGCAGAAAGCAAAGGATTTGATCTTTTTGGCTTCTCCACGATTACGGATTGAACGCTCCCTTTATGCGGGCTGGCTTGCGAGTTGGCGACGTTGAAGCACACCAAAGATCAACGTCGCGAGTAACATCACCAAGCCAAAGGTCAAGAACATATTCTGAACACCGAGATATTGCAACAGCACGCCGCCGAAGAATCCGCCCGCCGCAGAGCCGATGCCCATGAAGGCGCTGTTGAAAATGCTTTGTGCGGTTGCGCCCATTCCAGCGGGCGCGTTCTCGTTTGCATAGGAAACACCCGCCACCCACAAAATCGGGAACGTGACAAACTGCAAGAGTTGAATGGTCAGCGCGCCCCATGGCACGTTGACCAAACCATACAGTCCGCAGCGCAGCGCCATGCTTGCCAGACCAAGCAGAAGCAAGCCGCGTGCGCCGAGTTTCTTTAACATTCGGTTTGCGAAGAACAGCGCCGGCACTTCCACTGCGGTCGAGATGGTCACTGCCCATCCCATCCATGTTGGGCTGGTGCCGATCTTTTGTAAATATACAAACAGATAATTGTTGATGACGCTGCTGCCACTGGCTGCAATGATAACGATCATCAGGAACACAATCCACTTGCGGTCGGTCAGGAGTCCGCGCACGCCGTGCCAAAACGAATCTTCGCTTTTAAGTGAGCTGAAATGCATATGCTGAAGGGCGATCAACGCAATTAAGAACATGACGCTGTAAAAGGAAAAGTTATAACGCATTCCATAACGCGCCACCACCAAGGCGATAATGGGTGCGCCAATCCCCCAGCCAATCGTCCCTCCAATCCGGACGCGGCCATACAATTCCCTCTCGTCGCCAAGCATCGTTATGGTAGCATTATCCGCCATGGATTGGATCGGTCCGCCAAAAATGGACCAAATCACGATCAACGCAAAGAACCACCAAAACGTGTTGGAAAAAGGAAATAGAAAAATGGCAATCAGATTTCCAAGCATGGCAACGGAAAGAACCAGGCGATGACGCTGGCTTGCATCTGCAAGTCCGCTCCACATCGGTCCGCTGAAAAGACCGATCAAGGATGCCAAACCCATCAGCACCCCAATCTGTGTGCCGGGCAAACCTTGTCCTTGAAAATACAGCGCTAAATAATTAAAGATCGCCACCGCCCCTGCAAAGTACAAAAAATAAAAAGCGAACGACCAGAATTTGCCAGCAAAGTTTCTCATCAGGGAATATATCCACCTCCCTGGATATTGTAACCGACGACATGGAGCCATCCTCGTTATTCACATTTTTTGAAAAAACCTTTGTATAATACAAAATATCTATTTAAAAATCATATCCATCATTTTTCAGGAGAAACTATGAAATTCGGAATCCATAATCCATCTTGGTTGTTTGATTCGGATCGATATGAAATCTTTGAAGAAGTCAAACGCAAGGCACAATGGGCAGAGACGCACGGCTTCAGCTGGTTCTCGTTGATGGACCATTTGATTCAAATCCCCGGCGTGGGCGTGGCGGATGAACCGTTCATGGAAGGCTGGTCCACGCTGGCTGCGCTGGCCGCGGTCACGACGAAGACGCGGCTCTCGCTGTTGGTCACTTCGGTCGGGTATCGCAACCCGGCGCATCTGGCAAAGATCGCGGCCGGAGTCGATATCATCAGCCGCGGGCGACTCACGCTGGGTATCGGCGCGGGTTGGAATGTTCAGGAATACAACCAGTACGGCTGGATATTTCCTGAAAAGCCCGCGGTCCGCATCAAGCAGATGGAGGAAGCGATTCAACTCATCGCAAAGATGTGGAGCGAACCGCGTGCCACCTTCGATGGAAAATATTTCCACATCAAAGAGGCCATGCTCGAACCGAAGCCGGTTCAGAAACCGCATCCGCCCATTCTGATCGGCGGCAGCGGCGAGCAATTAACCTTGCGCGCCGTAGCGCGTTGGGGCGATGCCTGCAATGTGTTCGGCGATCCGGAAATGGTCCAGAAGAAGTATGCCGTTTTGCGGAAACATTGTGAGGACGCCGGACGCGATTTCAATTCGATTCAACGCACCAACCTCACTGCTCTGTTGGTCGCGAAAAACGAATCGGAACTTCAGGCCAAGAAAAAACGCCTGCAGATACCCGAACCCTTCCGCGGCTATGCCTTGACCGTTTCTCAAGCCATTGATCTCTTTGGCCAATACAAGGACGTCGGAACCCAATTGCTCATTGTGAGCAGTTATAAGAATGAATTCGAGACTCTTGAACTTCTTGCCTCGGATGTCATGCCGCAATTTGCAGATTGAATATAATCCAATGATTGTTCGAAGTGGTTTTCCCGTTTGCAGGGAAACAGAAAGGTTATTCTCACTTGCCCATCCTGCTTTCAAGGTACAATCCAGCCCAAGATTGGATGGTTCACATGAATAAAACTTTAGAAAATAATGGGGCTGAAAAAATTCGCTGGCAGGATGTGGTCGCCCGTTATGCCAGCTCCGACCTATGGCGCAGTTTGTGGCAGGTCGTTAATACGCTCGTTCCGTATTTTGTCCTCTGGTATCTGATGATTCGCACGGTTGAAATTTCATACTGGCTGACTTTGCTCCTGGCGATTCCCACGGCCGGGTTCATGGTGCGCTCGTTTATCATTTTTCATGACTGTGGCCACGGTTCGTTCTTCAAATCGAAAAAGGCCAACGATACGCTTGGGATCATCACCGGCATCCTGAACTTTACTCCATACTATCGCTGGCGTCACGAACATGCCATTCATCACGCCACCGCCGGTGACCTGGATCGGCGCGGCATCGGCGATGTGTACACCATGACGGTCAAGGAATATCTCGAAGCACCCTGGTGGAAGAAATTCGGTTATCGCGTGATGCGCAATCCGCTGGCCTTGTTTCTGGTTGGACCGTTAATCATGTTTGTGGTTGTAGAACGGATTCCGCCCGCCAAAGGCAAACGCGAAATTGCCAGCGTGTGGTGGACCAATGCAGCTTTGGTCGCATTGATCGGTTCGCTCATCTGGCTGATTGGCTGGAAAACCTATCTGCTGGTACAGTTGCCGATTTTGTTGATCGCCACCTCGGCCGGGGTTTGGTTGTTCTACGTTCAACATAATTTTGACCCGACCTACTGGGAACGTCAGGATCAATGGCAATTCGCCAAAGCGGGACTGGATGGCAGTTCGTTTTATAAACTTCCTGTGATCCTGCAATGGTTCACCGGCAACATCGGCTTTCATCACATCCATCATTTGAGTCCGAAGATTCCCAATTACAAATTACCTCAATGCTACAAGGAGAACCCCATCTTCCAAGTCAGGCCAATGACTCTGCTCTTCAGTTTCAAATCGCTTCGTTTGCGGCTTTGGGATGAAGAGGGCCGCAAGCTGGTCGGTTGGAATTTCCTGAAGCAATACCGCCAAGCTCGCGTTACAACATAAAAGAAATCTCCCGCACTCGTGCGGGAGATTTTTCCGATAATGATCTTTTGGATAATAGACTTCATGATCACATCCCTGCTCTTCGACTTCGACGGCCTTATCCTCGATACGGAAACGGCCGAGATCCGCACCTGGCAAAAACTCTACGCCGAATATGGCTATCCGTTTCCGCATGACGATTTTATCCAAACGGTCGGCGGATACGGCATCTCCCATTTCGACGCCGCACTTCATTTGCATGACCTGACACGCGGCTCGCTCAATGCCGATGTTTTACGCATCCGTTTCCGGAACGAAAGTGCGGATGAAATTCTTCGTAGTCCGGTTTTGCCCGGCGTGACGGACATCATCACGGAAGCCAAGCGCCGATCCATGAAACTTGCCGTTGCTTCGAGTTCGCCGCATTCGTGGGTGGACACGCATCTGACCCGCCTCGGCCTGTATCAGCAATTCGATCAAATCATCTGCGGCGACGATGTTCCTTTTGGCCGGACCAAACCGAAACCCGATCTATTTTTGAGGGCGCTGGATCAACTCCACGTCAGGGCAAACGAAGCAATGATATTCGAAGATTCACCGAACGGCGTGGAAGCGGCCAATGCCGCCGGCATCGCGGTGGTGCTTGCGCCGAATCCGACCACGTTGTTGTTGCCATTCAAGGGGAATTATCTTAAATTGAGATCGCTTGCCGAAATGTCGCTGGATGAGATGATCGCCCACTTTGATGCAGTCCAGAGCTGAAGTTTTGAATCGTTTTATTCTACGCTAAATGAACTTTCCCTGTCATTGAGCTTGCTCCCCGTATAACTTGCGATGCACGATGCTCAAGGCGCGCACTTGGTCCGCGGCGTGATAGGAGGACCGCACCAGCGGCGCGGCTTCCACCCACTTGAAGCCAATCTCCATTCCATACCGTTTTAACTCGACGAATTCTTCCAGCGTGTAATAGCGATCCATTGCAAGATGCTTTTTGCTGGGCTGGAGATATTGACCAATGGTCAGAATGTCCACACCCCACGAACGCTGATCGCGCATCACGGCCTTGACCTCATCCATCGTTTCGCCGAGGCCCACCATGATTCCGGATTTGGTCAACACTTCGGGATCGAGTTTCTTGGCGTTGGACAAAGTCGCCGCTGCCCAATGGTAGTTATCCTGCGGCTGGACCTGTTTGAATAGTCGTTGCACCGTCTCCACGTTGTGATTCAAAATCTCAGGCCGCGCCTCCATCACGATCTTCAACGCTTCGAGCGAACCTTTGAAATCGGGAATCAATACTTCGATGGAACAGCCGGGTAGTACTTCGCGGATGCGGCGGATGACCATCGCAAAGATCGGCGCGCCGCCATCCCGCCGGTCATCACGGTTGACTGATGTGATCACCGCGTGTTTCAGGTTCATGGACTTCACAGCCTGTGCCACCCGCTCGGCTTCGCCCCAATCCACCAGCGCGGGCTTGCCGTGTTTGATATCACAGAAACCGCAGGTGCGCGTGCACACATCGCCGAGCATCAGGAAGGTCGCGGTGCCGGAGCCCCAGCATTCGCCCATGTTCGGGCACATGGCTTCCTCGCAAACGGTGTGTAATTCCTTCGAACGCATCAAGGTTTGCAATCGTTCATAGGTTTCGCCCGCAGGCGCGCGCACTTTGATCCACTCAGGGCGGCGCAACGGTTGAACGTTTAAACCATCGGGGTTGACTCGCTGTCGTGTGGGGGTATTGGTCATAATGTTAGCAATAAGAAAATTGATGCGACTTTCGTAATTTTATTTTTTTCGGACTTTGAGTCGCAAACCTTTCACTTCGACCACTTCGACGCTCTCGCCTTGACGAATCTGACCTGACCCGTCAGCGGCTTCCGCGCTCCATAGTTCCGACCCGACTTGAACTTGTCCCGTGGTATCAAAATCCTTTTTGGCGGTTCCCGTTTTTCCAACCAGCGTTTGCACGCCGGATTGAAGTGGGGAATGTAGTGTGCGCAGGGCAAAGGTCAGGATCGCGGCAAATATCAAACCAAAGACGATGCCAACGACCACCACCAGTGGAACGGAGACGCGTTGGAACGCTGGGACGCTTGGTGAATTGAATAGGGTCAGCGCGCCAAAGATAAACGAGGCGATGCCTACTATTGTCAGCGCGCCGTGCGTCGGCGCTTTGATATCGAGGATGAAAAGCACGAAGGCAGTGACGATGAAAATCAAACCAAACCAGTTGACGGAGAGCAGTCCCATGCCATAGATCGCCAGCGACAGGCATACCACGCCGATGAAGCCAGCCACCCATGTGCCGGGGTGGGATAGTTCGGTTAGCAAGGCATACGCACCAATCGAAAGCAGGATGAAAACGATGTTCGAATCGGTCAGGATCAACAAAAGCTGTTCGATCAGGTTCATATCCAGCGGCTCAGTCGTCGCATTGGCGGTATGAAGCGTGAGCGTGCTGTTGTCGGGCATGGTAACCGCAAAGCCATCCAGTTTTTTGATCACATCGCTGACGTCGGTGGCGGTGAAATCGATGAGGCCGGCCTGCAGGGCCTCGGAGGCAGAGACCGCTTTGGCGTTATCGATCATGTCCTGCGCCAGTTGAGTCGCAGCAGCGCCGCGTCGTTCCACCAGCGGACGGATGGTGGCTTTCATGATTTCTTTTTGTTTGGTGGCGAGAGTCGAGTCGAGGTTTTGGCCGCTTGCATCGATCGGGCTGGAGGCGCCAATGGCGGCCTCAGGAGCCATCGCAGCGACATCCGCCGAGATCGTGATCAGCGCTCCGGCACTGCCAGCCATCGCGCTGTTTGGTGCAACGTAAACCACCACCGGCACAGTGCTGGCGCGGATATCTTGAATAATATTATCCATGCTTTGCAAGTCGCCGCCGGGCGTGTCCAGTTGGATGATGAGTGCCTCGGCGTTTTGTGATTCGGCAGTATGAATTCCGCGCTCGAAATATTGCTGCATGGCAGGCTCAATCGTTCCGTTGGCGTTCATCACAAGAATCAATTGCTGATTCGTTTGAGCATGTGCAGAATGAAATGTAAAAAACAATCCGATTAGAAAAACCAATAATAGGCTAATTCGTTTCATAGGAACTCCAAAAAGATTATAACCCCAATATGAATGTGAGGGCGGTGCTTCGCCTTTCCTTACTTCGGATGGGCTGCGCCCTCACGCTCGATATCATTCTGAAACAGTTGATCTCATCAACATGAATGAATAGTATCAGCGTGCCGAGAAGTTTAGATTCCTGCACGATGGTATACTCCGAATAGACGCTCATTTTGAATTTTTGAAACGTAAAGGTGCGTATTGTGTTGCATATCATTTTCGGGATCTTGATCTTTGCTTTGACGTTAAGCGTAATCATGGTCCGGCCGTATCACGTCTCTGAGGCGCTGGCGGCGGCAGTGGGTGCGACCCTGATGTTGATCGGTGGTTACATTCTCCCAGGGGAAGCGCTACAAGTGCTGAAAGGCCAGTGGAATATTTATGGCTTCTTCCTGGGCTTGATGATCATTTCAGCTGTCGCCGATCAGGCTGGCATCTTTGATATCCTCGCCGCCCAGACCGGACGTCTTGCGAAAGGCAGCGCGCTCCGGCTATTATTAGGTGTTTTCCTGTTAGGTATGATCATCACGGCATTCCTGTCCAACGATGCCACCGCCCTGATCCTGACGCCGGTAGTATTTGCCATGGTCACCCGCCTGCGCCTTCCTCCGCTACCGTTTATGTTCGCCTGCACATTTATCGCAGATACGGCATCTTTCCTCCTGCCGGTCAGCAATCCGATCAACATATTGTTCCTGGACAGTTTCGGGGGAGGTTTGGGAGTCTATCTTCAACACATGCTGTTGCCAGCCCTGTTCTGTATCAGTTTTAATATCGCACTATTCCTCTTCCTGTTTCGAGGTGACCTGCGCCGCAAATACAAGCTGAAAGACCTCCCTTCCACTGAGCCGCCAAACCGTCCATTTTTCCGCTTTACTCTGTTCTCTTTAGGAGTTATCGCTGTTGCGTTCGTGATGGCTTCCTCCTTCCAGATACCGCTTTCACTGGTGGCACTGGGAGGAGCTGTTCTGTTGCTTACCGGCGGCTGGCGTTACGGCCACCTGAAATGGAAACGCCTGCGCGGCGAGATCTCGTGGGCGCTCTTCATCTTCATCAGCGGAATGTTCCTGGTCATCCGGGGTATCGAGAACCTGGGGCTGACCAAGGCGTTCGCTTCGGTGTTAATGCAGCTTGCAGGTACAAATCCGCTGCGTTCCTCATTGATAGTCGGGATCAGCACTGCGCTTGGAGCCAATTTGATCAATAACGTTCCCATGGCAATCGTGGCAACCTCCACGCTGCGCGCTATGGGCGTCAGCAGCCAAGCGCACCTAGGGCTGATCTATGCTGCCATCCTAGGTTGCGATCTCGGGCCCAACCTGACCACGGTAGGTTCGCTGGCCACCATGCTCTGGTTATTGATCTTACGCCGCAAGGGGTTGGAGGTCTCTTCGGTGGAATATTTTAAACTCGGTATCCTGGTCGTGCCTGTGATGGTTGCCGTGGGCGCCATCTTGATCGGGCTTGGAAAGTAATTGCTATACTCGTTTCTCTTTTTCTAAAGGAGGTGAAAGATGCATGTTTTATGCGCCATTGGAAAGCAGGGCGGTTCAGAGATGATCAGCAGGATTCGGGAAGTGATCGGCTCTCAGCATGACCTTCACCTACTGCATGTTGTAGACAGCGGCCCGCGCCGCACCATGCAAGAATACCTTTTCGGGCCGGGACAATTGCACCGTACGCCCCAGCCCGAGCGCGTCGAACCACTGGAAGCCGCAGAGCATGCGGCCGCGGAAGCGGCGATGGAAGAAGCCCGCCAAGAAGCGGAGCATGCTGGCTTTCGAGTCCAGACCGATATCCAGCCTGAGATCGAGCTGGGGAAACCCGAGCAAATCATCGTCCGGGCAGCCCACCTATGGGGCTGCCAACTGATCGTCATCCGAGCTAGCGAAGGATCAGAAGGGCGACCCAAGATCGGTCCCCAATCCGTCGGTCACACAGCTCGATTTGTATTGGATCATTCTCCATGTGACGTGTTGTTGTTGCGCGAGCCCTTGATAGATTCAAGCCAAAGATAATGGCGCAGCGCCAGGCGCGCCGCTAATACTCACCGAAGCAATTGAATGGGTCTCGCCTGCACCCAACCACCGCGGTGGATGCTGCGCTGAAGCTTACATTAAAAGGGTTGCATGCTCTTATCAATTGGTTGCATCTCTTAGTAACTGAATATTATGAACTCGTGATAAAATTGGAGTTCAAGGCGATGAGGCTCGCCGTAACCGTCAAACTGACTGATAGCCTCTACCGAGTTAGAGCATTCGGTAGAGGCTATTTATTTTCTATAGCTTATTATTTGAAAGATAGGTGTTTTTCTAATGACCTTCCACAGCATCCTTTTTGAAAAAAATCATAATGAAACCCAAAAAGAAACGCTGGAACAGCCCGCCTTTTTTGTTGATCTAAATCTTGATCAAGTCATAGATGCCATTACAGCTAGTAAGCAGGACTATAACCTGAAGCCGTTCTTTTATACGCCCTTGCGCGATGCGGATGCCATCCAGTATCGCCACGAAATCATGAGGGAGCTTGAAAATGAAAGCCTGTTGGAGCACATCAAATCATTTGCGAAAAAAATGATCATTATGCGCCGGTATCTCGGCTTGGCAGGTTCTTAGAAGCCGTGAAAGCTTACTGCGAGGTGGTGACTGATTTGATCAGCGATTTATCCTCTTTCAATTTGAATTCGCGCGGCCTTCTGGCTTTTCAAAAATATTTAACGTACTATGCAAAATCGGAACGTTTCACATCGCTTCTAGCAGAAACGAAAAAGCTTGAAAGCGATTTGTCTAATGTAAAATATTGCGTGATTATTCAGGGCGGTACGGTCAGAGTTCGGAAGTATGATTCTGAAATTGATTATAGCCCGGAGGTCGAAAAAACTTTCGAAAAATTCAAACAAGGCGCAGTGAAAGATTACACGGTGAAGCTTTACTTGAGATCAGGTATGGGCAGTGTAGAAGCGCAAATCCTTGAGTCTGTAGCGAAACTGTACCCCGACATATTTTTAAATCTTGATAATTATCGCTTGAAAAACAGCAATTACTTGGACGAAACGATCAACGTCTTTGACCGTGAAATACAATTTTATGTTGCCTATCTAGAGTACATCGAAAAATTCAAACAGGCCGGATTGAAATTTTGTTATCCACAGGTTTCCAATCAAAGCAAGGAAATTTATGATTATGAAGGGTTTGATATAGCACTAGCCGATAAACTTGTAGGAGAAAACTTATCTATTGTCTGCAATGATTTTTATCTAAAAGACAAGGAGCGTATCTTTGTCATATCGGGTCCGAACCAGGGTGGTAAGACGACCTTCTCTCGCGCATTTGGTCAACTGCATTATCTAGCTAGCATCGGTTGTCCTGTCCCGGGCAGAGAAGCGCAACTCTTTCTATTCTACAGGCTCTTCACGCATTTTGAAAAAGAAGAAGAAATCCAAAATCTGCGCGGCAAACTTCAAGATGACCTGTTCAGAATTCACTCTATTCTAGATCAAGCTACAACTAATAGCATTCTTATCATGAATGAGATTTTCACCTCGACAACCTTAAAAGGCGGTATTTTTTTGAGCAAAAAAATCATCGAGAAAATTATGCAATTGGATGCGTTGTGCGTTTTCGTAACATTCATGGACGAATTGTCATCATTAAGTGATCAAACCATGAGCATGGTCAGTACAATCGTTCCCGAAAATCCGGCGTTGCGAACCTATAAGATTTTAAGAAAACCTGCCGACGGACTTTCATATGCGATATCCATTGCTGAAAAGCATCGCGTAACCTATGATCATTTGAAGGAGCGCATAAAATCATGAAGACTTTTCTCATGTATGAAAACCAAGATTTTGATTTGCAGCAGCAATTATCGGCAAATGAAAAAGCGCTGGTTCAAGATCTGGAACTAAACACACTGTTCAATGCTATAGCGCTTGGTGACGAATTTTTATTGAAGATAGCAAGGCAAGCAGTTTTGTCCAGTTTAAGTGAACCGAACGCTATTCGTTATCGTCAGGATATTCTCAGGGATTGCCTGAAAAATCCATCCATTGTCAGGGATATTTACCGCATCCCGCTAGAGTCGCTTACGAACAAACAAAAGCATTGGATGGGCATTTTTAGCAGATATCCAGGCGGAATCCTCAACAGTTCGCTAGAAATGATGCAGATGTTTGTTGACCTGCTGAAAAAGTTAAAAAAGATCGCTGATGAGCATGCTAGTAACTTTCAGTCAGCAGGCTTTAAAAGATTCTTTGTGATGATCAAGAAGGAACTGAATGATGAATATTTCGCCATTGTACAAGATCATCTCAAGGAATTGAAATTCCACGATGGGGTTTTGCTTAGCGCCGAATTGGGAAAAGGCAATGAAGGGATCAATTACATACTCCGCAAGCCACATCGTAAGAATTTGAATTGGATACAGGATATCTTTACTCAAGGACCGCCCGTTTACACCTTTACGCTTGATCCTAGAGATGAGAGCGGCTTCCGCACCCTGTCTGATTTAAATGATAGAGGAGTTAATCTGGTCGCCAATGCAGTTGCCCAATCCGCTGATCATATTGATAGTTTTCTTAATATGCTGAGGATTGAACTAGCTTTTTACATTGGCTGTTTAAATTTATCCGAACAACTTGCTCCATTGGTCGGGCCGATATCCATTCCTGTGCCTGCGGTATCCAGCGAGCGCAAGCAGCCGTTGGTCGAGTCTAAGCAACCATGGAGTGAGTGTAAGCAAGGGCAGATCAACTCTAAGCAACCATCCAGCGACTGGTGGCCATTTCCCTTCGAGCGGGACTAATCCACACCCCGAAGAACGCAGGGCAGGTGTTGCTTCGCGAAGTCCCTCCTCAGTGCATGGAAGCGGGGCGGAAGTGGCTGATGTTTTTATTCCCCAGACTGGTTCAACTATAGCTTATGGTAAGTATATCATTATGTAGAGAAGTCTATTTTGTTAACGAGTGAAGGAGTTTAAAATGAGACAGGTAAGTTGGGAGGATATAGTGAAATATAAGAAACTACTGTTGGGTATTGTTTTTTTCACCCTGTTTTTATTTCAACAGGCGCAGTCAGGGCAGGCGACCCCTTCCGCAGACGGACCTGCGCCTGAAGTTGCGCTGGACCCACCGGAGCAGGAGAAATAACTGGTCCCCTGTGTCATCCTTTTGGACTATTGAGGAGTGTTGAAAGGATGAGATATTTATCTAAAATTCAAGTGCGTAAGATCAAAAAAGGCTGGCAAATCGCCAGCCTTTTACTTACGATATTTAAGTTATCTTTGGATATTTCTTTGCAATCTCCGGATAACATTTGTTTAGTTCTCTGAAGACCTTGATCTTACATTGCCTAGGTTTAAAAGCCCCATCTACAATTTTCTTAACTATATCTTCCGGAACACATTTGCCGCTTAAGCCGAGGCAGTGTGAAAGACAAAGAACAATCCGAAGAGGAAAACCAGTAATACGCCGATTCGTTTCATGGGAACTCCGTTGTAATTATTATAATCCCTGCGAAGGTCTTGAAACTTGTAAGTCGTGAATTTTAGATGAAGCCCGCCCTTTCAACTGCTCTTCCATTCGGAATATAATAGAAAAAGCATCAATGAGCTACGTAAGAAAAATCTAATTGTGATCTCTTAAGAAATGGAGAAAAGATTGAGTACATCTACATCGACGAGTCGAGGTGCCTTGAGGCGCAGGTTTGGGCACATCGATTACAAATGGATTGCCTTATCCAATACGACATTGGGCGCCTTCATGGCCTCGCTCGACGGCAGCATCGTGCTGATTTCGCTGCCTGCCATCTTTCACGGCATCGGCATCAACCCGCTCGCGCCGGGCGAG
>Ga0335079_10007472_pt1 | contig 12439 bp, 15 predicted proteins | sample Lox_Sample_33_FD_206719 | JGI IMG/M metagenome (GOLD analysis project Ga0335079, IMG submission 206719) | Soil microbial communities from Loxahatchee National Wildlife Refuge, Florida, United States - Lox_Sample_3.3 | ecosystem: Environmental > Terrestrial > Soil > Wetlands | place: USA... | reverse complement strand
GCCGGGGCTTGCCCCGGCGCGTCTTGCGCGCCATCGTTACGAATGGCTCCTCGCCCTTCATCGCGCGGGCGAACACGATCTCCTCGCGCGCGGCCTCGACGACGCGCACGCCTGGCTCCCTCCGCAGATCGCGCGCCGCTTCGGCCGCCGCCTCGAATCGCTCGGCTGGCTCCGCGACGACGCCTGGACGCCCTATTGCCGCAGGCTAAAGCCCTGAATCGCGATCGGTTATTCGTGCGCCGGTTTTCGTAGCGCCAGCGTCTCGCTGGCGCCTTTGCCTGAAGCCGAGAAAAGTCATAATCGCCGGCGGGACGCCGCCGCTACAAAATGCGCGGCCGGTTACCGCAATTGGGCTTGGCTCTGGTCGGACGGTAGATCGTCGAGTGCGGAATCGGCGGCCTTCTTCAACTCGCGGCAGGTGCTGCGCAGACCGGCGGGGCAGCGGCGCTCCGCGCGGAGCTTGATCGTGCGGAGATCGCCCGGGTCGTCGCTTGAGTCGATGTGATCCAGCACGAACTGCCAGAAATCGTCGTTCTTCTTCGCGAGCTGTGCGAGCCGGGGAAGCGTGCTCCAATGATCGACGAGAATCCTCGCCACGGATTCGCTGTAGGCTTCGGCAACTGCGCCGTCGTCGCACTGTTCGTACAGCTTGTACGATTTGTAGAGCGCGTCCCATGTGCGAACGCTCTCAATCGCCGTCTCCGCGCGCGCCGCCTGCGCGTCAGTGCACCCCGAGTCTTGCGCGCGCACCGCGCCGCAAGCCGAAAGTAAAAACGCGCAGATCGCGACGGCTCGCACAGCGCCCGCCTGCACGGCGACGAATCGAATGCTCGACCCCATAACACCGAGTCTACGCCGAATGTGACGACGCCCCAAAACGGCTCCCGCGGGGACCTAGTTCTTGATTACTTTCTGGATGGCTTTCTGGAGCGCGGCTTCCTTGACGACGCCGCGAACGATCTTCACTTCTTTTCCTTCGCGGTTGACGATCACGCCGGAGGGAAGTCCTCCCTCGAAGCCCAGCTTCTGCGCGATTTCGATGCTTCCTTGGAGCACCGGATAATTGATCCGCGTCTGGGCGCCGTTGACCAGGAATTGCTCATTCTTTACAAACGAATCGACCGTCTCCTCCCCCTGATCGTCGATCGCCAGCGCGAGGACCGTAAAACCCTTGTCGCCGAATTCCTGCTGGAAATGAATGAGGCCCGGAACTTCGTCCGTGCACCCCGAGCACCACGTGGCGAAAAATTGGACGAAAACCACCTGGCCCTTGTACGACGTCAGATCGACCCACTTGCCGTCGAGTGTCACGAGCGGAGTCGAAGGAAGCTGCTGATTCATGTCTCCGATCGGATTCGGGCGGCCGCTGTCGTCGGACGCGTCCGTGTCCCACGAAAGATCGGGATTGAAGTGAAGGTATGCGCCGCCTCCGCAAATCGCGGCGATCGCGAGAACGATCAGCGCCTTTCGCATGGCGGTACCGGCTCCTGAAATTGCCGAACAGGGAAATAAGGCCGCGCCAACTACCTGCGCACAGATTATCGAAGGACGAATCGCGCCGCGCGAAAATCGCTCGCGCCTTGCCGAATCGGTACCGGCTACTGCGTCACGACGGGTGATTCCCAGCCATCGTAGTCACCGTCAAAACGTTGGGCTAGGTGCAAAAGATCGACAACTGTCTTATCAATTTGCGCTCGATCAACCGTTTGCGTTCGCGCAATTGAAATTCCGAATCCGCGATCTTCGCTGGTGAGTGATTCTGACACAATTCTGAAGCCCACTTTTACGGCTGCCTCTCGGAACAAGAATCGAGATGCTTCTGAACGAAAGTACAGCCAATGCACGACCTCCCTTGGTACCGTGGGAACATCCCCTTGCTCTTCCAGCTTGGCTAGCACATCTTGATTCGCGATACGCTCAAGGTCCTCTTCTGACGGGTAAAGGACGTTTTGGTACTGCTCCCATCGAGAGTCTTGCTGCTCGCCCTTGTCGAACCTGTAGCCCACAAAGTTCGCGAGTGCTGCCACGACAGCCTCATTGAGACCTAGATTGGTCTCGCCATAGTAGTAGAACTCCCTCCGCCCCTCAGTGGTGATGCGTCCACACGGTATTCCATGGCAACGCTGGGAAATCTCCACATTGAGAGCGTCCTCGATCTTGAACAGCGTAGGCGCCTCCTCGCTACTTGATAAGCCATCAGCACGAGGTTGCTGAAAATAGACCCAAACCCAAAGCAGCCACGGCTTCGACGTTATCGGGACTTCGCTCCGCAATCCGAGGTCGACAAAAATGGACGCTAGGTTGCCATTCACTCGGCAAAGGTAGGGCCTCCATTTATCGGTCATCACGTTGTGTCCTAGTCGGAGCTTTCTTGACGTGCGCCCGGCATCCGTCAACGGGGATTATAACCACTGAAAACCTCACCACCAACTAGCCACCAATTTCGCGTCTCCATTTTCGCTTTTCGGAGGTCACCACTATGTCTCGCGCAGCACAGCACACACGCAATCTCACCGACCAGCAGCTCGCTCTGCAAAATCAGCTGCTTTCGCAGTCGAACCAGCAGGGCCAGCAAGACCGCTCGCTGATGATGCCGACGATTCAGTCGCTACTCACCAGCCCCGGCTTCACTCCGCAGCAGCAGTCCGACATCACGCAGCAAAGCCTCGGCGCGGCCAACACCGCCTTCGACGCGCTCCGCCAGCGCGCCGCCAATCGCGTCGCCGCCACGAACAACTCCGCCGGCTTCGGCGACCTGATGTCGCAGCTCGGCCGCGAGCAGGCGCAAACCGACGCCAGCCAGACGCAGCAAAATCAGATCGCGTTCGCCAACCGACAGTTGCAGACGCAGCTCGCCGGCCTGAACGCTCTCGGGCAAACCTACGGCATCGACACGAACCTGCTCGGCAAAGCGATGGGCGTCCCCGCGGAGCTGCTCAGCGTGCGCCAGCGCGCCTCGGGCAGCTCGGGCAGCGGACTCGGCAGCCTCTTCGGCCTCGGCGCCGGCATCGCGTCCCTTTTCGGCTGACACGCAACGGCGTCCTCATTCTGAGCGGAGTGCGCTGCTGGCGCCTTCGCATTCGTCCCGCTTGTGGGACGAATGGCGGCGCACGCAGTCGAAGAATCCCTCTTTAGAGTGGACCTTCAACCTGCGGACGCCCGAAGAGAGATCCTTCGACTCCCGCCCGCGCCCGCAAACACCGCGGGGCAGAAGGACAGCGCGTGCTTCCGCTCAGGATGACGCCCATTGCCTGACCACCCTCGCGTGGCACGGCTCATCTGGAGTGCGGTGCCTTGGCACCGCCGTTTGCCGACCGGGCTTGCCCGGTCGTTACCGCGGGGTCACAGGCTCGCATCCCTCCCCGTTAACCAGCCGAAATCGCGTCTACAATTTTCGTATGGCGATTCTCGCCGGCGACAACACAGAAAATGCGACCGGCGGCCTTGCGGGAGGCGCCGCGTCTTCATCTTCGACATTCGCGAGCCGCCTCGATCGGTTCACGGGCCCCGCGCTCGGCGTGGGATTTTTCGGCGTCGTTTTCGCGACCAGCTTCTACGCGAGCCCCGACAACAACTCTCTCCTGTTGTGGCTCTTCGTCGTCTTTTTCCTGGTGATAACGGCGAAAATCGCGATTCAGCGCGGCAACTTCTCCGATTCGATACAGCCGGCGCTCAAGGTTCTCGCCGCCTTGATCGCCATCGCTTTCGCGGGCTTCGCGCTCTTGCTTTTCGCGAACGGCGCGCTCGACACGTCTCCCGCGCAGCCGATCGATCTCACAATCGCGCAGAAGTACACGACGCACAGCAGCAAAGGCGGCACCAAGTATCATCTCGCGATCATTCCGTCGTGGCGCCCGGGCCGCACGGGCGAAACTCTCGATATCGATCTTGGCGCTTACCAAAAGGCTTCCGTAGGCGGCACAGTCTCGGTTGACGTGCACCCCGGCCTTTTTCATTACTCCTGGTACAGCGACGTCACGCCGCGCCCGCAATAGCTCGACGCTCTGCCAATTCGCCCGCCTCGCCTCTCTTTTCGGCTAAGCACCTTCAGCTTGGCAGTCCGGTGGAAGCGCGGGGATTTATCTCCGCGGAAACGAGCCTCGCATTCGCACCGGGCTTTAGCCCTGGTGAGATCGCGCGAGCGGGATTCCGTCGTAGGGGCACGCAGGACGGGCCCCCAGGTCGAAGGATCGACGGGGCGCCCGAGGCCCCGGTGTGTGCGGATGGGCCGTCACGTATCTGTTGTGCTTCTGTGCTGGCGCACGGCGGACTCACGATTACTATTGACATATCTAACTGTTGTGTTCACACTCAGCCATCGGTGCGGTCGGCAAGCCTTCGGGACGGCGCTCGTTGCTCCCGCACACATCGCACGCTCGCTCGCCGTCGCAACGCGCCCAACTTGCCCCAGTACCGAAATCGAGATTGCATGTTGGAGTGCGCGCATGCCGGCCGTCCACGCGAAATCGTTTGAACATTACTGGGGCGCGTTGCCGTCCGGAATCGCGGCAACGCTGGCCTGGCTCGGGGAAGTAACACTCAATCCCAAGTGGCGCCTCGAGCTGCTCCCGCGCGGAATCCATTTCCGCCGCCACCTTCGCTGGAGCACGATCGCGTGGACGCAAATCTGCGCGGTCGAATCGGTTCCTTTGTGGCGCGGCGCTCAGCGCGAAGCGGTCGTGCTGACGCTTACGTCCGACGCGCCGCAAAGTCTCGGCACCTTTCACGGAATCTTCGCCCGCACCCTTCGCGACCGCCTCCGCTACGAAATCGCTCAGCGGCGTTCTCCCTTCGAGGCATAGCAGCCGTCCTTGGCTCCGGCGTTGTAGCGGCGCTCCTAATTCGTTTGAGCCGTCGCGACGAGCTCTAACCTCTCTCGCTTGGCCCATCGCGGACGAACGGCCGCAGTGATATTCTCGCCGACAACAGTCCATGCCATATTGCGCGGAATGTCAGCTCTCATATGACGGCGACACTTGCCCGTTGTGCGGAAGCTGCGCCGAACCATCCCCGGAAGGCACGTGGCACTTCCTGTGGTACGCGATTCTGCCGATCGGCGGCTTGATCGGCGCGATGTTGACGACGATCAAGTACAATCTGGTCGAAGCGACTCCGATCATTCTCGCGTGCTTCTTCATCTGCCTGATCGCGATGCTGCCGGGCGCGCGCTACAAGCGGAGCCGCCGGCCGCCGCCAAAGGATCAGGTGGAACTGATCAAGAAATTCTACATACGCGTCGGGTCGGTTCTCGTTGCTGTGGCCGTGATCCTATTTGCCAATTGCGCGCTCGATGCCAAACCCCCCGCGCGATTCGAAGTCCGTGTCGTTTCGAAGTATTCCCACACGGGCTCACGCGGCGGCTCGTCGTACTACCTGACCGTCGCTCCGTCGTGGCGCCGCGGCAAATCCGACGAAGATATCCCGGTGAGCCTGTCGGACTACGTGACCTACCGCAACGGCGAAACCGTTGTCATCGAAGTGCACGGCGGCCTGTTTCACATCCCGTGGTACGGCGCGATTTCGCGGCCCAATTCGTAGCGATCCCGAACCCGCTTCTCTTGTAACCGCGTTTATCTCGCCGCTAACTTCCATGCACAATCTTTTCAGCTTCAATTGGCTGCCCGTCGCGCTGACGTCCCTCGTGCAACTCGCGTTCTTTCTCCGCTGGGTCTACCGCCGAATCCGCAACGACGAGATCACGCGCGCCTTCGTCCACGACATGGCCACCAACCACCTCCCGCACATCTACGACCGCCTCGAACGCTTGTGCCACCAGCAGGGAATTGAACCCGCGCCGCTGCCGCCCATCAGGTGGCTTGACCTCAACGGCAAGTCCCACGAATAACGGAAGGGGGGCGGCGCTGAGGACCGCGGCGCTACATTTACGTCTTCAAAATCTCCGGGGCTAAAGCCCCTCATTTATGGGCGCGAAATTTCGTGGGCCTGAAGGCCCACGCTTCCACCGAAGCTCGAAGACGAAACGCACAACCATGACCAAAGAACACATTCTCAGGGAAATTCAACGCACGGCCGAACAAAATGGCGGCGCGCCGCTGGGCCGTATGCGGTTTCTCACCGAAACGGGAATCCGCGAGGCCGACTGGCTCGGGAAATTCTGGGCGCGTTGGGGCGACGCGGTCCGAGAGGCCGGCTACGAGCCGAACAAGTTCCAGCAACGCTTCGGGGATGAGTTTCTCTTCGAGAAGTATATCGAACTGACGCGCGCGCTCGGACGGCTGCCCACTATCGGCGAAACCTTGCTACGCTCGCGAACCGACCGCAGATTCCCTCACCCTCGCACGTTTTACAGGTTTGGTTTGAAGACGCAATTTGTCCAAAAGCTGGCGGAGCATTGCCGGCCACGAAAAGGCTTTCAGGATATCGTGCGCCTGTGCGAGGAGCACGCGGTGCGTGCGAAGCTCACGCGACGCCGATTGCCACGCGAGAACGAGCCCGACGCGATCTACCTGATGAAGTCTGGGAAGTTTTACAAGATCGGAAGAAGCAAAGCGCCCGGGCGCAGGGCGTATGACCTCGGCATCCAGCTTCCCGAAAGGCTGACCGTGGTGCATGTGATTCGCACGGACGACCCGGCGGGCGTCGAGGCATATTGGCACAAGCGGTTCGCGGCGAAACGGCGCAACGGCGAGTGGTTTGATCTGAGCCTCAGCGATGTCGCCGCTTTCAAGCGAAGGAAATTCATGTAAGACGCGCGCCTGGGGGATCAGTCGTGCCCGCTTGCCCTGAGCGGAGTCAGCGAAGGGGCACGCATCCTTGGCGCCTCGCCGCCCATTCGGCGCGATTCTCTTGTAGCGCCGCCGTCTCGGCGGCGATTTTGGTTTTTGATGACGCCCCTGAAATTCGCCGGCAAGATGCCGGCGCTACGGGAGACCGCGAGGCGAAGCTCTTCGTAGGGGCACGATATATCGTGCCCGGCAACGATGCTTGGCACCGCCGCGCCATTGCTTAATCTTTCGCGAGCGGCACAGCTCATGTGGAGTGCGGCGGCCTGCCCGACGCAGTCGGGCTTGCCGCCGCTGTATCGCGTCTTGGCGTGCCGGGACGCGGTGGGCGAGGCAAGCCTCGCCCACCAAACAGCGGTGCCAAGGCACCGCACTCCACAGGGGGCGCGATCGAGCGTTTCCTGGCGCCGGCTTCCTGCCGTCGATTTTCCGGGTGCCCCATCCTCGGTGTGTGAGGGTGGGATCTTCTGCCTCCGATCCAATTCTCCTTGGACGACTCTTGCCCATTTACTACTTCATGTAAGTTGAGGGTGTATACTCGCGGGAAAGATCGTTTGAGGAAATCTCGGACTTCGCGAGAGTGTGCACATGCTCGAAGTTGTTATCTCGATTTTTGTGATCTTGTTTGCGGTCGTCGTGGTGTTGGCTGCGGCTGCATTTCTCGTCATGGAAGCGATAGACAAAATCGATAGTCTTCGGGATAAAGCTCCGTGGCTAGTTAAACTCATTGAGCGAAGAGAATCGCTGAACGTTTTGTTGGCAGTGTGCGTATTCTTACTACTGGGGAATGGATATGAGTTGGTTATGAAAGAAATTCCGGAAGTACCTCCTCCGCCATCGGTGAAATTTATTACGCCTCCGCCGCCTCTTGTAGTGCAGCCTACAGAAACACCGGTCGTTAAGGTTATTACGCCGCAACCAAAACAACGCGCATACATCTCTTTTTTAGAGCCTGTGGTAACTTTTACAGTTGGTTCACCACTCTCAGTAAAATTTGGCTGCCAAACAACGTCTGATGTCCCTGCCCAGAAAGTGTCTTGTAATGCGCAATCTTTTATCGTTCCGGTTAGCAACGGCGATGTTAGCGTAGAGGACGAACGAAAAATCTATACAGAATTTGAGGCTGCTTCGCGTCCGAATCCAGAACCGGAGCGCCCCACCGTTGCAAAGGGCCAAGTTACCAACGGGATGATCCCCAGTGCCATTGTGACAACCGATGAGGAGACGCTCTTAAATGGCCCAAAGTTTGCGTTATTGATAACAGGATCACTATTTTATGAAGATGATTTTGGTTCACATCGCATCGACATGTGCAGGTGGGTTCAGCCGCCGTTGAGCGCTGAACCCAAAGTTTGGCATTACTGTCTCGTGCACGAGGGGATAGTTAACTAGGCCGCCGGCTTGTTCCGTTGTGCTGTTAGTTCTTTGTATTCTAGGTTCTGAGATGCGATTAGGTTAAGTATTGTATCCCGGAAAAGATAAGGATTTTTGCGACTGTTGAATCGGAGGCACATTTCATCGAGGTAGGCAGGGAGATGTTTCGGACTGACCTTATGCCGCGTTCCCATTAACCCGCGTTTGACCAACGGTGGCGCGTCTTCAACGGGTCAGTGGGGCAGGGAATTCTCGCGCGGAAAAAACTCATGGCGCCATCTGATGCAGCTTCAATCCGCACGTTGCGCAACGCGGCGCTTTCTCGGTTTTCGTTCCGGGCCATTCGGCGTGGCATCGCGGGCACGGCCAGTGTTCTAACGCTGAGGCGCGGCTTCGCACCCATCTCAGCGCGAACCCCGCGACAATTATGACGGCGATGTTAATCGTGAAACCTGTTGTTCTGATTCCATGCACGAAGATGTCGCTAATGATCGTCATCAGCACGGCCGCCACCCAGTCCGCCCATGCCGGGATCCCCGCAAGCACCTGCAGCCGATCGAACTCTTTCCATTTTTCTGCATAGGGGGAGTACGTTCCTGAGTCGAGTGCAACGGGCGCGGAAGCCGCTGGAGCGTAGATTCCGCGCACGCGTTGGAGCAGGGAACTCATGGCGCCATCTGATGCAGCTTCAGCCCGCAGACAGCGCACTGCGGATCTTTCTCGGTTTTCGTTCCGGGCCACTCGGCGTGGCATCGCGGGCACGGCCAATGCGCGAATCGACTCCTCGCCTGCTGCGCGCGCAACAACGTGATCCCGCCGACCACGGCCCAAAACGCGAAGAACCAGACCGCATCGTCCTTGGGAACACGATGACGGTCGAGAATCCCCAGCGCTGGTATCGCCAGACCCCAGACCCAGTGAAACCACGCCGCGTGGTTGCCCTTCGCCAGCTTCTGTAGCTTGTCGAACTCTTTCCACGCCTCGGCGTACGGCGAATACGCGCCCACACCCGCGACCGGCTCGGGCACTTTCACGCCCGTGCCGACATCGAGGACGCTGAGCGTCCGCCCAGTCTCCGGCGCGACCGCACTCGCGCCCGTGCCCGCGTCTGCGCCGCGCCTCTTCCGGCCCAGCGCGAAGATGCTCCCGCCGCTGTCGCTCTCCGCCATCCGCGCGAGTATAACCGATTCGATAGATGCCGCGTGGGGAAGCTTCCCGGCCTGCAACGCATTTCGCTCGCGCGGGCTCTGTTGCGCGCCGCGGAGCCTGCGCCGCGCCATCGCAGCCCCGCTCTGACCGCTGCCCCGCCTACCAGGGCTAAAGCCCTTCTTACTTGCGCGTTGGTTCGTGGGCCTAAAGGCCCACGCTTCCACCGGTGGAAGCGCACGGCTTTAGCCGTGCGAGAGTGATCGGCGCGAAGCGCGGTTCGCGGCGACCGCCCCCCTGTTGCCGCGCTGTTTAGGGGGTCGGAGCTTCAGCTCCGACAAGAAAGATCGGGACCGCGTCCCATTCCTCTGCGCTGTTTTACCCGCAGCATGTAGTCGCTTTCGCGTTCCGTTCGGCCCACACAACCATGCCAGCCACACCCGAAGTTCTCGCGCTCGCTCGCTCGGCCGCGTTGAAACACGCGCTCGATTTCGCGTTTTCGGTTTCGGGCGCCACTTACGACGCGAGTGCGCTCGTCTGCGCCGTCGTTGAGCAGGAATCCGCCTGGGACGCGCACGCGATCCGCTACGAGCCCGCGTTTCGCACGCGCTACGTCGCGCCGCTCGGCCTCCCTCCGACCGAAGAGGTTGCGCGCTCGATTTCCTGGGGGCTGATGCAGGTGATGGGACAGGTCGCGCGCGAACACGGCTTCACCGGAAAATTTCTGAGCGCGCTGTGCGAACCCGCCGCCGGCCTCGACATCGGCTGCGCCGTCCTCGCGTCGAAGCTCGTCGCCGCGCGCGCCCACGCCGCGCCTTCGCACCTTCTTGATGTCATCCCGAACCCAGCCCCGAGGCATTTGGCCGGGGATGGCGGTGAGGGATCTGCTTTTGACTCTGGCGCAGAAAACCAACAGCAGATCCCTCGAACTCCGTCCCGCGCGCCCGCTGGAGCGAGCGAGGACCCAACCGCGCGGGACTCCGCTCGGGATGACAGCGTCTGGGCAGCGGGTCAGCTGGAAGGGCAGGGAATCACGCTTGACGAAAATCTCGTCGCCCGGGCCCTCGAGCTCTGGAACGGCGGGGCGAATCCCAACTACGCCGCGCAGGTCCTCGCGCGCGTGCCGCACTACCGCTGAACTTGAGATTGGCTATGGGGTTTGAGCGATTTGAACCAGTCTGGGTCGGAATATTTTGGAAGACTCTGGCAGTCCGGCCGTTTGAAGAGCACTGCGACGCTGCTAAGCTTCATGTCTTTCGCGCCCCCTCCGAACTCTTGAATGATGGTCACATTTTCGTATTCTTCGGGGGGCGGAGCGCCTGCGAGCTGACCGAAAATTTTACCTGGACCGAGATCTTCCCCTCGCGTCTCCGGCGGCACAACCTCGTTCAGAGCCTGCATAATCTCGTCAACTGACGCTGTGGGATTCGTTCGAATCGCCATGGAATACATCAGGCTCTGCCGCGACTCGATGCGCATCTTGCACGCGGCGCCGTCCGCGCCGTATTCCACCGCCAGGACAAGATCCGGCCGGACGACATATCGCTCCGCGTCCGGTTTGCCGTAGCGCGCGTAATATTCATCGGACGTCTGTGGCGTCACTGCCGCCAGCATCATCGCGAGGAGGCTTCCAGCTACAATTCGCAAGGTTGTCTCCCCACCCTCAGTTTCCGTTCCACTTGGTCAAAGACTCGCATGCCGGTCGCGTGAACTGCACTCTCGCGCCGTCGACGCCCGTCGTAAGACGACCAGCCGGTGGATCGCAAACGATATAGGAAAGGCTAATGTTCGCGTTCGCGTACTGCCCAAAAGTGCCGTGGCCCATGCATTGGCTCCCAGTCTCAATGTCATTGGAAAACAGGGGCACCTTTTCCGCGCCTCGTATCTCTGGCGGAGCCACCTCGTCGAGCAGGCGCAATGTCTCTTCCTTAGAGATTGTCTTCATCTCGGCAAGCCTTCCGCGAATGAACGCCTGCCGCGGCTCGATCTCGAGGATGCAGGCTCGATGATCGTCGCCATACTCGACCGTCATCGTGATATCGGGGCGGATCGCGAATCGCTGTACATCCGGCTGGCCGTATCGCGCGTGCAGATCAAACGAGCTCTGCGGCATCGGCGCAGCGAGCGTCAGAATCGCGACGCACCCCAATAGACCGCGCATCATGGCGCGAGTGTATGCCTCCCATACCTCACCTTGCAATTAACAATCCTCTCGGCTCGACCGCGACGCCCGCCGTTGCCGCACCGCCATTGAGTTCAATGAAAACAAAAATGATCTGGACGCTCACCGACTTTCGCCGCTGGTGGTACTCGCCGTCGCGACACCGCTGGATGCGCGCCGTCAAGCTTGTTCCCGCGCGCGATCTCGCGAATTTCGGCGACCTTATTTAATCGCAGACGTCATTGGTGCCGCATGACCCGAAGAACTCTCGAAGTCGTCGCCTTCTGCATCGCTTTGCTCGTCGCCGCGCTTGCGGTCCACGCGTGGCTCGCCTCGCGCGACGAACAGCTGCGCCTCGCCGCCACTCTCGCCTCGCAAAAGCAGGTCATCGACGCCGCCGACGCCAGCGAACGCGCGCGGCAATCCTCGCTCGCCGACGCGCTCGCGCAAATCGAAAAGCTGAAGCGCGACGTGCAGACTCCCGCGCAAATTCTCGCCGCGCTGCCGAAATATTTGCAGCTCCCGCGGCCGATCACCCTCGCGCCTTCGCGGCCATCGGAGCAGGGAACTGCCGCCTCCGGGGACAATCCTTGTCGCGATGCGGCCTATTCTGCGACGCCGCCCGGCGGCGCCGCTCATGTGGAGTGCGGCGGCCTGCCTGCCGCCGAGGCAGGCTTGCCGCCGCTGTCTTCGGCGGAGCATGCGCCGCAGCAACAAAATTCGCCTCCCGGTGCGTCCGACGCGCCATGCGATCCGGCAGGGAACTGCTCCGCGCAAAACTCCAACGCGCCCGCTGCGCAAATTCCCTCCGCCGACCTCAAGCCTCTCTTCGACTACGTTCAAAATTGCCGCGCGTGCCAGGCCCAGCTCGCCGCCGCGCAGAAAAATTCCGCCGACGACGCCGCAAAAATCTCCGCGCTCACTCGCGAACGCGATGCCGCCATCACCGCCTCGAAAGGCGGCAGCTTCCTCCGCCGCCTCCGACGCAACGCGCTCTGGTTCGCCATCGGCGCCG